>ENA-UPSM01001020-UPSM01001020.1-activated-sludge-metagenome-genome-assembly--contig:-NODE-1020-length-38495-cov-5.487981_pt1 | contig 38495 bp, 40 predicted proteins | sample MGYA00238181_ERZ773283 | MGnify/ENA primary metagenome ERZ773283 (study PRJEB29023, sample SAMN05720199) | activated sludge metagenome | isolation source: Anaerobic digester | place: Japan... | reverse complement strand
ATAAAAAATCATATATTAAGTTTCCAATTGCACCGATTTTTTTTTCTGGATCAAAAATAAATTTAAGTTTTACTTTATCAAACAATCTTTCCTTATATCCTTGAAAATGTGGACACACGACTGTTATATCAAAATTTCTTGAAGCTAAAAATGGTGCTAATTTTTCAACAAAGCGTTCATATCCCCCATGTGTATTTGGTATTCCTTTAGTTCCAAGAAATATTATTTTTTTCATTTTTTTTTATTTCTAACTTATTTTCCTCTTTCTGTATTCGATACAATCCTCCTATCAATAAAAACAAAAATACAATACTTAAAATGTTGAAACTATTTTCTGAAAAGATTGCTACAAAAATTTGGCTAAATAGAACAAAACCTAGAATGTTTTCTGAAACACTTTTCTTGTATATTGAGTAAATGAGTAGAAACCAAAAAACAATCCCAACAACACCTATTTGACCAATAATTGCCCCAATATAAGTATCACCGATTGTACTATTTGCGTTTCCAAACATTGAAGAATAATTACCCGCCATACCTAGACCTAAACCCCATAAAGTAGCACTTTTAATTGAATTGGTTAGTCCTTTTATATGAATAGACAAACCTGGATGAAATGGACCTATGCCTATTAAAAACAAAAATAATATAATAAAGAAAAGAATCCAATATCTTCTTACAAATTTATTATACTTCAATACTAAAACCAAAAAAAGCTGTATCCAAGCTCCTTTACTAAAAGTCAAGAAAATACCAACAATATACACAAAGATTAGAAAAAAATTTGTAACTTTAAACTTAAATATTTTTAAATTATCCTTTAATGATAATGCAACACATAAAACCAATATATGACCAAGGTTTATTGGATCCAAAATAGTTGAAACCATTCTGGTTACACTTGTAACACCAATAAGATTAGATATCGCTTCAGGAATAGGCTCAATAAAAAAATATGGATAACCATTTTCATAAAATCCTATATTTTTTGCACCCAAATATGCACTTAAATCAAAGAAAGACCATAATTTTAAACTCTTTTCAATAATTCCAAAAGATACTATAACAAGACCAAGAATAAGAAATATCCTAACTGTTTTTTTATAGGTCAATCTATTTTTGATTAATTCATAGCCAATAAGAAAAAAAATCTCGAAAGACATTATTTGTCTAATACTTGCCATCTTGAGAAAAATACTTGCGGGACTTTGCAAAAAGCTTATAACTACAATGATCCATAAAATTAAATTGAACAAAACAAAATTTTTATCATATCTATGAGATATTATTGATGGAAAGAGAATAATAAATAACAAAACATACACAAAATCTTTTAGTAATATCCAATTAAATTCATGACTAAACATAAAAAGAGTTGCGATAATAATGGATGAAAAAGAAAACCAACAAAGCGTAAAAATAATCAGTAAATCCTTTCTGTTTAGTTTTAAATCTCTAATTCTCATTCTTTGACCAACTTTATAACGTTATTAATATATTTCTTATAATTTTCGAAACTGTATTCTTTCACAATAAAATCTCTTGAATTTCTTTTTAACTCTTCCCTCAGTTTATCATTATTAACTAACATCATCAATTTATCAGAAAGATCTTTTGAATCTTCAGAGGTAAAAAACTTAACCATGGGTTTATTAATATTTCTATCTACAAATTCCCTAAATGGTGCAAGGTCAGAACACACAACGGTGCTTCCATACCCCAAAGCCTGTACCAAAACAGCACTATTATATATGATTTTATAAGGAAGAACAACAATATCAGAAGCCCAAAAATATAATGGATATTGGACTTGATCAATATAACCTTCTTTTAACAAAATCATATCAGAAACCCCTAACTTTTCAATAAGATTTATATATTTTCCACGATCTTGTTTCCAAAATTTTCCAGCTATCATTACCTTAATTTTATCTTTTTCTTGTTTCATCTCAGAAATTGCCCTAATTAAGACGTCTACACCTTTTACATTCTTAATCTGACCAATAAATGAAATTATAATTACATCTTCTTTTAGACCGATTTTTTTTCTTGAAAGAGAAGGACTTATTGTTTCTGGAAGTTCCTCATATGACAAATCATTCATCACAGCTATTTTTTTATTAGTATATTTTGAAAGCAATTCTTTGGAATAGTTATTATGTACAACATATAAAGCAACCATTTTATTCAAAAACCTATAATCTGCTTTTTCTTTTTTTTCATAATCAACAAATGAACTAATATCATGTATGGTTACAATTAATTTTTTATTCGATATATACATTAGAAACATGCAAACATATTCAAAAAGAGAAAAAGTATAAATATTAGCCCATGCTATGGAATTACGTCTGCTTGCACATCTTGTCAAAAGAATTAAAAGTCCTTTTATCGAATGTATTATTTTTTTTAAAATATTTTTACTATATATTCCATTAAACGCTTCTATTATTCGAAATTTAACATTATTTGAATCACCAATATCCAGTCCATAGGTAAAGAAATCAACCTCACAATCCAAAGCAGACAAAACATTGCCTAAATTTTTATCATAAATATTCATTCCTCCATGGTCACCAACAAGCTCCAAAACGTTTATTTTCATAATAAACAAATCAACTTATTAATTTGTTATACATTTGAATGTAATGTTGCGCAGTATTAGAAATTCCATAGCTTTCAACGTATTTTGACATTTCTGATACAATTTTTTGACGATTTTCAACATCTAAAACATATTCCACATTTTTTATAAATTCCTCCTCACTTGAAGATCTTAATGCAACTTTGACTTCAGCTGGACATACATTTTTAAAACATACAATTGGTAATTTCATTGCACTATTTTCAAGCAAAACAACACTCAAGCCCTCAGATACAGATGGAAATATACAAAAATCTGAAGCACTTAATAGACTATAAAGCTCTTTATTTTCAATAAAGTCAAAAAGAATAAATCTTTCATATAATCCATTAGTTTTGGTCTCATTAATAAAATTCTTCTTAAGATCACCTTCCCCAACAATGATTATCTTAAAATTCTTACTTCTTACCTTCTTTACCACATCAATCAAAAATTTATGATTTTTAGTTGGAATATATCTAGCCACATAGATACCAATAACATTTTCTTTGTTAATATTATATTTTTCTCTAACTAATTCTCTATTTGATAGATTTTTTAATTTTTTTAGATCAACTCCATTGCTAATTGTTTCAATTTTTTTTATCAAGTCAGGAAAATTTGACCTCAAACTTTCCGAAGAAGATGTTGAAACTCCAATTAATTTATCAAATGAGCTTAACAAATATGAATAAATTTTGAGGTACAAGACACCATTTCCATCCTTTTTCGTTGCATGATGTGTATATACTTTTATAACTTTTTTACGAATTAATCGCAATTTCGTCAACATTCCTACTACAAAAGCTAATGGAACAGAATGAACATGAAGAATATCATAAGCATTCAAAAGCTTCAAATTTAAAATCGATTGAAAAAAGAATAACAAACTCAAGAGAAATATTTTTATTTTACCATTGGCTTGAACCCTTAATCCCTTATTTAGCAAGATTGGATTATAACCTGCCTTCATTAGTAGATTAGTAAACATTACAGAGTCTGTATAACAAAGTACATCAATTTTTATTTTTTTACTAGATTTAAACTCATTCAAAAGTGAATCTATAAAAATTTCACCACCTCCACACTTAAATGGAGATAACATATATAAAATTCTTGTCATTAAAATTCAATATAAATTTTATACCAATCGTTTGGAAAGTATATCATATTTTATAAAAAAACGAACAATCCACTACATCAAAAAATTTTAAGCTCTATAACCTGTCAATATTTTTAATACTTTCGGAGAAAGGGTTTTAATCATTAAATACGATAGAAAAATCATGACAGATTTCAATATGAATATCATAATAAAGGCAACAAATTGATAGAATCCTCTTTCGTTAACATCAATCAATTTACTAACTACACTTTTTGCTACTTTCAAAAACAAAAACTGAGAAACAAATATATAAAATGATAATTTCTTTACCATTGCAGAAGGTGGCTTAAAATTAATAAATTTTAAAAGGAAATAAATATATATACCACTTAATAATCTATACAAATAAAGTATTATGTCATTATCTTGTTGTGAATTGACTTTTAATATATACCAGTTTAATCCTATAAAAACGATGATCGCTAAAACTTTTGCAACGATGGTATTCAGGAAAAAGTTTGGGATCGTTTTATTAATATATTTAAAGTAATGTATTGATATCCACGAACCTAACATAAACATTGGAAGCCAGTAAGAAAACGACAAATAATTCGTTTTAAATAGTAAATTTAGGATTACGCATGCAATGATAAAAAGAAATCCAATCGTTTTATTTTTAACTCCCAAATAAATAAAGGGAGCCAAGTATATGTAAGTAATCAATCTAAATAAATACCACAACGGATCATTTAGTGGACCATACTCACCATGTATAATAAATAATTCGTATAATTTTACAAATGAAAAATCGATAATTCCAAACTCAATATAATCCCAAAGCCTAACAAAAACAATAGCAAATAGATTCCATATTAAAAATGGGATAACTAAACTAAAAAACCGTGAAAATAATTTATATTTGGTTTTATTTAAATCAAAATTATAAAAAAACAAAAAACCTGAAGTAAAGAAAAAATAACTCATAACAGGGATTGTCAACTGCCCCAATAACGATATTAATTTATACCAGTTATTTGACGTATCTATCACATCAAGGGGAAAACAATGGCTCTGTAAAATTATTATATTCCCTATAAATATAAGTACGTATATTTTATTTGAAAAAGAATCACTTATAACATTTTTTACTTTTGTAATACTCATTGTAGAAATTACATTTTCAAAACTTATTATAGAATATAAAATTGGAACTCAAACAGTTAATATTATTCTTTACCTTTTTTAAAAATATGTTTTCCATATTTTGATATAAAGAAAACCATGTAAAACAACATAGTAACTATGCTGTAAAAAAATACGTTCGTATATATTAATGAATTCTTATTTCCTACAAAGATAACAACGTAGAAAATATATAATACGGCTGTTTGAAAAAATACATTAAAAACATTTTTTTCTTTCCCTCTAGAAATAAAAAATGCACTCATGAATGAATTTATGCCTAACACGGGAACTGCTAACAACATAATAAAATTCCCAAAACTAAACTCAGTCAAATTGTCAACTCTAAACACTATTTCATATATATACGGACTTAATAACCAAAACGTCAAAAAACTTAAAAAGTGAACCATTAGATTAACAATAAAAGCCTCAATACTTATTTTTTTCACTTTCATAGTATCCTTGGACATCATTAATGCCAAACTATAAAAAACATTTGAAAATGAACTAAGAACTCCAATTATCATTATCATCAATCGATAAACAATTGAATATATCTCGATGAAACTGTCCTCAACAAAATAACCTAACAAAATAACATGTCCACTAAAAAAGAAACTACTTATTAAATTTATTCCTAAATTATACTTAGTTTTCTTCAAAAATTGGAAAAAGAAGCCACTCCTTACCCAATTCAAAAAATCACGAAATTTTATGTCAAAACTTCTAATATTTCTTGAAATATTCAAGAAGCTGAAGACTCCAATTAGTAAATGAACTATTGAATATATAGCAAAGAATACAACAACATTTCCTATTTTACCAAATAATAATAAAAATATTGATAAAAATATTAATTTATCCAAAAAGATTAAAATACTAAATAGTTTATTTTTATTATTACCTTTGTAAAACCATTCTCCTAATAGCAACTGTCCTAATAAATAAAAACATCCAAAAAAGTAAAAACTGTTGTCATATTTCAATATTTCAATTTTAAAAAGAATTTCCCCTAAAACTGAAAATGCGATTAAAACAATATATATAAAATATATAAGCAATTTAGTAAAGAAAACTGTTCTAAAAGTACTTATTCTTTTTTTATCTTCATTTGATTCACTGATTTCCTTGGCACCAGTGTACATTATTCCTATATCTAAAAGTACGTTAAAGAATTCATGAAAAGCCAATATATATAAGTACTTTCCTAAATCACTTGTTCCAAACTTTTGAGATATGCTTGAATATACAACAAAAGGAGTCACATATCCGAGTACATTGAATACTGAAATAAAGATCGAATCTCTAATAAAATTACCAGTATTTTCTATAGTTATTTTAAAAGCCATATCCCTTTTATTTCTTCTCTAAAATTATTAAACAATAATCGTTAAAAAATCTATTTTTTAATTTCTTAGAAAATTTAAAAACCTTTTGAAGAATATCAAAATTACCTAAATATTCATATAAAACCACACGTAACCCTTCTTGGGTCGCCATATTTATTATCTCATCAGGATTAAAAAAATAATGGTGATTACCAGCCCAAAAATCATCAAAAACCTTTATCGTTAAATAACGTAATGAAAGGAAAACATTTGGAAAACCAATAATAACGTACCTGCTAGAACATTCAACATGTTTCAAAAATAATAACTTTCTTTGAGTAAAATTAAAGTGTTCATACAAACCCAAACTATAAACTAAATCGTATTTAATTTTAGGTTGAAATTCAAATACATCTTCAATAAAATATTTATCGAGTATCTTAGCATTAATTGAAATCTCATTATTATCAACTCCATGTTTTATTATCTTTCTGTTTAGTTTATTTTCCAAAAATTTTGCATATATCCCAGCTGAACATCCAAGTTCCAACATTGAATTTACATCTTTAACATTTTCTATTATTCGATCAATTATTAATTTAGGAGATTGATATCCACCCGTATATAGTTTCTCTGGATCCATACGCAAAGTATCATCTATATACTTATCCCGATTAAATTCTTTTTTAAATATAATTTTTTTTATTCCAGACATGTCATGGATTTACAAATTATTTTTCATCAAGCCAGAAGTTATATATATGGCGAATATATAATAAACATAAAAATATTGCAAAGCTTACTAAATTATACTTTTGTATTTCGATTTAAATAATTTTTATAATAACTTCATTCCCAACAAATGAATAAATGAACGTTCACGAAGTCCATTCAATTAGACATCATCTGTTAACCTTTATTGGATGTATATGACATTTACCATCCTTTATTATCTTATCCACATTAGGTAATAAATTCAATTTGTTTACTTTATTTAGAGGTACCCATTCAGGACTAGTACCAATACCACCCTTCAATTCTCCTTTCCAATTGGTACAGACGAAAACTACTAAAGAGAAACTTTTTATACCATCTTTGGTTTTGATCTTGGCAGTATATTCAATTGGCATCCTAATAAGATTATGTAATTCTGTAATTAAGCCACTTTCATCTCTTAGCTTTAGAATCGCAGTTTCTTCTGGTAATTCACCAACCTCAACTTTAATTTTTCCGGCTGGTATTCCGTAAGTATCAGTTAAATGATTTGAATTTAAAGTATTTTTAACTAACAAAACCTTATTCTTGCTAAAAACTAAAACCCCAGCTGTTTTTATAAGCGTCATTTATAATTGGTAACATTAAATTAATTCTATTTATTTGAATATCCATTATTGTAACATATTTTAACAGGACAATACGGAACAGGAAAAATAACTACTATAAAAATTATACATGAATCAGTATTATGCAATAATGAAAGCACTCTCAGCTTTGTAAATAAAAGTCAGCAATAACTAATCAATGGTAAATCTATAGCTCCCCAACTATCTTCCTTAAAACAAACCTAACACCTTACTCCATGTCCTCCACAATGGACATCACAACTCTTGCCAACTTATCACTATCATGCCTCAACACACTACGCTTTAAACTGTCAGCAACACTCTTTTTATATTTTGTATTTCCAATCAAATCTGCCCTCACTACATGATAATCTTTCTCTTTCAAGTCATCTTCGATTAAAACTTCTCCACTGCCTTTATACCATTCAATAATTTCTTTATCAACAGCTGAATTATTTATTATTACAAAATCCGGATATCTTCCGATATAATTATAAAGTTCATCAATATGATCTTGAGCTGTATAACCATCGGTTTGTCCCCTCTTGCTCATCAAATTCATTATATATACAAATTTTGCTTTGCTATTTTTTATAATTTTACCAGTGTCACCAACAACAATATTTGCTAGTGTACTAGTATATAGATCTCCTGGTCCTAAAATTATAAAATCTGCATTCCTAATAGCATCTCTAGAGGGATTATACAACTTAACTCCATCTTTATCCACAGATAATTTACTGATTCTTTTCCCATATATTTTTATATTTTCAGGTTCATCAATTAGGTGTTCACCCTTCACAACCATTCCATCCTCATATTCTGCAACAAGCCTTATATCCTCAACCGTTATTGGTAATATTCTACCTTTTATATGCAAAATTTTACCAATCTCCTCCATAGCTTTAATTTGAGAACCTAAAATATCAGCAAGTGCCGCGATAAACATATTTCCAAAGGTTTGACCTTTAAATCCTTCACCTTTGTTAAAACGATACATAAATAGTTCACGCAACAACGAAGTTCCATGAAAAGACATAACATCTTCATCTGCAAGTGCAACAAGACATTGCCTAAAATCACTAGGTGGAATAAGTCCAAACTCGTCACGAAACTTTTTATTGCTACCCCCATCATCAGTTGCAGAAATAATAGCTGTTAAAGAAAGATTTTTATAATGCTTTAATCCAGAAAGTAAAACAAAGGTTCCAGTACCTCCTCCCATTGTAACAATATTAAGCTTTTTCATTTATAATTAATTCATAAAAATGAAATCCAAGTAAAAGATGTTGTTATTTATAGGTTTCAATGAAACTAACTTCTTTTTAATATTGCAACAAATACCCCCAAGGTTCCTCCCATAAAAAGACCAATTACAGTAACTACTTTCCATGAGATTTGGACATTTTTCTCTGAAGAACTTGGTGAAACGCTCCACTGTACAGAATCGCTCTTATCTATATCAGCATTTATCTTGGATCTTTTTTCCTCTAGATTAACAATCGTTTCATTAATTTCTATTGGATTTGATCCCAAAATAACATCACTCTGCCCTGATTCAACCAACATATCATACATATCCTTTTTAGCATAAGCATCTTCTAATTGATTTTCAAGATTAAGCTTATTTTCATAAATTATTTTAAGACTTTTATCTCTATAAGCCGCAATATCCTTGTCAGTTGCAATCGCTTCCTTAACATCATATAAAACTCGCTTAACCTCTCCAACAGATGAACCAGTACCATCGATTTCTATAAATTTATTTTCCCCATAAAATTTAACAGAAATTGCAACACCATCATATTCCATCTTTTCTACATAGTTCTCGACAATTCTTAAAGAAACGTCAGGTGAAATTTCCCAAACAGATGGAAACATCAAAACAGCATTAGCATCATATTTTTCAGGTAAAATTCGCCCTATCAACATACCAGAAACAGCTCCTATTAAAATAAATAAAAATATCATAATCCATCGAGTTCTAATTCTTTCCCATACAGCAATCAAATCAATTTCATCATTAACAATAATTGGTCTTAATTTGGGTTTTTCTTCTTTAGCAATAGCCATAAATCAAAATAAAAAGTTAAATGTGACATATGTTATCAAATCGGTGATATTTTTTCAAATTTATTTAGATAGGAGTTATGAATTGTAAGTGCAGAGATTAGACGATACATGATAGATGATACAGGATAAAAGGAATTTAAGTCAAATTGAATATTTTTCATACATCATTTATCACCTATCACTTACAATTAATATGCTCCACTCTTACCTACTTTACTCATCAGTTTTTTTGCAGTCTTAATAAAAATAATGATGTCTAACCAAACAGTCCAATTTCTTACATACCATGAATCTAACTGTAACCTTTTATCGAAACTTACATCGTTTCTCCCACTAATCTGCCACAGTCCAGTTATACCAGGCTTTACAGACATAATAACATCAAAATAGTTTCCAATATCTTCCCTTTCTCTAGGAAGATAGGGTCTGGGGCCAACTAAACTCATCTGGCCCAGAATTACATTTAAAATTTGTGGGAGTTCATCAAGGCTGGTTTTTCTTAAAATCCTTCCAAATTTTGTAACTCTTGGATCATTCTCATCCTTAATTTTCTTAAATTCATCCCAGTCTTTACGAGCTTTAGGATTCTTGGCAAAATACTCTTCGAGCAATTGCTTCTCATATTCCTTGTCCTTTGAAACCCGTTTTTGCATTGTCTGAAATTTAAAAGGTCTAAACATTTTTCCATTCTTCTTATATCTTTGCATAAAAAATAATGGGTTATTTCTATCGAAAATAATTATACATAAAGATATAAATATCAATATCGGCAAACTTACAAAAAATGCACACCAACCTACAAAAAAATCAAAAATAAATTTTGTAATATTATTTTCTAGCGACTTTAACGTATTAGGCATCTCCAATATAAACAAGCGTTCATTAAAAAGATGATAAGTTGACGAACCCATAAGTGAAAAATCTTTAATATATGGAATCACCAATACATTACTTACGCTTCTATAAACAGAATTTAAAAGTCCAACCATCTTTGAGTTTTCCATAGATTTTACCAAAGCAATCACTGCATCATATTCACCTTGAGATATCATCTTGTATGCCTCACTGTAAATATTAGTTCCTTCAGTTGCGTTACCCAACAAAAAAATATGGTCAACCCCATAACCCAGATATGGATCATTCATTAAAGCTTTCATACGCTCAATACTTAATTTCACATCAGAGATTAATATGCTTCTTCGCCTCCACACCCCCAAACGATACATTATGTGCTTTACCAAATAACGTAAAAAAGGATAAAAGATTATTCCAAAAACTGCTTGTATAAGAATTGTCAATCTTGAAATTTGATATGGAAATTTTAGAAAACCAACAAATGAAAACATCAAAATAACTGAAATAAATATTGATCTGGCATACATTTCCATTTCATACCAAAAAGGCTTTCTACTTCTATAAAGATCATGTAGAAAAAAAACGATAATAATAAGTACAGGGAAAACCCAATAATTTGTCAATGTTGAAAACCTGAATACAGCATTAAACTGAAGATTGGGAAAAATTTCATCCAACAATGGATATTTGTCAAACGGAAATGCACTAGCACTATTCATTAAAAAGTTTCTTACCTTTACACCAACATACAATGTAAAATAATACCCAAAAACATCTGCACAAACCAAAGTAAATCCAGATGTTATATTTTTCAAAAAGGACAAAGTTTTTCTCAATGCCTTCATAACCTAAAGAACAAGTTATATATTGCAATAATCTTACCATATGCTACAATAATCAATCCAAAAGCGCAAGCACAACCAAACTTACAAACTAACGAGTGAAAAATGAAAAACTAATATTTAAAAATTATAATAACTTTTCACTCCTTCACTTTTAACTTTGAACTTGATAAGATGATCGATTCACACGCACATATTACATACAGCTTTGAAAAAAACGGTAAGAAATCCAATATCACCTCAGTTCAATTACGTAACGCCCTCTTCGCAAATGTCACCGAAATTATTGCAATTCTTCTTGAATCTTATGACCAAGAAATGGACAATATACTGAAAGTAATTCCTGACGGAATATCAATATATTTTGCATGTGGAATACACCCAGAAGAGTTAAAAGATAAAAGTGAAAAGATAAAAGTGCTTGATAATTTTATTAGGAATAACAGAAATAAAATACATGCTATTGGGGAGTGTGGAATTGATTATTACGATGCGACTTCCCCTAAAGAAGATCAGTTTGAATTATTTAATACGCAAATAAATCTTGCAAATGAACTTAACCTTCCACTGATAATCCATACACGCCCAAGCTCTCTTGACGCCACAGATGCATATGATGATATGTATAGCTTGTTGAAAAATAATACTCCCAAAAATAATTTTGTACTTCATTGTTACTCTTCAGGCAAAGACTCAATAAAAAGATTTCTTAATATGGGAGCATTTGTTGGCTTTGCAGGTAACTGTACCTTTCCTAAGGCAGAAAATATAAGAGAAGCAATGTCCTACGTACCGATTGATCGGATTCTTTCTGAAACTGACGCTCCATTTTTAGCTCCACAAAAATACAGAGGTGACATAAATGAGCCAGCTATGGTTGTAGAGATCGGTCATCAAATCGCTGAAACTAAATTTTTGAGTTTTCACGCGGTAAGTGAACAAATGCATATCAACTTACATTCCTTTCTCAACCAATAATTCGTGAAAACAAGACTTTGTTCACAAAAAGATTAAAGCAATTTTTGTGAAAACAAATTTTATGTTCACTCTTGCGATAGTTATTCTGTGAAAACATAACCAAAGATATTTTTAAAAACCGAAAAAGTACATTTCTGTGTGAAAAAAAACTAACAACTAAAAAATTTCAACAACTTTTAAATTCGAATAGCTTTTAATCCATTTCCCTTTTTCGAAGAATTCGTAACCAATGTAATTCAGCCACAAATCTTAAATATATATTAAAGGAACTCGAGTTAAAAGATTGCTTAAATCGTTCAATAATTTGCTCAATTCGATTTATCTCTGAATCTAAATCAACTCCTGGAAACCCATCTTTTAAACTTTCCGTTAAATTTTCACTTACCTCAGTAACCAAAGAATCCGAAATAATTGAATAACTTAATCCATTAATTCCAAGAACATTTGAAATCTTTGCCAATAAGTCTTCAACATAAGGTCTTAGCTTATCATTCAAGTATCTGTCAAAATTTTTCTGTCGAATTTTATCTTCAACCAAAGGTTCAATAGTTTTCAAAAGAATCTCCTCTTGAGGCACATCCCTATTAGCATCCCAATTTAGACGAGCATTATAGCTAATTAAAGCGACGTCCTTTGGCTGTCCGTTATTAACCCAGGACTTGATACCTTGTATAACTTCCACGAGGTACAGGATGGTGAACTGTTAGAATATACAAATCATTACCTTCAGCATCATGCACCACTTGCATAACTAATGTTTGGTCATCAGCAAGATAAGAAAAAGAGTCAATTTTATAGCCTAAACTTGAAATATCGCTACCTTTCATATAAAAACAACCCATGCAATGTTGGATTCACCCAATAAAGTCACAGCATTAATCAAGTCCCAACATCGTTTCAATCTTTCCTGAAGCTCATGCTCCTCTTCAGCATTACAAGGTAAATTTGCAAGATAATCAAAATCAACAACTCTAATAAAATCTTCTCCATCCCATATTTTTCCCCCCTTAAAAGAAGAAGGAAATTCTCTTCCAAAATGTACTGATTCATTTTGCCGTTCTTTATTCGCAATACTATCTGCCATATTTTGGTTATAAAATAAAATTACACTGTTTTACATTATCATTATACAAAATACAAATAATAATCAATCCTAAACAAGATAAACACTATGAGTTTATTAACCCCCAACATGCAAATTAATAATCCTCTCCACTCTTTCAAAAATCTTTCCCTTAACTTTTTCATTACTATTCGCAAAAAACTTACTAAAACCCAATTTTTCACAAAATGAAACTCTCTTTTCTAACATTGAGGGTGCAACCACTACACCACTTAAAGATACCTCTCCACAATAAACTGATGAAACTGGCAATGGAATATTCTTAATTGAGGATAATATTGAAGCCACAATAGCTAAATCTACAGTAGGTTCTTTAACATTAAAACCTCCACTAACATTTATAAATACGTCTTTATTGGAGAGTTGTATCTTCATAACTTTTGACATAATCGCTATCAGCATTTCAACCTTTGATCTCAAAATACCCTGAGCTGTTCGTTTAGGCATACTATATACAGATGGAACCACAAGTGCTTGTACTTCAATAGGAAAAACCCTATTCCCTTCAAGTAAAACTGTATTTGCAACCCCTACTTCAACATTTTGATCTAACATTTTGAAAGTTGAATCACTATAATCTCTCATACCATCTTCCTCCATCTCAAAAACCCCAACCTCCATTGTAGATCCAAATCTATTTTTTTGTGTACGAACAAGACGTAGCGTACTATCTTTCACAGATTCAATTGTAAATAAGGCATCAACCATATGCTCTACTACCATAGGTCCAGCAATAACTCCTTCTTTATTGACCTGACCAATAATTATTGAAATTGTTTTATTTTTGCGAGTATATTTAATTATTTCATTACAAATTGATTTTATCTGCGTAATTCCACCAAACACTCCTCCTACTTCAGACATATAAAAGGATTGTAATGAATCCCACACAATGATAACTGGATTGATCTCTTTAATCTTAGCAATGACTTTTTTAAATTCCTTTCCCTCAACCAGTATAATGTTTTTCACTATTAACTCTTCACTTTTAGTTTGAACTGCCACTCTATTAAAACGCCTGCTAACTTGTTGAATACTTTCTTCTGAACTAATATATAAAACTTGAGAACCACTACTAGCAATATTTACTAAAACTTCTAACGCAAGTGTTGATTTTCCAACTCCAGGTAATCCTGATAAAAGTACTGCACTACCAGCAACAAATCCTCCTCCAAGAACGGTATCAAATTCTTTAAAACCTGAAGACATTCTTTTTTCAGAAGATATATCTATATCTTTTAAAGATGAAATTGATATTGACGAATCAATAATTTCTTTACCACTAGACTTACTAATTGTCAAACTTTCACCCTCTTGAAGCTGCAAAGTTCCCCAATTTCCACATCCTCCACATTTTCCAATCCACCCTATCGATTCCCATCCACAATTATTACAAACATAAAGATTTTTATTCACATTTTACAAGTAACAAGTTATAAGTAATAAGTAATAACGAATAATACAATTGAATTACCCTTTATCACTTATCATTTGATAATTTCACCCTTTCGTTTACTAGTCAATCAATTCATTCGAACTGGTTACTAATCACCAGTCACTAGTCACTTTCGTTTCTAATCATCTCAAACAAATATTGCCCTGCCCAGCTCGCGAATCCATTAAATTTCATTTTGGTCCACTCTCTCATCATTTGATAATTCATTTTAGGATCAAGACCATAATAATTTGTTAATGACCTTTTCCCCCATACGTCCAATGGTGTAACATTATCATATCCAAGTCCAAAAACCAATACGCAATCTGCAACTTTGTTACCAACCCCCTTAAAATTTAACAATCGTGCTCTATCATAATCTTCATCTATTCCCCAATCCGTCAAATCAGTTCTTAATAAAGCAGATGATGTTTCCTTGATATAAGGCACTCTATATCCCAATGAACAGGTTTTTAACAAGTCATAAGTTGCTTCAAATATTCTAGGCAACGTTGGAAACGTGTAGTATTCCTTATTATTAACAATAATCTTGTTCCCCAAATGAAAAGACATTTTTTCTATGCTTTTTTTAATAGCTGGAATATTCTTGTTTGTGGCAATAATATATGAAATAACCATTTCAACAAAATCTTGTTTTAAAAGTCTAAGTCCTGGATACTTCACTATTGATTTTTGAATATATTCATCATTAGGATATAAATTTACAAACTTATCATAATCAAAATCAATACGAAAATATTTGTTTATAAGTTCCCAGTTATCGCTCTGTGGATAAGTTTGCCAAAGGATTGTATCTTTACCTTCTTGCCCTACAACAATCAATCCTTGCGATGTAGATCCATACCATAGTTTTCCATCCTTTTTCCACACAAAACACTGCCCACTTGAAAGCGTATAGTCTAAATTATAGTCTTCAACTTGTATTTTATTTAAAACTAGATTTTGCACCAAATTGTGTATTTATAAATAATAACGTATAATTCATGAATTCTAAGAACCATGTTCTATTTCGTAAATGATTATACATTATTATATTAGTCGGATAAAAGTAACCACTCACCTGCCTGCCGTCAGGCACGGTAACCCACGCACTCATAACCTATAATTAATAAAATGGATATACTTGCAAGCTGTAACAACTTAACCAAATATCACGGAACAGAACTGATCTTTAAAGACGCTTCCATTGAAATACACGACAGAGACAGAATTGGTATTGTAGGAAAAAACGGCTCAGGAAAAAGTACATTTTGTAACTGTATTGCAGGAAAGGATACGGAATACGATGGTAAAGTAATTATTAATTCTGGAACTCAAATAGGATATTTCAGGCAACTTTACAGACCATATAAAGAAAAAGACCTAGCTCAATCGGTTTTTGATTACGTATTACAATCACAAAAATTATTGTTGGATAAGGAAGTTGAACTAAATGAAATAATGCAATTAGTATCTAAAGATCCTTCAAAAGAAAATCTCAGAAAATTGAGTGAGTTACAGGATTTCTTCGATCATAATGAAGGATACACCCTACTCGACCGAATTGAAAAAGCACTTATTGGACTTGGAATAAAGCCTAATGGAGATGGATTTAGAAATATTTCATGGGATACAAAACTTCATGAATTATCCGGTGGGGAAAGAAAAATTGTTGAACTTGCAACAATTGTAATTCAAAAAAACATTAACCTCCTAATACTTGACGAGCCAATGGGACATCTCGACATGTATGCAAGAACTTGGATGGATGAGTTTATCAAAGCTTTTCAAGGCGCAGTAGTGGTTGTATCACATGACAGAGAGCTCCTAACAAATAGTGTAAATAAAATCTTAACAATTGAAGATAAAAAGCTATGCAATTATCCTGGGAACTATCCAATCTTTGTAAAGCTTAGAAGAAACAAAATCGATATGATTAACAAAGAATGGAAAATTTATGAAAAAGAGAAACTAAAAAAGGAAGAACATTTAAAAGAAATACGTGATTGGGTTTTAAAAAGTGGAAGTGAAACAATGCAAAGACTTTGGACTGTTGAGAAAAGAAAATATGAAAAATTCATTGGAAATCCACCAACCAATCCGCAAATATACGCTAAAAACTTTTCAATAAAAGAATATACTGTTAAAAGATTCGGACAGATAGCAATTAGATTTAATGACTTTAACTTCTCTTTTCACAATCCAGAAAATAATAAGAATCAGATTATATTCAAAAATACTAATGCGCTATCAGTTAATGGAGATAAAATCGGACTAGTTGGCTTAAACGGTGTGGGCAAAAGTACATTATTTAGAATAATTCTCTCCAGATACTGTTACGATAGAAAACTTCCTCCATCCTATTTTGGTATTGATAATTTCTATAACCAAAATATTACAGACATATCCAAATCTGATATCTATATCGGTCCATCATTAACAATTGGTTATTTTGATCAACAACATTCCAATATTCCTGAAGATAAAACAATTGAGGAATATCTAGGAGAACTTGGTTACGTTGATAAGGGCAAACTTTATGGAATTATGAATCAATTCTCTATTGCCAAAGGAATGGAGTATAAACTAATAAAGGACCTAAGTGGAGGAGAAAAGGCAAGAATACAATTAATTAAAATCCAAACAGAGCAACCTTCTCTACTTTTACTTGATGAACCAGTAAATCACCTAGATATAGAAGACAAAGAAATAGTGCACGAGTTTTTACAAAAATTTAAAGGTAATATGATAATCATTTCACACGACAGATATCTTTTAAGAAAAGTAGTAAACAAATATTGGGAAATCAATAATCAGGCTATAATTGATATGTGATAAGTGATAAATGATAAGTGAATGCTGAGTACTTAGTTAAATTGGTATACGGTAAGCAGTACACGGTAGGCGGTATGCAGTAATCAGTGATTGGTTATTAGTGATTAGTGATTAGATATTCACTCTTTCACTAGTTTCAGCCAAGGGCTGACCAACCTTACTTTTTGAAAATATAGGAGGGTTGGCATTCGTTCACTTTTTATCCCGTTCGTTTGTTAGTTTATTCACTTGTTTCAACCGGAGGTTGACCAGCCTTACTTTTTAAAAATATAGGAGGGCTGGCACTGGTTCACTCGTTCGTTTGTTAGTTTGTTAACTTTTGTATCTCAATACTTCTCTCAATAATTTCTTTCTTTCTTTTACATCTTTATTAGTTTCAACACCTAAGGGTAAACCACCATCAATAATTCCTAATATTCCCCTTCCCTGTTCACTTTCACCAACTATTACTTGTAAAGGATTCGAAGTAGCACAGAAAATATTAATAATTTCAGGGACTGTTCGTAAAGAATGCATTATGTTTACAGGAAAAGTTTCGTCCAATATTAAAATAAAACTGTGTCCCGCTCCAATTTTTTGAGCATTTTTCAAAGCGAGATCTATTAACTTTTTATCTGTACCACACGTTCTTATAAGGCGTGGACCCGATGCTTCACAAAATGCTAACCCAAATTTAATTTTGGGATTTACATTCGTAATTGCTTCATATATGTCTTCAACCGTTTTAATAAAATGCGACATACCAATAATAATATTGAGATCAAACTTATCAGGTCGCTCAATCTGCACAACTTGTAAGTTAATTTTTTCCATACACATCTTTATATTTAAATTATCTAAACGCTAGCATTATCTTTTTTTAACATTTCAATCACATCACGCATATACTTTTTAGGCTCCAAAAAGTGATCCCATATTCCACAACCTGGACGTTCCCAAGTTATAGTCGGATCATCAACAATTTGCCAAAAATAGACAGAATCAACAAGTCGAAGTTTTTTACATACTTCAATAAAATTTTTATAGGCAAATGATTGATATTCATACCAACAACTGTATTTGAAACCATCACATACAAACGGTTTCTCTGGATTAATTTCAGACCCTGGATATGGCTCACTTATATGATTTCTATAACTTAAATCAAATTCTGTTATACAAATTGGTAAACTAAATTTTTCAAACAATTTACTTAATTGACAAGTAACATCTTGGTGAGAATCAATACAAAATGATCTCGGATGATAGCCGAAATGCCCTTCAATACCTATTAGATCCAAACGTGCCCCTTTATCCAAAAGACGTAAAATAAAACTCGTAAACTTATTAAACAAATCTACATTATGAAATGGAATATGTTCATTTAACATATATCTACCAGCACTATATTCACCAACAGCCCACTCAAAAATATCCTTTACAACTTCACTTTTATTTCTTCCGGTACCTAAGAAATTATCGTCTTCAAGACGAATTATTTCGTTAACCAGTTTGAAAGATGAAACTTTTCCTGAATAACGTGAAATCACAATTTTCACATGTTTTTTTAAAGCATCATATCTATCAAGTGCGGATAATTTCTTAAAACTGTCTGGATAACCGTTTATTAGACCACTTATAACACTGCTATAACTAATATCAATATTATTATCATTTGCGAACTGAACAATTTTATCGACATTATTCCAATTGTATTTTGATTCGTCACCCACAACTGAAGTAATAAGACCTACATTACCAATACCAAACATAGCGAAAGATTGAAAATGTTCTAAAACTAAGCTTTTATACTTTTCAGCAAGTACAGCATCAGCAACCCCGTTAAAGTATTTGTGATGCAAAACACACCCTGTTCTCAAGACCAGCTAATTCACATATTATCTTAATCTATTGTTCATTCTATCACATTCAAATTTCTTCAACAATTTTAATATCAAATTTTTCGGGATGAGTAATTTGATTAATTTTTATTGCAAAATTATGATATACTAAAACTTAATACTTCACAACCTTATACAATGAATACTATTGTTTTTTCTGACACACATTTGAATTAAAATTTTGATAATTCAAGATATGAAATATTAACCCAAATTATAAAACAAGCAGATAGAATAATTATTAACGGTAATTTTTGGGAGGGTTATCTAATATGTGCTCAAGAGTTTATTAATTCACGATGGAATAAACTATTTCCGCTTTTAAAATCAAAAATACTATTTATATTTTTGGTAATCACGATACTGAAAGCCAAAACAGCTTAAAATTTACCGAACAGTTTTGCACTCAAGCACTGAATTTCATTGATATTGAAACAAACAATGACAAATTTCATATTGAACATGGTCATCGTTTTTTAGAAATTTAAGTTCAATATTTCCCAATATTCAACAAACAATAGCTAATTTATATTACGGTACGGGGACTCACCTATTAAAAGAAAATTTCTGGAAACAGTATCTACACCAAAATCACAAGTTGAATAAAATACTAACAATTCAATACCCTAGCTACAAAATAATTACTTCACACACTCATCTTCCAATAAACATCAATAACAAATTTTTTAATACAGGTATGATAAATTATGGGTTAGTACAATATTTAAAAATAGATAATGCAAAAATCGAATTAATAAATGAAAGATACTGATCCTCAACACATGTGGTCATCTATTTCAACAAAAATCCACCGTCAACTGCCCAAACTCGTCCTGTTATAAAAGAGGCTTTGTTACTTAACAAAAATACAATAACATTTGCAATTTCAAGTGGACTTCCCATTCTTTTAATAACCGACGCTTCAGTAGTTTCAAACGGATCTTCACCAGTACTACTTGTAAGTGGAGTGTCAATAAGTCCTGGAGCTACAGCATTTACACGAACCAACGGATCATTATAATAACGAGCAAAAGATTTGGTGAGTGAAATTATACCTGCTTTTGTTGCTGAATATATAACTCCATAGGGCTCACCAATAATTCCATCAACAGAGGTTAAATTAACAATTGCACCTTTATTAGCACTCTCTTGAATAGCTTTTCCTAGATATTTCAAGCAATAAAAAGTACCTTTAAGATTAGTGTTAATAGTTTGATCTATTACATAATCAGAGATATCATCAATACCACAAGGAGTTGGCATAACTCCAGCGTTGTTTACAAGTCCATCAATTCGGCCAAACTTATTTATTACCTCAGTAGCTCCATTTATAACTTGATCTTTGTCGGAGATATTTATCTTAACATATTCATAATCAAACTCCTGAAACTCAGAAAAATCAATATTTTGTTTTTCCTTTTCGGATGAGATTATAACTTTATGTCCCTTCTTTAATAATTGTATAGCTGTTTCCTTACCGATTCCTGAAGTAGAGCCCGTTACTAAGAATATTTTTTTATCCAAGTAAATATATTAATAATTTATATATCACTAATACAATATTATCAAAAACAACAAATAATATCTATACCTTATGAGTATTTTTTGGTATAATTCATTTAATGTTTATGCGCTCGTAGCTCAACTGGATAGAGCACTTCGCTTCGGACGAAGGGGTTGGGGGTTCGAATCCCTTCGGGCGTATATATCGACAGAGGTAGGGATTCGGCAATTTTAATGGGGTTCCCCCTTAAGGTGGATTTCGTTCTTTAATAAAAATAAGGAACTCAAGAATCCCTTCGAGCGTATGTTATTAGCTTTTCGTGCCCTCAATGCAAGCACTTCGAGTGCATGTTCTTTAAAAAGTAGTTCGTTTTGTGTATAATACACACGAAATTAGTTGCGCCCGTAGCTCAATTGGATAGAGCAATTGCCTTCTAAGCAGTAGGTTACAGGTTCGATTCCTGTCGGGCGTGAAATAAAAAACGATGCGGGATGGTCTTCCAACATTGATGGACTGTCACCAAAATACATATGTTGGTAGACAGAATGGTAGGACACCGGACTTTTCCACCATAGGTGGACTCGCCTCTGGTGAGGAATCCACCAACTAACAATAAATCGATATGAAATACCATGTATATGTAATAAGAAGCTTAAAGAAAGGAATAATATACATAGGATACACAAGTAATTTAAAAACTAGATTAAAAAAACATAACTGTGGTAGCAGTAGATTCACAAAAGCTTATAAACCCTGGACATTAATTTATACAGAAGAGTTCGATAATAAAAGTGAAGCAATGAAAAAAGAAAGGTTCTTTAAAACTGGTGTTGGAAAACAAATTATAAAAAAACGATGCGGGATGGTCTAATGGTAGGACACCGGACTTTGAATCCGTTTATCGTGGTTCGAATCCACGTCCCGCAATACTTTGCTAAAACTATGTATTGCTCCGGCAAAGATTTTCACCTACCCCATCATCGGGTATTAAAATTCTATATCTATTGAATGCAAGTGGATTATGCTTTTGAAACTCACAAGCTGTTAAAAGAACAACCAATTACTATTTCTGCAGTTGTTGCTGCATTTAATGAAGTAAAAACCATTTCTAACGTACTTTTAACACTTATAAGCTTCCCACTATTTAAAGAGATAATTGTAGTCAATGACGGTTCAACAGACAATACTCAAAAAGAGATAGACCAATTTATTAACCCTAAAAGTAACCTCAAATCAATTCAAATTACACCAAATAAAGGAAAAACAAATGCTATTTTAACAGGTGTTAAAGAATCTTCTGGTGAACTAACTTGCTTGTTTGATGCTGATCTTAAAGGTCTATCTTTTGATGATATTTATAAAATGATATTTTTTGTACTAAATCAAGAGTACGATATGACAATTCTTGATAGAGGTGGAGACAGATCTACCATAATTGGCTGGTCACAATCATGGATTGCAAGATTCAATGGTGGAGAAAGAGCTTTTTGGAAAAAAGAATTTGTAAAAATAAAGTTTCATGAACAAAATAAATATGCCCTTGAACAGATAATAAACTTACACTATGTTTCTAAAGAATTGAAGGTAAGAACAATTTACTGTAAAAATTTATCTGCATCACTACAAACAGAAAAAAGAGGTACACTTGATGGTTTAAAAGTGTATAGAAAAATGTTTAAGGAATTATACCAAACGTCAAAGATCAAAGGCTTCTACATACAAATAGAGCACATAGTTGAAGATAGATTAGAGCCTTTATACAAATTCATGAATAAATCAAATAAAAAAGTAATAAAAAAGACTTCATTATTTATGATTATTGCTGCTGGATTATTAACTTCTACTGCAACATTCCTTTGGCTTAATGGAACCAAAAATTTTAAAAAAATTTCACAACTCAAAAATAAAGTAAAGAAAAAGAATGAAAAAAACTAATGGGAAATTTGCATTAATAATTTGCGGTCCTATTGTTTCAGGTAAATCCACTATTACAGAAAAAATATCAAAAGAAATAAAAATCCCATTGATTAGCGAAACGACTATCGGAAATTATTACAAAATTATTGATTACATTGACCCTTTCAAATATCCCTGTGCGATTTATGAACACTGTTATATTTATAAAAAATGGTACGTTTTTCAGTCTTTATATCTCAAAACACATACATTTATATTAAACCCCTCAGACAAAATTATAACAAAGAATTACTTAAAAAGAAAAATATCAGATTCAGCCGGTGATTACTTAAAAACAGATCCAATAAAACAAAGAGATGAAATATTATCTGATGTTTATAATATCAAACCACAATTTTCTCAAAGAAATCACAAACTTACTATTATAAACATTAATCATTATAGCGATTATTTATTAATTCGGAACAAAATAATTCTTTTATACGTAAAAATTTGTAAACACTAAAAATTCTCAGCATCCTCTACTTTTTCAACAAAAGATATGTTTCCATCAAAATTCATTACACTATCGACAACCTCTTTGATTTCCTCAAAATTTTTAAATGGCTTGGTTATAAATTGTGGTAGCTCATTAATAGGAACCCACTTTAAATCTACTTCGTAATTAGCATGTATTTCGCCCTCAGGATTTTCAAATGAAAACAAGAACATAAATTTATCTTCAACCAATTTACCTTCCTTGTATGAGATATAATGCTTAACCTGAACTAACTTCGGATTGCCTTCAAGTCCAGCTTCTTCTCTAAGTTCTCGTCTTGCAGCATCATAAATTGTTTCTCCAAATTTAATTTTACCGGCAACAAATCCTTGACAACCGTAAAAGGGCTGTTTTTTACGAGTTCCAACAAGTACTTCTTTACCATAATCAACGTCACGAACACAACAACACCATGCGCTTAATTTCGCTTGAGTCATCATCTTTACATCATCTGTGTCCATTCTGTTAGCCCACTCTTTCCCTTTATCAGTCAATCTATACTTATCCTCATCTTTTAGAACAAGATTAGCATCTATAAGTGAATTAAGGTGAAACGAGAATTGATTATTTTCCATTTCTTTATCAGGTTTTATATCTGTATAGCGTAAGCCATCAGATAATAGTAGGTTTCTTAATATCGATAATTGAATAGGATGTAAGTCTTTCATTTAGTTAGTACTTAGAACTTAGTTAGTAGTACGTAGGATAATATGATTATAACAATTATAAATGTCATGAAACAAGTCAACCCAAATTGACCTTAGTTATATTTCATTAGGAAAGAACAAGAATCAAATTGCAAACCCGCTATAAAATGAATATAATAGTTTTAAATATTTTTTCATAATAAAACTATGCAAGAAGAATTACACACACAAGGATCACTCAAAAGCAATAAAGATATGCTTTTGGAATATCTGAAAACTCAAAAACTAATGTCACTTGCAGTATATAACCAAAAGCTATGGATAGCAACGGTTTATTATTATATAGACGATGACTTTAATTTCTATATCTTCACAAGCCCGCAAACCAAACATGCAAAATTGATAGGTAAAAGTAATGAAGTCGTGTGTAATATATATGACTCTCACCAAAAGATAACGGATAATAAAATAGGTGTACAAGTAAGTGGAAAAATAGCTCAAATTAAAAGTATAAAAGCTCTGAAATATGCCTTAACCATGTGGAATAGAGTTAGTCCAGGACTTGAAAGTAGTATAAATTATAAGAACATTGTTAACAAAACAATTAGTGGAAGGATATATAAAATTACCCCCCAAATGATACAATTTTTTAACGAAAAGTTATATCCAGAGGATGAATTTGAAATATTTCACTTCAATTTAGTAACGTAATGAGATTTGACAGTACAATTTTTCAATCCCAATATAAACCCAGAACAATAATCTCTCCATACCTATGTGGAATTGCCTGCCTTACAATGATTCTGAAATACTATAATCAAGTTGATAATACGACAAATTACATAGATATACTCAATCAATATCTGAAGGTTGCAAGTTACAATATCCCCTTCTCTTCAATTACTCTCCACATAAACAAGGAAAACCTACAGATACCAATAATTTATTACCCTAAAGCATCAGCAAACACCAACAAACAGGAACTGATAAAAGACTCATCAAGACTTTTAAATTTAATACATCTCAAGCACAAGCTTTCTGGTATTGAAATTCATTTTCCTAAACAATCAAACAAGTTTATTCCGTCCTTTAGTTTATGGTATGGCTTTGATCACCGAGGAATTACACAAACGATTGATGGTAATAATTATAAAATTCACCACGAATTAATTGAGAAGGACTTCTCCTCAATAGTTTCAGAACTCAAAAGAGATAATTCTACTGCAATTCTATCTATCAATCCAACAGTTATCGGAACTCCAATTACAAAACAGTTTATTAATAACTCAAATCAACTATTTGATCATCAAGATAGACATGATATTGTTGTATTTAAAATCACAAAATATCAGGGAAAAGATGTCGCAATTATTGCAGATCCATCACACAAAACATCTCAATCAGGGATACAGCTTATTTCAGTTAAAACGTTGAAGAATTCATATACAGGCCACGCATCAATATTTAGTTCGTAGAACGGTAGTACATAGTTAAATTGGTAAACAATAAGCGGTATTCAGTAGGCAGTAACCAGTGATTGGTGATTAGTGACTAGATTTATTTTGGTTTATTATTTCTGATAATAAGTCACTACCCTCAAATTAATATTTTCACACTTCATTTGTTCATTTGTTAGTTTGTTCATTTCAACCAAAGGTTGACCAGCCTTACCTTTTAAAAATATAGGAGGTCTGGCGTTCGCTTGTTCACTCGTTAGTTTCTTCGCTTGTTCACTCGTATAAATTCTGTAATTCCCATCTTTAAGATATTCATAGCTTCCTTCAATTTTTCTTCATCAACAACATATGCAATTCTTATTAGTGATTTTCCTTCATCATTGCTTCCTGATGGATAAAATCCACCGCCTGGAGTGACTACCACTGATTTCTTTGTTCCATCAGAATCTGTCCAATAATATTTCCCAACCATCCATTTCGCAAAATCAATTGAATCAGTAATACCTAGTGGTGCTAGATCTGGTAAAAAATATAATGCCCCTTCTGGCTTAATAACATCAACTCCAAGTTCGTTAAAAATCTCTACAACGACATCTCTCCTCTTTTTATACTTCTCCATAACATTTTTTCTAGCAGTCCTTGGTAAACTAAGTGCCTTAATGGCCGATAATTGTGCTACTTCATTTACAGAAAGTCTAGGCATTCCTAATTTAACTATTTCTTTAACTAAGTCAGTATTAGTAGAAATTAAAGCCCCTACTCTTAGTCCACAAGCACTAAACTCTTTTGATGTAGATGAAAGAAAAATAGACCTATTCATCCACTCTTTCTTGTTAGAGATATAATCACTTACAGCTGTACTTTGTTTGTTAAATCTTATATCTCTATATGCCTCATCAATTACAACCCAAAGATCATATTGAGTTGCTAAGCTAAAAATCATATCAATTTCTTCACCTGTCATTACGTAACCTGTAGGATTATCTGGTGAGATAATTGTAATTACTTTAATATTTAGATTATCTTTTATTGTTTGTTCAATAACATTTTTTGACGGAAATCGATACCCTTCTTTAGCTAACCTTGGAACCGATATTATCTTCCTCCCTGTCATATGAGCAAAAGATTCATAGTTCGGGTAAATCGGTGAAAAAGTTAAATTGGCTTCTCCTTCATTTAATAATGCAAGCGTAATAAATAGCATACCTTCACTACTTCCATTGGTAATCATTACTCCAGCTGAAGTAAATTTACCTTCATAGTAATCATTAGCCCAAGCTTCTCTTAAGCTTTGAATACCTTGTGAATTTGTATATTCTATATGATTAATTATTTTTTCACTTGAATAAAATTCTGAAATAGCTGGTTCAATTTCTAAATCTGGTTGCCCAATATTTAATTTATAAAAGAATATCCCTTCTTTTTCACGAGCTTCTATAAGCGGAGTTAAAAATCTTATTGGATTTAAAGGAATTGTTTGAAGCATTTTAGATAATTGTGGCATACAAGATTACGTTAATTTAAAAGCATTATATACATGATACTCTTTAAAGTAGTATTGTGTCAAAACTACGCTCAAACCCCCATAAAGCCCAGCGTCCGATATAATGGACACGTTATAATTTCACTGATTATCTAAAAACAAGCTAACACCCACCTGGACACATTCTACAGAATTTATTATGAAGAGCTGCAGTATTGGTTGTTGCAAGTCCACCCCTACTTGTCTCCTTAAGTGTTGAACTCATTTTATCCCCAGTTTCTTTTGCAACATGAACTATTTCATCAAAAGGTATTGGATATTTAACACCAGATAAAGCTAAGTCTACGGAAGTAAAAACCATTGAGGTAATAGCCCCATTTCTTAATATACATGGAACTTGCACTAAACCACCTATTGGATCACACGTAAGTCCCAAAACATTTGATAAAACAAAACTTGAAGCAGTTTCAATTTGTCCAACTCCACCCCCTAGTGCCCAAGTTATTGCTGAGGCACACATTGCCCCTGCAACCCCTATCTCAGCCTGACAACCAGCAACAGCACCAGCAAGATTCATTACTGCAGAAACCACAGCACCAGTTGCACCAGCAATAAATAACGAATCCCTTGCCATTCTTGTTGAAATGAGGTCGTTTCTGACTAGTGAATATAATGTCCCCGGTATAACTCCACTGGAACCTGCCGTCGGACAAGCAACAATTTTACCCATTCTTGCATTGTGTTCAGCAACAGCAATGCTAGCCCCAACGCCTTCCTTTACTATTTTAGATATACAAATCGAGTTACTATCCCACAATCTTTTACCATCACCCCCATACATATTAGAGATAGACCTTTTGTCATTTTTTATACCCTCTTCAACTGATTCCACCATCGAATCCCAAATTTTACTCATTTTTCGGTCCTGTTCTTCGAAATCAAGTCCAGAAGTTCTTTTTTCAATAACTTTAATTACTTGAATTAAAGGGTTTTTGGTATCGTTAACTAAACCTTTTAGCTGAGTGAATGATAGATAATTAGAGTTAGAAGTATCAACTTGCGAAACAGTTTCATTATCTTCCCAAATTTTAATATTCCCTCCACCAATAGAAAATCCGGTCACTGTTATTTTTACATTCCCATCGGAAAGTGTAATCTCTGCAGAGTTAGGATGATATTTATTATCAAAGTTTCCCCACAAAATAGTGTATTTTACGTTAAGTTCTTTCGCAATTTCAAAAGCATCCTTAATCCTTGGATCCTCTGGACTAATACCAATTGCACCAGCCAATAAAGCAACGTCAGTTTTATGTCCTTTGCCTGTATCAGAAAACGAATTATACAATTTTATTGTAACCTCCTTTGGCAATGTCCCCAACTTTTGGTATGCAAAGTAACCTATTTTAACAGCACCAGCAGTATGTGAACTTGATGGTCCTATCATTACTGGCCCAATTATGTCAAAAACTGAAATCAAGAAACTCATAATTTACAACTCAAAATTTATAACTTATTCTTCCTCCATTACTTCGGAAGGTTTCTTTCTTAAAACGTCTATGAAAGCTAAAACTCTCGCTCCACGTTCTCTCAACAGATAATTATTATAGCCAGCATATTCATTAAGGTTTGAAGTAAAGCCAATAGAATTAATCCCTAATTCATTGCATATATATAATGCCCTCGGAAGATGAAAGTCCTGGGTAACAATAACCAAATTATCTATACCAAATATATATTTTGCCCTATAACAAGAATCGTAGGTTCTCCTTCCAGCATTGTCAATAATTATGTCATCATCATCAACACCAAGCTCAACTGCGTAATTTCTCATTACCTCCGGCTCATTGTAATCTTTGAATCTATTGTCCCCGCTCATTAGAAATTTATCAACAGCACCACTAAAATATAAATCTGCACCCACACTAATTCTGTCAGCAAGAACAATCGAAGGTTCCTCATTATTGATAATTCCAGCACCTAATATTAACACAACATTTTCATCATCATTCCCAAAATATTTAGATACAATTTCTTCAGACACATCACTATTTGAATATATTCTATCGGAATACTTTTTCGCAACAATTCTTTCAAAAATCACCATCGTAACAAAAAGAACTACAACGCTTGTTATACATACGATTACAAAAATTTTATAGAAATTATGTTTAAATTTCATAGGTATTTAGGAGTAGCTCAATTGAAGATTTAATGGCTGAATCTAACAATGAAAACTCTGCCTCCGAAAAATCAGATAGAACATAGTCAGAAGATGGAATTTTATATGGATCCTCGGCGGAGCGACCATCAATTCCCAATCGAATACGAAGATAATTAATGCCCACCATACTATTTATCGATAATATTCCGTTATGTTCTTTCGGTCCCACAGCCTTTTGTATTTTAAAGCTACCAATAGGAATATCTAAATCGTCATGCACTATAATTAAATCATCAGGAAATGAAGGTTTATAAACTTTACACAAATCTCTAACGGCGACACCGCTATTATTCATAAAAGTAGACGGTTTAACAAGTATTCCATCAAGTTTAACCTCTCCAGAGATCATATTTTCTTTCCTGATTTCCGAAATCCATGATGAGAATTTTGATTTTTTATCCCAACTGCTTACTGAGTAAATACTGCTTTGATTAAAAACACTATAGAGTTTATCAATCCAGACAAAACCTGCATTATGCCTTGTTTTTTCGTATTTTTTACCATCATTTCCAAGTCCAACGATTACTTTCATATTGGCAGTCTAATTATTTAAGCTAAAATTAATAAATGTTATATGAATACACATAACAGAAATTTTCCCATAACCACATATTAACATATTTTGATTAAAAAGTAATAATACGGATTGAAGCTCCCCTACCTTGTTTTAGTAGTAGTGGAAATATTTATCAGCAAAATCAAAACCACAAATCGGATTACTTAATTCTAAAGGTTGTACATACCAGGGGTGAGGATCGAACTCACGACCCCGGGCTTATGAGTCCCGTGCTCTAACCAACTGAGCTACCCTGGCCCTGAGAAATCATGAATTATAAATGTTAATTAAATTTCACAGTGCAATTCAAGACTGAAATTTCTAACTTGTTCCTTGTTACCTGTTACTTATAACTCAGCACTCAACACATCTTACTACCTATTAAATATGTCCTCTATTCCTCTGTTGTCTTCTAATTTTTCTCCTCCATTTCTTGGTTTTCATCCAAGCCTTTTTAAGATCATGACGTACAGATTTGGGCTTAACATAGTATCTATTTTCTTTAAAAGTCTGCAAGATTCTTTCTCTACTCACTTCACGTTGCAACATAGATAAAGCTTGATCAATTACTTTATTGCTTTTTACTACGACACTCATTTTAATACTTAATAAAAATTATAATCTGATGCGAGAGTATTCTACTATAATTCGTTACTAATTTCAAACATTTCTGTTCTTTCACGATACCTCACAATGTCATTAACAAAAATTACAACACTTAGCAACAAAAGGATAATCATTCCAATTGTTAAAATAATTTGTTCAAATTTAGGAGAAACCTTTTTGCGAGTAACAAGTTCAACTAATAATAAAACTACGTATCCTCCATCTAAAACTGGAAAAGGCAAGATATTTACAAAAGCCAAGTTTAGGCTAATAAATGCAGACAATAACAAGGTATCATAAACCCATGCTGGTCCCTTGCTGACAGCTTCAACTGTTTGATAAACAGCTACCGGACCAGAAAACACGTCCTGTAAAACATCAAATTTTTTCTCACTAAATGCCAAACCAACAACTTTTGATAAAATTCTTAATTGATATTGAAGATAATTTATGCTATGAGCTATACCAGAAGTTGCTTTTCCTATTAAAGAAGGATAACTTACCTCAACACTTTCAATTGCAAGCCAGTAAATTCCAACCAAACCGTCGTCTCCTACTTCCACTTCATAGTCATTAGTTTTGTTTTCTTCATCAATAATGGTTAGTACAACTGTTTCACCTTTATTGGCTTTCATCTTTTCCGAAAATTGATCCTGTCCTTCTAACTCTTCACCATTAACCTTGGTCACAACCCCAACAGTGGGAATATTAGCTTTAAATGATGGGAAATTTTGCACCTCTTCCCATGATAAATCGGGGTAATATTCAACCTCTTCTTCACTCCCAGGATAACCATACATTGTTGCATCTGCATCCTTAACTTCTACTTTACCAAACACTGGAAGTTGTGTTTTAGTATCTAGAATCGAATAGTCAAAATTGTCGACAAAACCTTTGGAAAAAAGTAATATAAAAAACAATAATGAGGCAAACACAAAGTTCATAAAAACTCCAGCTGTTATAACTAACATCCTTTGCCAAACTGGTCGTTGACTATAACTATCTTTTCCCTTTTCCTCACCTTCCTGTCCATATATTTTTACATAGCCACCTAATGGAAGCAATTTTAGTTTAAACTTGATATCTTTATATACACGCTCAACAATAGATGGACCGAAACCAATAGCGAATTCTTCTACTTTTATTTTAAGAAGTAATGCAGAAACAAAATGCCCGAGCTCATGAACCAAGACTAATATTCCAATTATAACGATAAAAATCAATAGTGACATTTTAAATTTGTAATAAATCTTTTTCTTTTTCTGCTAATAATGACTCTATTTTATCCATCTTTGACTTAACCACCTTCTCAACCTCATCTCTCATTATTTTTTCATCAGATTCACTAATTTCTTTTGCATCTTCCAATTCTTTAACGTAGGTCATCATTTTATTTCTTATGTCCCTAATTCTTTGTCTTCCTTCTTCTGCTAATTCTTTTGCAACCTTTACATAATCTCTTCTTCTTTCCTCTGTTAATGGGGCCGATTTCACATAGATTACATTACCGTCTATTCGTAAACTAAATCTTCTTTCATCAAGTCTTATTGCCTTTTCTACCATTTTTAATAGCGATTGATCCCAAGTCTGTACAGCAAGAGTTGAAGAATCTACAACAGTGACGTTAGCAAGTTGCTTTAATGGGGATTGTCCTCCATAAGCCTCAACTTGAACCTCATCCAATAGAGAGGCCAACACTCGCCCTCCTCTTATAGTGTTAAATTGTTCAACTACATAAGTGATAACAGAATCTATCTGCTTTTCACCATCTTCTAAGCTGACTCCCCTACCTGCCATATTAAAAATCGCTTAATTAAGATACGTTCACCAAATTTAGCAAGAATTTCCGAAAGCATATCTTGAATAGTTTTTGCATCTTCCTTGAAGAAAACTTGCTCTAAAAGACACACTTCCTTGTAGTATGATTCAATTTTACCTTTTAAAACAGACTCAATAACATTCTCAGGTTTTCCTTGTTTTTTAAATTCATCCCTCCATATTGAGGCTTCTTTTTCTAGTTGATCTTTAGGAACATCTTCTCTTGAAATATATAAAGGCTTCATTGCAGCAACTTGCATCGCAACATCATGAGCAAATTCTCTAAAAATCTCATTTTGTGCAACCAAATCGGTTTCACAGCCAACTTCAACAAGTGCTACTAAAGTATGATCAACTCCGTGCTCATAAACTCCAATTACTCCGTTAGATGACTTTTTACCTGCTCTACTTTCAAATTTTATTAACCCTTGTTTTCTGATCTCTTCCATAGCTTTTTCATAATTACCATTTGTTCGCTCTAAAATATCCTTACACGTGTTTATTCCAACTCCAGTTGCATCTCTTAATCTCTTTATTTCTTCTAAAGCAACAGCCATTTCTATTTTAATTCATAATTTATTTAATCTTTGAAACAGCAGATATTATTTTTTCTGCCATTTTTTCACCAACACCTTTTATTTCAATTAGACCTTCTTTTCCTAACTTTTTTACATCCTCAACAGTTTTTACTTTACCAACTTTCAATAATGATAACTCTTTATCTGAAAGACCAATATTTTTAAGAGTAATAGCCTTCACTTTTTTTTCAACTTTCTTCACCACTTTTTTAGTAGCTTTAGGTTTTACTTTCTTCTCAACGGCCTTTTTCTCAACCACTTTCTTTTCAACAACCTTTTCTTCTACAGTTTTCTTAGTAGAAACTTCTTTCTTAATAATTTTTTCCGCCTCTTCTCCAATTTCAGCATCTTCACTTACATCATCTTCAACTATTTTAACTTGTTTTATCTTTGATAAGGATAATTTCTTCGCTAGATTTTCATCTTTCATAGCTCTCATCTTTTGAGCTTTTAATTCTCTTTCTGCTTCCTTTTGTTTTTTGACTTCATTTGCCTCAGATTCAAATTGAGCAAGTAACGCAGCTCTTCTTTCTATCTGAGCTTTGATATCTCTTGCAGAAGTTGTATCTTTTATGACCTGTCCAATTGTATGCAAGAAAATTTCAACTGACTTAGTAGCATCATCATTTCCTGGTATAAAATAATCAAAAACATCAGGATTACAATTGGTATCACACATACCAAATACTGGAACAGACATTGCTTTTGCCTCATTGATTACACTTCTTTCAACCAAAGAATCAATAACAATTACTGCTTTTGGAAGCTTGTCCATAAAAAGCACACCCCCAAAAAGGAACATTTTCCTATCAAGGATTTTTTTAACTTCTATTCTCTCTTTCTTGGTTCTATCCAACATACCTTTGTAATATTCCTCTTCTAAACTCATCATCTTCTTTATACCATCTCTGACTAAATCAAAATTTGTTAATGTTCCCCCCGGCCACCTATTAGAAATATAATGCATACCATACATTAAAGATAATGTCTTTACTGCATTAGTCGCTTGTTTTTTGGTTCCTACAACAAGAACGCTACCTGTTTTAGCTCTTCTACTTAACTCTTCCAAAAATGGGGAAAACATTGAAACCGTCTTATTAATATCAATTATATGTACACCGTCTTTAGTTGTATAAATGTACTCACCCATTTTAGGATACCATTTTGACTTTGTGTGACCAAAATGAAATCCAGCCTTAAAAAGATCTTGGGCTGATGGTACTGAATAATTGACAGTATTAGTAGTATTAGGTTTTTCCATAAAACTCCTTTCTGCTTCCTTCAAGATGTCATCCACTAATATGGAAGGAGCGTACCCTGAAGTGCTTTTATATATTAAATATCAACTTCATGATTGTAACAGATATATTTGTAAAAAACAAGAATGAAAAGTAAATGCAATTATTGGGTTAATAGATGTTTTACTATTTTTTCAATTTCAGGCAGAATTTCCGATCTAGGATCACGATGCTTAACCCATATGTAAGGTTTTTGAGTTATTAACTCTTCCCTAATAAATTTAATTATATCTTTTGCACCTATATTCCTTACAATTTTATCTCTTACATAGTCCCTCTCGTACTTGTACGGCATTAAGTCAGTAATTAAGCAACCGGCAATACTTATTGAATATGATTTGTCATGATCCACATTCATTACAAATACACTTTTACTAACCTCATGTTCAATCCACTGTTTTCCAACTTCTGAGTTTAGAAACTTTTCAAATTTGGGCTTATTCCCATTTCTCCCATAAATTACATCCCACATATTTTCAAGTACTTGTTTTTCGAGTCCTTTTTCAAAATTGGTAGAAAAACCATAAATATTCCAATCAATAGTTTGACGTGAATTAAAGCTTCTAACTTCATAAACCAGATGATTCTCATCCCTAAGAGTCTTATGCAAAAGGAAAGCTAATAATCTATCTGCAAAAACATATAAAATTGAACGCCTATAAGATTCTGTCGTATACTTTTCACTTCTCTCCCTCGTTTTTAGTATTCCAATCTCAATTGAAACGTTCTGAGCTTTTTCGTCTCTAAAATATCCAACTTTGTTTTCATTTTCCAGCTTATAAAAATGAGACTTTGCAGAAAGCCCACCCTCTTTCATTCCATTAAGAAGTTCTGAATATTCATTGATTACTTTTACCGAAGGTTTGATTCCTGATTGAACCGCAATTACAGTAGATTCATTTTTTCTTATAACATTCCATAGTTTCTGAAGATGACTTACCTCAATTTGCTTTATATTCTTTTTATCCCCAAGTACCCTTTTTAAATATCTTTTGTACCTACCGTTCAGGATAAATTTATTAAACTCTAAACTTTCATTTTTTCTTTCAGAAGGATATCTACCTAATTCCGCAAGAATTACTGAACGCTCTTCCTCAATATATTTAGAAAAAAGTTCACTAGGATAACTCATTATATATGACAAAAATTGAATTGCTCTTTTATAACCTAAAACATGGGTATCAACACCAAAACACAACATATTATCACTAGTAAACGCATAACTAAAAATTGCTGGTTTTTCTCTGGTTCCAAAACAAAATGAATCCATTGCCTCTTGTGTTTTAAGTACACCATTAGGTCTACATAGCATATGTTCAAGAAAATGCGCTGTACCTAAAGGCAGTTTGAGTTGTTTTTCATACAATGCACCTCCCTTAAACAAAATACTTAAATTACATTCACTACAACCCAATTTGTGAGTATATAAAAGACGTTTTCCATTCCCGAGATCATACAGAAACAATTGGGCAGAATAATCAGAATCTTTCCAACTATCAATCAATTTGGGACTCATAAAAATCTACTTTAATTTAAAATGCAATTTTGCTATTTTACCTAGCTCAATTCCTCCATATTTCTCTATAAATTCCATGCGTTGATGCTTAACTAAATCACTAACTCCAAAAGCAAATTTCATACCAAATTTATTTCTAAGTTTTTCCATTTCGGTTATAAAAATAGCTCTGGCCACTATTGAAGCAGACGCAACTGCAACATCCCTTTCTCCTTTATGTACTTGAATAATCCTACATTTGTTTGATTTCTCTAACATAGCATCTCCAACTCTTGAATCGTGCTTAGCAAATTTATCTATAATTATTAAAGAACATTCTTTATCTGAAATATTCAACAAATTCTCTGCAACTCTCGAATGTCCCCATGCAAGCAATTTATTAATATTTTTAAAACTTGAGTAAAGTTGATTGTATTTTTCAGGAGAAATTACAACCTTTTCACAAGTAATTTTTTTACTAAACTTTAAAAAAAGCTCAATTATCTTCTTATCTGACAACTTTTTGGAATCACGCACACCAAGTTCTTCCAAATATTTAATATCTTTTTCATCAACAAGAACTCCCCCAATTACCAATGGACCAAAGAAATCCCCTTTACCAGATTCGTCAATTCCAATCCTTGTTTGATTATAATCATAGTCCGAAATACTTTTAGAAACAGAATCATCAACTAACAATTTCGATATTTCATCAGCTAGCGCCTCATTCTTACCCTGCACCATTACCTTTCTTTTACCTGAAGCTTCTTTTTCATAAATATTCATTACAATACTTTCGGTTCCTTTCTCAATAATATAAGAAGAAGCATATGGAATCTTCCTTTCTTGAACCTTATACAGTGAAAACACTTTATTCTTGAGTATTAAAACATTTTTAGTTGAAACCTCAAATACTTTATTCATTATTACTTATTACTTATTATTTGTTACTTACTTACCAACCTCCACTCTTCCTACTAAGGCTCTTCCAAGTGTAGAAGTGTCGGTATATTGAAGATCTGAGCCTGTTTGTAATCCCTGAGCAAGTTTTGAAAACTTAATGTTCACAACACCTGAACTGCTAATTTTTTTTATGACGTAATTTATTGTTACCTCAGACTGTAGAGAAGGTGCAAATGCAAAAATTATTTCAATCTGTTTCTTATCAACTGAGAGTTTCTTTAATAAATCAGTTAATTCGTCTATCAACAATTCATCAGGCCCAACTCCGTTAGTAGGATCAATGACACCACCCAAAACGAAATATTTACCACGATGAAGTTTTGTATCTTCAATAAGCTGAACATCTAGGGGAGTTTCAACAACACAAATTTGAAATTTATCTCTTGAATCATCAGTACAAATTTTACAAGGATCTAGATCAGTTTTATTATAACAAATAGAGCAAGTTTTAGTTTCTAAAAGCATTCTTTTTATTGCATCCGCAAGTCGTAGTCCTTCCTCTTTAGGGGCATTTAGATAGAAATAAACAAATCTTTGAGCACTTTTTTCACCTATTCCTGGAAGTCTTTTAAAAAGTGAAACAACTTTTTCAATGCTACTTTGTTCCTGATCCATTGTTATTTACCTAAAAGCCCTTTAAGTTGATCTAAATCCATTGAACTCATCATGACTTTTTGAAGTTTTTTACCATAATCTTTAAAGGCTTCTTTAAAACATTTTTTTACCTCATCGGAAGAAGCATTTTCAAACCATTCTTCATTAATAAAGATATCTTCTAATTCTTGTGAAGCCGTCATATATATTTTAACCATCTTGTTCTTAGATTCACCAACAATTTTCTGTTGATCCATCTTCTTTTTCATCATTCGTGCTTCCTTCTGGAGTTTATACATATCTCCAACATTATTAAAAACATTCATTGTTTTTTAACTAAACTAATATAATTAACAAAATTTATCTATCACTTCTCACTTATCACATGTCACTTAACTAAAGATCCTTAAAAATATCTTCAACCTCTTTTACAAAACTATCACTTTTTATAATTTCTTTTTCCTCAACAGGTTTTTCTACTTCAATCGCAGGTTTGGTTATTGCCATTTGATTGGAACATTTTCCCACTTTGCACCATATTTTAGGCTTAAACCCAAATACCGAAGCAAAAGATTCTTGCAAAGCAATCTTACTCTGTACCGTAGTTATTCTATCTTTGTGAAATGCAAAAGGAACTTTGAATTTTAGCGTCCCTTCACTACAACCAATAAGTTGAGCCTGATTCAAAAACGCATACAAATGACCATTGTATTTCTTGATACTTTCAATTACGTTTGGCCATTTTTCACTTAATTCATCAAGATCAACACCTTTACTTGTATCTACATCTATATCATCCTTTTCTACAACCGAGGACTTTCCCTTCACTACCGAAACTTTCTCGGCTACTTTTTTATCCTTATTTAATTCATCATCCACTTTTTCTAATTTTGCAGTTTTATTTTCAGTGGGTTTTATATCTTTTTTTGCAACTTCCACTACAACATCCTCTTTACTTTTGGAACCTATTTCAACACCCGAAGATTCTAAAATACTGCGCACCTCAAATATCAAAATTTCAATAGGAAGCGTCGGAATTGGTGAATTTTTCACACTTTGCTCAACATCTAAAAACCCCTTTAGTATCTTAAAAAGAACAACATCACTTAATTCAGATAAAAATGAAAATTCCTCAACAATTGATGATTTTTTCTTTAGTCCCTTAATAGTTTTTTCAACAAGTACCTGTTTTAAGATATTAACAACCGTATAAAT
>ENA-UPSM01001006-UPSM01001006.1-activated-sludge-metagenome-genome-assembly--contig:-NODE-1006-length-38816-cov-15.788783_pt1 | contig 38816 bp, 39 predicted proteins | sample MGYA00238181_ERZ773283 | MGnify/ENA primary metagenome ERZ773283 (study PRJEB29023, sample SAMN05720199) | activated sludge metagenome | isolation source: Anaerobic digester | place: Japan... | reverse complement strand
TTTGTTATTAGGCGGTTACCAGCTCCTTTGCAAGATCGACATCGACATACACAGGATCGCCGTCTTCGATTAAAGGTACATTCGCTTGCTCAATGGACCATTCGTTGAGCACCTCCATTGCTCCATCCACCATTAGTCCGAGTTCCTTACACAGTTCCTGTAGGGAGTGACGTTCCCAAGCCTCCTTTTCTAACAAGCAGTGGAATAAGTCCTGATGTGCCTGATCCAGCAGTGCCAATGGATTCTCGAACAGCGGGACGGTTGCATCGACGTCACTATCCGCCTGTTCTTCTTCGGGCTCAGCAAAAACCCCTTCTAAAATATCCTTAACTTGTCGAGTCTCTTCTAAACGAACTCGAATCAACTCCTCATTTAAGCTAAACCCCTTCGCTTGTACGGGTTCAATAGCAGAAGCTGGAATAGAAAGACTAGGTGCTCCATCCGGCAAACCGACTGTTACCAGACCACCCGCGGCCGCCAATGTATGAATGTCACTTATGACTTGCTCTTTATCAAGGCCTATCATTGGATAGAACTTTTCCAGATGCTTTACTTCCTTCGGATCGACTCGTCCATCAGCGAAAGCAACAGATATCAAAACACGACTAATTGCAGTTTTTTCAGCTGGACTGGCTTCGGATAGCCGCTGCTTGATCCCAGCTGTCCTCTGGGGAGTATACAGGCACCATTGAAGAAACGCGTGCAACGAGTCTTTCTCTGGTTGTGTCAGCTCTCGACTTTCATTTATTAGATTTTGCAGTATCGCTGCCTCTGCAGTAGACACGTCGTCATCAATCTGACTAACCATCGCACCAAGCCGAATAACCGAGATAAGCCTCCGATACTCCGTTGATGGACGAAAATCTATACCGTGCCCTTTGGGGAAAAGCGCTACCTTGCCATCAAGATTTGGTTTTATGTTATGAAATCGAATATCCGGCACTATCCCAAAACCAGTTCCTTCAACCAGAGCTGCAAGGTTTTCTGCTTCCTTTTTATCGATCTGTAGAGGCGCATTCTCGCCAAAACACGAATAAAGGTCTTCCACAGATATAAGTCTTACACCAGAGGCACAAAATTCAGTAAAGAGTGAGCCGGCTTTATGAACGGCCGGAGATAGATGCTTTAATTCTCTGGGCAGCAAGGCTAGTGCTGCTACTGAGTTAGGATCGTTATTCTTACGCCCAAGAAACCTGCTATATGGTTCCAAGTCATTTGTGCATTCCTCAACCAATGGCCTGAGCCTGTTTAAAGGAGCCGTCAGAATGAACGGATTTGGCAAATCTGGAACCCTAAAGCTCAGATCTCCCCAGAGGGATGGGCTGGCGAAACGGCATTGAAGCATCAAAGGCGTTTTATTTGGCTTAACAACTAGCCCATCCCCAAACTGCTGCTTGTAACGAATGGAAAACAGCTCTTTAAATTCCCTGGCACAGCGCCGTGCTGGGGTTTTCAGTCCGAATTCTGGATGCAGTGCAATCCACTGAAGAGCAACTTCTGCTGGAATTGGCTGACCAGCTACCACGTACTTTGCCAGAACAACCTGGAATGGTTGAGAACAATATCTGTCACTCAAGTCAAGATATGAAGGAACTGGGTTGTTGTTCTGAAAAAGTACCCACTCCATGGCAAGAAAATTGTTTGCATAGCCACGAAAAGAACGATTTCCCCCGTAAATTTTCAGTAACCGAATGACTTCTTGAACTATTTCCGCCCTTTCAGCAGAGGAAACCGATTCTTTTAACGCATCGACAAATAACCTCCGCTCCAACCCATAGAAAAACAGAAATACATAACCAATATCCGCCTCGGGCTCACTACGACCACCTGCCAACCACTTTAGGTAAGCCCCACGACATTTTGGCGATATATCAGCATAGTGAGGCCAGTAGCCCATTTCGTCACCACCATCCCATGGTTCTGCTGGTGACACCGGAAGAGTGGGGTTAATCAGACAAGCATCGTTGTCAAAACCTCTGGTGTCAGGCAGAGTCTCACCAACATAAACTAGGCCACCTGTAATGCCGTATCCCTGCACACTGACACTCTGGCCTGCTTTGTACCACTTTGCTGGCTTACCGCTAAGTTGTTTTTTGGAGCCACCAGTGTATACGCCCGACCGTTGGGCCTGGACTACTGTTGCAACATCAGATCTTAGCTGTTTCTGGCTGTTGCTAGAGTAAACCTTAATGGCCACGTATATGACAGCAGCGCAGACAACTAATATGAGGATTAATTCCATATGTATTCCTTTTGATTAGCAACCAATACCAAAAAATCAAAGCCCTCGACATTGCTGTCTCAAATATAGCAGGTAACAATTCATGTAAAAAGCGTAAGTTGACGATTATAACTGTGGTCAGCACACCCCAGCCAACCACCGTACAGCGCCTTCCACATCGAAATGCCTCCTTCCATAGTTGATATTGCGTAGTTTTGCTGGGATGTAGGGGTCGTGCTTGTCGACTATTGTTGTTAGTACCTTGCTGGCTAAGGCTTCGGGGCTTGGGGGCGGTTTTGCCAGGATTGTTTGGATTGAGGTGGCAAAGGTGGCGGTGGTGCAGTTCTTTATGTCAATGATTCCGCTAAAACAATTCGCTTCTAGGCCGGTGCCGCGAAGAAGGGCGGTTATTGTGTTCGTTGTTCGATCACCTAGCCATGGGAGGACGTGAAGGCTGCTTCCTATTTCGATGAGGCTGGTGCGCTCTAGGCCCGACCGGTGAAAATAATCGAAGCCTTCTGCTAGCGCCTCTTTTGCTGACTTGTTCAGGTAAACCGGTAGCTCGTTGTCGATGTAAATGCGACGCATTTCTTGTCGTACGACATCGTGTACAGCCTGTTCGCCGCCTGTGAATTTGGGAGGGACACCTCCTGTGCCTCTGCCTAGCTGGATGTATTTCTCGTCCGGATTTATGTCCTCCACCTGCCAACTGTGACCACCGAATATGAGCGTTTGCCCAACTGCGAGAGGCTTGTCCAATGGAATGGTGCCAATTACGCTGCCCCCAAATTCAAGGCGATACTCTTCCAAAGCGTTGAAGGCCGTGAAAAAGCTATAGTGTTCAACCAGTTTCTCGCCTTGCACCCCTAAAACAAGTGGACCTTCTCCCATTTGGGTTATCAAATGATGCTCGCCCAGAGCCCTTAACAAGGCGGCGTACATGCCTTTATCAACCAGAGCAAAGGGGCCAGTTTTGCACAACAAAGTCCACAATTGACTTGCGCGAACACCCCCATACTGGCCAATCACCGCTAACGTCTGCTGGACAAGGGTGGACAGGTGATATTGGTTGTCCGAAGCTGGCTCACACCACCTCTGAAGAAGAAGGTTAATCATTGCGATGCTTTGCGCCGTTTGCACGCGCAGGCTCTCCAAAGGATGGCTTTCGGCCGTGATCTCATCTTCACTGATGAAAAGTCGCAAGATAGCCGCGTCACCTCTGCGACCAGAACGCCCAAGACGCTGCCGCAAGCTCGCCACGCTGTGCGGTGCGGTCACCTGAGCGATTGAATCCACGCTTCCAATATCAATCCCCAACTCCAGAGTCATCGTACAAACAGCAGAAGTGGGCAAGCTTTCCTTCTGGAGTCGAGCCTCAAGCTCCTCCCGCATCTCTTTAGAAAGGTTGCCGTGGTGTGGGAAAAACTCGTTTGGCACGCCATTCTTTTTGCAAAGGTCCGACAGGCCAACACAGAACTGCTCAGTACGCTCACGACTGTTGGTAAAAATCAGATGCGATTTCCCGCGCAAAATCCTGTACAGGTCGTTAACTATCTCCTCGAATGTGGTTGGCGATTCCTGCTGGTCTTGGGAAGCCTTGTTTAGATAGCCTCTAAGCTGGATCTTCAGCTTAGTGCCAGCCGCCTTTGACTCAATGATTTCACATGGATAGTTTTGCGCTGGAGGCCTTAAAAAACGGGCAACTTGCTCCATATCACCCAAAGTCGCACTAAGTGCAACCCTAGGAACAGTCCGCCCAAGCAAGAATTCGATGCGATGCAAAAGAGACTGAAGCTGGCAGCCTCGCTCGGTGCCTAAAAAAACATGAAACTCATCAATAATGATGTGACTTAACGATGCAAACGCCTTCGCACACCAAGCGCCATTACTAAGCAGCAAAGATTCCAACGACTCTGGCGTGATCAACACTATGCCGCCCGGCTGCTTCTTTTGTTTACCTTTAACTGACCACAGCACATCCCCATGCCACGGCGTTACAGGCAAATCAAGAGCTTCACCAAGACTCAGTAATCTGCGGTATTGATCGTTTATCAATGCCTTCAAGGGGCTGATGTACAGAATCCCGATCCCATCAGGTTTCATTTCAGCTATGCGAGAACAAGCAGGCAGGAAGGCTGCTTCCGTCTTTCCCGCTGCGGTCGAAGCGCTGATAATAACGTCGCGATTTGCCTCTATGATCGGCTGAATTGCGCGTTCTTGGATGTCTCTAAGCTGGCTCCAATTCTGTTCCCAAATCCAACGTTGGACATCTCTGTGCAATAAGTTGAATCCAGTTGATTCACCCACCCTTCACCTCAGGTTGCTGCTTCAAGGCCCCGTCTCGCCCCCCCATCTCAATGCCCCGGCTCGTCCCCCTCTTCAAGTCGAAATGTGGTCAGCTCGTCGTCGTCATCATCAGCCACAATTCCAGGCATATCCGTATCAAACTCCTCCTGAACATGCACCCTTTCAATCAACTGGTCCCAGCTAAGGTGTGGATTCTGGTCAAGAATCGCCAAAAGCTCAACAAATGCCTTGATAGTATTCCGAGGCGTCCGAAAATATGCATCCCCAAGGCGATTTGAGCAATTAGCCAAAAAGGCCACTAAAGCTTCATCTGGAAGAAGATATTTCTCTTCATCTCCATAGGCATAAACGTGCCGGAGATTTCTCAATAAAACAAGCAACTCTTCCGGTGTCAGGTTCGCAAGATGTAATGTTGGCGAGGTGTAATCCACGATCTCTAGGGAACGGGGGGGAGGATTCTCAGCCAGGCGCGAGTACAGCGCCTCATAGCTATAGAGCCCTTTTCTTGTGTCCATAAGAAAATCAGGCGTCCCCCCTAACAAAAATCCGATGTACTCAGCAGTGCCTTGCAAACAATCGTTAAAAATACGAAGTATCTGCTCATAATTCGCCAGTCTAGCTTTCTGAGTAGCAAGCCTGTAAAGACTCACCATTTCGTCAAGGTTAACCAAAAGCCCTTTATACCCAGCTTGGCGGACAAATAAACTTAACAATTTCAAATGGTCATAAACGTTGGCATCATCAACTATGGTCCGCACTCCTAGTGCATTTCTGGCGTCAGTTTTTGTTGCAAATTCCCCACGCAGCCAACGCACAGCATCCGACTTGAGCTGTTCATTGTCCTGCTCGTGTCCCTTCCAGTATGCGCTTATTACCTTGGCAAAATCGAACCCGCCCACCAGCTCGGACAAGTGAGCCAATCTTCTCTCAATTATTTCAGCAACTTCTACGTCAGCGGCTTCAGCCTGTCTTCTGGCTTCTGTGATGAAACGTTCGACGATGCTAGTCAGGGCATTACCATCAGGCTTTGTCCTGGTTGAAATATTTCGCAGCAGCTCCGTATACAGAGCGCGGGCTTGCCCCCCAGTTCCATACAGCCTTCTATTCGGGGAAAGGTCGGCGTGAATTGTTACCAAACCTTCACGCAGGGCTATTAACCGAATCAACTGCAGGAAAAAGCTCTTCCCAGAACCAAACTCACCTATTATGAATCGGATGGAAGCCCCACCATCCGAGATCCGCCTTATGTCTTGTAAAAGAGCCTCCACCTCTCGCACGCGTCCAACTTGAATATGTTGCAGCCCCGTGCGTGGAGTCACACCTGCACGCAGGGATTGGATTATGGCGTCACGCTCACGGGGGCGAAGTGGTTGTCTAGTGTTATTGGACATTTACTATCTCCGTTGCAAGATTTGTGTCGACATATATTGGGTCACCATCATCGATTAACGGTGCACTCGCATGCTTAATGGACCATTCGTTGAGCACCTCCATCGCTCCATCAGCCATCAATCCGAGCTCCTTACACAGTGCCTCTACCGAGCTACGTTCCCACGTCTCCTGTTGTGACAGGCGATGAAACAAATCTTGGTGTGCCTGGTCCAAAAGTGTCAAGGGATTATCGGACGGCAAAGCGGTCAAAGCAACATCACTTGCCGCAGGTTCTTCTTCTGGGTCGGCAAAGATTCCTGTCAGAAGAATCTTAACTTGTCGCGTCTCCTCCAAAATGATCCCAATCAACTCCTTATCCAAGCTAAAACTATCCGGTTTTGCGGACTCAACATCAAAAGTTGGACCAGTCGAACCAGGGAAAGTTGGCTCGGCATCTGGTAAACCTACTGTTACCGGCCCCCTCGCAGCCGCCAAAGCATTGACGTCGTTTCTAACTTGCTCCTTGTCTAGGCCAATAATCGTGTAAAGCTTTTCCAGATGCAGGATTTCTGTCGGATTGATTGTTCCATCCGCGATAGCAATTGCGACCAATACACGGCCAATTGCCGCCTTTTCTGCTGGGTTGGCTTCAGATAGCCGCTGCTTGATCCCAACTGTCCCTTGGGGGGTATCAAGACACCACTGCAGAAACGCGTGCAACGAGTCTCTCTCTGACTGTGTTAACTCCCCAGTTTCATTAATTAGATTTTGCAGTATCGCCTTCTCTTCATCGGAAAGAACGTCATCAGTCTGACTAACCAATGCGCCAAGCCGAATAATCGTGACAAGCGTCAAAAACACAGCGGATGGGCGAAAATCCGCGCCATGTCCATTTGGAAAAACGACCACCTTACCATCAGGATTCAGCTTCAGATCATGAAATCGAACATCGGGCGCTATCCCAAATCCGATAGCTTCCACCAAAGTGGCTAGGTTTTCGGATTCTTTTTTATCGATCTGTTGGGGTGGCTTATCGCCAAATAATCGATACAAGTCAGCAACATACACAAGCCCCGCACCTGAGGAACACAATTGGGTAAGCAGCGACCGAGCTCTATTGATAGCCGGAGATAGATGCTTTATATCTTGAGGCAGCAAGCCCAACGCTGCCAACGAGTTGGGGTCGTTATCCTTGCGCCCAAGAAACCTGCTGTACGGCTCCAGATCATCCGTGCATTCCTCAATTAATGGCTTCAGCCTGTTTAAAGGAGCCGTCAGAATGAACGGATTTGGCAAATCTGGAACTCTAAGCTTCAGGTCCCCGTCCAACGATGGGTTGGCAAAACGGGATTCGAGCTCCAATGGCGTTTTGTTAGGCTTTACAATCAAGCCGTCCCCAAACCGCCGCTTATAGCGAATTGAAAACAACTCCTTGAATTCTTTGGCACACCGTCGCGCTGGGGTTTTTTGTCCGAATTCTGGATGCAGTGTCATCCACTGCAGGGCCATTTCGGCAGGAATTGGCCGTCCTGCAGCTACCTGTCTTGCCAAGACAACCTGAAATGGCTGCAAACAGTATCGGTCATTAAAGTCAAGGTAATCAGGCACGGGTTGGTCGCCCCGAAAAAGCGCCCATTCCATGGCCAACAGCCTTTTTGCATGGCCACGAAAGGCGCGATTTCCACCATAAATCATTAGCAAGCGATTGATTTCTTGAGCTATTTTAGAACTCTCGCTAGGGGACAGCAATCCATTTTGCCCATCAACGAACAGCCGCCGCTCCAGCCCATAGAAAAACAAAAACACATAACCAATATTGGCCTCAGAATCACAACGACCGGTCGCCAACCACTTCAGATATGCCCCCCGACATCTCGGCGGCATATCAGCATACCGAGGCCTGTCCCCTAGCTCATCACCACCATACCAAGGTTCAGCAGGCGACACTTGAAGCGAGGGATCAATCAGGCAAGCATCGTTATCGCGACCACTTAAATCAGGCAGGCTCTCCCCAACATAAATCATACCGTCGGCAATGCTGTATCCCTGCACCCTGACGCCCTCACCCGGCCCCCACCACTTCGCAGGCCTGCCGCTTGGAGATTTGGGTTTTGGCTTAGGAGTCAAGGGTTTGGCACCTGGCTGCTTGGGTTTGGCTCCTGGCGATACGGGTCTGGCACTAGGCGCTTTGGGTCCAGCTGGCCGCGGTCTAGGCCTACCACTACGCGGTTTGGGCCTAGTGCCACCAAAGATTCCACCCACGCCCGGAAACTGAATTCGCCCAGGAAACTTCGATCTGCCCCGTTTTTTGGCCCTACGGGAAGAGTACCTAACCACCTGATAAATCAGATAACTCAGGAGAGCAATTATAAAAATTATTTCAACAACGATGATAAACGAAGAAATGACTTTCACTATAATTCCAATCGGATAAACGCCAACGCCAAGCTAACGCTTCTAACCAACATCAAAGCCCAAGGCATTGCGGCCCCAAATATAGCAGGTAAAAGCCCCCGTAAAAAGCCGATTCTTGGGAATTAAGACTCCAGCAAAATCTATTGCCACTTTTACCATTAACTGGTAATATTTATTACCAGTTGCAGAGGCAACTGGATAGATTAATTACCGGAGACCGTGCCATGATCAACACGTTGAAAGAAATAATCCTGGATTTTCAAGAGATTGAACTGCCTACGGGTGTGCCTCGACGGCTTGAGGTCTCAAGGGTGCAGGGTAAGGCGACGATTTGCATTGGGGTGCGGCGAAGTGGCAAATCTACCTTTATGTTCCAGTTGATGAAAAGGCTGCTGGATTCTGGGGTGTCTAGGCAGAATATCCTGTACCTGAACTTTTTCGATGACCGCCTGCGTGGGCTGCTGAAGGATAATTTGGGTGTGATTCTGGAGGCCTACTTTTCGCTTTATCCGGAAAAAAAGAATGTAGAGACGGTTTATTGCTTTTTTGATGAGATTCAGGTGGTGACTGGCTGGGAACCGTTTGTTGACCGTTTGATGCGTACGGAAAAATGCGAGGTATATATCACTGGCTCGTCGGCCCAGATGCTGTCACGGGAGATCGCGACCCAGATGCGTGGAAGGGCTCTGTCGTGGGAAATTTTCCCTTTTTCATTCCGGGAGTTTCTCGACTACAAGAAAATCGATTGTGACGGTCCGCTGTCGACCAAAAAGCGGCTAACCATCCAAAACGCATTTGAGGAGTACTGGGATACAGGTGGCTTCCCCGAAGTTGCTGGCCTTGACCGAATGCTGCGCATCAAGATACAACAGGAGTACTTCAACGCGATGCTGTTTAGGGATATCGTTGAGCGCCACAACATACCCCACCCTAGAGCCGTCACGGATCTGGCACATTGGCTGGTCGATCATGTGGGCTCCCTCTATTCCATCAACAAGCTAACCGGCTATCTGCAATCGCTGGGGCATAAAGCGCCTAAAGCCGCAGTATCCGACTATCTGGAATGGTTCGAGGACGCCTACGTTATGTTCACGGTGCGCGTCTTTGACGCTTCACTGGCCCGGGCCAACGCCAACCCCAAGAAAATTTACTGTGTTGACCACGCACTGGTGACGTCCGTCAGCTCCGGTATTCTGGTCAATTCAGGCCACCTTCTGGAAAACCTGATCTTCACCGCACTGCGTCGAGTCACGCCGAACATCTGTTACTACAAGACCAAAGCAGGCCGCGAGGTTGATTTCATAGCCGTACAACAGGCCTCGCCCCATATGCTTGTTCAGGTTTGCGAGTCAATGGCCGACCAACAAACTCGCAAAAGGGAAATCACAGCGCTAGCCGAGGCCATGACCGAGTTAAAACTATCGAAAGGCATCATCGTGACCAGAAACGAAGAAGAACAGATTCAGGTCGACGCCGGAATCATTGACGTCCTGCCAGCTTGGCGGTTTTTGCTGAACATGGAACTGTGCCCCCCCCCCACCAAGCCCCCAACCAATGCACCTCATTCCTCCTCGTTCGTCCCGTACAATTCTTTGTGCCTTTCACGAAAGTAGTGAACGTATATTTTCAGTTGCCTGTTTAGCTCATCAATGTCAAATCGCTCGCTGTCAAACGTACCACCGAGCCACTCTATGGTCGATTCATATTCATCGTTGCTAGGATCGCTCACCACATCCAAAAACTCCAAATAGCCAAGCGCACCGCCAATATTCTCGGGCGGACAGGCCCGCGCACCATCAATGCAGACCAGTTCATCGCTTGCTCCAGGATCCATATAAAAGATTTCCTCAACAAACAGTTGATGCTCCCACCCATCTCCAAAATCATACAGGTAGCCAAAACCAGCCCCTTCCTCGTAGACCAGCTCGTCAAGGTGATAGTCCTTACTTGGCAGCCCGTCTTCGCCTAATTCCGGCCACCGAGTGTATCGCTGATGGCCGATGTGGAACCGGTATGAATGGCAGTCCGTCCACCCCATCACCATCTGGATGACCTCGTGCAGTTGTGCAAGTGTAATACTGGCTGGCACAACAAAACTCCGCCAAATTGCAGGTTCAATGCCAAGCAACTCAATTTCCAGCATGTAAAATCGATACTTCATTTTCACCCCCTAAGCCAAACCCCGGCTTCTGCTTGAATCTTTCCATCCCGGCATAACGAAATCCAGAGGCTTAAAAAGCTCCGAACTATGACTGGGCTATTCTACGTGACACAACTGGTGCACAACAACATGTTAAATGCATAAACCTTCCAGATTGTGGTGGTAGTCCACATGGAGAGCCGCAAGCGCATGATAAAAGTCACTCTTAACCACTACAACAACGAACGCGGCGTCGTCTACAAGGGGATTGGAGAAGGTCTACTTATCAATTTTTGTTGACATCCTTCGACAAATAAACAACAATCTGTGCAGCTCATCTGCCATGTGTAGAAGGAGTAACGAAGCCGTCCTCCCGGGCGGCTTCAGCTTTTTGTGCCTTGGTTGCGCTGGTATTCCTCGTACTCCTTCCGTAGTTTTCGCCGCTGGTGTTCGTGTTCGATTAGATACGCTGTCCATGGCAGGATGTAGCGCTTGCGATCCGCCAAAACAACCAAGTAGTTTTCCTGCTCCAACCACAAACAGACCCGCTGCTCCCCGTTACGTTGATTACGCCAAACCTTGACTTCAGGATCTGTATCACGCTCGATAATCGGCTTTGGCCAACGAATGCGCTCGCAGCGCCGAAGATCAGGGGTTCTACCCTCCTCTCTCTTACCCTCCGAAATCATGTGCCAAAACGTCGCCTCTTTGCCTATGTCCATAGGGAATCGCTTCAGACCGAGCCGTCTCCCCTGAAAGACTGGCTTCGTATCGACGAAGTCCTGCTTAAACCATCCATAGAGGGCATCCACATAACGGCTCCAGTCGCCGTCATGGTCATTCAACAGAACCAGCGACGGAAGACAGTCGGGAAATTCAGTCATCCCTGTACCTCTAATGCGCACCAACGAAAAATGTTCATCTTCTCTTCGCGCAGTAAGGTACTACGAGTCAAGTCGTAGCCGGAGCGCTCCCGCATCCGCTCAGCCACCGCCATTTTTCCGACATTCCCCTGCAACCTCCGGTTCAGATAGGCCACCGCGCCAATGAGGAGGTCGGCCAGTTGTACTTGCTCAATTTCATGAGATTGAACCAACTGCAAGCACTCGATCACCTGGCACGAAAAGTCGTAGAAATCGTTGCATAGTACCTCATGCAGCTTGTCAACTCTCCGTGCCCCGTGCGTGTCTTTGATGTCGAGGTAGATCCGGTAGCAAGCATCGGGCCGAAAGATGACCTTAAGCATCTCGAAATACATTTTGTAATACCAGGTCTCATGATCCTGACCAGGGAAATCCTCATGACGCAACAGGGATTTGTCCGGAACGATCAAGGCTCGGAAATGAAGATCATCGTCATCAAAAAAATAATCGACAAGGTCCAAGTACAAGGCTTTTCCCGCAGGTGAGACCTTGGTCCACTTCACCTCGAAATGAGGTGGGAGACCATGCTTCTGCTTGATCTCCCTCAGCCGAACAGCGATCTCTCGCGCCCTGTTCAGCGGACACCAAATCGCTCCCAGTACCATTACCTTATGGCGGTCGTTTTCCAAATGGCAGGATTCGTCGCAGTAGATATTAAAGGTTTCAATCATCGGACCTCCTTTGGTTTGTCAAAATCAGTCAGATTTTACTCAGGCTGAATCCCTACATGCAACGGTCACTACTCTCCAAAATCTAATCTATCTACTCCCAACAACCGCGGCTCTGGTGCCCCACAGCACAACACCCGTAAGGGTTACCACTTAGCTATCTTTGACGGCAAATTCCTCATCGATCTCGAACAGATCAGGCGTGGATCGATGGACGCCGATGCCGTTTTCCATCAGCAGCATCACGAGTTGTTCTCCGTTCATCAGGGCGATGGGAGTCTTGTCGGGCTGAGCCGCTTCTTTGATGGCTCCGGCACTAAAGTCGCTGGTGGTGATAATCAAGCCCTGTTCGTGCGCTCCGAGGCTACCCCGCACCTGCTGAACCACTGGGGCCAGGATGTTGTTCTTGAGCTTCCATTTCTTTACCTGGACGGCCATCTTGATGCGGACCACGTCACCAACCACCAAGGTGCCCCGGACATCGATGCCGCCGTCGCCGCTGAGTTTGGTTACCTCGACCATCTCGAAGCCCATCTCCGCCAGCAACTGCGAGATGAGCTCCTCGAACTCGCCGGGTTTCATGGCCAGCAGGCGCTCACGCAGCGCCTTCCGAACCTGGTGGTTGTGCTGCTCGATTTGGAATGCGAGACCGCGTCCCATCCATTGGCTCAGACCGATATAACCACGGCCGTGCTGAACGAAGCGGGGCCGCTCACCGCGTTTCTGCTGACGCTTGATCTCGGTGATCACCTGGGCGTACATGGATGCTTCCGGCGTTTTTCCGCTTGTCACCAACCATCCTTTTTCCAATGCCTTCCCGGTGATTTCCTTGTAGTGCATCGGCTTCTTGCCACCGAACTCCTCAAGCACTTTCTGAGCACAATCGATGAAGGAAAAGCCCGCAATTACAGATGGCGGCGGTGCTTCCTTGGTGGGCGCTGGTGTTGATCCGCTGTTGGTTGCTTCCATGGAGGAATCCCGAAGAGCAAAGGTCTGAGGAGAGACTTTAACGAAGGCCGAAGCCTCACCTTTCTTCTTGATGTCCGAATACAGCCGAGCGCTGATGGTCGCCTCTGGAGTTTTCCCTGAAGACTTCCAGAGGCCGCCACTGATCACCTTCTCGGCAATCACCCCCACGTGCAGTGGTTGGTGAGCAAACTTGAGAACATCCTCTATGGCCTTTAGCAAATCCATTTCGCCTCCTACCGACCCACGGCCATTTTGATGCGGATTACTTCACCGATGACCAAGATGCCACGGGCATCAATGCCTCCGTCGCCACTAAGCCTAGTCACCTCGACCGCCTCGAAGCCCATCTCCAACAGCAGCTGAGAGATGAGCTCCTCGAACTCGCCTAGCGTCATCGCCAGCAAACGCTCACGCAGAGCCTTCCGGACCTGCTCGTTGTGCTGCTCAATTTGAAGCGCCAGCCCGCGCCTAGTCCATTCGCTCAGACCAAAATAGCCGTGCCCATAATGAACAAATCGGGGCCGCTCACCTCGTTTTCGCTTGCGCTTGATCTCGGTTATCAGCAGAGTCAACATGCTGGTCTGGGGCGTTTTTCCGCTCGTTATCAACCACCCCATCTCCAACGCCTTCTCCGTAATATCCCAATAATGCATGGGCCTTTTGCCCCCAAACTCCTCAAGCACTTTCTCAGCACAATCTGTAAAGGAAAGGCTTCCGTTTGCAAATGGAGCATTTGGCGCCAACCTATCAGGCGCAGCTGTTTCCGTACTGTCCGTACTGTCAGGGACTTCCACAGCAAAATCCCGATGACCAAAGGTCATAGGAGCCACCAGCATAAAGGGCGACTGATCACCGTTGCTCTGGATGTCTAACTGTAGCTGGGCGCTGACGGTATCCTCCAGCGTCTTGCCATCAGACTCCCAAAGCCCAGCCTCAATCATCAACTTGGTGATCTCACTCGCATGCAGCGGCTTTCCAGCTTCCTTAAGAATTCGAATCACTGCCTCTTTAACTTCCATCATGCAGCTAACTCCGTGAGAAGAACCGAATCTGTTATAGCATTAAATCGGTCACATTTGTTCAATCACCCAGCCCAATGCATCCATATGTAACCTGTAGAGGCTGGGTGGCGTCTTCACCGACGGCGATTCTTAACGGATGGATTGGAGGAGAGTTACGCTTGTCCTTCCCACGCAAAAGGCCTCATCCGGTTACCCCCAGCGCATGCCAGTACGGCTCAAATCCTGCCATCACAATCTCTGTAATAAGTTGTAAAAACGGCTCAAAATCGTTGTTTGTGTGAGCTTTATCAAGAGCTTCATAGTACTGCAGACGTCGCTTTACAGGCAAAACAACTGGCGGAAAGCCGCTTTTCATCAATTCCAGATTCATCAACAAACGCGCAGTTCTACCATTGCCATCAACGAAAGGATGGATTTTCACAAAATCCGAATGAATTCTGGCAGCACGTTCCACCGGATGAAGGCTTGCCTCCTCCCCCTGACACCAACTGATGAGGCTTTCCATGTCGCTTTGCACACGCCAAGCATCAGGCGGCACATGCTCAGCACCCGAGATAATGACATTCGTTTTGCGATAAACGTAGGTCCAGCGAAGCACCAAATCCGCCCGAAGATTACCCACAACCTCCAACGGCAAAGGCAGAAAAGAATCAAGCTTTAGTTTCAAAGCATCCAACTGCTGGTATCTATTCACTGTTTTTCGCCTTACCCAAATACCTGCTGACAACATCAGGCATCATGCCCCATTCGCCAGTAAGCATCTTCTACCTTTCACAAATCTCTGAGCCTACAAAACCAATCACGTTGTTTCATCATTTGGCAATTCTGATTCCTGAATCAGTTTTTTCTCGGCTGACTTGACCTTTCTCTCCAGTTTCTTGATGTCCTGTTCGGGAGGTAGGTCTTCTGGCTTTATACCTCGTTTTCCAAGCATATTGCGGACACTGGTATTGTTTTGCACATGCTCCTCAGTTATGGCCTGTTCACCGTAAAGATCATTTTGCCGCACATTGAAATTGGTTATCTCGGTGGCTAGGTTTTTAGCGGCGATAGTTACAGTGGGAAGAAAGTCGGCCAATGGTCTATGCGCCGGCATTCTTAGCCTCCTCTTCATTTGCGCGGTTGTGTATCCCCCAAATAAAGCAGCATCACCAACTGAGCGGATTCGACCAAAACCTTGGTCGTCCACACCGCGTTCATAGATGTTTTTGGACAGTTCTGTTTCTGATTCAACAAGCTTTTGTCGCGCCTGAAGGCGCTCCCGTAGTTGAATATGCTCTTCAATTAGTTCCTGCTTTCTTGTCTGCAAGGCAAAATACGTCTGAGCGAAGGCAATCTCTTTTTTGCGAGGGTCACCATTCTGAGCGATCAAATAACAGGCATACCGTGTGAGCATCAGATCCTCAATCGAACGTTCTGCCTTTGAGCCTATCCTGACCATTTTGTCGACGTCGACAAAATGGTTTTGGACCGTAGCACCAGCATTTCCTGCAGATTCTTTGGCCTTCTCAATGACCTTCAGAAAATTACGCCAACTGGTGTAGCCCAGGAGTCCTTGTAAATCGCGAGCATACCAAAACTCAATATTTTCATTTTGGATTCGTTGAATTATCGCATCAAACGAGCCAGTAAGTTGCACGATTGTTTCTTTATCCATTGTCATCCCCGATTAATCTCCTCCAGCTTCTCAGCCATTTTCGCTTGTGGCTCTGCCAGTTCCAGTGCTTCTATTTCCGCCTGTACAGCGTCAACGTCGGTTTCTTCTTCCTCTTCAAAGGCGTCATCCATGTCGAGTGCCGCCTTCTTCATCTCATTTTCCTTTAGTTTTAATGCACGCTTGATATAAATGCCGCCTTTCTCGTCTTTAGCGGGTTTGGCTACGCTTCCGGCAGAAAAGAGATCTCTGACTTGATGACAAATAACGCCATGGTAAGTAAGCAGGTACAAAACCACATCATCATATTTGTTCCTGGAACGGCCAGATTTAACAATACTGGGACAAAGAAGAGCAGCCTCGGCACGAAGTCTGGTCTTTTCTTTTGTACTCAGACTAGTGTACAAACGAGCCTGAATAGGCGGGGTGTGCTCCGTATCCGGCGTATCTTCCAACCACCACAACCGCTCTCCTTTTTGCAGCCGTGCCCTGGCATAGACACGGATGTGACGCATCTTTTCTTCCATTGGTAATAGCCGGAATTCATCGTACCTGATGCCCATCGACTCGAACAGCGAACGGTTGGCCATCATGTCCACCTCGAAACGAGGAACATGCGAAGTGCGAACGTGGTCATGCTTCGCCGCCTGTGAGCACATTTTCGACTGCTTTGGCGATGTGCCAGGCCAAGACTGGGGGCACCGCGTTGCCAACTTGGCGTTTAGTTTCTCGGAGTTTCGCATCAAAAATAAAACTGTCTGGAAACGACTGAAACCTAGCAGCTTCTCGCATTGAGATGCGTCGTGGTAGAGAATAATGAAACTGCATGTTTCCATGGCATTCCGCACGAATTGTGTACCCGGCGCGTTCGGCGACCATCTTTCTGTTGCCCTGTTCCGGACTTTTGTCTGCAAGACTCCAGATGTGGTTAAATTCTTCGTCCTCATCTAAATGTTCTACGTCTCCAATTGCTTCCCTGGCAGTGGTGTAGCTGCTGCAAACAGGTTCCGGGTGAACAAACGTTGCAGCGTCAGGCCTAGTCCCCACAATGAAAACCCGCTCCCGAGTCTGTGGCACCCCAAAGTCTACCGCCTGGTAAAGCCGGTAGCTAACTTCATATCCCAAGGCTCTAAAATCCGATAACACCTGCTCTAACGATTTCTTGTTATGTTTCATAAGCAGGCCCTTAACGTTTTCGGCAACAAAAACCTTTGGGCGAATACGGGAAACCGCTTCCACCATCGCTAGATACAAACGGCTGCGCTTCCCTTCTACGCCAGCGCCCTTGCCATTGACGGAGATATCCTGGCAAGGGAAACCACCAATAACAATATCCGCACTTTCGGGAGCATTGGGCAGTGCGTCCCAAATGTCGCCCTCAACTATGTGGCCTCCAATATTCTTTCGGTATGTTCGACACGCGGCGCTGTTAATCTCATTCGCCCAAGCAATATCAAAAAGAGTCTTCTCGTAGTATGCACCAAGAAATTCAAAACCACCGACGAAACCTAAATCCAAGCCACCACAACCAGAAAACAGCGAAACTACGGAAAATCTACTATCAGAAACGGGGGTATTTTTTGGTGGATAGTTGTTTTGTCCGATAGTAGAACATTGACGGCTCTTAAAGCCAGCCCTCTCCATTGTTGCAACTGGTTTTCTTGTGGTTTCCTTAGCCGGAATAGCAGTACTTACACTCATTTACCAGGTACCCCTAGCAGCACGCCGCTTGATTTCAGGTGAGCATCTAAATCTTCCACGTTTAGCAGCCAGTTCAATCCAAATCACTTCGCCCCATCCTAATCCATTCATCGGATGGATGTCTATAATATCGAATCGAATCGCCTATTGTTCCAGCGCATTCGATAAAATCAGTCAACCCAGAAATCACCACCTAGTTTTGACGAGCAGGTCCAAATCAGTTATCGAGGCTCGATTATGTCTTTAAGTCAGATCTTTTGGGTCACACTACTCTCTTCACATTATGGAGACGGTGTATACCTTAACTCGTTGTCCATGCCGTCAGCGATCAGCCTGTACAGGAACACTAGCTAACTGCCGTCCGAGTATCGGTACTTATGCCCTAGTTTCCTGGTGTAGCCAACCGCGAGCTTCTGCTTTTGCTTTTAGCTGTTTGGCTTTCTTCTCAATGGCCTTATTGCTGTAACCAGAAAAGTCAATCAATACATGTTCGAGGAACGGAGCGGGGTCTGGTGTCACTGGCAGTTCGCACTCCTTGCATTCCTTAACGGATACCCCCAAGACGCCAATACTCTTTAGATTCAGGGTCTTGGTGTAATGCTTAAAGGCTTCTGCTGGAGTAATCAGGTCGCCGTCATAGACAGAAAGCTTACGTTCATCCTTGGGTGTTGGCCGAAAGGCCTGAGAGGAAACTCGCTGATTCTGTATGAAATCCGGGTGAATCTGGCGAAGCAAAAGAGTGTGAACATTCACGTCTCACCTCTCATTCGCCGAGCAATCTCCCTTGCCAGCCATTGCCAGTCGTCCGGCTCGTCCAGCTTCAGGGACTTCTCCTCTTCAGTCTCAGTCGTCATCTCAAGCGCATGCCATTCGCCATGCTTACGCTCAAGGTCGATTTCTAGGCTGATTTCCCAACCGTTGAGGGACCACTCAGCTTGTACGCCTCCTTCTGCAGTCGGGTAGAGATAGGGGAGAGGTAATTCATCTGGGTAGCCACGCTGAAAGGCTTCAGCAAGCCAGTCAAGCCCTTTCTTGTCAGGGGCAAAGCCCTTATCGCCGTCCAACCACCCGTCGCGCAACGCTTTCAAGTCCTCAAGTCGAGCAGCGACGTCGTTCATCTTCAGTACCTTGAGGGCCTTAATATTTTCCATCTTTTGCAGCTTACCATCGCGACCATACCGGCCTACCCCCTGTAAAAGTACACGCATCCCCTGTTTGTATCCGTTAAACGCCTCAAGTACAGTTGCCAGATGGTCCCCTTCAATAGGAACATCCTGACCAAATCAAACTCAAGAACGGCGCTGCCTTTGACAACGCCCGACAGCTTAAGAGAGACACCATCGCTAAACCCCTTTGGCACACGGCTGCACTCGGGGTGATCCTTCAGGTAGCACCATTTGGCAACCTCAATGATCATCTTCTCCAACACATCCAAATCTTTGAACAACCCCACCGGTACAGCATGTCCGGCAAAACGCGCCCCCACCAGGCGTGGAGTCAGAAATCTGATGACGTGATTCATGTCATAACCTCCTGCTATTTATCCAAATCACATCACACCAAGCATCCATCCTTCGACCTGTGCAATGGAGTATTCTTTGGGAGCCATGTTTGGCTTGAGAAATATGTCGAGGTAGCCTTCCGTGTCCACCTGCTGTAACCAAAAGGCGATGACGTAGGCATCTTGTTGCTCTGGGCGGCGCCCTCTTTGTGTATGCTTGTGGCGCCACAACAACGGGTAGACTTCCACTAATGCGGATTTTCCGGGGGGAATCTCCCAACCGTCAAAGGGCCAAAAATGTACCCTTTCGCCGAGTTCGTTGCGTAGATAGCGCAGCCATGGCAGGCCGGCGTGGGTTGCTTTGGCCATAGAGCCAGGCACTTTAAAGTTGAAGGCTGACTTGGCATTAACCCGCTCTTCAGTAATCCGTCGCCAACGTGGCCTGCCAGCACGGGCCGCCCCATCACCAGCATGACCCTCCAAAATCAAATCGACGAATTTGTATTCGGCATCCGTCGGCCAATGTTTCTGAAAATCGTCCAAAAAAGACGGCCAGTCCAACTGCAACCGATGAGCCTTGAAATAACGCAGGGGAAAGGAAAAACCGTGGTCGATACCAACAATGGTCGGCACATCTTTGGACAACTGCTCTGCCAACCATATAGCTAAACTGCGCCGAGTCCAATGCCAACGGGGGCTTGGCGGCGGCCTCACTTCCACCGGCACAAACTCGTGGCCAGCCTCATAGACCCGCAGGCTGCTTAGACTGCAATCAGCCGTTTCCGCACCGGAGTAGTTTATACCGATATAGCGACTGAACCTTGGCTTGATGTGTTCTGACATCTGTTTAATCACCTTGAACGGGCCCGCGTTTGTCTGTCGCCGTGGACACAATGCTATCCACATTGCCAGGGAATGAAGCCGCAAACCTGTCGACCATAGTTTGCGCGACGCATTCCGCAATTTCACACCTAGTATCCGCGATCAGTGGGACACAGACAATACCGGCTCGTTGTCGGTCAATAGAATCTTCGAGTCATCAGGGGCTTAGGGCACCGCCCGCTTCCCTGTCATACCTCGCACCATCTCCCAGCTCCCACCTGCCGCCACCTGCACCGACCTCGAAGTGCAGTTTTGCTATGCCTAGGTCTACTTTGACTCGCTCGTGGTTGCCTACTGTTTTGGTTGTGGCGGTTCCATTTTCGAAGCTGAAGGAGAATGGTTTTGTGTTTTTGGTGCTGGGCGCCTTCATGACGGCTTCAATCCCGTTTTTGAACCAGTCGGGGGCAAATTGGGCGTCTGGGGCTATGTCTTCTTGGGTGCGATGGTTTGTGCCTAGGTAGGTGCGGACTATCTTCTCCCTGATAGAGAGCTTTTGCTCACCTTTCCCAAAAACAATGGCTATATCGAAGGTTTCGTCGTCGCGTGCAGCGGCTTTGCTTTTGTCTTTGTCAAAGCTTGAGGCTACCCAGCATGTGCCAAGTCCCATAGACGTCGCTTCCAAGACAAAGCGCTCGCCAAAATAGCCTTCTTTTTCCATCCTGTTGGGGTCGTTGGTTTTGCCGATCAAGGCTAGATAGCCTGCTGAGCCTTGAAACAACCCCATGGCTTGCTTGGCGTCGAACGGCGCTGGATCGCCTATGATCAGTTGCATCGAAAGGCCTGATTCTTCGTTGTATGCGCAGACTAGGGCCCGAAGCTTGTCGAGATCCGCTTCAGTTATAGGCGAGCCGGTAAATTTGCGACACGACATCCGCAGATTAATCGCCTGCCTGTACTTTTCATAATCCATGTTACCACCTTGTTAGTGCCAAGCTACGGTGCAAAGAACGCCGACTTAGCGCAAAATTACGAATATCTTAGATATCATTATCACACCATACTGAGTTCGAGTTTGTGTTTTATCTTTTCCCAGCCGGGGAGACTTAAGTCGAGGAGCTTATAAAACTCTGGGCTGTGATCATGGTATTTCAGGTGACACAGCTCGTGTATCACAACATAGTCTATGCATTCTTTAGGCGCTTTTATAAGGTCTGTATTGAGGGTTACTGTGCCCTTGTCTGAAAGGCTGCCCCATCTTTTTTGCATTCGCTTTATCAAGAGTTTGGGCTGGTCAATACCGAGGTCATTGAATTTCTGCCAGCAGCGATCCATACTTTCTGCAAATTGAAGTTGTGCCTTTTCTGAATACCATTGATTTAATAGTTTTTTGGCGGCATCTGGAGTCGGTTCGCTACGGCAAGTGATATGAAAAAATCCGCGAGACAATTTAACTGAGTTTTCCGCTCCTTCGGCTAACTTCAAGCGGTATTGCTTTCCAAGATACAAGTGTGTCTCGCCGTTTACGTAACAACGAACAGGAGTCTTTGGATTAAACTGCCTGAAATAGTTCAGCTGTCTGAGAATCCAACGAGCCCGTTTCATTATTTTCTTTTCTATCGACGCAATATTGGACTGTACGGGCGCTTTGACAATAACCGTACTATCAGGATGCACTGCAATTTCCATCGTTTTTCTGTCACAGTACAACAGGTTAAAATCAATGGTCTTTTGGCCGTAAACAACCGAGTGTCTATTGCTGTGAATTAAAGCATCCATCAGTTATAGCTCCTGTGCTTTGCCACCTGCAGGACCTTCTCGATGATGTCATCCATCTGATCAAGCGATAAATCAATCCGTCTATTCGTCTTGAGCTCATCATAAAGGTAATCGTCAATCTCATTAACCGCCCGTTTCTGAGCGTCTTCATCATCCCAGAAGTGAACCTTCTTGTGTTTTTGCAATATGCCATGAATAGCAATCGCCGTATCAGCCGCAGCTGATTCAAGGTCTTCTTCGGCCAGCTCATGGACAGTGAGAAATGGTTTGATCACGCCAAAATATGCCATGGCATCTTCACTCCCGAAAAGCTTATCCGGGATATCGTCATGTACCCTGCCGACAACCTTGTTTCGAACATCCATGACTTTATTTAGATAATCCAGATCGGATATCCGCTTGGCCCTGAAATCTTCAATCGCCTGCTGGATCAGTTTTGAAAATTTCTCGTAAAACGCAGGGTCTTCGCCCATCCTTTCGGTAATGACTTTTTTCGTAGCATGTGCAATCGTATCGGCCCTTGAAGCCGTTGTTTTCCTGACCTGATAGGCATCCTGTTCTTCTCTGACCATCATGAAGGATTCATCGTCAAAGATATTGACCGGCTTATTCAGCTGAACAACTTCGTCGGCCTGGATATGTGTGTCCAACAGTTTTTTGATTTTGGGCTCATAATCCCTGTAATCAATTGCCTCTGCATACCGGAGCTTGACAGATTTTTTGAGCGACTGGAATTTTCGAAGGTCAGCCTTGTATCTGGACAAGGTCTTCTCATCGGTTTCGGTCAGAAACTTCTCGGATGACAGTGCAATGCCCAAGGTTTTCCCGAACTCAAAAAGCCGTCTGTAAAACTCTTCCCGGAGTTCGTCATCGGCAAGCAGCACTTCATAAGCTTCTTCATCGTGGGAATGCTTAACCGTTTTGAATAAATCCCAAAGATCGGAATACCGACCGGGCAGCTTTTCAATTTCGCTGTTAATTGATGTCAAGGCGCCGATCAGATCAGATTCATCAAAGCTTTCAAATGCGCTGTACATGGTAAGCGCTTTGTCCAACTCACCGAGGACGTTTGCATAGTCGATAACAAATCCGAATTCCTTACCCTCATGAAGACGGTTGACCCGGGCAATTGCCTGAAGCAGCGTATGCTCCCTGAGCACCCGGCACAGATATAAAATCGCATTTCGCGGAGCGTCAAAACCAGTGAGCAGCTTATCAACGACAATAAGGATTTCAGGTTCGCTACCGTATTTGAACTGGTTGATGAGCTGCTTGGTGTATTCTTCTTCGCTGCCATAGCGGTTCATCATCTTTTGCCAGAACTTGACGACCTCATCCGTTGTTTCATCATCGGTCTCTTCATAGCCTTCGCGCATATCTGGCGGCGAGATAACAACTTCGGAGCTGACCATGCCGATATCATCCAGATACGCATTGTATTTGAGTGCAGATGCCTTGTCCGGAGCCACCAGCTGCGCTTTGAATCCGCTGCCCTGCCAATTTGCCCGAAAGTGTTCGCTGATATCAAAGGCCCGCATATAGATGACCTGATCCGCTTTGTTCAGCATTTCCGCGTGTGCATATTTTCGTTTCAGGTCTGCCTGCTGTTCTTTGCTAAGTCCTTGCGTGTGCCGTTCAAACCACAGGTCGACAGCTTCTTTGTTTTGTGTCATCTCAACGTGCCGCCCCTCGTACAGAAGCGGAACCACTGCGCCGTCATCAACGGCCTGCTTGATGGAGTAATGAGGCTCCACCAGCTCGCCGAATTTGGTGAAGCTGTTTTTTTCCTTCTTTAAAAGCGGGGTACCGGTAAAGCCCAGATAACAGGCACGGGGAAACATCTGTCTCATGCGGGCGGCGAAAGAGCCGAATTGGGTGCGGTGGCTCTCATCCACCAGCATGAAAATGTCAGGCGATTCATCCTGATATTTTTCCACAGCATAGGCCTTGTCAAACTTGTGAATGAGGGTGGTGATGATACCTGCTTTCTTTTCTGTGACCAGCTCCAACAGGTTTCTCCCCGATGTGGCCCGGTTTGCCTCAAGTCCGCAGGCGGCAAAGGTGTTCCCCAGTTGTTTGTCGAGATCGTCGCGGTCTGTCACCAGAACAATTCGCGGATTCTGGATTTCCGGGTCCATGGCAAGGTTGCGGACCAGCATCACCATGGTCAGTGATTTTCCTGACCCCTGAGTGTGCCAAATCACCCCTCCTTTGCGTGAGCCTTCGCCATCAAACTGTTTGACCTGGTTCAGTGTGGACTTGACAACAAAATACTGCTGATAGCGGGCAATCTTTTTGAACCCGCCATCAAACACCGTAAATTTCCAAGCCAGCTCCAGGAGCCTTTCCGGACGGCAGAGGGAGAAAAGGGCCTTGTCCTGCTCGGTCACCAGCCTGTCGCCGCTTAAAGCCTTTGGTTTGAGGTTGAAGATCGCGGAAATTTTGGCGATAAGGTCCTCAGGCAGGGGCTGCTTGACCAAAGCCGCGAGCTTTTCAAATTCGCGCTCGCCGTTATCCATCTGGGGCTCTTTCCAGACGCTCCAGAATTTTGCAGCGCTGCCCGTTGTGGCGTACATGGCGCTGTTTTTATTCAGCGCCAGCACCATCTGGCTGTAGATGAAAAGTCTCGGAATATAATCATCATTCTGATTTCTGATGGACTGTGAAACGGCATGTTCCACCTCAACGTTCGGCGCCTTGCACTCAATCACGCAAAACGGAATGCCATTGACGAAAAGAACAATATCCGGCCTGGAGGTTTCTGTTGACCGTGAACGCTCCACGCCATATTCCAAAGCTACATGAAATGCGTTGCGGCTGGGATTACGCCAGTCGATATAGTTCATGGTGAAGCTCTTCGAGTCGCCCTCGATGGTCTGCTCCAAGGCCGTACCCAGCGTGATCAGATCATAAATGGCCTCATTCGTCTTCAGCAGGCCGTCGTATTTGATGTTCTTCAGCTTCTGGATGGCGGACTGCACATTCTCCTCACTGAAGAGATACTCCCCGCCCTTGTAGCGAATACGGTTGATTTCTTTGAGCTGCTTGCGCAGGATGCTCTCCAGCAAGACATTGGAATACCGCCCCTGCCGCTCACGGAGTGCCTCGGTCGGTGTCAAAAACTCAAATCCCAGATTGATCAGAAGCTGCAAAGCCGGGATTTGGGAGAGATATTCTTCGGTAGTTGAAAAATCACACATAGAGCTTCCTTCTATTTAACCACGGAATACACGGAAAGGTTTTTTGTTTTGGCGAGGAAAATCTTCTGTGTGTTCCGTGTGTTCAGTGGTTGTTTTGTGGTAGTGTGAAAAGGGTTCATTTGGATACTCCTAGGATATGCCAGTAGGGCTCAAAGCCAGCCGCTGCCATCTCAATAATTAGTCGCAAAAATGGCTCGTAATCATTTTTCGTGTGGGCTTTATCAAGAGCTTCATAGTATTCCAGACGTTTCTCGACGGGCAAAACCACCGGAGGAAAGCCACTTTTCATCAATTCCAGATTCATCAGCAACCGTGCGGTTCTGCCATTGCCGTCCACAAAGGGATGGATTTTAACAAAATCTGCATGCAGCCGGGCGGCACGCTCGACGGGATGCAGGGCCGCGCCATGAGATTGATGCCGGCTGATGAGGTTTTCCATGTCGCTTTGCACACACACGGCATCGGGAGGCACATGCTCGGCGCCCGAGATGATGACATTAGTTTTTCGATAGACTCCCGCATTTTTGTCATCAATATTTTTCAGGATCAACTGATGAATGGATTTTATCTGCCATTCGGACAAAGGCTCGTTTTTGGCCACCAGGTCTTCCATAAATAAAATGGCTTCCCGGTGATTGATCGCCTCTAAATGCTCCCGCATGCTTTTTCCGCCTACGGTTATGCCCTCCAGCACAACCTTGGTTTCTTTCAAGGTCAGGGTATTGCCCTCGATCGCATTGGAATGGTAAGTCCAGCGCAGCACCAAGTCCGCATGGAGATTGCGTACAACTTCCGGCGGCAGAGGACGAAAAGCATCGAGTTTTTGTTTGAGAGCATCTAAATGCTCATAGCTGATCATTAGTCTTATCCCTCATTATGAACCACGGAATACACGGAAAGTTTTTTGTTTTTGTGGTATGAAAGCCGCTCATCATACACTCCCTGGTGATGTACTCTTACTGTCAGAAGCTAATTTTTTCAGTCCCTTCAAAATAAGATGCACGCACTCATCTACAAAAGGGGATTCCATTAATCGCTGATATTCGTCTGAACTAAGGCCGGAAGAACGTGCCAAATCATCCACTGCTATGTCTTCTAAAAGCTTCTCGACCTTGACGTAATCAGCATTCTGATTTTCTTTTTTGGCTTTTTCCTGAAGTTCAAAATACCCAGCGTTATTTGTAATCTGCCAGTGTTCGGTTATAGGTTTAGCAATAGCCTTATCTGTGATTGTTTTACAAACTTCGGCAACAACACCACCGAAAGCACCGAGCAAAAAGATTGGCTTATTTTTTTCTATTGAAATGATTATTTCTTCGAGAACTCCCGGCATCTTTCCGTGATAGCCCGCAAGCTTGCCACCGGCACATATGCGCGCATGAGACAGCTCAATAGATTTCTTTCGCATCAATGTAAGACAACGAGACCAGATATATTTGTTATCTGTTCCGCTTGGAGCTATGAAGACACTCTTTTCGATGTCTTTTGCAATATCATCAGGAATATCATGCTCAACAGTTTTAATGATTCTATTGTACTTGGCTCTCCAAGCAACAATTTTTGAATCTGATACATACAGAGGCCAAGCTAGATGATTCTCAACATGAATGTTATCTGTATTGAGACGGGTCTTCAATGCTATCGCCTCATCGAGTATGAATTGTGTAAACCCATCTTTGCGAAGATCTCCTCCATAAATAATTGTTCCAGCCCTCGCAAGAAGGTGCCGTGCCAGATCCTGGGAAAGCCTCTTCAGATGATCAGCATGTAAATGGTGTTCTGAATAATTACTGACAGGATTATCAGAGATGGAAATACCTATTCTGAAACTACTCAAAGCCCCATCTTCAGCCTTGTTCCACAATGGGGTGAACGCATCCACTTCAAAATGTGAAAGCCAGTCGGCTTCCTCGGAGTAGAGCGAAGGTTCAGGGTAACATATTTTTTGTTTCCCACTATTTTTCAGGTCGATCACCTGACGAATTTCGGGTGGTCGTGAGATGATGGCACAGTCATTATCAATCCAATTCTGGCTTTGATAATATTTGAGTGATTTTTTCGCATGCAGGTAACGTATCGTTTCCAGAATGGTAGCAATCAGGATACGCAATATATCAGGCTCACTAATCGGCGTGTCCGGTGAAACATGCACACAGGGGACATTAGAACCTGCAGGAAATACCCTGTCTTCAAAATCTTGAAGACAATCAACCGCGATGATTGGGCGCTGATGCTGTTTAGCGCATAGGATTTCTCTCTGACACCAATATCTTGAGGAATAGGCATCACTTCCTATCGCAACCAATGTGGATTCTTTAATGTGCTTAATAATTTCTTCGTCAAACTTGAAGCCCGGCGATATTTCAGTCGCATCAAAAAAACGCGACATATTGGTCGTGTCGATATATTTATAGATTGATTCAGCGTGCAGGCGACCAGTATCCCCAGCCTTTGCATGACTTAAAAAAATCTTTATTGATGAACACTTGCCAGGACTTTTTTCATCGATTTCAGCAAAACCGTATCTGTATATTTCATGAGCCATGGCCAGTATAGCCCGCTGCTCTTTCAAATCTCCCTGCCATTCGTAAAACCTCAGGAAATTTAGATTTTTGAGACTGCCTTCACAGACATGATCTAATCCATTTCTATCAATGGCTATTGGAACCGCCAGAAATGTGTCCGATAGTGATAGTTGATTAATGTATGATTTCCACGAATCTCGCCCTAATGTATTTACGCTTGTGAAAACGAAGACAATATCTTTGTCAGCCTGCTGTACAGGTAAGTTGGACGGAGCTCGGTTCGGGTTTCCTGAACTATAGAAAAATAGTGGGATATTTAAGCCACGGGAGAATGGGCGCTCTACATCACGTGCAAAACTGGATCTGACAGCATCCAGTATTGCTTCTACGGGTTCTTCATCTGCTGGATTCCAAATAAAGTGTATGGCCAGAGGTGGTTTGTATTTTGCCATGATCAATGTGTCTCCCCGCAAATTTTACACACGCTATTATATTTCATCATATCCTGAGAGTTCTGGATCAGATGCGCTCGGGAAGTCCGAGCTTGATGTGCATCTTCAATCCAGTCTGCTAATTGTTGAGCAGATGAAGGAAAAGCCCTGTATCGCGCATAACAATTATTTTCTCCCTTTTCCCAGTTTTCTTTAAAGCGTGGGGGCAGGTGTGCTGACCTTCCTTGGCTTGGCAAAAGAATTCCAAGCAAGCCATTGGGAGTATATTGCCGCAGAGAACTCTTAATCTCCCAGTCAACGTATCGGCGACTATGCGTGCAGCTTCCTATCAAAACAATCGTCACGGTACTGTCACCAAGGTATTTTTCCCTTATGCGCTGCATGACATAGTCGGTATTCGTACTGTTGATAAATTCATCATTATCGTTGGCTCCCAGAACCTTGGGAATGAAAACGGATGAGTAATCCTTTATAAAAGCATCAACCTCATTCCGGTCCTCTTTATAATGTGAAATAAAAACCTTCCTTCTATTTGTACTTGATATCATTGTTAATCCCTCCAGTGAGTTTGAGCTTCGGTTCTATTATTTGAAAAACTGTCCCGACGGTTTGTCGGCAGACATGTTTTACGTCGCTGAAATGCATCATGAATCCATTGGCGCAAATCATTTGGAGAAGTTGGCCAGGAATAAATTTTGGCAAACCCGCATTCAATGTTATCGTTCAACCGTGGAGGAATTGTATATGGGTTATAGATGCTGCCATTTTCCGTATACTTCAAAACTGATGAATTCATCCCGTATGGTAGCTGTGCCGAATAGGTCGGGAGCAGCAAACCCAATAATCCAGTTCTTGAATTATTCTTCGTGTCACGAATGCTCGAAGCTATTTCCCAGTCCACATGTTTTCTGCGCCAAGTTCCTTGGCCTACAAGCACAAGTGTAACGGTGGCATCAGAAATGAAATCATCACGAATCAACTGTCGGATGCGATCTGTGGGTAAATATGGGCTAATATCACCATCGCCGACTGACCTTGAAACAAACCCGTCAAACTGCTCACCCCATTGAGTCTCAAGCTTCTTTTTGTAGTAATCATCTGCGTGATGAAAACTGATAAACGTCTTGTGTTTTGGGGTTACATTGGTGTTATATAAATTGTAAAAGCTCATCAATAACTCCTCTGGCCCAGTGATTTCATTACCGTGGATTCAAAGTTTCGGGCATTATTCACCGAAGCCGATCTTTGCGAGAAGTTCTCAAGCCCAATGCTTTTTTCCAGCAGCAAAGACTGTCTTTTGTACTCTCTTGCAAAAACATCTATATCGCTATCAGAGCGCAGCCGAGGCCACTCAAGAAGGTATTCCGGCAAGGTCTCTTGCCAGCTGTAAGAGGAACGATCTGGCAGAGGTGTAAAGCTCGATATTACCCGGGGCATTTCTCGTGCAGTGCCTATTTCAAAAGGCACCCACCATGATCCTTTTGTATTTTCTGTGACAACAGCAAGCAATGTGTCGCATTTGCGCAGTCTGTCGACCAGTAACGGAGTGAGACTCGATTTGCCACGGTTATTTCCAAGCTCTTTATCCATGTCATCGATATAACAGGTAATATCGTGGACACGGTTAAGCCGCCAGAACACCTTTTTGGCTAATTCATCATCTCTGGTTGTATGCGATATAAATATTGGCATTGAATCACTCCTTATTTTTTATCTCTGGGAGGGCATGGGTCGTTTCCGTAGCTGTTGCCAGCCCGGATTTTTCCGTCCAGCCCGTGGATTTTGGTGTCCGACTTCTGGTTTCTGGCGATGTTCCTTGCCACTTCGATAGCTTCCGCTTGCGTGCGGGTCACTTTGGTTGCTTGTGTGTTGCCTGCGCCTCTGACAGCCCAGCCACCAGGATGTTTGACAACGTGTTGGTCTTTGCCTCTTGCCATGATTACACCTCCATGTATTTGTTAATGATTTCCGGTTTAATTCGCCATTCGCCGGTGAGCATTTTCTGCATCAGGCCGCGCTTTTGGGTTTTGAACTTGTCTGCAAGCTGTTTCAGAAGGTCGATTTCATGCTGGGCATACTCTATTATTCGAGAGAGTTTCTTTTGTAGAGATATTTCGGGCAATGGAATTTCATTATATTGGTATTCTGAAATCCAATGTCGTTTATGTCCACCTACAGGTGAATTTATGCGAGTCATAAGCCAATAAATAAGCAATACATCCACATTGCTTACAGGTTTAAGAATCTTCAAGGCAGAGGATTTTACTTTAAAAGAGAAGTCTACGAACTTTGAGTCGGTTGTAAAATCATCGAAGATTATCACAGGTAAATCCGTATATATTCCTGATTTCTCGTTAGTGTGGCCTAAGATGAACGACTTGTTTGCTGTTAATACAGGAGTCTTTCCGTTTCCCACGTAATCGGATGACTTAACTATATATTTTGTTGGCTGTTCGTAAGAAAGGATCTTTCCTAACTCTACAAACTCAGTAGAGCGATCTTTTTCAATGATTGAAATTATTTCTGTCAGTTGTAACTGAAATCTTTTTTCCTTCGCCTGAATCAACCGTTCGGTTTTCTCGATGGCCTCATCCCAGGTGGAGAGCAGGTCGGCAATGGCTTTTTGCTCGGGGAGCGGGGGGAGGTAAATATCCAATTTACGCAGATCAGAAATGCTGACATTTGATTGATTGCCAGTTCCTCCAATGGAACAATCGAAAAATTTGTTCAGGAACTCTTGAGTGCGCAGGTATTGGAAGAGATAAAATCCATCTACCTTTTTGTGTATAGGGCGAATTCGACAAACGCGCTGGTTTAGTAGTAGTTTTTCTTCGTCCCGCAGTTGAACTGTATAGCCATAATCCCGCTTTCCAACAGTGCCCGTAAGCGTCATTAAAATATCATCTGTCTGGAGAAGGTACGGTTCCGTTTTGGTGTCTATCTTTTCCCAAAAGGATGGATTTCTGCTTAAATCTAGAGAGCCTTGATACAGGTTGCTCATTTTAATGATCTGAAATTCCTTTGGCTCACTCGACATCATTGAGCTTTTGAAGGCATATCCTCCTATTACTTCAGCTATTTTCCCAAGGGGCACAAAGTGCCTACTCATCGCTGAACCTCCCTGAGTTTCTCGACCATTTTGTTGGCGTCAACAAAAGGGTTGAAGTGCGTTGGGCAACAAAGCATACACGCCACCCTCGCCATGTTCAAAAAACAGCGACAAGCATACACGGCGCAAGCGACATGCATATATTCAGCGCGAAGTTGAACAGATGCTTTCATAATGCCGATTCCATTGGATCTATTTTTTAGTGTCGTCATTTCGCTTTGTTTCCCGTAGCCGATTCAATCTGGATGGATTCATCGGTTTTTGATTCACCAGGGAGATTGACAAACAGCTCCACCAGAGGTGTGTTGATGTAGTAGTTTGTACGACCATGGCGGTGCTTCTCAAGAAATCCGGCATCCACCAGTTTTTCCAGATAGCGCGCGGCGGTCAGGCGGGAAACGTTTAGATCCCGTTGGATGAAGCTGATCTTGGTGTATGGATGGCAAAAGAGGTTGTTGAGTAAGTCCTGACTGTAAAAACCGGGAAACTGCTCGCGGATGCGATGCTTATAGTCCTGCATGATGGAACGGATGCTGGTGACGAGCTGGATTGTTTGCCGCGAGGTTGTCGCAATGCTTTCGAGCATGAACAACACCCATTGTTCCCAGACCTGTTTGGTGCGAACCTCCTGAAGCAGCCGATAGTAGTCGCCTTTGTTCTGGATAATGTACCGGCTCAGATAGAGCACCGGCAAGTTGAGCAGGCCGTTTGCCACGAGATACAGGATGTTAATGATGCGGCCAGTGCGCCCGTTACCATCGTAGAACGGATGGATGCTCTCAAACTGGTAATGGATGATCGCCATCTTGATGAGCGGATCCACATCAAGGCGTCCAGGGTCATTGATAAATAATTCGAGATCGCTCACCAGTTTGGCGATTTGCTCAGGATGCTGGGGTGGCGTATAGACCACTTCGCCTGTAGCTTTGTTTTGTAGTGCCGTTCCCGGCAGTTTGCGGAACCCAGCGGTATTTTGTTCAAGCTCACGCTGGATGTCGAGTATCTGATTGAGCGTGATCAAGCCTGTTTCGCGTACGGAAACAAATCCCACACGCAGTGCGTTGACATAACGCGAGACCTCTTTCGCTGCTGGGCTGGCGGACTCGTCAGCAAATTCCGCCTTGAACAGATCGTCATGCGTGGTGACAATGTTCTCGATTTCTGAACTGTCTTTCGCTTCCTGAAGCGCAAGAGCTTGGATCAGGATGTTTTCATTGGGTATCGTGGCCGCAACGCCCTTAAGCTCAGCAAGATACCGATGCGCTTCGACCAGCTTTTTCAGTATGGCCTTCGTTTCGAAGTCGACGGAAGGGGGCAGCAGGGGAAGACTGAAACCATTCACATCCTGCGTCATATCGAACCTCCTGTTCTTCTTTTTTGAAAAAGCATACATGCCATCCTTGAAGTGTTCAAAAAACAATAAAAAGTATACACGTCACCAAAGATGTGCTAAAAAAGTAAAAAAAAGTATACACGTCGCAAGCGACATGCATACTTTCAGCGGGAAGTTGAACAGATGCATTCACTTCTTAACTCCCAGCCCCTCCAGTTTTTCCGCCATCTTTGCCCGTACTGCGGCCAGTTCTTTTTCAGCCCCTTCCGAACGTGAATCATCTTGGCCAAGTCCGCCATAAAGCCCTTTATAGCCGTGGTTCTGGAAGATCGCAAAATCGAGATTAGAATCCACACCCGCCTGCTGCGCCGCCTCCACCAGTTTCTTGTTGTGTTCCCTCATCTCATTGCGAAGGAAAAGCCGTTTTTCAATGTTTTTATCACTCATTTATAAAACCTCCTACACGAAACCATTTTCGTAACGCCAAGGAGATAGTTGAACTTTTGAATTCGTGTTCATTCGTGGTTCCCTCCGAGTTTTCTAAGCATTTCAACCGCCTCCGTTTCAAACTTTGAAAAGGCGAACCACTTTTTACCTAGGTCTTTAAGGGATGCGCCGATATGGTAAATCTCTTTTTCATCGATAATTAGAAAACGGTCGTGGGCGTCTTTAAAGGTTTCAATTGTAATGGGCGGGTATTGCTCGTTATGTTTTTTCAGATCCAGTGCCAGTTGTTTGGAGATCGCTTTCGTGTAAATCGTTGCCGTTACACCTTTATTGCGCTTACTGAAAAGGGTCAGCACTGAATCATCGACATAATTATCAATGAGAACCAGATCGTTTTTTGCTTTACGAACAAGATCAGCGACAAACGCATAGGCATCGTAAACCTGTCCATCGTAGAAGATTCCTTGTTTAGGTGGGTCACCACTTTCGAGTGCCAGAAAAACCTTCTCGAAATTCTTTCCCGTTTCCGATTCAAAGGCGACTTGACGGCGTTCGACGTTATCCAGACGGGCAAAGATGTTGGCGTTGTGCTGAATGAATTTACGCATTTCAACAAAAGCACGCATGATTCGCACATGAACCACTGCGGCCTTTGCGCTTTTCAAAACGCCTGCGAGACTTGCAACACCCTGCTCCGTGAAAACATAGGGTAGAGAACCACCAAGATGTTTTCTGGAAGGTATCGCATTTTGCGATACCATGAAATCGACCTCGGATTCGCTTAACTGAAACATGAAATCTTCAGGAAAACGCTCGATATTGCGTTGAACCTGTTCACGCAATCGAATCGGCTTCACTTCGTAAAGTGCGGCTATATCTCTATCCAGCATAACTTGTAGATTACGAATCAGATAGATTTTTTCCTTAATTGCCTCAGGCTCGTCCATTCGTGGTTACCTCTGAATCTGTTGCAGTTTTTCCGCCATCTTTGCCCGTACTGCAGCCAGCTCTTTTTCCAAGTCGTTTATTTCCGCCTGCACCGCGTCAATGTCGATTTCCTCTTCCTCTTCAAAGGTGTCCACATAGCGAGGGATATTGAGGTTGAAGTCGTTTTCCTTGATTTCGGTGAAGTCGGCCACATGGGCGTATTTTTCTTGTTCGTCCCGGGCGGTATAGGTTTCCATAATCCTGTTGATATGTTCTTCCGAGAGGGTGTTCTGATTTTTACCCGAAACAAACTCACGGCTGGCATCGATGAAAAGGACGTTCTTGCACTCCTCACGGGTGCCGCCTTTTTCACGGGAGCGGTCAAAAACCAGGATCGCCACCGGGATATTGGTGGTCTGGAACAGGTTACCCGGCAGACCGATGACGGCATCGAGCAGATTTTCCTCGATCATTTTTCTGCGGATACGACCTTCGGCCGCGCCACGGAAAAGTACGCCGTGGGGAACCACCACGGCGACCCGGCCCTCTTTTTCCAGAGCGACTTCAACCATGTGGCTGATAAAGGCCCAGTCGCCTTTGCTCTTGGGTGGCACGCCGCGCCAGAAGCGGTTGTATTGATCGCTTTCGGCATTTTCAGCGCCCCATTTATCCAGCGAGAACGGCGGATTAGCCACTACGCAGTTGAATTTCATCAGCCGGTCATTTTCCACCAGGAGCGGACTGTTCAGGGTGTCACACCACTCGATGCGTGCGCTGTCAAAGCTGTGCAAGAACATATTCATGCGGCAGAGCGCCCAAGTGCTGCCGTTGGACTCCTGCCCAAAGAGGGCGAAATTGCGCTTTTCCTGGGCGTTATCTGAATTGCGTGCCACCTCGTGAGCAGTCTGGATCAAGAGTCCGCCTGAGCCGCAAGCCGGATCGCAGATGCGCTCACCAGGCTTGGGGGCGGCAAGTCTGGCGACCAGTTCGCTTACTTTCAGCGGGGTGAAGAATTCGCCAGCTTTTTTGCCGGAGTCCGCAGCAAAGCGCTCAATCAGATAGATGTAGGTATTGCCGATCACATCCTCGGCGACCCGGCTGGGACGCATATCCAACTGAGGCTTGTTGAAATCTTCCAAAAGCTGTTTGAGACGGCGGTTGCGGTCCCTGGTTTTCCCGAGATTGGCTTCGCTGTTGAAGTCGATGTTGCGAAAGACTCCTTCGATCTTGCTCTTGTTGCTCTCTTCAATGTGATCAAGCACGATGTTGATCAGCTCGCCGATGTTAGCAGCAAAGCGGCGTTCATAGAGGCTGTAGTAAGTGGCGGGAAATTCATCCAACAGCGTCTCGACACCTGTTTCATCGTTCTTTTCGCTGAGTCTCACCGTGGGAAGAACAAAACGCTCGCGTTCGAGCTTGCGGCGGATGCGGACATCGTCATTGCCGTGCAGTTTCCGATATTCTTCGTAGTGGTCCTGCCAGACATCGGAGATGTATTTCAAAAACAGCATCACGAGAATGTAGTCTTTATACTGTGCCGGATCAACAACGCCCCGGAAGGTGTCACACGCCGCCCAAGCCGCGTTGTTGATGTCTTTCTGATCAATCTTACTGCTCATGTTTTATTCTCCTTTTGCAAACTGCATTAGTACTGTTGAAAGGTATTGTTCCCGCTTGTCGGCCAACGTATGAAGCAGGGTTTGTTCACGAGCAGACAGCGTGGCCAGCTCTACGATGTTTTTCTGTTTTTCCAAACTTGGAAGTACCACCTCCAGATCTTCAATGGCCTGCTTACTGATCATTTTCTGAACCGTCCCTTTGGCCCGGCTGGTCAGAAAAATCTGAGCATCCCGCTGGCTGATGTACCAGTTCAGATACTCGGGTAAAACCTTTTCCGGCTTGGTCACCCTAATCCTTAATAAAGGAGCGGCGACAACGGCCTTGCCCGGATCTTCCAGAAGAACCGCTGCCGTGGTTACAGACCCGCGAGACCTGAATACCAGATCGCCTCTTTGCGCAAGGTGGTGGTCTTTCATGGCTTCCATATTGATTCTTACCAAACCATCACAGCCGACCGTATTGTCATCCAGAAGATCCTTCATCAGGATAACTGCAACTCCGCCATCTTCAGCGGCTTCGAGACGGGATCTGAACGAGTACCCCATCTGCACGGTTGCCAGTTCTTTTATTTTCATCTTCATCCAATCACCTTACAATATGCTGTAACGTCGTTTCTGCATAATATACAAATATGCGAGATGTTTGCCAAGCCTTTTTTGCAGAAATACCATTTCTGCACTTTCATCGCCATTTACCGGAGGCAATCCGCTCCGCATCATGACCGGGGTTGTAATCGGTATAGCCAAACTGACCGGATCAAGTCGTTGGTCTCCACGGCCAACAAAACCCGCCCCATAACCGGACGCAGGCAGCAACCGGCCAGCCTTTTTTAGTATGGTGGAGGGAACGCCGACCTACCGCAAAACAGTCTCAAAGCCCGCGCTCCTCGTAACTCCTTGATAATAAACGCCGAAGTCATTTCACACAACCACTTCCCAACAACCCGACCAGAGAAACGATTTTCTCCCCTGATTTCCCGGCACCGGACGAGGGTGACGGGTTTGCAGTAAAACCGGATACCTGGCGTCGAGCCGCAACAACTTCGAATCCGGTTTTCGGACGCCGGTTCGGTTCCCAAAACGGGAATCGAATTGGCCAGAGCATCAGCCCTTCGGCGGATACGGATCGTTCCCGTGGCTGTCCTTGTTCTGGATCTTCCCGTCCTTGCCGTGGATGTAGAACTCGGTGCCTTGGTTCTGGCTGATCTTGCGCCCGGCATCGACGGCTTCCTGCTTCTTGTCGAAGTGGCCGCTGCTACGGGTCGCGCCATCTTTTTTGACATCCCAACCGCCGTCGGCGTTAGGCACTACATGATGTGATCCTGGTTTCTTTGGCATAGTCGCCTCCTGTTTACATGGATTCCGTTGAGATGTCTGGCTAAGATTGAATCAGCATCCTCTCCTCAGCATGGGCAATACGCCACTCCTTGCCTCGGTCATCGGTCAGGATTACGGTGAAAATGGACCTGCCAATCGAGGCAGAACGGCCGTCCTCCGAATAGTCATCAATCCCGAAATGGGCAGAGAGAACCGCCAAAGCCACAACACCGGGTGGTGCCAGTTGCCCGGCGTTTCGGAAAAGCGTTCTCTGACACATCCCGGCGAGAATCCGGTTTCTTTCAATGTCGAATTCAGCGGGTTCGATTCGCATTTCCAGGAGGTCAATTGCCACCGTCGACAACTGGTGCTGATACGCCAGCCAGGCATAATGCTGAGCCGAGCAGGCAAACATATGAGCGATGCCGCTGGCGAAGCTCTTGATATGCTTGCGACCCAATTTTTTCTGCTCGAATGGCATATCTGCCGTTTCCATTGATCAATCTCCGCGCTGTGACTCAACCAGACAGGTTCACTCCGGCTGCCAGGCGCAATCTGCCCAGTGCGCTTCGTAGCGTTTCACAAAGTCTTTCATCTCCCGGATGTTGGCAGCAGGTTCGCGGCAGGCTCGGGCGCAGGTAGAAACGACATCCCGGTAGAACTCCGGGGCGACAGTCTTGATGCCGCCATAATTCATAAGCAACTCAGGAAGGCGCTCTGTGATTTTTGCTCCGCGAGGTGCCATCACAATGCTCGGGGGCTCTCCATAAGTGTTGATCAACACGTATCGCCAGCTTGGGTCGGCGGCTCCCTGACGAGGGACAATCTCACAGGGACATGCATCGCCGCCGCCGGAAATGCCTTCATAGACTTCCTTGAGGGCCAGTGATTTGTGGGCCACCAGGACATAAGGTCCGGCCTCGACATACCTGCCCATGCTTTCGTCGTATTCAATTCCGAGCAAGGCCTCCAGATCAAAACGCGCATGCCGGTCAAGGGATGCCTTCTCCGAGGTGAACCATTGAAGTTCCCGAAGGGTGATCCCTGCACACTTGGCAATCTCTGCAGGTGGATTGGGCCAGCACGCCACGAGGTTCTTGGCGATCTCGGCCGCGTTGTCATGGTCACTGTCGGCCCAGAAATCATCATCCTCGACGATATCCTCCGGTGCCTTTTCACCTGTCAGCAGCCAGGTACTGCCATCAAACCCATCGTGGTTGAAATACCGGGGCTGGTCTGGCGGCAGAGCGGTCTCCCAGAATGACAGCCATGGACCGGGTTCCCAGTCGAGTCCACCCGCCACTGTTGGCACCGGCACTTGCGCCGGTAAGGTCAGCCACTGCTGGATTCTGTCTTCAACCTCGCGGCTGTTCACGCCTCTGTGACCATCCTTGACACGAAAATCGTGGTCAATTTGAGCGTACCGGCAAAGGGTCTGGATGGCCCCTGCAAGAGACCGGTCATTTCCGTCGTGCTTCCTCAGCAGCCACCGGCTGGAGTCCTGGGCTGAGCGCAGGGAAGCTGGAAGGGATTTCTCCTTGGCATCGGCAACCTCGATCTGGACTCCGATTTTTGCCATTTCCCCTACTAGTTCAGGGCTGGCCGTCGCGATGTGGCGGTTGATCCGCAGGATGTCCGGTCGGCCACGCAAGCCCTCGGCGTTACGCCATGCATCCAAAAGAACATCCCGGAAGGGCCTGGGCTGATCGACTGGGGTAAAGGTCATCCACCGAATGGGCAACCCGGCAACGGTCAATCCATAGAGTATGAGCGGGCTGAGCCCGTACCGCTCTGCGTCCTTGATCTTGATCGGGTCCCGCACTGATACGATGCCATGCTCCGGATGGTGGAAAAGGAACTTGGCTATTGCAACGTAGAAATGATGCTCTCTTGGTGATGGCTGCGCCTGCTGATTCATGCCCCCTCCTGGGGAAATGTGAGCTTTCCCCGAGAACTATCGTAGGCTCCGCGCTCCCCCAGCAACCGGGCCAACAGCAGGGCGCGAGATAGTTCGGATCGATGATCTGGATTTCTACTGCAGGAGTTCATTCATTCGCTCCTGGAAATAGATTGGGTATTTCTCCATCACCGCATTGGCTCCGTCCCGGTCTTTTTTCAGCGCCTTCACGATATCCCTCTTCTGGATCGCTGCCAGGTTCAAGGATGCGGCGAGGTCCTGAGAGATGACACGGTCCGAAAAGCCAAGCTCATAAAGGGCAATGGTGGTTTCCGTGGGCAGGCCATATTTCAGGCGCTTTTGAAAAAGCTGCAGACGATTGATCAGGTCTCCGGTTCCATCTTGGTCGAGGGTTTCGATGAATTCAGTCACAGCGCCTACAACAAGCGCACCGTCATAAGCGAGCGTCCCTTCGCAGACGTCGACGACATGATCGATCT
>ENA-UPSM01001004-UPSM01001004.1-activated-sludge-metagenome-genome-assembly--contig:-NODE-1004-length-38841-cov-5.975532_pt1 | contig 38841 bp, 35 predicted proteins | sample MGYA00238181_ERZ773283 | MGnify/ENA primary metagenome ERZ773283 (study PRJEB29023, sample SAMN05720199) | activated sludge metagenome | isolation source: Anaerobic digester | place: Japan... | reverse complement strand
GGCCGTGGCCAACTCGCTGGCCGCGGTGCGCGCGGGCGCGCGGCAGATCGAATGCACCATCAACGGCATCGGCGAGCGCGCGGGCAACTGCAGCCTGGAAGAAGTCGCCATGGCCCTGCGCGTGCATGCCAAGTCGACAGGAATCGACAGCGGCATCGTCTCCACCGAGATCTACAACACCAGCCGACTGCTCACGAGCATCACCGGCGTGCCCGTGCAGCCCAACAAGGCGATCGTGGGGGCCAACGCCTTCGCGCACGAATCGGGGATCCACCAGGACGGCGTGCTCAAGGCGCGCGCCACCTACGAGATCATGACGCCGGAATCGGTGGGGCGCAGCTCGCACAAGATGGTGTTGGGCAAGCACTCGGGCAAGCATGCCTTGCAGGATCGCCTGGTCGCGATGGGATTCGAGCTGCCCGAGGCAGAACTGACCGCGGTGTTCGAGAAGTTCAAGGTCCTGGCCGACAAGAAGAAGGAAGTCTTCGACGAAGACCTGGTGGCCCTGGTGGCCGAGGAGTCGGAAATCGTCGAGGCCGGCGACGACTGGCAGCTGGTGAGCTACAGCGTCCTGACCGCCTCGACGTCGTCTCCGGAAGCCACGGTGATCCTCAAGCGCGACCACCAGGAACCGGTGGCCGGCAAGGCTTCGGGCGACGGCCCGGTGGACGCCGTGCTCAAGGCCATCCGCGAACTGACCGGCAAGACGATCGACATCGACACCTACCAGCTCAAGGCCATCACCGGCGGCACCGACGCCCAGGGCGAAGTGGCGGTGAGCGCCCGCCTGGGAGGCCGCACGTTGACCGGCCAGGGCCGCAGCACCGACATCATCGAGGCGAGCGCGAGAGCCTACCTGGCCCTCATCCGCCGCGCGGCGTCCAACAACATGACGGATCTTGTCATGAAGTCGGAGCCCTGACGGAAATCGGCGAGGTCTTTCGGAGAAACCACATCCGCTCGTCCTTCGAGACGACCCTATGGGCCTCCTCAGGACGAGCGGTGATTCAATAGCCGCAAATCGTTGCCGCTGGAGGACGAACCCAATGCCCACCTACGTCTACAAGATCGTCGGCAAACCCGACACCGACCCGGCGGCATTCTTCGAGGTCCGCCAGGCGATGACAGAATCTGCGCTGACCGCCCACCCCGAGACGGGCGAGGCGGTGGAGCGCGTGATTTGCGCGCCCATGATCGGCGGCCACGCCGCGGCACCCGCCGCTCCGGCGGCGGCCAAACCCGCGCACCGGCACGGCCCGGGGTGCGGGTGCCATTGACGGTGGATTGATTTCCTCCCCCCATTTCCGTACGGACGCAAAATTTTGCGTCCCCACGGAAATGGGCGCGCGCCAGGGACGGAAGCCCCCGCGCGGGGGCCGGGACCGAGGTGGGGCATCGGCGTAGGGGCGACCGCTACGGCAACCGCAAAGCAGGCGGGGCAACTTGAGGTGCCAATCACGAATCGCCCTGAAACGATGGCATGCACCACCACGGGCCCGGTTCACGACGGCCCGGTGACGCCCGGTGGCCAACCCAACCCACCCCATCCCTCCCTACCAGGGAGGGAGAGAAACGGCGAATGGCGGGCGGCAGGCGCCCGGGGCGATGGACAAATCGTGGCGTTTGCGGGGGGAACGGGAACATTTCCGGCCCGGATCCATCAGGAAGATGGACACCCGGGCTAGGCAATTACTAGGTTTCCGGATTCGTTCTTTGTTGCCTGTCCAAAGGTGGACGGGCTAGGAAAAGGGGTATTGTCCTGACTCGGAAAGACCAGCTTCTAGCGTATTCCCAGCAAGTGGCGGAAGCCAGGGGGCTGGAACTCGTGGATGTGGAGCTGTTTCGGGCGGGGCGCAGGGAAGTCCTTCGGATCTACCTGCACAAACCGGGCGGCGTGACTCTGGAAGATTGCACGCAGTCCAGCCACCATCTCTCGACCTTGCTCGACGCCGACGATTCGTTCCAGTCGCCCTACACCCTCGAGATCTCGTCGCCGGGACTCGATCGCCCCCTCAAGACGCCCGCGGATTGGCGTCGTCGGGTCGGAGAATGGGTCCGTGCGCATCTGAACGAAGAGGTGGAAGGCCGCAAGCAGTGGATCGGGAAACTTGTCCGCCAAGACGAGGAGGCCGCAATCCTCCGACTCGAGGACGAGACCACCGAAATCCGCATACCCTATCGCGCTGTCCAGCTGGCACGCGTCGACGTTCGTCTCGAGGACTGATCAATGTCAAGAACCACCGCGAAGGATCCGGAAGTCAACATCGTCGAGGCCCTTGGCCAAGTCGCCAAGGAAAAGAACATCGGCATGGATGTGGTGCTCCAGACCTTGCGCAATTCGCTGGTCCAGGCCGCACGCAAGTACACCGGCATCCAGAAGAACGTCGAAGTCGACATCGAACGCGAACGCGGCAGCATCCGCGCCTTCCTGCGCGTGGAGGTGGTGGAAGACCTTCCCGATCTCCCCGAAGGGATTTCGGCGGAAGACGCCCTGGTGTTCGACGAGAAGTACATGCTGGTCGAGCAGGCCCGCGAGTACCGCCCCAACATCCAGGTCGGCGAAACCCTCGAGCACGAGATCCCCATCGCGGGATTCGGACGCGCGGCCATCTCGATCGCCAAGCAGAGCCTGACCCAGCGCGTGCGCGAAGTCGAACGCCAGCGCGTGTTCGACGACTACCGCGACCGCATCGGGACCATTGTGACAGGAACTGTCCAGCAGGTCGACCGCGGCGACATCCTGGTCAACCTGGGCCGCACCGAAGCCATCGTGCCGCTGCGCGAGCAGATCCGCAAGGAACGCTACCGCCAGGGCGACAGCGTCCGCGCCTACATCTGCGACGTGTCGAACAATTCCAAGGGCCCGCAGGTGATCCTGTCGCGCACCCATCCGGAATTCCTGGCCAAGCTGTTCGAACTGGAAGTGCCCGAGATCTACGACGAGATCGTGGCCATCCGCGCCGTCGCCCGCGACCCGGGCTTCCGCGCGAAGATCAGCGTGTCCAGCCGCGACGAGCGCATCGATCCGGTGGGCGCGTGCGTGGGCATGAAGGGCAATCGCGTTCAGGCGATCGTCCGCGAACTCTCCAACGAGCGCATCGACATCATCCACTGGACCGACGACATGCAAGTCTACGTCCGGAGGCTGTTCGCTCCCGCCGAGGTCCGCAAGGTCCTCCCCGTGGGATCGGATCGCTACGTCGTCGTCGTGGCCAACGAAGACCTCTCCTTGGCGATCGGTCGCCAGGGACAGAACGTCAAGCTGGCCACCAAGCTGTTGGGAATGGAGCTGGACGTGTTCGGGGAAGACGAATTCGCCCAGTTGCCCGAGGCCGAGCGTCGCTCGATCCTCGGGGAGGCACCCGAACCCGTCGCGGTTGTGGAGCCTGTCGAAATCGCAGAAAATGTTGAAGTTGCCGAGACCGTTGTGGAGGCCGTGGAGGATCAAGCCGCCGCCGAGTGAGCGGTGTTTGATACCTGACCAGCCATCCTAGTACCTACCGAGAGCGAGGCTCTGTGAGCAAGACCCGAATCACCGATGTTGCGACCGAGTTCGAGATCGCGAAGGAAACCGTCCTCAAGCTTCTGAAGGAAGCTGGTCACGAGGTACGGTCCGTCCTGTCGCCGATCGAGGGCGAATGGGTCGACCAGATCAAGCCCGCCTTGGAGTCCGAGCGCGCGAAGTCCGGCAAGTCGAGGCCCAAGAAGGCCGCACCCAAGAAGAAGGCCGAAGGCGAAGGCGAATCCGCCGAGTCGAGGCCCAAGAAGGCCGCGCCCAAGAAGAAAACCGAAGGCGAAGGCGAACATGCCGAATCGTCGGTTCCGGCCGCGGCCCCCAAGCCTGTCGCGCCCGCTCCTGTGACGGAATCCGTCGCGGCGCCTGCGCCCGTGGCGGTCGCGTCCAAACCCGAGCCTGCGCCCACCCCTGCGGCCGCGGCACCCGCCGCGGAAAAGCCATCCGAGCCGGCGCCTGTCGCCCAGGCTCCGGTTCCGCCCCCCGTCGGGCCGGAAGCCTCCGCCGCGCCTGCGCCTGCGGCACCCGTCGCACCTGCGGCTCCCGCCACCGTTGGCGGCTTGAAGGTCCAGCTCACGGCGCCTGTGCGTCGGCAGCCTTCGTTCAATCCCGATCGTCCCGATCGTCCTCGCCCCACCCCTCCGGCTAGCACCTACCAGCCCACGCCTCGTGGGATCACGGGTGGGCCGCGTCCCGGATTTGGTGGCGCCGCGGGTGACCGTCCGGCCGACCCCAATCGTCCCGGAGCCGCCGCTCCTGCGGGCCGCGAAGGCGCGCCTCGCGACAATCGCGAGGGACGTCCCGAGAGCCGCGGACCTGGTGGTCCCGGTGCTCGCGACGGTCGCAACGATCGCGGCGTGTCCGTGGGCGGAGCTCGCTCCGATGGTCGCGGCCCTGGCGGTCCCGGCGCGGCGCGTGGACCCGGCGGCCCTGGCGGCCCCGGTGGAGCACGCGGTCCCGGTGGCCCTGGCGGCCCCGGCGGAGCGCGCGGTCCTGGTGGACCCGGCGGCCCCGGCGGAGCGCGCGGTCCTGGTGGACCCGGCGGCCCCGGTGGATACCGCGGCGGACCCGGCGGTCCCAATCAAGGACCATATCGCAGTCAGCCGCCCTCGGCCAATCCGTATCGTCAGGGAAGCGGTCCTTACCGTCCCGGCGCTCCGGGTGCGGGACCTGGCGGTCCCGGACGTCCTGGCGTACCCGGACAGCCCGGCGTTCCTGGTCAGCAGCAGCAGGTCCAGCCCGGCCAGACGGCCGGCGCCCACGGCTCGGCCAAGGGCAAGGGCACGGCCGGCGGCAAGCGCAAGACCAAGGAGCAGATCGAAAACGAGATCTTCTACCAGACCCAGCAGAACGTCAACAAGGTGATGGTCTCGCTGGATCGCGGAAAGATCCAGCGTCGCTACGCCCGTGGCGGCGGCGGCCAGATGATGGACGCGCCGGAAGAAAAGCGCACCCTCAAGGTCGCCGAGTTCATCACGATCGCCGAATTGGCGAACCTGTTGAACGTCGCTCCGGCCCAGGTCATCGCCAAGGCGATGGGCATGGGTCTGATGGTGACCATCAACGCCCGTCTGGACCACGAAACCATCGCGATCATCGCCGACGAGTTCGGGTTCGTGGCGCAGCTCATGGACGAATACGCCGAAGACGTCGCCGAAAGCCAGGAAGATCTTGGCGATCCGGACGCCGATGCGATCCGTCCTCCGATCATCACGGTCATGGGCCACGTCGACCACGGCAAGACCTCCTTGCTGGACTACCTGCGCAAGACGCATGTCATGACCGGCGAAGCCGGCGGCATCACGCAGCACATCGGCGCCTACGAAGTCAACACCGGCCACGGCACGGTCACCTTCCTGGACACCCCGGGCCACGAGGCGTTCTCGGCCATGCGTGCCCGCGGCGCCAAGGTCACCGACATCGTGATCCTGGTGGTGGCGGCCGACTCCAACGTCATGCCGCAGACCAAGGAAGCCATCGACCATGCCCGCGCCGCAGGCGTTCCCATGGTCGTGGCGATCAACAAGATCGACCTTCCCGCGGCCAATCCGGACAATGTCCGTTCGCAGCTGGCCGCCTACGGGGTGGAAGTCGAGCAATGGGGCGGCAAGACCCAGTGCGTCGAGATCTCGGCGAAAAAAGGCATCAACATGGACAAGCTCCTGGATGCCCTTCTGATCGAAGCCGAAATGCTGGGCCTCAAGGCCAACCCCACCGTGCGCGCCAAGGGTACCGTGATCGAATCCCGCCTGGACAAGGGCAAGGGTTCCATCGCGACCATCCTGGTGCAGGAAGGCACGCTCCGAGTGGGCGACGCGATCCTGGTCGGCTCCTACGCCGGCAAGATCCGCCAGCTCATGGACGAACGCGGCAATCCGCGCGAAGAGGCCGGACCCTCGGTGCCTTGCCAGATCCTGGGCATCGACGGCGTTCCACAGGCGGGCGATTCGTTCATCCAGATGGACGACGAACGCGAAGCCCGCGAGATCGCCGGTCGTCGCCACCGCGCCCAGAAGGAACGCGAACTGCGTCGCGCCCAGCGCATGTCCCTGGAGGACCTGTCCAACAAGATCGCCGCCGGCGACGCCCAGCAGACGCTGCGTGTCATCGTCAAGGGCGACGTGGACGGTTCGGTGGAAGCCATCGCGGCATCCCTGGAACAGCTTTCCACCAAGGAAGTGCGCGTCCAGATCCTGTCGCGAGCCGTGGGCGGCATCAAGGAAGCCGACGTCATGCTGGCCGCCGCCTCGGACGCCATCATCGTGGCCTTCCACGTGCGTCCGGATTCCAACACCCGCGAGCTCGCGCTCCGCGAAGGTGTGGAAATCCGTTCCTACCGCATCATCTACGAAGTGGTCGACGACATCCGCAAGGCCATGGAAGGCATGCTCAAGCCCGAGATCAAGGAAGAAGTCGCCGCCGAAGCCGAAGTGCGCGCCGTCTTCCGGGTGCCCAAGCTGGGCGCCATCGCGGGTTGCTACGTGCAGAGCGGCACCATCGAGCGCAAGCTCAAGGCCCGCGTGTACCGCAACGGCATCGAAATCGCCGAATCCAAGGTGGTCACCCTCAAGCGTTTCAAGGACGACGTGTCGGAAGTCAAGTCGGGCTACGAGTGCGGCGTGGGACTGGATCGCGTGGAGGACTACGAGGAAGGCGACATCATCGCGTTCTTCCGGCAGTTCGAAGTCGCCCGCAAGCTTTCGGATACCAAGGCGTGAGCCGTCGTCCAGGCGGAAGCCGCACCGTTTCGGTGGGAGAGCAGATCCGGCGCGAGCTGGGTCAGCTCTTCATCGAGGGGCTGAAGGATCCGCGCATCGGGTTCGTCACCATCTCCAACGTCAAGGTCTCTTCGGACATGTCGGTGGCCACGGTGAACTACACGGTGCTGGGTTCGGACAAGAGCATGCGCGATTCCGAAGTCGGTCTCGAGCAATCCGCGGGTTGGCTTCGCAAGGAGCTGGCGCATCGGATGAAGTTGCGGCACATGCCGATCCTCAAGTTCTGTCTCGACAAGAACCTGGAGAACAGCATGATGATCAACGAACTGCTCGTGAAGCTCCCGGAAGACGACCGCAAACCGCTTCCGCCGCAGGACTGACCTGAGCGCTTGCGGCTTCCTTTTCCTGGACAAGCCTTCGGGAGTCACCTCCCAGAAGGCTTTGTCGCCGTTGAAGCGCGCGCTTTCCGAAAAACGGATCGGACACGCGGGAACGCTGGATCCGCTGGCCACGGGATTGCTCGTGGTGGCCGCGGGCAAGGCGACGCGCCTGATGTCGTGGGCCGAAGGCATGGACAAGGAATACCTGGTGGCCGTGCGCACGGGCGTGCGAACCGACACGCTGGACACCGATGGACGGATCCTGTCGCAGGAGGATCCGTTCCCGGGAATGCCGGACTGGAATTCGCTCGTCGAGCCGTTCCTGGGGGAGATCGACCAGGTGCCGCCTTCCTATTCGGCGATTTCCGTCGACGGGGTGCGCTCCTACGCCCGGGCCCGCGCCGGCCAAGAAGTCGTGCTTCCCCCGCGGCGGGTGCGGATCGATTCGATCGAATCCGTGCCGGACTCGCCCTTGGCCGGAACCGGCTGGGCCGAAGGCGACTTCACTCTGCGCGTGAAGTGTTCCAAGGGCACCTACGTGCGCTCGCTGGTGCGCGATCTGGGCGAGGCCATGGGTTGCGGCGCGACGGTGAGCGCCCTGCGGCGCACGGCGATCGGGCATTGGCGTCTGCCCAATTCGTTCGCGGCATCGGAGGGGATTCCGCCGGTGCATCCGACGGAATCCGTGTTCCCCGAGGTGCCGAGGTTCACGGCCGATCCGGACGCGTTCAAGTCGCTTTCGCACGGCCATTCGACAAGAACGCCCCTTCCGGATTCGGAAGAGGCGTTTTGCCTGGATCTCCAGGGAAGAGCGATCGCCTTCGGCAAGGTCGCGTCGGGACGATTCCAGCCCGACGCGATGCTGGTGGATCCCTCCGAGCTCCGTCCTTAGAGCTTGGCCAAGGCGGCGTCGTAGTCGGGTTCGTCGGCGATTTCGGAGACGAGCTGGGTGTGGACGACCTTGCCGGATTCGTCGAGGACCACCACCGAGCGGGCCATCAGTCCCTTGAGGGCGGAGTCGGCGATCTGGATGCCGTAGGCCTGTTCGAAGGCCGTGTCGCGGAAGCCCGACGCGGTGACCACGTTCTCGATGCCTTCGGCGCCGCAGAAGCGCTTGGAGGCGAACGGCAGGTCCTTGGAGACGCAAAGCACCACGGTGTTGGCCTTGCTGGCGGCCTTTTCGTTGAACTTGCGCACGGAGGCGGCGCAGGTGGGGGTGTCGATGCTCGGGAAGATGTTGAGCACGACCTTCTTGCCGGCCAGATCGGAGAGCTTGACGCTGGCAAGATCCTGCTTCACGAGTTCGAAACCGGGCGCGGTGGAGCCGACCTTGGGAAGATCGCCGGAGGTCTGGACGGGGGTGCCGCGGAGCGCAGTGGTGGCCATGGACGTTTTCCTTGGTTGTGGGTGTCTCGGGAACCGAGTAAGAGATACGATACAAAGTCTCAATCGCGAAGTCCAGGTCGGATCGGTTCCGCCCGGAGACAGGTTCCATGTCCCCGGGGCGGGATGGTTTTTGGGTCGGGTGGACCACGGGCACCGAACAGGCACCTATCTTCACGTTCCTGATGACCAACTCGATCCGACGTGCCTTCCGGGCGTGCCTAGTCCTTGTCCTGCTGGCCGGTCTTTCGCCCGTTTTCGCCTACGGGGACCAGGAGCAGGACCGGAACCATCCGTCCGTGAAATGGTTCACCGCGGAAACCGAACATTTCAGGTTCCACTACGAGAAGGGGCTGCGCGGCGTGGCGGAAGTGTGCGCTTCCCGAGCCGAGGCGGTGTGGCCGGAAATCACCGGGCTGTTCGGCTACGAACCGCCGGGCAAGGTGGATTTCCTGGTGTTCGACGAGGACTACTCCAACGGTTGGGCCATCGCGAGCCTGAACACCATGGCCATCTGGAGCGCCGATCTCGGGTTCAATCTGCGCGGAAGCAAGGACTGGATCCGCGACGTCGTGGCCCACGAGTTCGCGCACGTGGTTTCCATCCGCAAATCGGCGAAGTGGAAACCCTGGATCGGGGAACTCCAGTTGGGGTGGGACGACGCCTCCGACCGGAGCTTCTCGTCGGGGGGATGGCTCCTGTGGTCCTTGAATCCGTATTCCATGTCGATGGCCGAAGGCGCCTCGCAGTGGTCGTCGGAGATGACCGGAGGCGATCGCTGGGATTCGCACCGGGACATGATCGAGCGGACGGCCGTTCTGGCCGACAGCCTGCTCCCCTGGGGGCGTCTGGGGACGTTTTCCGGTTCGGGACTGGACTACGAACGCGTGTACGGGCAAGGGTATTCGATCACCCGCCACATCGCGCGCACCCGGGGGCCCGAAGCGGTGGCCGCGTGGTGGAAGGAGCTTTCCAGGTTCCGCCGCCAGACGCCGGGTTCGGCCTGGAAGGCGACGACGGGACAAGATGCCCAGGCGCTGTGGAACGAATGGCGCGATTCGGCGCGCGCTCGCGCGCTGGAGGCGATGGAGCGGGCCAAACCTCTGGTGGAGGGGCGACGGGTCTTCGGGAAGGCGTTCAACACCCAGCATCCCAGATGGTGGTCGGATTCCGTCATCCTGTTTTCTTCCAACCGCGGGAGCGAGTTCCAGATCAATTCGCTGTGGGCCTGCGACTTCGCCCGCAAGGACACGAGCGAAAGGTTCTGGACCGTGGCCCCGCTGGTCCGCAGCCGGTTTTCCGTCGACACCGCCCGCAAGCAGGTCTGGTTCCATTCCGGCCGCGACGACGACGAACGCGGCCGCCCCGTGGTGGATGTCTACGCCTCGGAGCTGAAGCCCGACGGGAAGGGTTTCCTCAAGGGCCAACCCAAGGACGAGCAGCGGCGCGTCACCGTCGCCATGCACGCGTTCTTCCCCGAGGTGCGCGGCGACACCCTGGCGGTGGTGGTGCGCGACCGCGACCGGTTCCGGGTGCGGCTTCTGTCCGCGAGCGGACTCGAGCTGCCGGCCGGCGAAGGAGCCGACGTGTTCCCGGTTCCCGATCCGCTGGGCGAACGTCCGGCCGCCACGATCCACGCGGCGGTCTGGACCGCCGACGGTACGGGCCTGTTCATGGACTGGTACGACGGAATCCGTCGTCGCGTCGACCGGATCGGGCTGGATGGCAGGATCCTGGCCCGCCAGGGCGACAGCGCCTCCGAATGGCGGGATCCGGCGGCGTCTCCCGACGGGAAATGGCTCTACCTGGCATCCGACCGCGCCGGGAGCTTCGACCTGTATCGACAGGATTTGGCAACAGGGAGCATCGAACAGGTGACATCCGTCCGGGGAGGCGCGTTCCAGCCCGCGCCGTCGCCCGACGGCAGGCGGCTCGCGTTCGTGGCCTGGGAACACGACGGCTACGGGCTCCACGTCCTGGATTCGATCGCGCCGTTCGCGCCCAAACCGGCCTTCAAACGGGATTCGGCGATCCCGGCCCCCGTGCAGCAGACTTGGGACCTGGCCTCGCGCGAGCACCCCTATTTCCCGATTCCCAACCGCGGATTGCTGTCGCCCATCCTGTACGCCCAGCGGACGGCGCCGCTGTTCGGGGCCGAAGGCGACCAGTGGAAGTTCCTGGGAGGCGCGCGCTACCAGATGCTGGATCCCGCCCGCAAGAACAACCTCGTGTTCCTGGGATTGTTGGACCTTGGGCACGGATTCGACTACCTGGGATTGGACCATCCCAACCTGCTGAATCCGCGCCAGGAAAAGGTGTTCATGGCGGGGTGGGAAAACCGCAGCCTCTGGCCCACCCTGTTCCTGGAGGCCGGGTACCAGAGCATGCGCGGCGAAGACACCCTGAGCCGCGAAGGCGTGGACGACACGGTGCGCATCCGCGAGTCGCAGGCCTGGGCCCTGCACGTCGTGTCGGCGACGGTGGGCGGGCGCTATTCGCTGACCCGCAACCAGAAGATCCACGCCGAAGTCTCGCGCATGGGATACGACTTCGACCTCTACCAGGACAATTTCCGGTTTCCCGCCTACTCGAGCTGGAGTCCGTCGCTTTACTGGACGTACCTGGACCAGGAAGGCGGCGGCGAAGACCGCATGGCCGACGCCCGTGGCACCTTCGCCCGGGTGCAGTTGAGCGGCGACTTCTCGGAGCTCCAGCGGTCGGGGAGCTTCGCAGAGGTGTTCCAGCAGAACGCCGACGGCAGCATCACGGTGAAGACCAATTCCACCACGCTCTGGCGCGGGTGGTGCGATCTGCGCAAGGCGGTGGCCAACCCGCTGTGGCCCGACCAGACGATCGAGGCGGACGCCGCCGTCGGCGGGATCCTCCGGTGGGACGGCGATCTGGACACCTTGAACGACTTCTACCTGGACGGCCTGGACATTCCCGGATACCCGGCTTTCAAGTCGGGGAGCAAGGAGACGCGGTCGTTCACGGGGACCCGCACCGCGATGTTCCGGTTGGCCACGCGGTTTCCCATCGTACAGATCCGCAAGTCTTCCTGGATCTGGTTCTGGGACGCCTGGAGCGCCGGGGCCGCGCTGCACGCCGGACGCGCCTGGCGAGGCGGCTGGTACGACGCGGACAGGTCGTTCGCCGACCAGGTCCAGGACTTCGCCCGGTCGGCCACGTGGGAAACCCGTGTTTCGGGCCGCATCCACAACGTGTATCCGTTCCACATCTCGCTCGGGTTCGCGCGCGCGTTGGACGATGTCGACGGAATCCGTCAAAATCCCGCCCGGCTGGACGTCTTCGGAGCCCGCATCCCGACTTTCGCCCACCGCGTCGAATTCGGCCTGAATCTCGGACTCGACGAATGGGCCATCATCGACCAGTCCCTGTTCCGCCGCCCGTCGCTCCCTTCCCCCCGGAGACTCTTTTGAACAAGCCCAGTCGTGCCGCGATCGCGGCGGTGTCCTTTGGAATGGTGTCCGGCCTGCCCTCCGATCTCATGACGGGCACGCTCCAGGTCCGATTGTCCGATGCCGGCTTGAAGGCTTCGGACATCGGCTATCTGGGGCTCGCGACGATGCCGCTCATGCTCAAGCCCTTCTGGGCCCCGGTCGTGGACAGGTTCGCTCCTCCCACCGGAAGGCGGCGTGGCTGGATCTTCCTGGCGACGGTCTGCGTGACCCTGGCGCTGGGCCTGCTCGGCGGGATCGACCCGAACTCCTCCCGCAACGGATTGGTCGCGTGCCTCGCTCTGGCGGCGTTCTTCAGCGCGACGGTGGACTTGGCGGTCAACGGCTGGACCTGCGACATGTCGCGGATCGGGGCGAGTCGGATGGCCGGGCTTTCGGTGTGGGGGTTCCGCGCCGCCATGCTGCTTTCTTCGTCCCTGTCGCTGGTCATGGCGCAGAGGATCGGATGGCAGGCGACCTACTGGCTTCTGGCGGGCATCGGGTTGCTCGGCCTGGCCGCGGGTTATTTGCATCCCGAGCCGGATCCGCCGGGGCAGCCTCCGCTGACCCTCTCCGACGCGGTGGTGAAACCGGTGCGCGAATTCCTGCGCGATTCCGGGGCGTCGGGATTCCTGCTGCTGTTGCTGTTCGCGTTGCTGTTCCGGTTGGCCGACAGCTGGGCAGCCAACCAGACTTCGACCTTCCTGCAGAAATCGGGATTCACCAAGGACGAACTTTCGCTGGCCAAGGGCGTGGCCTTGGTGGGAGCCGGCGTGGGAGTCTGGATGGCGGGATGGCTCGAGACCCGTTTGCGGGTCGGGCGTCTCCTGGTCGTCGCGGGAATCCTTGGGGCCGCTTCCAACCTCGGGTTTTTGCTGGTTTCCGAATCCGTCGTCCCGCGTCTGGTGGGTCTGCACGCTTCGCAGATCATCGAATCCGTCTGCGGCGGATTGCTCTCGGCGGTGTTCGTAGGGTACTTGATGTCCAGGTGCGGCAGCGGTTCGGCAGCCACGCAGTACGCGATCCTGACCTCGGTGTGGCTGCTGGGGAGGTATTTGACCGCCCCGGCCGGAGCCATCGCCGATTCCAGCGGGTGGACCGTGTTCTTCGTCGCCTCGACCTTGGCCGCGGTTCCGGGCTTGTTCCTGGTTCCGTTCCTGGCGCGTCGAGCGCGCCAAGGTGACACCGCTACCTCAGGAGGTTGAGGACTCCCGACGGCAACTGGTTCGCCTGCGACATCATGGCCGTCGCGGATTGTGTCAGGATCTGGTTTCGCGTGAACTGCATGGTTTCCTGGGCGAAATCCGTGTCCCGGATCCGGCTTTCCGCGTCGGTCAGGTTCGTGATCATGTTCCCCAGGTTGGACACCGTCGCGTCCAGGCGGTTCATGGTCGAGCCGATGTTGGACCGCAGCGAAAGGACGGATGCCAGGATGGAGTCGATGCTCGAAATCGCCGATTGCGCGGCCGATTGCGAGCTTACTCCGCCGAACGACAACCCGGTGGACAGATCGGTGGGCGTGAAGCTGATCGTGGAACTGTTGCCGTCCTTGGCCGAGCTGATCTGGAAGGAGAAGGCCGTGGAGGTGGACAGCAATTGCACGCCGTTGTACGATGTGCCCGAGGCGATGCGCGTGACTTCGGAGGCGAGCGCGGCGTATTCCTGGTTGATGTACCCGCGGTCGGTGTTGGTGTAGGTGCCGTTGGACGCCTGGATGGCCAGCTCGCGCATGCGCTGGAGCGAATCCGTGATCTGCTGGGTGCCGGATTCCGCGATCTGCAACATGGCCAGTCCGTCGTTGGCGTTGCGCTGGGCCATGCCGCTGCCGCGGATCTGGGAGCGCAACCCTTCCGACACGGAAAGCCCCGCGGCGTCGTCGGAGGAGCGGTTGATCCGCATGCCCGTGGAAAGCCGTTCGAGCGATTTCTGCATCCGGGAGTTGGTCAGGCCGAGCGTGTTCTGGGTGGCGACCGCATTGATGTTGTTGTAGATGCGCATGATGTCTAACCTCCGTGTCAGAGTCCTTGCATCGGGAAATGCACACCGACATCCGTGTCGGCGACCGGGAGGTTCGCCACCTCTCACGACCTCCACCCCTGGAGGCGCTGGGCGCAAGCCCGGCTATCATGTCATCGACGCCGCTTTAGCGGAGCTTTAGGGAAATTTTCGGAAAAACAAAAAAAGCCCAGGTCCGAGGACCTGGGCTCCGACCGTCATCGCGGATGCGACGACGAAAGTCTTACTTCTTGGTCGCCTTGGCGGAGTCGGCCTTGGCGGAGTCGACCTTGGCGCTGTCAACCTTGGCGCTGTCGGCGGCGGTGTCAACCGGAGCGGCGACCACGGCGGTGGTGTCCACGGCGGGGGTCTCTTCGGTCTTCTTCTGGCAGGCGACGAAAGCGATGGAGGCGATGGCGAGGAGGGCGAGCTTGCGCATGTGATATTTTCCTTTAAGGAATGGTGGATCAAAGAGAGACTCGATGTCTCGTCGAGATGATAAGATAGCACGACTCGTGCCAATTTAAAGACAGGTCTTGTCCGTGGTGCACCAAAGCAAATCTTGATGCGGTTATCGGGAAAATTACCCGATGCATCGGGCGCAATGCATGCGCTCTCCTGATCCTCAGGCGGATTCTATCGCGTCGAGCAGAGCCAGCGCAAGGTGTCGGGCCAAGATTTCCGGCGTGGGGAGCGTGTCCCATGGACGATCGTCGGCGGGGGCCGTACCGGTCAGCCAGCGTTCGAGGTTGTCTCCGGCGGGGCCCAACCGGATGGCGCCGTGCTGCAGCAAGGCGGTCTGCCCCAAGCGGCGCGCGGATCCCACCCATTTTTTGTCGTGCCATTTCAGTTCGCTCCGACTGGTGGACGCGAAACAGGGGGCGGCGCCCAAGCCCAACGGATCGCGGCTGCCCGATCCACGCTCCAGCGACAAGCCTTGGATCCCCGCGCGCCTGGCGCCATCCAGGAGCCAGGCCCCGAAAAAGTCCTCGGGGCTGCGACTCCCGAACGCCGGATGCGCCAACGGGAAGACCACCGAATAGGTCAATTCCTGTTCGTGCCACACCGCCCGCCCGCCGGTGGGGCGGTGCACCACGGCGGCGGGGCCGTCGGGATCGGAGGTCGGGTCCTGCCTCCAGGTTTCCCATCTGGGAGCCAGCGCGACTTCCGGAGTCTGGTTCTTGCCCAGGCTGACGGTGGGAACGTCCCAGGTGTACAGGCGAAGCGCGGCGATCGCGGCTTCGCCCGATTCGCCTGCGCGCAAGGCGTGTTCCATTTCCTGGAAGAGTTCGGAGTCGACTCGCATGTGGTGTTCGCCGGTGCCGCCGTGCAACGGCTCGATTCGAAGATTGATCATAACGTGACTGGTAAAGTACCCCAGACGCGCGATTCCAGCTATCTTTACGTGACTATGTCCGTACGCGTCGCCATCATGGGCGCCACCGGAGCGGTGGGCGCCGAGCTTCTTTCCATCCTTGCCGAACGCAAGTTCCCGATCGGTTCGCTTCGTTTGCTGGCCAGCAAGCGTTCCGCCGGCACGACCCTGGAATACCAGGGAGAACAGATCAAGGTCGAAGAATTGACCCACGGGTCTTTCGAGGGAATCGATCTGGTCCTGGCTTCCGCCGGCGGCTCGATCTCGGCCGAATTCGCGCCCAGCGCCGTGAAGGCCGGGGCCGTGGTCGTGGACAACACATCCAAGTTCCGCATGACCGACGGCGTGCCTCTGGTGATCCCCGAGATCAACGCCAACCGGATCAAGGACCACAACGGCATCATCGCCAACCCCAACTGCAGCACGATCATCATGGCCCTGCCGGTGTTCCCGCTGCACAAGGCGTTCGGCGTCAAGCGCGTCCACGCCTGCACCTACCAGGCGGCATCGGGCGCCGGCGCCCGCGCGATGGAAGAACTCAAGCAGGAGACCGCCGCGGTCCTGGAAGGCAAGCCGTTCCAGCCCACGGTGATCCCGTTCCCCTACGCGTTCAACGTGTTCCCGCACAACGCTCCTTGGCTGCCCGACCTCGGCTACAACGAGGAAGAGCTCAAGATGGTCAAGGAGACCGCCAAGATCTTCGAGACGGATTCCGTCAAGGTCCACGCCACCTGCGTGCGCGTGCCGGTGCTGCGCGCCCACTCGGAAGCGCTCAACGTGGAGTTCGAACGCGAGGTTTCGGTGGAGGAGGCCATGGAGGTCCTCCGCACCGCTCCCGGTGTCCGGATCCTGGAGGAGCCGGACAAGAACCGCTGGCCCATGCCGCTGGACGCCTCGGGCACCGATCCGGTGCTGGTGGGGCGCATGCGCAAGGACAAGAGCCAGAAGAACACGCTCGATTTCTGGGTGGTGGGCGACCAGATCCGCAAGGGCGCGGCCCTGAACGCGGTCCAGATCGCGGAAAAGCTTTTCGTCTGATCGGAGGCGTCCGTTGGTCTGGATCCTCCTCGGAACGCTCGTCGTTTCGGTCGCGTTCTTCCTGACGATCTTCCGGCAGGTGAGCAGGACCGAAGAGCGCCTGCGGTCGATGGTCGTCAGGACGGAGTCCAAGATCTCCCAGAAGTACGGCGCCAAGCTCGTTCCTCCGGGCAAGGACGAGGAGGAGGAAGAATGAGCGCCTCGGGCTCGTGGGTGGAGGTCGACCGTTCCGCGTTGTCGGGAAACGTCAGGAAGATCCGGGAGCGGGTCGGGAACCGACAGATCCTGGTCCTGGTCAAGGCCGACGGCTACGGACACGGCGCCGTGGAGACGGCCCGCACGGTGCTGGCCGCCGGGGCCGACCGCGTGGGAGTGGCCCGCATCCACGAGGGCGCGCATCTGCGCCGTTCGGGTGTGGAAGGCGTGATCCAGGTCCTGGAGCCGTTCCATCCCGACGACCTTCCCGAATACGTGAGGTTCGATCTGGTCGCGACGGTGTGCGATCTCCCGGCCGCCCAGGCGATGTCCGCCCATGGCGTGGCGGGAGGATGCAGGCTCAAGGCCCACCTCAAGATCGACACCGGCATGGCGCGGTTGGGGCTGCACGACACCCACGATCGCGAATCCATCGAGCGTATCCTGTCGCTTCCCGGGGTGGATTGGGAAGGCATCTTCACCCATTTCGCGCGCGCCGACGACGACATGGACGCGACACGGCGGCAGTTCGAGCGGTTCGAAGCGCTCCTTTCGGAGCTGGAACGCAAGGGCCTGCGGCCACCGGTGGCGCATGCCGCCAATTCCGCCGCGATCTTCCGCCATCCCGAAGCGTGGCTGCAGATGGTGCGGCCTGGCATCGCGGTCTACGGATATCCTCCCGAGGGCGCATCGGACGCGGGTCTGGTGCCGGTGTTGCGGCTGCGTTCGACCGTCCGGCATCTTTCCTGGAAGGACGAGGGGCAGCCGGTGAGCTACGGCGGAACCTGGATCGCGCCACGGCGCACCCGCTTGGCCGTGCTTCCTCTGGGCTACGGCGACGGATTCTGGCGAGGCAATTCCAATCGGCTGTCGGTGGAGATCAACGGAACCATGTGCCCGCAGGTCGGGCGGATCTGCATGGACCAGATGATGGTCGACGTCACCGATCTCGCGCAGGTGGATCTGGGCGACGCCGCATGGATCATCGGGCCGCGACCCGAGCTGTCCGCCGAGCGCCTGGCCAGGAACCTGGATACGATCGTCTACGAGGTGCTTTGCGACCTCGGACGCCGTTTGGAACGAGTGTTCATCTGAGCTTTGGCCTTAGGCCTTTCGGAGGCTTCGCGACCGGGCCCTTGGATCCGTGACGCGCGGGGTCGTCTGGAGTTTCCATACTGGAAATCTGGATCCGGTTAGTTACATATTCCGGCCCTTTGCACCACACACCCATCTCTGAACGGGAAATGACTCATGTCCAACGGTACCTCTGGTAATCCTGCCGTCGTCGGCCTGGCCGGGTTCGGCCTCACCACCCTCATGCTCCAGTTCCACAATCTGGGCTTCGTTCCGGAAATCGGCGCGGTGGTCGCGCTCGGTCTGGTGTTCGGCGGCGTGGCGCAGCTGATCGCGGGCCTGCAGGAAAAGAGCATGGGGAACAACTTCGGCTACTGCGCGTTCACCTCCTACGGCGCCTTCTGGATCGCCCTGTGCCTGATCTGGATCTTCAACAAGACCGGCTTGTTCGTGACCAACGACAACGAAATGGGTTGGTTCCTGGTCGCCTGGACCTTGTTCTCGATCATCCTGTGGGTCGGGTCGCTGCGCATCTCCAAGGCCATGGCGTTCACCTTCACCACCTTGGTGATCGGGTTCGTGCTGCTGGTTCTTTCCAAGTTCGTCGACCACTCCTTGGCGTTCTGGGCCGGGGTGGATCTGGTGGCCTGCGCCTTGGGTGCCTGGTACATGATGGCCGCCGCGATCCTGAATCCGTTGTATGGCCGCACCGTTCTGCCCGTGGGCAAGCCGGTCGTCGGGAACTGATCCTCGTGTCGAACCACCCCGCGACCTCGTTGCGGGGGATCGAAGGGATTCCATGTGGCGTCGAGGCTGTCGGGTTTGGTAGATTGAAGCGTCTCATGGTCCGACGCCTTTTCCCTTCCGCAGGGCTGATCGCTTTTGCCGCAGTTCTGCTTCCAGGCGGAGTTTCCGCCCAATCCGCCGACGACGTCGCGCGCGAGACGCAGCGGTTGCGCGCCCAGATCGCGCAGGAGCGCAAGTCCATCGCCCAGGATTCGGCCAGGCACGCCGAATGGCGGTCGCAATCCAAGGCGAGGTTGGCTTCCATGCGATCGGATGCCCTGCGCTTGGTTCGCGAACGGGACAGCCTGCGGCAGGTTCTGGATCGGGCCAACCGTCCCAAAGCTCCCGCTCCGCCTCCGGTGACTCCCGCCGCGGCCCGCAAGAAGGCGTTTTCCGAGGCGCTGGCCCGTGAAATCGACAACACGATTCCTCTCCTGTCCCGGGAATTGGATGGCGGGCTGGAACTGCGCGATCAATGGGGTCGCTTGGCCAAAGGGTTGAGGGCCGGAACGGAAGACCCTGGCGAAGCCTTGGCGCGATTCCTGGACGACTTGTCGGAGCGGATCGATCTGGGTTCGCGGATCGCCGCGCGACCCGGCACCTACACCGACGCGTCGGGAAGAGCCTTGCGCGGAACGTTCATCGACATCGGGGGGAGCCTCCAGGTGTTCGTGGATCGCGATGGCGAAAAGGCCGCGCTTCGCACCAGAGGCGACAACGCGTTGCGCGATGTGGCCAATCCGGTTCTGGTGGCGTCCCTGGCCGACGCGTCGCGGATCCTCAACGGGGAACGCGAACCGGGATGGATCTTCCTGCCCGTGACGGGAGCCGTGAAATGAGCCGGTTCCTCTCCATGTTCCTTTTTCTGGCGACGAGTGCCTTGTTCGCCGCTCCCGCCCCGGGTGCGGCCACGGCCACCAAGTCCCAACGCATCGAACTGGCCGCCGCCCAACGCATGCGCGACAGCCTCGTGGCGCTTCGCTGGGAGGCGCGTCGCCAGGCTTTGGCCGAACGCGACGCGTGGCAGGACGTGTTCGCGCAGGTGCGCGACAGCCTGGAAACCTCCCGGGAGGAGCGCGCCCAGGTGGATGCCGAAGCGCGTCGGCTGCTCCGCGAAGAAGCCGCCGTGTCGGCGGCGAGGCTTCCTCCCATGGTGGACAATCCCACCGATCCGCTGGACGGGATCCGTCGGAATTTGACAGGTCGCTTGGACGCCCTGCGCGAGCGGGTCGTCCGATCCGTTCCCGTGCGCCGCGAAGAGCGCCTGGCGTCGCTGGATTCCGTCAGAACCGCCATCGCGGAAATTTCGGCCGTGGAAACCGGGCTTTCCCGAGCGGTCGGCGCCTGGCGCGCGGAATGGCTTCGCACGCGCGCGTTCGACACCGTTTCGGGTGCGCTCCCGCGTCCCGAAGGCGAGCCGGCCAACGGGAGAATCGTGGCCGCGGGCGAGCTTGGCGCGTGGTATTTGTCCGACGACGGCCGGATCGCGGCCGCGTTGGTGCGCACGGGTGCGGGCGGGTCCTGGGAATGGCGCGAAGACCTTTCCGATTCGGCCACCTTGGCGGTGTCCCGGCTGGACCAACCGGGAGTCGCGCTTCCCGTGGATCCCGCATTGTCCACTCCCGACGGCCCCGGGTTCTTCCAGGGTGGCGCCGGTCCGGACTGGCGCCAGCGGATCGGGGCGTTCTTCAGCTTCCAGAGCGGGCCATTGCATGTGCTGGCGCTGTGGGCCGCGCGTGCCGTGATGGCCTTGCTGGTGTTCCTGGGCGTGGCGGTGGGCTGGATCGGCTGGCGCCGGCGCAACCTGATCTCCAGGCAGGAGCGCGACGCGCTGCCCTACGAGGACCGCATCCTGCCCGCGATGTCGGACCCGCGGCAGGCGGCGGAGCTTGTCGCCGCCTGTCCCGACACCTACCTGGGGCGCGTGGTGAAACGCGGCCTGGAAAACAGGGAGCTGTCTCCCGAAGCCCTGGAACAGATCCTGACCGCGGTGGAGTCGGCCGAAACCCGCAAGTTGGAGCACAACCTTTCCCGCCTGGGCACCATCGGTTCCAACGCCCCGTTCATCGGGCTGTTCGGCACCGTGTGCGGGATCCTGGACGCCTTCGCCGCCCTGGGGCGCGAAGGCGCCGGGCCGCAGGCGGTCATGACCGCCATCGCCGAGGCCCTGGTGGCCACGGCGATCGGTCTTCTGGTGGCCATCCCCGCGATCTGGATCTTCAACTCGCTGCAGGCCAGGGTGCAGGAATTGTCGGGTCGGGCCAAGGAGCTCCGCACCCTCGTGGTGGCGGCGTCCTTGGAGGCCGCCGTCCGCGGCGGCTCGAAGAAGGCCTGACGTGGCCGGCGACGCGGGAGCGCCACGCAGACCCATCACGGCGATCAACATGACGCCCATGGTGGACGTCATGCTGGTCCTCTTGATCATCTTCATGCTGGTGACGCAGGCGGTGGATTCCGCGTCGGTGCCGGTCAAGCTGCCCAAGGCGGCCAATGCGGCGACTTCGGCGCCGTCGGCGGTGCTGGTCAGCCTGGACGCGTCGGGGGCCATGCGCGTGGACGGTCGCGCGTCCGACCGGCCGGGGTTGCGCCAATTCCTGTCGCACCGGGCCAAGCGCGACACCGCCTTGCAGGTGGTGCTGGCCGCCGACGAACGCCTCGCCTACGCCAAGGTGGTGCAGGTGCTCGACGACATCCGCGGAGCGGGCGTGTCGCGGTACGCCCTCAAGGTCCGCACGGGCGGACAGTGACCGGGCGGGATCTCGGATGATCCGCCGCCGTCCCGAGCGCGTGCGCCATCGACCCGAGTGGAGCGGATCCCCGTTCGGCGACGGCGCGCTGGCCTCGCCCATCGAACATGTCCATCCCCCGCATCGCCTGTTGCGGAGGGTTTCCACCGTCGCGTCCCTGGCGGGCGCGCTGGGATTCGTTGTGTGGGTGGTTCTCAAGGCTCCGGCGCAGGGCGAGGTCGGGATCCGACGTGCCGCCCGGACCCAGGACGTGCAGGTGGTGGAGGCCGTCGTGCCGGTTCCACCGCCGCAAGAACGGATCGAACCCGAAGCGATCCCGCCGGAGCGGGCAATCCCGACCACGACCCCGGTGGTACCGCAGCCGCCATCGGTGGGGTTGGTGGACCAGGGCGAAGCAGGCGGCGCCGGAAACGGCATTCCGGGTTTGGATCTGGGGCTGGAAGGATCGGGTGGCGACGAGATGGCCGTCGCCGCGGGTGGAGGAGGCCGAGGCGGCGGTGCCGGATCGGGTGTGGGCAGCGGCGTGGGTTCGCAGCGGTTCGTGTACCAGTTGGGGCAGGTGGACGAAGACGCCCAGCCCGAAAAGATCGTGGACCCCCCTTATCCGCGATGCGCGAAGGAAGACGGCGTCGAGGCGGCGGTGGAATTGCGACTGTTGGTGGATGAACGCGGGCGCGTGGAAAAGCTCGAAGTCCTGGGTGCGCCGCCTGGGTACGGGTTCGAGGCCGCCTTGAAGAATTCGAGCCAGCAGTGGCGGTTCAAGCCCGCGCACCTGGGGGGGGTACCGGTTCCGCAATGGGTGCGGATGCCGTATTCCTTCCACCTGGAGTGATCCGCATGGGTACCCTTTCGCGGATTTTCCTGGCGCTGGCGATCCTGGCCGCATCGGCGTTGGCGCAGGCCAAGGTGGATCTGTTCGCCCAGGCGGGAGCGGCGTACGATTCGGGCCAATTCGAAAAGGCGGCGCGGTTGTACCGCGAAGCGGGCCGCAAAGGATTGCAGCCTGCCATCGCGTGGTTCAACTACGGCAACTGCCAAGCCAGGCTCGGCAAGCGTGGAGAGGCGGCGGCGGCCTGGAAGAAGTCCCTCGAGTGGGCGCCGAGGTTCAAGCGTGCGCGATTGAATCTGGCCATCCTGTCGGAAGAAGATGGCCAGGTCGGCATGGCGGTCGCCGAATACCGCAGGCTCTGGGAACTGGATTCCAAGGATGCGTCGGTCGCTTTGCGGTTGGGTGAACTGCAACTTTCGCAAAACGACGCGGTGGGGGGCGTGGAATGGTTCGAAAAGGCCATCCAGTTGGATTCGGCATCCACGACCGGTTACGAGGGCCTGGTGCGGGCCCATCTGATGGCGCGCGACACCGTGGGGGCGTGGCTGGCTTTGGAGCGATGGATGGAATTCGCGGTCGATTCCAGCGCGAGGATCTGGTTCGCGCGCTCCCAACTTTGGGAACAAGCCGGCGATCTGGAGCAGGCCAGGATCCAGTGCGAAACGGGATTGGCGCATTCTCCGGCGAATGTGGATGGTTGGTTGCGGCTGGCGCGAATCCACCAGCTTGGCCGTGCGGACGCCACCGCCTTGGCGGTGTTGCGGACCGCCACCGACCGGAATCCTCGGGAGGGGCGTCTGTGGAAGGCGCTTGGCCAGGCCGCGTTGCGCGCCGGAGATGGTGAAACCGCCTACCAAGGATTGGCCAACGCCGTGGAGTTGGGGGAGCGAGGAACAGAGGATTTGTTGCGGATCTTGTCTTCGTGGCACGACTCCAGAGGTGAAACGGACTTGGCCGACCGGGCCAGGGAGCTGCGCAGGAGCGTCAAGAAGTGACCGGATTTTTGTCGAAACCCTCGCAAGTTGAGAAATTCCAAGGTATTATGAGGATTCAGACGTACAGGTCTTTCAGGAGAAATCGCATGCGCAACCGCCTGACATCCGGACTTCTTCCTCGTTTTGCCGCCGCTGCCGCAATGCTGGCCGCCCTTCCCTCCGTGGTCGGTGCCTGGGACGAAGACCGCGTCCAGAGCCAGCTCCAGCCGTATTTCGGATTCTGGGCCGGTGCGTACATGGTCAACACCGACGACCTCAACTCGCTCGTCGACGACAAGTACGACGGGTTCACGCAGGTGATGCCTGCCGCAGGCATGAGCTTTGGTGTGGCGTATTCCCGCTACCATGTCGGGGTGAACGCCGGCTACCAGCTGCTCAACGGAGGGAAACTGGATGCCGCCCGGATGGCGACCGGCATGTACTACTCGGATTTCTACTACCAGGTGATTCCGGTGGACGTGAACCTCGAAGTCGCCCTGTTGCCTAACGAATATCCGGTCAATCTTCTTCTGGGTGGATCCTTGGGCTTGGGTATTGTTGGGATCAAAAGCCCGATCGCAAGAACTTGGCACGCGGAAGACACTCTTGTCGTGTGGCGGAGACATTACAACGAGTGGCAGTACAGCGGTGCGCTGCTTGGAACCGCTTTCATTGGCGCCCGCATCAATCTTGCCCGGCGACTCAATCTCGAGGGGCAGCTGGGGTGGCGAGTCTTGCGTGCCGATGAAGTCTATCTGGGGGACAATTACGAACTGGTGCGAGAAAAGGAGTACGTCGACACGTCCGGCGTCCACGCAACCAGGTCGATGGAGAGTATTCCCCTTGATCTTTCCGGCGCCTACTTCCGTGCCGACATCCGTTGGACTTTCGCTTCGCAGTCGGAAAAGGACGAAGATCGTGTTTCTGCGCGTCGTCGTGAAATGGCCGAGCGCATCGCGATGCTTCCCCCTCGCTCCTCCAGCATCGACTGATCCGGTCGACCTGAAACTTTGTCGCAACGAACCACTTCCCAGATGGGAAGTGGTTTTTGTATGTTATTCCCCCTTTTGTCTCAAAGGAACGATCTGATATGAATTACGCCGAGGCCGGAGTCTCTCTCGACCGTTCTGACAAGGTCAAGAACAACATCGCTGCCGCCGTGAAGAGCACCTTCGGACCTCGCGTCCTGGGTGGCTTCGGCGGATTCGGCGGGTGCTTCGATGCCCGCAACCTGGGCGTGAACCCGGTCCTGGTCTCCAGCTGCGACGGTGTGGGCACCAAGCTCAAGCTGGCGTTCATGTCGGGGATCCACACCACCGTGGGCCAGGACATCGTGAACCACTGCGTGGACGACATCCTGGTGCAGGGCGCCAAGCCCTTGTTCTTCCTGGACTACATCGCCACGGGCAAGTTGCAGGACGGCGTCGTGGAAGGCATCGTCGACGGCTTGGCCAAGGCCTGCCGCGAGAACGGGGCCTCGCTGATCGGTGGCGAAACCGCCGAGATGCCGGGATTCTACCCCGACGGCGAATACGACCTGGCCGGTTACATCGTGGGCGTGGTCGAGCGCGAAAACCTGCTCGACGGTTCCAAAATCCGTCCGGGCGACGTGATCCTGGGGCTTTCCAGCGCCGGATTGCACACCAACGGCTATTCGCTGGCGCGCAAGGTGTTCTTCGACAAGGCCAAGCTCGGCATGGACGCGCGCCTGGACGGCCTCAACTGCACGTTGGGCGAAGCGCTCATGGCGCCGCACCGTTCCTACCTCAAGTCCGTGCATCCGCTGGTGGAAGAAAAGGCCGTCAATGGTCTGGTCCACCTGACCGGTGGCGGCTTCCAGGGGAACATCCCCCGCGTGCTTCCGGAAGATTGCGACGCCGTGATCGACCGCGACACCTGGGAAGTCCCGGCCTTGTTCCGCCACATCATGGAACTTGGCGAAATCGAACGCGCCGAAATGGATCGCGCCTTCAACATGGGCATCGGGATGCTGGTGTTCGTGCCGGCCGAACGCGCCGACGAGCTCGCCCAGCGTCTGGCCGACGCCGGCGAGACCGTGCATCGTGTGGGACGCGTGGAAAAGGGGACCCGGTCGGTCCAGTTGCTGGGCTGAAGGCCATGAAGCTTTCGCTCCACAACACATTGGGGCGCAAGCTCCAGGAGTTCGTTCCGCTCAAGCCGGGTGTCGTGGGCATGTACTGCTGCGGACCCACCGTCTACCACTACGCCCACATCGGGAATCTCCGCACCTACGTGAACGAAGATTTTCTCCGTCGCATCCTGGAGTATGCGGGATACGAAGTCAACCACGTGGTGAACATCACCGACGTCGGCCACCTCACGTCGGATTCCGACGACGGCGACGACAAGATGGAGAAGGGCGCGGCACGCGAAGGGCGCACCGTCTGGGAGATCGCCGACCACTACACCCAGGCGTTCTTCAAGGATTGGGAACGGCTCAATCTCAAGCAGCCCACGCACTGGCCCAAGGCCACCGATTTCATCCCCCAGCAGATCGCGCTGGTGCAGGAATTGGACAAGCGCGGCTACGTGTATCGCACCGAAGACGGTCTTTATTTCGATACCGAGAAGTTTTCCCGCTACGGGCACTTCGCGGGGCTGCGCATGGACAAGCTCATGGCCGGCGTGCGCGTGGACCTGGGCGACAAGAAGAACCCCACCGATTTCGCCTTGTGGAAGTTCTCCCCCAAGGACAAGAAACGAGCCATGGAGTGGGATTCTCCGTGGGGGACGGGGTTCCCGGGATGGCATGCCGAATGCAGCGCCATGAGCACGGCGCTGATCGGACGCACGCTGGACATCCACTGCGGCGGCACCGACCATATCCGGGTGCACCACACCAACGAGATCGCCCAGAGCGAATGCGCCCACGACGGCGAACCGTTCGCGCGCTACTGGGTCCACAACGAATTCCTCAAGACCGAGGATTCGGGCAAGATGAGCAAGTCGTCGGGCGAGTTCCTCACCCTCCAGGTGCTGATCGACAAGGGCTACGAGGCCCTGGACTATCGGTACTTCTGCGCGACCGCGCACTACCGCAAGTTCCTCACCTTTTCGTGGGAGAACATCGCATCTGCCCGCGATGCCCACCGCGCGTTCCGGCGCCGGGTGAAGGCATTGTTGGATGCATGGAACGCCGTGCGCCAAGGTGAAACCGATGCCGCCAGCGACCTGACCGACGCCCAGAAGAATTGGCAAGGCCAGTTCGAAGACGCGTTGGGGCAGGACGTGAACATCCCCAAGGCGCTCGGGGTCGCCCAGAGCCTTTGCCGCGACGGCAACCTCACCGAAGCCGAGCGCGGGCGTTTGCTTGCCGATTGGGACAGGGTGCTGGGACTGGAGTTGGCGTTGGAACTGCCTGATCCTCCTTCGGCCGAGGTGGATGCCGACGAAGCGGCGCGGATCGATGCGCTGGTCGCGGCCCGCACCGTGGCGCGCGAATCCAAGAATTGGCCCGAAGCCGACCGGATCCGCAAGGAGCTCGCGGACCTGAAGGTGGTGGTCACCGATACCCCGACAGGACCTGTCTGGAAGAAGGGGTGATTCCCGTCGAGCGAGCCATGTTCGCCTCGGTCGCGGTGCAGACGCCCGGTTGACGAGTATACTTCTGGAAGACGATGGTTTTCGGTCCACCGATGCACCTGCCGCCCTTCGACTCCGCTCAGGGAACGGCAGGGGGAATGCGGAAGTCTTGGTGGAATTTTTGGTATGAACAGGAGTGACAAAATGAACGCCCATCCTTGGAAGCTCGACGACGATGACGACGATTCCTCCTGCCCCGGCTGCGAGGGCAAGGAAGACGAGAAGAAGGAGGAAAGCCTCGAGAAGAAGCTTTCCGAAAGCTTCCTCAAGAATCGACGCGTGTTCCTTTGGGGACAGGTCGACGACAAGTCGTCCAAGGAAGTGGTCGCGCGTCTGTTGTACCTGGATTCGTTGAACCACGAGGACATCGTGCTTCTGGTGAACAGCCCGGGCGGCGTGATCACTTCGGGCACGGCCATCCTGGACACCATGGATGCGGTCAAATCCGACGTGGTGACGGTGGTCATGGGCCAGGCCGCCTCCATGGGCGCGGTGATCGCGGCCTACGGCAAGAAGGGCAAGCGCTACGCCTGGAAGCGCAGCCGCATCATGATCCACCAGCCGCTCATTTCCGGGACCATGTACGGCCCTGCCTCCGACATCCAGATCCAGGCCGAGGAGATGCTCCGCATCCGCCGCGAACTGAACCAGCTTCTGGCCGACGCTTCCGGAAAGACCCTGGAACAGCTGGAAGCCGACACCGACCGCGACAACATCATGACCGCCCAGGAAGCCAGGGAATACGGCCTCGTGGACGTGGTCGACAACTTCTCCTGAACGGTCCTCGGGAAATTTTCGCGCCTCCTGCGGCTTCGCGGGGGGCGCTTTCGCGTTCCGCCCGGAGCGGTCGCTGATGGCGCTTCTGCCCGGCGACGACGGCCCCTACGTGTTCGCGAGCAGGGTGCCGCCCGCATACGACGGATTCCGTCTGCTCGACTACTTCGCGCAGAGGTTCGCCTACCAGGATCGCCAGGCCTGGAGCGAACGCATCGCGGCGGGCGACGTGCGGGTGGATTCGGCGGTCGAGACGGATCGCGACAGGCTCCTGTGCAAGGACGCGTCGGTGGAATACGCCCACGGCCGGTACAGGGAACCCGAGACGCCCACCGATTGGAGGGTGGTCGCGATCGCCCGGGATTGGATGGCCGTGTCCAAGCCGTCGGGCATGCCGATGCATTCCACCCCCAGGATCTTCCGTCAGACGCTGGTCTGGCAGGTGCGCAGGTTGTTCGGCGAAGGTTGGTCGCCGGTGCACCGGTTGGATCGCGAGACGTCGGGGCTGGTGGTCTTCGCGCGCGGGCGGCAAGCCACCATCTGGCTGAACAAGGCCTTTTCGCAGCGCGAAGTGTCCAAGGACTACATCGCGCTGGTTGCGGGCGTGTTGGACGCTCCGGTGGAGGTGGAAGGCGCGATCGGCCCGGCGGACGACCCCGCGGCGCCCATCCGGCAGGCCATCCGGGACGATGGCAAGGAGGCGCGCACGAGCATCCGGGCGATCGGCCTCGACGAACAGGGGCGGGGAACCTGGGTGGTCGCGTCTCCGCACCAGGGGAGGATGCACCAGATCCGGGTGCATTGCGAATCCATCGGGCACCCCGTGGTGGGCGACCCTCTCTACGACGGTCGTGGCGGAGCGTTGTTCAAGACGCGGGCGGCGGGTGGCGCCTCCCGGGACTGGTCCGACTATTCGGGCGGTCAGCGACTGCATCTGCACGCATGGAGGCTTCGGTTCGAGCGCGCGGGCCCTTCTTTCCTGCCCGCACGCCTGGTTTGTCCGGTCCCGGAGGAATGGATGGTGCCAACGCCTCCGGAAAACGGTACACTGGGACCGTGACGATTCAGGCATCCAGGCTTTGTCGGGTCGCGATCCTTTCCGGGCAGGAAGGCGTCGAGGCGTTGCGACAGGAATTGGCCTTGCGTTCCTCGGACGAGCAATGGTTGCTCGTGGTGGACGGCATGGAACGGCCATCCGTTCCGCCCGGGGAAATCCTGCTCGTGCTTTCCGACCAGGATGCCGAGGCCGCTTGGCCCTGGATCGCCGACGAATCGAGCTATTCGGAACGCCTGACCCTGCCGCGCGACTTCCGTTCCCAGGACGCGGGAGTGATCGCGGACTGGGTGCAGAGGTTCGGACGCCTGCACCAGGAGAGGACTTCGCTGCGTCGCCTGATCGACCGGTTCGAAGAACGCATCAAGCGCGATTCGGGCAGGGTCCGCATGGCGGATCTGCTCCAGGAAGCCAACCATCGGTTGCAGGAGCAATCGGTGCGCGACGGCCTCACCGGCATCCCCAACCGTCGACGGTTCGAGGAACAGTTCGACTACCTGTGGGGGCGTTCGGCGGGCGAAGGCACGTCCATCGCCCTGATCTTGACGGATATCGACTTCTTCAAGAGGCTCAACGACAGCCTGGGCCACCAGGAAGGCGACCGCTGCCTGCAGGAAGTCGCCCGCAAGCTCGAATCGCTGGTCGTCGGCGAAGACGATCTCGTGGCGCGCTACGGCGGCGAGGAATTCGTGGTGCTGCTCTGGAACTGCGATCGCGCCAGGGCCGCCGAGATGGCGGAGAAGCTTCGCGTCGGGATCCGGGATCTGGCGATCAAGCATCCGGATCATCCCGCCGGGGTCGTGACGATCAGCCTCGGGGTGTCGTGCGACGTGCCGTCCCTGACCTCGTCGGCGGAAGATTTCCTGCACAACGCCGACACGCTCCTCTACGAGGCGAAATCGGCGGGGCGCGACTGCTGGAAGATGGGCCCCGCGGTCCCGTCCGCCGTGGTGGACTGAACAAGAATCGGCGGGATGCCGTTCGCGAGGGTTCCTAGCGACCGCCCCAAAGGCCGATGTCGCAAGGCGATCCGTCGGGATCCGAACAGCGGCGGGATGCGCCTCGATCGACCAGCGGACTGAAGGGCGAGAGCGTCCAGCGACCGTGGCCGGCAGGCGGATCCGGCAGTCGCCGAGGCCTGTACCAAGGAAGACCCGCGAGCGAGTCCTGCGCTCGCCGCAACCGGATCGCGTGAGACTCGGAGCCGTTCAGAACCGGATCGGTCCGCCAATTTCCGAACCGGTCCGGAGCCGAGTCGCCTTTCCAGGCGCCAAGGCCCGAAGGCCCGCGAACGATGGCGGTTCCGCGGTGCCCCCAGAACGCCGAGTTGCGGATTTCGGCCAGCCCCACGCCGTCGAACCGGATTCCGTCGCCGGCTCCGTCCAGGAAAAGGGTGGATGCCACGCGGATCGCCGAGCGGCTCGAGACGATGTCGGAGATCGCGCTGCGGTGGATCACGGAATGGGAAACGGTGGGGCTCGCCCCGTTGAGGGCGGCGACGCCGATGCCGCAGTCTTCGATCACGACATGGTCGAGCCTTCCCGCCGAGGCCACGAACGCCACGCCTTTGGAGGCGCGGACGATTTCCGTCCAACGCAGGGTCGCGGCCTCGTCGCGCGGAGCCAGTTCCACGCGGATGCCGTTCCAGGCGTAGCCTCCTGACCCGGCTTCGGGACGGAACACCACGGGCTTGTCGGCCGTGCCTTCGATGCGCAGCACGCCGCCGCGCACCACCAGGGCGATTCCCCGCTCGTCGGCCGGAGCCAAGGGGTCCGGGCAGGAATCGAACGCGGCGATCCTGATTTCGGTTCCAGCTTGCACGACGAGCGTCGCGCCGGGGCCCACGACGACGGTTCCGGCCAGGTGCAACGGGCCTTGCCGGGCCGTCCACGACAGCCGTTTGGCGGGAAGTTCGCCGCAAAGACCGTCCTTGGCCCGAGGCGGCCTGGTCGCGAGGGGCGCGTCTTCCCGCGAGGCGGCCGAAGTCCTGGCCGCGTCCGTTGTCCGGGACGTTTGCGGCGTCGAGGCCGCCGTCAGGAATGCGAGAACGAATCCGGAAACCGTCACCCGGGCATTCTACCACTTTGGGGGGCCAAGGCGGCCAAGTTGCGTGGATCCATGGGCCGCGACCTCGATTAGTAGCTTTCTGACCCAGTCTCCCTCCCACCACATCCACAATCCTTTTGAGAGGAAGTGCCCAATGGCCATCACCAAAGTCTGGCTCGACGAATCCGAAAACGAATGCACCATGTGCGGAGCTTGCGAAGCCGTCTGCGACGCGGTGTTCGAAGTCCCCGAAAAGATGGTCGTCAAGGGCGGCGTTGACTTCGCCAAGTTCGAAGCCGAGATCAAGGAAGCCGCCGAAGGTTGCCCGGTCGCCACCATCGCCTATGCGGTGGACGGTGCCGACAAGCGCGCCAACAGCTACTGAGCCGCGCCTGATCCGACTCTCCGCAGCAAGTGGCGGAGAAACGAGGATTCGACCACCGACCGGAATCGCTCCGGCGGTGGTTTTTTGCATCCGGACGCCGCGTTCGCGACGAAGCTGGACATCGGTGTCCGATTGTGGGATACTCCCGGATCTCTTCCAAGGAGGGTCCATGTCCGTTTCTCCCGCCGCCAGTTCGTCGTATTTCCAGATTCCGCGGTTCACCAGGGGAGATCTGGACGAGGTCATCATTTCCATGCGCCCGATGGATGTGCTGGAGCTCTCCCGCGAGCTGCCGGATCTGGACGTCCCGTTCTTTCCGTTCCCCAACGGGTTCGGGACCGAGGACTGAACACGGGATTCCGCCCGCGTCGGGGCGAATCGACCGGAACGAACTAAACTAATGGGGGAATGCGAGGCTTCCTTCCGAGTCTGTTCCTATTCGCGACGTGCGCCGTGGCCGGATCCGAGCCGCGCTGGTTGCGGTTGTGCGACAAGGCCGTCGACGCCGTTCCCGGGAGCATCGCCTGGGAAGACGCTCCATTGCGCCGGGATCTCCTGGACGATCTGAAATCGCGTGGCTGGACCTTGCGTCGGGAATACCGCTGGGAAAACCTCGTGTCGGCGGTGCCGACGGAGGGAGCGACGCTTCCTGCATGCGTGGTCGACGCCGGGCCGGTCGGCAGGGCGGTCGGCAGGAAGCCCGTCGGTGATGTCGCCGCGCGAAGAGGTGGCATCGCGGGGGTGGATCAGGCATCCTTGGCTTTGACTAAGATCAAAGAGGCGATGGGGATTGAACGGGCGCAATTGCTTCTGGAACGTCAGGGTAAACCTTTTGGCATAGGCATGACCGTGGCGGTGATCGACGCGCTCTTCGCGCGTGACCATGAAGTCTTGAAGAACGTCCAAATCGGCGACAGTTGGGATTTTGTAAGAGATTCGCCGGATCCTTGGGAAGATTCGCTGCCGAACGGGCGTTTCCAGGAGATCCACGGGGCGGCGGTTGCGGGGCTGATCGCCTCTCGATGGGAGGGGCTGCGCGGGATCGCTCCCTATTCGCGATTCTTGCTTTATCGTGCCGAAGATGCCCAGAGCGAAACCACGGTGGAGGAGGACAATCTGGCCGCGGCGATCGTGCGCGCTGTCGACAACGGTGCGAACATCATCACCACGTCCCTTGGATACCGATTCATCGACGCAAACAACACCCAGACCTTGCATCCCTGGACGGATTACGACGGGAAATCGTTGGTGGCGTCCAGAGCCGCTACCACCGCGGCAAGGCATGGCGCGCTGGTTCTGGTGGCCGCCGGCAACGCAGGCGGAATGGGTGGGAGTTCGATCGGATCTCCGGCCGATGCGGATTCCGTCCTAGTGGTGGGTGCCATCAATGAATTTCTTGAAGCCTGCTGGTTTTCAAGCTGGGGGCCCACCGCCGACGGCAGGTCAAAGCCCGATGTCGCGGCGTTCGGCTGCGATGTGCCCGTCGCTGGCAGGGATGGTGTTGAAAGTGTCGAATTGAATGGCAGCGGAACATCGTTCGCGACGCCGTTGGTGGCGGGCTTGGCCGTTCTTGCGTGGCAACTGGACACATCACTCTCGGCGATGCGATTGCTTGACAAGATCAAGAATTCCGGGCACCTGGCTAGGGCCTCGGATCCCGTTCGGGGATTCGGACTTCCGGATCTGCGTCGGATGTTCCCTCAGCAGCTACTAGGATTGAGGGCTGCACCGCTTGAATGGAATCAGGAAGACAAGGAGTTGAAGTTCAATATTCCGTATGCACAAAGTGGCGGGGCGTTGAACTTCACCCTTGCCACGCTCGAGGGCAAGGTTTTGTTCAATAGAACGGGATCATACGAGTATAGAAGCGTCCTCTGGCGACCTCAGGGGGCTGCTGCGCGGCGGCCGTTGGTTCTGGTCGCACGTTGGAGCGGTGACTACGGCTCCGGAGGACAGACGATCCTGATCCTGCCGCGCTGACCTCTACAGAGCGGAGAACAAGGGCACGTGGGGGAACGCGGTTCCCACCAGCAGTCCAAGGACGGCACCCACCAACACGTCGGTGGGATAGTGGACCCGCAGGTACACCCTGGAAAATGCGACCAGGACCACCAGCGGCAGGATGGCCGGGAGCAGCCCCGGAAAGAAATGCCCCGCGTAGATCGTGATCGCGAGATTGTTCATGGTGTGGCCGCTCGGGAAGCTGAACTTGTCGGGCGGCGCCAACAGCGGCTGGACATCGTTGTTTTCGAACGGGCGCTTGCGGTTGAATCGGTTCTTCAGGACCTTGTAGATGAGGACCGAGACCAGGCCGACCGCGGTGCCGCGCCAGGCCAGGGCGAATCCTCGGGTCCAGCCCCATTGCCAGATCACCCACGGGGCGACCAGGGCCCAGAGCCATCCGTCGCCCAGCCGCGTGGCGAGGCGCATCAGGAACGCGTTGAATCCATGGGACGGTTGCTTCCACCAGGGTAGGATCTTCCCCGTCTCGAAGGCGGTGAGCCTTCGTTTCCAGCTTTTCTCCTGGCGTTCCATGCGGCGTTCAACCTAGCAATCCGCTCCACCGAACCGATACCCCGGGATCGACGCGGGCGAAGGAAAGTGGGAGAATGGTTCTTCCCGATGGGTTTCGCGATCGGAACAGTCGCCGTTTCGCCAATCGATCCATCGACACGCGCAGAGAGGTGGAATCCTATGGGTCGGATGGTTCGGTCGGTTCGTGGATGGATGCGGATTCCGGTCGTGGTCTCGTTCCTGGTGCTCGTGTCGGCGGGGTTGGTCGCCGCCGCGTTCGATTCGGTCGGCGGCTCGGGTGCCGCGGCATCGGACGCGGTGGAAGGGTTCCGGTACTTCGCGTTCATGACCTCCGACAAATTCAGTTCGGCCGAGCGGGTGGCCTTGTGGGGTTCGCTGGGCGTGGCGTTGCTGGGGTTGGGGTACGCGTACCTGCTCATGCGCCAGGTGATGGCCGCCGACCAGGGAACCCCCAGGATGAAAGCCATCGCCGACGCGGTGCGCGAAGGCGCCAACGCCTACCTGAAGAGGCAATTGACCACCGTGGGAATCCTGATCGTGGTGCTGGTGGGCGTGTTGTTCTTCGCCAAAGGGCTGCAGAGCGGATTCGATTCGCCGTTCGCGATCGGTCGCGCCGGGGCGTTCCTGGTGGGAGCGGTCTTTTCCGCCACGGTTGGCGTGGTGGGCATGAGGCTGGCCACGTCCGGGAATCTGCGGGTGGCCGCCGCCGCCCCCAAGGGGTTCGGGAAGGCGCTCATGCTGGGCTACCGGACAGGAACCGTCACCGGCATGCTCACCGACGGGCTGGGATTGCTGGGCGGCACGATCATCTTCATGGCCTACGGCGAACACGCCTACGAGGCGCTGCTGGGGTTCGGGTTCGGCGGCACCCTGCTGGCGCTCTTCATGCGCGTGGGTGGTGGCATCTACACCAAGGCCGCCGACGTGGGCGCCGACCTGGTGGGCAAGATCGAAAAGGACATTCCGGAGGACGACCCCCGCAACGCCGCGACCATCGCCGACAACGTGGGCGACAACGTGGGCGACTGCGCCGGGATGGCGTCGGACATCTTCGAGTCATACGAGGTCACGATCGTGGCGGCCATGATCCTGGGCTGGGCTTCGTTCGGGCACAAGGGCGTGATCTTCCCGATCCTGGTGCGGGCCATCGGGGTGTTCGCGTCCATCATCTCCACCTATCTGGTACGCGCCGGGAACAAGGGCGACGTGGCCTCGGCCATGAAGTCCATCAACGTGGGGTTCGTCACGGGCTCGGTCCTTTCCGTGGCCGGATTCCTGGCACTGGGCTACAACTACCTGCGCTTCACGCCCGCGATGGTGGCCGACGGGATCCTGAACCCCGCCGCCTGGGAATCCATCAAGGCCCTGCCGTACTGGGCGAACCTGGGGCAGGTCGGACTGGACATGCGCCCGGCCATCACCACCCTGATCGGGGTCCTGCTTTGCGTGGCGCTCAACCGCGTCACGGAATATTTCACGGGCACCGAGTTCGGGCCGGTCAAAAGTCTGGTCAAGAATTGTCGCACCGGCCACGCCACCAACATCATCGAGGGTCTGGCCGTGGGGTTCGAGTCGGCCGTGTGGACCATCCTGGTGCTGGCGGTGTCGGTGTTCGCTTCGGTGGCCGTGTACCAGGACACCCACAACGCGATCTTCATCGCCTACGGCGTGGCCATGTGCGGCATCGGGATGCTCACCCTCACCGGCAACACCATCTCGATGGACGTGTTCGGGCCGGTGGCCGACAACGCCAACGGCATCGCCGAGATGTCGTTCGACAAGCAGGAGATGGGCGAGGAGTCGTACCGGACCTCGCGACAGATCCTGGCCGACCTGGACGCGGTGGGCAACACCACCAAGGCGGTCACCAAGGGCGTGGCGATCGGATCGGCCGTGATCGCGGCGGTGTCGCTGTTCGCTTCGTACATCACCGTGATCGGCAGCGGGGGCGGCGGCGAAGACAAGCCTCTGCCGATCGAGCTGTTCGACAAGGTGGCAGCCCTCCTCACGGTGTCGGACCCGACGCTCCTGGTGGGCATGCTGGTGGGCGGCGCCGTGCCGTTCCTGTTCAGTTCCATGCTGCTGCGCGCCGTGGGACGAGCCGCGTACCTGATCGTGGGCGAATGCCGCGCCCAGTTCAAGGACAAGGAGATCTGGAGCGGCACCAAGAAGCCCGACTACGGACGCGTGGTCAACATCTGCACGATCTCGGCCCAGAAGGAGCTGATCGGCCCCGCCGCGCTGGGCGTGGTGACGCCGCTCCTGGTGGGGTTCGCGCTGGGGCCGGTGGCCTTGGCCGGATTCCTGGCGGGGTCCATCGTGACGGGAGCGCTTCTGGCGAGCTTCATGGCCAATGCGGGTGGCGCCTGGGACAACGCCAAGAAATGCGTGGAGGACGAACCCCGCGACATGGCCCGGAACACGGGAAAGGGATCGGAAAAGCACAAGGCTTCCGTCACCGGCGACACCGTGGGCGATCCTCTCAAGGACACCGCGGGCCCGGCCATCAATCCATTGCTCAAGGTGATGAACATGGTTTCGGTGCTGGCGGTGCCGCTCATGCTGGTGTACGACCAGAAACTGGTCGACTTCGTGAACGAAAACAGCGCCGAGGCGGGGTACGCCCTGCAGAAGACCTTGGTCCACCGCCCCAACGACGCGATCTTCTGGGTCGCCACGCTGGGGTCTCTGGCGGCCATCGGGTGGGCGATCTGGCAGTCCAAGCGGGAGAGCTCCCACTTGAAACAGCTGGAGTCGGAGGTCGATCTGTAACCGGAGGCGGTTCGGCACCGGGAGGCACGCGAAGCGAAGGTGCGCGTCGGGGAAATTCTACCTTGGCGGGCCTTTCCTTCGCTGACTCTGCCACAATCCACTACCGAGGCCTCCCATGTCCGGATCCAACGTTCCCGCCGACCTGAAGTACGCACCGTCCCACGAATGGGTTCGCGTCGAAGGCGACGTGGTCACCGTGGGAATCACCGACCACGCCCAGCACGAGTTGGGCGACATCGTGTTCGTGGAGCTGCCCGAAGTGGGCAAGAAGGTGGCGCAGGGCAAGGGCGTGGCGGTCATCGAAGCGGTGAAGACCGTGGCCGACGTCTACGCGCCCGCCGACGGCGAGGTGGTCGAGGTCAATTCCGCCCTGGCCGACGAGGCCGGCGCGATCAACGCCGACGCCTACGCCGCCTGGATCGTGAAGATCCGGATCTCGGGCCCGTTGTCGTCCGAGCTGGTGGACGCCGACGGCTACAAGGCCATGCTGTGAGCCATCGCTACATCCCCCTGACTTCCGGAGAGGAAAAGGAGATGCTCCAGGCCGTCGGCGTGGAGCGTTTCGAGGATCTGATCCAGGCGATCCCGTCGCACCTGCGCCTGTCGCGTCCGTTGGACGTGCCGCCGGCGCTGTCGGAGATGGCCCTTTCGCGCGAAGTGCGCCGCCTGGCCCAGAAGAACAAGGGCCTGACGGAACTTGTCAGCTTCCTGGGCATGGGTTGGACCAAGCATTTCATTCCTGCCGCGGTCGACACCGTCGTGTCGCGCTCGGAATTCACCACCGCCTACACGCCCTACCAGCCCGAGGCGTCGCAAGGCAGCCTGCAGCAGATCTTCGAGTACCAGACCATGGTCGCCGAGATCGCCGGTTGCGAGATCTCGAACGCTTCGCTCTACGACGGCGCCACGGCCCTGGTGGAAGGCCTGATCATGGCGTCGGCCTGCACCAAGGGGCGCAAGGGCTTCGCGATCGCCTCCAGCCTGAACCCTCGCTATCGCGAGGTCGCCCAGACCTACGCTTCGTCCAACGCGTGGAGCTTCCACGACGTGGCTTGGACCGCCGACGAAGGCCAACTGGACCGCAAGTCGCTGGAATCCACTCTCGCGGCCAACGCGGGCAAGATCGCCGCATTGGTGATCCAGACCCCCAACACCTTCGGGATGGTCGAAGACCTGGAAGGCTTGGCCGAAACCTGCAAGGCGGCGGGAGCCGTGCTGCTGGTGGTCAACGACCCGCTCGCGAGCATCCTGGTCGATCCTCCCGGAGCGTTCGGCGCCGACATCGTGGTGGGCGAGATGCTGGGATTGGGAATTTCCACCTCGCTGGGCGGCCCCGCATTGGGCTACCTGGCCACCTGGAAAAAACACCTGCGCCAGATGCCCGGCCGCGTGGTGGGACGGACGTTGGACGCCGACGGCAAACGCGCCTACTGCCTGACCGCCCAGACGCGCGAGCAGCACATCCGCCGCGAAAAGGCCACTTCCAACATTTGTTCCAACCAGGGACTCATGACGGTGGTCGCTTCGGTGTACCTCGCGCTCCAAGGCCCCAAGGGACTGGAAGAAGTCGCCGAGCAGTGCGCCACCCGCTTGGCCCATGTGCGCGAGGGCCTGGCCAAGGCCGGAATCCGTCCGTTGTTCGCCGGTACCCCGATCCAGGAACAGGCGTTCCGCCTTCCCGCCGGATCGCGGGCGCGGGTGGAATCGGCCTGCCGCACCGCAGGGCTGTTGCCGGGGGTATGGCTCGCCGACCACCTGCCCAAGGTTCCCGCCGAGACACTTCTTGTCTGCACCAGCGAGACCCACTCCAAGCAGGATCTGGATCTCCTGATCGCCACGTTGTCTTCCGCCGGAGGCCAGGCCTGATGCTGCACGACGACACCGGACGCACGTTGTTCGAAAAGTCCCGTCCCGGCCAGCGCGGCACCGGCGAGATCGAATGGGACATCCCCCGCAAGGGCCTGGATTCCCTCGTGCCCGCCAAGCTGCGCCGCAAGAAGGCCCCGCGCCTGCCCGAGCTGTCGGAAGGCGAAGTGGTGCGCCACTACACGGTCCTGAGCAACAAGAACCACAACATCGACAAGGGGTTCTATCCGCTCGGGTCCTGCACCATGAAGTACAACCCCAAGGTGAACGAGTCCCTTGCGCGCCTTTCGGGGTTCAGCACGCTGCATCCGCTGCAACCTGCCGACACGATCCAGGGCGCTTTGGAACTCATGTGGCGCCTGGAACACATGCTCGCCGAGATTTCGGGCATGGATTCGGTGTCGTTGCAGCCGGCCGCCGGAGCGCATGGCGAACTGACCGCGCTCTTGGTTGTGCGCGCCTACCACCTCTCGCGCGGCGAAGACCGTCGCAAGGTGCTCATCCCCGATGCCGCCCACGGTACCAATCCCGCTTCGGCGGCGATCGCCGGGTTCGAGTGCGTGACGGTGAAGTCCGCCCAAGACGGCCGCGTGGACGTGGAAGACCTCAAGTCCAAGCTGGATTCCGATGTCGCGGCGTTCATGATCACCAACCCCAACACGGTGGGCTTGTTCGAAACACGGGTGGAAGAAATCTGTGCGGCCTGCCACGCGGTGGGCGCACAGGTGTACATGGACGGCGCCAACCTGAACGCATTGGTGGGCATCGCCCGGCCCGGCGACCTCGGGTTCGACGTCATGCACTACAACCTGCACAAGACGTTCTCCACGCCCCACGGCG
>ENA-UPSM01000993-UPSM01000993.1-activated-sludge-metagenome-genome-assembly--contig:-NODE-993-length-38974-cov-5.392508_pt1 | contig 38974 bp, 30 predicted proteins | sample MGYA00238181_ERZ773283 | MGnify/ENA primary metagenome ERZ773283 (study PRJEB29023, sample SAMN05720199) | activated sludge metagenome | isolation source: Anaerobic digester | place: Japan... | reverse complement strand
CCAGGAGCTTGGCGGCGCGCTGGCTCACGCCCTCGATGGCGAACCGGTCGACCGAACTGTCCTTGAGGCTGTTGTGGCCGTATTCCACGGCCCACTTGGACATGAACGCCGACGCCTTGTTCAGGGCGCCATCCAGCTGCGGAAGGCGGCTGGCGGCCACGGCGTCGGCCATTTCCTCCACCGAGGGACTGGATTCGTCCTTTTCCCGCATCTCCTCGAAGATCTGCAGGAACCGGTCGCGCATCGACGCCTGCGAACGGCTGTAGCCGCCCTCCAGGAACGCCCACAACGCCATGGGCATGGCGTCGGTGGCGCAGTAGACGTCCTTGTCGACGTTGGTGAAAAAATGCCGCAGCAGGACTTCCTGCGAGGTCGAGTAGGTCATTTGCTTCCCTTGTAGCGGGTGCGCCACACGGCGTCTTCCAGACGCAGACGGGCTTGTCCCGCCCAGTAGCTTTCCGGATGACGTTCGATCAGCGATTTCCAGGTGGATGCCGCGAGATCGCTCTTGCCTTGTTTCTGGAACGCGTTGCCCGACTGGTACATGGCCCACGGGGCTTCGGTGGAGTTGGGCCAGTTCCGGGCGATTTCCGAATAGAGCCCCGCGGCGTCCTGGTGCTTGCCCGAACCCCACAGGAGGTCGGCTTCGGTGACTTCCACCTGCAGGCAGGCGGGGGACTTGTCGCAGGCCTTGCGCGATTGGGTGAGGGCCACCAGGGCCTGGTCGGGCGTCCTGGCCTTGGCGGCTTCGCGCGACATCCGAAGGGCGATGCTGCGACGGGATCTGACGTCGGTTTCGGCCTGGAAGGCAAGGCGCAGAGCCGCCAGGGCGTCGGCGGGCTTGCCCGACAGGCGCAGGGCCTCGCCGAGCGCCGATTGCCGGTCGGCTTCGGTCCACATGGAGCCCTTGGTCGCGATGGGAAGCGGCCCCAGGAGCGTGGCCGCGGAATCGGGCTTGCCCGACCTCAACAACGAGATCCCGGCGACGAACTTGGCGTAGTCGGCGAACGGATGCTTGGGGTGGTCCTTCAGGAATCCTTCCACCTGCCCCAGGGCGTTGGGATGGATCCCCATGGCTTCGTACACCACCGCCGAGGCCAATCCCACCAGGTTGGCGATGGGCGATGCGGATTCCTTGAGCTTGATCTGTTCCAGCGACGAGAGGGCCAGGTCGTTCTGCCTGGCGGCCATCTGCTTGGAGGCCTCGTCCAGCAGCTTGCCGGCGGCAGATCCATCGCCCGAGGGGATCTTGAGCGATGGGGGCGTGCAGGAATACAGGCTCCGGAGGGTATCGGGAAGCATGGGCGGGGCGGCCTCGGGCTTCACCATTTCCTTGGGGGCAGCGGCCGGACGCGTCGTGTCGTGGACGTTTTTCTTCGGTTCGGGCTGGATGCGCGCCTTGGCTTCGGCGGCGAACTCGCCCTTGGAATCCAGGGCCAGCGACTTGTGGAACGACGCCTTGGCCTCGGCCGGCTTCTTGCGGGCTTCCTGGGTGCGCCCCAGCCAGTACCAGGCCGCGGCGCCCAGCTCCTTGTCGGACACGGCCTGCTTGAGGTTGAACTCGGCCATGTCGAGCTTCTTCTCTTCCAGACGCATGAGGCCGGCGTAGTAGTAGGCTTCGGTGGAAGGCGACTTCTTGATGATCCCGCGCAGCATCTCCAGCGCCTTGTCGCGCTGGCCGGCTTTCCAGCTCGCGACGGCCTTCTTCACGTCGGCGGGGTCGGAGTCCTCCGACTTCACCTTGGCCGGGGTCGACGAGGGCGGCGGCTTGTGGTCGCCCTGCGGGGCGGATCTCGCGGTGTCGACGTTTTTTGGCGCGGGGGCCTGGCCCACCAACGCCATCAGGCGATCCACGTTGGCTTCCGCCTCGGCTTGTTCGGGGCCTTGGGCCAGCTGCGAAGCGCGCCTCCATTCGAGCAGGGCCCGCTGGAGGTTGCCGCTTTTTTCCACCGCCGTCGCCAGGCCCCTCTGGGCGCGGAGGTTGGTGGGTTCCAATCGCACGGCGCGCGAGAAATCCCCGGACGCGGCCTGGAATTGTCCGGCCGACATGCGGGTTTCGGCCAGTTCCAGCCAGATCTGCGAGGAGTTGGGGGCCTTTTCCAGGGCCTTGCGGTATTCCGAGATGGCCTGGGCGTGCTGTCCGGCGCCGGACAATTTCCGCGCGACCGCGATCCTGTCGTCCTGGGCCCGGGCCGCGGCGACGCAGATCGCGAGGGCCATCAAGATCGGCGATTTCACGATTCGCTCTCCTCGAACACGGCTCCCTCGGTGTCGGCCCCGTCCAGGCGCGCACCTTCCAGATTGGCGCCGGCCAGGCGGGCGCCTCGCAGGTTGGCGCGTCGCAGGTCGGCGTTGGCCAGGTTCGCCTCGGTGAGATCGGCGCCTTCCAGGCAGGCGCCCTGCAGGTTGGCGTCGCGGAGATCGGCGCGTTCCAGGCTGGCTTCCTGCAGGTGGGCGTCCTCGAGGTCGGCGCCCTTGAGGACGGATTCCGTCAAGCGGGCCTCGCGCATGCGGGCGGCGGAAAGCAGGGCTCCTTCGAACTTCGCGCCTTCCAGGTCGGCCCAGCGCAGGTCGATCTCCTGCAGCATGGCGCGCGAGAGGTCTTCGCCGGCGAGGTCGGCGGTCTGGAGGCTGCGGCCTTCCAGTGCGGCCTGTTCGACCGCCGAGACCAGATCTTCGTGGGACTGCAGCAGGATCCGCGCGTCTTCCTTGCCGTGCACGATGGTCTTCCAGTGGCGGGTGTGCTTGCTGGGCAAGCCCGTCGCGTGGTCCAGCTCGGCCTGCGAGAGGTCGGTTTCCTCCACCGACACACCGGTGAAGTCGGCGGCCCCGAGCCCCGCGCCCTCGAACTTGGCGTGGCGCAGCAACGCGCCCTGGAATTCGGCGAGCATGAGGTTCGCGCCCCGCAGGTCGGTGGAGATCATGCGGGCTTCCACGAGATCGGCGTCGATCATGCGGGCTTCGCGGAAGTCGGCTTCCAGGCAATCGGTGCGGTTGAGCTTGGCTTCGGCGAGGTCGGCCTTGACGAACTTGGCGCGAACCAGGATCGCGTCGTCCAGGTTGGCTCCCGCGAGCGTCGCTCCCGTGAGATCGCATTCGGACAGATCGGCGCCTTCCAGGTTGGCTTTCTGGAGGTTGGCGCCCCGCAGGTCGGCCGATTGGAGGTTGGCTCCGGAAAGATCGGCGTGCTTGAGGTTGGCGCCGGCCAGGATCGCGTGGGCCAGTTCGGCGTCTTCCAGGTTGGCGCCGCGCAGATTGGCGTCGGACAGGTCGGCGCGCGCGAGGTTGGCGGATTCCAGGTTGGCCTTGCGCAAGGCCGCACCGTGCAACGGCGCCCCGGGCAGGTTGGCGTCGCGCAGGGTCTTCCCGTCGCGGACGGCCGCTTCAAGGATGGCCAGGACGCCTTTGGGATCGTCTTTCGACAGAGGAACCTTGCGTGTTTCCGCCCCGTCGGCGACAGCTTCCATCAGATACCAAGAATTGGGCAAGGATTCCTCCGTCGTTTCGATCTCATCGGATCGGACATTTCCTCCGAAGCGAGGCTTGGTGGGTCCGAATTCGCTGGCCAAAGAATTGCCCGCGGCCAATGATGCCGCGGAAGGGTCGATCGGCGCCAGGACCGGAGTCGGGGCGCCTTTCCATACCTGTGGGAAGGTAGTTAGTCTGCTCGGTCTCCGCTCAGATCCGCCGCAGGGCTTCGGCCACGAGCTTGGATGTGTCGAACGGACTCTCGCCGAAGGCTTCCAGCGCCTTGGCCACCGATGCGGAGGCCCGGGCGGCGTCCAGTCCCAGCGCCTGCAGGGCCAGGACGGCATCGGCGTGGGCGGATGGAACGGTCGCGACGGATCCCGACGCCGGGGCGGACAGGACCGGCATGTGCCCGGCCTTGGACGATTTCCCCATGGCGTCGCGCAAATGAGCGACCAGGACTTCGGCGGTCTTCTTGCCGATCCCGGGGAGCTTGGTGAGCCGAGCCACGTCGCCGCGCACGATGGCGCCGGCCAGTTCGCCCGGATCGATCTCGCCGAGCACCTTGAGGGCGACCTTGGGGCCGATCCCCGACACGCTCGTGAGCGAATTGAACATGCGTTTTTGCAGGTCGGAGGCGAATCCCACCAGTTGCATGGCGTCTTCGCGCACCAGGAACTGCGTCTGGAGCACGATGGATTCGCCCGGCGGCGGAGCCTGCAGCGCCACGCTGGCGGGAACGTCCACCGACAACCCCAACGGGCCGATGTCGATCACCAATCGCCCCGGTTCCCGGGCGTGCACCTTGCCGCGTACGAATTCGATCATGCCCAGGAATGATAGGCATACCGGCGAAGGGGCTACTTTTCCCGTCCACCACACGTATGCAGAACCAAGAACCCACCAACACAGACGAACTCAAATCCCGCATCGAACGCTTGGACCGGCTGATCGCCGAAAGGGACGACGGAACCCGGGGGCTGGGCGTGCGCCTGGCGCTGGGACTCGCGCTGGAGATCCGCGACGGACTCGCTCCGGGATCCACCACCAGCGACCTGGTGACCGGCTGGATGGACAAATTCGGCGCCGACGCCGTCGACGAGGCCGTGCTGCACGCGAGGGTCCTTTTGATGGACCCCGCCCGCATGGCCGACGAATTCCGCAAGCGCATGGAGCCCCAGGTTCCCGCCCCGGTGCCGGAAGGCGAATCCGGCGATGCTTGAGGCGGTGATCGACGTCGGGACCAATTCGGCCCTGCTCCTGGTGGCGGAAAAGACGTCCGAGGGCTGGAAGGCGCGCCTGCAGAAGGAATCGGTTCCGCGCATCGGCAAGGATTGGGAGCCCGGTCAGCATCTGTCGGTGGCGGCGCTCTCGCGCCTGGAGGCCAGCCTGCTGGAATTCCGCAGGTCCGTCGCCCTGGTGGGCGCCCGGCTTCGCGTGGTGGGCATGACCGAGGCCGTGCGCAAGTCGGCCAACCCCGAGGCCGCGACGGAACTTGTCCAGCGTGTGCTGGGCCTGGAGCCGCGCGTGCTGACCGGCGAGGACGAAGGCCGGCTGGTGCGCCGGGCCGTCCAGGCAAGGTATCCCGACGCCAAGAAGCTCGTGGTGATCGACCTGGGCGGAGGCAGCCTGGAGATCGACAACGGCAAGCGCGTGGCGAGCATGCCGCTGGGCGCCGTGCGCATGCACGAGATGTTCCGCGAAAAGACGCGCGAGGCGCTCCTGAAGCACCTGAAGCTCGGCTTCCGCGAAGCCGAGGTGAAGAAACCGACCTACGCGGGCTGCACATTGGTGGCCGTGGGCGGAACCGCCACCACCCTGGTGGCCATGGAACTGGGCATGTCCGACTACGACGGACTGCGGGTGGAAGGACGCGAATTGACCGTGGAGCTGGTGGACAAGTGGCTGGAAAAGCTCGACAAGCTTCCGCACCACCTGCGCGCCAAGGTGCCGGGACTGACCGCCGCCCGTTCCGAGATCATCACCGCCGGCCTCGCTGTGCTCGGGTTCGCGGTCGAACACCTCAAGCCGGAATCCGCCTGCGTGTCCGATCTGGGACTGCGCTGGGGGCTTCTGCTGGACGCGGTGGGGGAGCTCAAGTGAGGATCAACCGGTATCTGGCCTCCTGCGGCCTGGGATCGCGGCGGTCTGTGGAAGAACTGGTCCGCGACGCCCGCGTGACCGTGGACGGCGAGCGGGTGCGGGGATTGTCGGTGCAGGTGACCGAGCATTCCGTCGTGGAAGTGGACGGAAAACGGGTGCTGCCCCCGCTGGGCGGACGCGTGGTCCTGTTCCACAAGCCGATCAACGTCATGACCACCCGCGACGATCCGCAGGGGCGCAAGACCATCTACCACCTGCTGCCGGAATCCTTCCAGCGCCTGGTCTACGCGGGCCGCCTGGACTACCCCTCGCGCGGGCTGGTGGTGCTCACCGACGACGGCGAGCTCCTGCACCGGCTCACGCACCCGCGCTGGGACCACCCCAAGCGCTACGTGGTGGAACTGGACGCGCCGCTTTCGCCCCAGGACGTGGCGCGGATCCGCGACGGCGGCATCGTGTTCCCGGGCGAGCTTCCGCTCAAACCTTGCGGCATCTGGGAAAAAGGACGGATCGTGACGCTCGAGCTTCGCGAGGGGCGCTACCGCCAGATCCGCCGGATGATGGAGGTCCTGGATCGCGATGTGCTGGACTTGTGCCGCGTGGGCGTGGGACAATGGACTCTCGACGGACTGGAGGCAGGTCAGTGGAGAGAACTGGACACCGCGGAAATCGACCCCATGCGCATCTCGCTGGATTTGCCGCCGCGTGCGTCCTCGCCGGGCAAGCATTCGGGACCGCGACACCGTTCACCCCGGACCCCGGGCTAGACGAACCCGGCAGGCTCCGGGCAGGGTTCATCAACAACCAGTTCCAGACCGATCCGCTCCAGTCGGATCCTGTCGTGCGCCATCCTTTCGCGCTGGGATTGGAGACGTCCGTGACCGACAGGCTGGCGGTGGAAGCGTCGCTTTCCGACGGGATCGGCCTTGGCCTGAAGGTGGGGCTGCTGTCGGAAGGGCCGTCCCCGTTCGATCTGGGAATCGGGTTCGACGAACTCCTGTTCCCGGTGGAAAGCCATCTGTTCGGCCGCGACAGCCAGGACATGGCCTGGGTGCCGGGGCGGGCATGGGTGGGTGCGGCCCAGACCTGGGAATTCCTGCGGGCCCGGGGCGCGCTTTCCATGAGGCCCGGCGACGACGGCCTGGATTTCGTGCCGCATTTCGCGCTGGAGACCGCGTTCAAGTTGCCGTTTTCCGTCGGGTGGGAGTCTTCGTGGGAAGACGAAACCTGGCGGCAGAGCATCGGGATTTCGGCGACGCTCAAGCCCATCGTGGTCTCGTTCGGTCTGTCCGAATTCCAGGCCTGGATCCTGCGTGGAACCTCGTTCGGCTGGTACGACACCCCTCCGCCCGGCAAGCTCGACGGATTCGACAATCCAGGCTGGTGGGTGTCGGTCAAGTGGGATCTGCCCCCGTTGCGGGATCCCGCGCCGGTCGTGGTTCCCGTCGTGAAGTGCCCGACTCCGGTGCTGGACGCCGCCACCCTGCAGCCGGTCGTGGATCTGCTCCAGCAGAGGCTTCTGCGCTCCGACGTGTCGGAGCTCGCGGTCCGGGCCGCTTCCCAGATCGAGACGGATCCCGTCGCGATGTCGGTGCTGCGTCGGCGGATCCTCGCCGGAGGGGCTTCCGCCCGCCAGGCGCTGTGGCGGATCGCGCTCGATCCCGAGGTGCCTCCCGAGGAGCGCAGGCAATCCCTGGTCACGTTGGGCGAGACGCCCGTGGATTCCGATCTGTCGGGTCTGCAGGCGTTGTCGGAAGATCCATGGGCCCCGCTGCGGCTGGAGACTGCGATGGTGCTCGGGCGGCTGGCCGCGCCGGGAGCCGAACCCGTCCTGATCGTGCTGGAACGCGATCCCGACGAATCGGTGCGCGTGGCCGCCAAGATCGCCAGGGAGCTTCGCGCGAATGTTCCGCCGTGAGCCTTCGGAGGGTGCCCGGCGGCACGTCGGGGTAGACACCCGGGCCGCGACTGCCTACGTTGTAGGCTCTTATCGGGGCAAATCCGATTCCGGCGCCCGTAGCTCAGTTGGATAGAGCAACGGATTTCTAATCCGTCGGTCGTGGGTTCGAGCCCCGCCGGGCGTGTGCACGGATCGACGAGGAACGCCTCGCGATCCGCATCAGGCAAACCGACAGCCATGAGGTAATCAACATGAAGCTCGTTCTCGTCAGCGACGACGCATCCATCTCAGACAATTTCCGTCAGGCCGTCGGGGGACAGGGCCACCAGGTGAACGCCGTGCGCGGCGAATACCCGCTGGAGAACGGCGGGCTTCCCGAATGCGACGCCGTCCTCGTGGAGGAAAAGACCTGGATCCGCCACGCCAGCCTCTACCGCTACTTCGACGTGCTGCCCGAGTTCATGGGCTGCCCCTTCGGCGTGATCGGCAAGCGCAAGCCCACCCGCATCAAGGCCCGTCGCCGCAACGCCGACACCTGGATCTCGGCCGGATTCTCGCCCGCCGAAGCGCTGGAAGCCGTCGCCGTCCTGGGACGCGCCGCCGCGTTGTCCTGAGCGGGAGCCATAGGGTGGATGAGTGGTTCCGGGAATGGTTCGGGCCCCTCTACGAGGAACTCTACAGCCATCGCGATCCCGACGAGGCCGCCCGCCAGGTGGCCTCTCTTCTTTCTTGGACCGGCGACATCCGGGGCAAGGTGCTGGACGCCGGATGCGGATCCGGGCGGCATCTGCGCTGCCTGCGCGATCGCGGATGCGATGCCGTGGGCGTCGACCTGTCCGGCCATCTTCTGGCCAGGGCGCGATCGACCGGTGCCGGACCGGTGGTCCGCTGCGATCTGCGCCATCCTCCGTTCCGGGAGGAGAGTTTCGGGCTGGTGGCGAGCTTCTTCACCGTGTTCGGGTACCTGGACACCGCCGCCGCCGATGCCGACCTGTTCGCGACCCTCGCTTCGATGGTGGCTCCGGGCGGATGGTTCTTCCAGGATCTGCCGAACCCTTCGCACGTGCGCTCCAACCTGGTGGAGCGCGACGAGCGCCCGTTCGGGGACGGACGCGTGGTGCAGGAGCGCGCCCTGGTCGGCGACAGGGTGGTGAAGACGATTTCCGTCGAGAGGGGCGATCGGCCGCCGGAACAGTACCTTGAAAAGGTGAGACTCTGGGAAATGGACGACATCGACCGGCTGGCACGGGCGGCGGGTCTGCGGAAGGTGGCCGTGATGGGGACCTCCGACGGTTCCCCGGCCGCGCCGGACAGTCCGCGCCAGGCCGTGCTCTGGAGGAAACCATGACCCTGCGCCGAGCGGGCATCCGTCCGCACCCGTGCGAACCGTGGACAAGCCTGGTGCCTTCGGTGGCCTCGCAGCTTCTCCCGGGCGGGAACGACGCCTCGTTGCCGGTCCTGCGCAGGCGGCTGGGCGTCCTGGAATCGTGGAAGCCCGCGCGGGAATGGATGCCGTCGGAGAAGGTCGGGCTCCTGAGGCGCGTCGCCGACGGCCAGGGGAAGGCCGTGGCCCAGTCCTTGGGACAGATCTTGTCGGGTGTCGCGCCGGTGGTGCTCACCGGGCAGCAGCCGGGCGTCGCCGGCGGCCCGCTGTTCGTGTGGCTCAAGGCCCACGCCGCCGTGGCCCACGCCGAGCGCATGTCGGTGCGCCTGGGCCTGCCCGTGCGCGCCCTGTTCTGGGTGGCCGGCGACGATTCCGACCTGGCCGAAGTGCGCCGCCTCCTGGATCCCGTCACAGGTCGCGTGCTGGATTCGCATCCGGGGATCGACGACGGAATTCGTCCCGTTGGCGACATCCCGTTCACGGACCCGCGAGGCATGCGCTCCTGGGCCGCTTCGGTGTGGCCCGATTCCGCGTTCCTCCCGTTGCTGGATGGCGGTTCGAACGACCTCTCCTCGCTCATGGTCGCGTGCCTGCGCCACTGGTTCGGCGACAGGCTGGTGGTGGTCGACGCCCGCTGGAGCGAGGTGCGTTCGCTGGCGAGGCGAACCTACAGGACCTTCGCGCGTTCGCCCGAAGGCGTCCACAGGGCGTTGTCGGCCGGAATGGCCGCCGCTTCCGCCGCGGGTCTGAAGGTCGCCGTGCGTTCCTGGCCCGACCGGCTGCGTCTGTTCCGGATCGGAGACGACGGCGGGCGCCGCCGCGTCGTGTCGCTGGGCGGCGTGCTGACCGACGGGGCGGATTGGACGGTTCCCGTCAAGTCCGTGCCTTCCATCCTGGAACGCGAGATCGAACGCTTTTCGCACGACGTCGTCAGCCGGCCGTTCGCCGCCGAGGAGATCTTCCCGGTGCTCGCGCATGTCCTGGGACCTGGCGAGTTCGCGTATTTCGCCTGCCTGGGCGAGGTTTCCCGCTCGATCGGAGCGTCCCTGGCTCCGGCGCTTCCGCGCGCCTCCTGCACCATCCTTCCCGCCGGCCCTTGGCCCGAAGCCCTCCGGGCCGGATGGAACCCGCCCGCCCGCGCCTCGGGGCCGTGGGATCCTCTCAAGAACGCCTACGTGGAATCGATGCATCCGGAATCCGTCCAATGGAGCAGGACCTGGGCCGACGCCCGCGCCGACTACCTGGAGCAGATCGGCTCCGACGCCTCGGTGGAGGCGTTCGGGAAGAAGATGGCCTCGTTCGAATCGCGCTTGCGCCTGTCCAGGCTCAAGGCGTTGTCGGGTCGGCATGAACAGGAATTGTCCGTCCTGGGGCGGCTGTGGGCGATCATGGGGGCCGGAGGGGTGCAGGAACGGGTCGTGTCGCCCTGGTCCCTGGAGCAGCACCTGGGGCAGCCGGGGCTTTTGCGCAGGCTCGCCGAACATGTTGATCCCGACGAGCCGGTCCACACCGTGTGGGAGGCCAGATGAACGACGGATTGGATTTCCTTTGCGTGGGAGCGCACGCCGACGACGTGGAGCTGGGCATGGGCGGCACCGTCGCGAAGCTTTCTCGGTTGGGGCGTCGCGGCGCGATCCTCGACGTGTCCGACGCGTCAATGGGAACCCGCGGCACTCCCGCGGAACGCCTTTCCGAAGCCCGCGAAGCGGCGAGGATCCTGGGGGTGGAACGCCACAACCTCGGGTTCCGCGACGGATTCCTCGATTCCCGCGACACGGGGTTGCGCGACCGCTTCGCGGAATTCATGAGGGAGCACCGCCCGCGCGTGGTCTTCACGCATCCTGGGCACGACCGGCATCCCGACCACGAGCAGGTCTGCCAGCTGGTCCGCTCGGCGGGGTTCCTGGCGGGATTGGCGAAGTACCCGCTGGAAGGGCGCCCTTTCCGTCCCTCCAGGATCTTCCACTGGATGGGCGCGCGCGACGCCGATCCCGATTTCTGCGTCGACGTCTCGCAGGACTGGGAGGTCCGCAGGAAGGCCATCGAGGCCTACGTCTCGCAGTTCGGCCAGGAAGGTCCGGCCACGCCGATTTCCGGCGCGTCGTTCCGCGAGCTGCTGGAATCGCGCGGACGGTTCCTGGGAAGCCGCATCCGCGTCCGCCACGCGGAAGGCTTCGTCTGCGACGAACTTCCCGAGGTCGCCGATCCGTGCGCCCTCGCGAGCGCGGAGTTCTGACATGAGGATCGCCATCAGTTGCATGCCTTCCCCGGGCGGTTCCGGGGTTCTCGCATCCGAGCTCGGCAGGGCGTTGGCAAGGAGGGGCCACGAGATCCACTTCGTGACCTCCAGCATTCCCCACCGGTTGCGTTCCGAACCCGAGCCCGGAATCATCTTCCACGAAGTCAGGGCCCTCCACTACCCGGTGTTCGAGCACACCCCGTTCACCTTGGCGCTGGCGGCAAAGCTCGCCGAGGTCTGGCGCCACCACAAGCTCGACCTGTTCCACGTCCACTACGCGATCCCCCACGCGGCTGCGGCATTCCTGGCGCGCGAGATGCTTTCGCCGTGCCATTCCCCGATCATCACCACGCTCCACGGGACCGATGTCACCCTGGTCGGACAGGATTCGTCCTATCGCGACATGGTCCGGTTCTGCCTGAACCGCTCGGACGCCGTGACGGCCGTTTCCGACTGGCTCAAGGATGTCACGGAAAGGGAATTCCATCCGGAGACGGAGGTGCGGAGGATCCACAACTTCGCGGACCACGAACTGTTCCGACCACGACCCCGCGATCCGAGGTTCCTGCCCGGCGACACCGGGCGCAAGGTGTTCCTCCACGTATCCAATTTCCGTCCGGTCAAGCGGGTCCAGGACGTGGTGCGCACGTTCGCCCGGGCCGTCGGTCAGGGCGTCGACGGCGTACTGGCCCTGGCGGGCGAAGGTCCCGATCTCGGGCTCGCCCTGGAGGTGGCCGAACGGGAAGGGGTGCGCGACCGCGTGCGGCTTCTGGGGGTCACCGACGACGTATCGAGGATCATTCCCAACGCCGACGTGTTCCTGTTTCCGTCCGACGGCGAAAGCTTCGGTCTGGCTCCGCTCGAGGCCATGCTCTGCGAAGTGCCGGTGGTCGGGGCCCTGGCCGGCGGGCTTCCCGAGGTCGTCGAACATGGTGCGACGGGTTTCCTGCATCATGTGGGGGACGTGGAGGGCATGGCCGCCTCGTGCGTGAGATTGTCCAACGATCCCGACATGGCCAAGGCGTTCGGACAAGCCGGGCGCGAGCGCTCGATCCGGTTGTTCTCGATCGATTCGATCGTGGACCAGTACGAGGCACTCTACCGCGAACATGCGCGACGTCGAGGCTGTTGCTGCGACTGATCGGCGGTCGGCGACCGATCGAGATCCCGTTCAGGCGGGTTCTTCGCGCGTGAGGAACTCGACGATTCCCCGATGGTCGGGGAATCTTTCCAGCATCTCGCGTCGCGTCCCGAGCTGGAAATCGGCGAAATCGAACCCCGGCGACACGGTGCACCCGCAAAGCGACCATTCGCCTCGCGACATGGCGCCGAACCAGGCCCCGGCCGGCACCACCGCCTGGAAGGTCTGTCCGGACACGATGTCGGGTCCCAGGACGATTTCCAGGTGCGATCCATCTTCGTGCAACACATGGACGGAAATCGGCGAACCCTGGTACCAGTGCCAGATTTCGTCGGAGGCGATCCGGTGCAGGCGGCTGGGGAATCCGCTTCGCAGGAGGAAGTAGATGCACGTCCCCGCCGACCGGTCGCCCCCGAATCCCTCGGGCAGGGCCTCGCGCGGGATGCTTTCCTTCGCGCGCCACGTCTCGCGGTACCAGCCGCCTTCGGGGTGCGGCAGCAGATCCAGGGTCTGCGCCCATTCCTCGGCGGTGCGCGGGGTCATGTTTCGTCTTCCTCCGAGCCCGATGTCGCGTTGTCCGACGCCACCACCGCCTTGCCTCGCGGGTAGCCGGGAAACAGCCTGCGCGGAGTCCAGGGTTCTTCCGGCTGCAGCAGCGCGTTCACGGTGTCGGTCAGGCTGCGGGCGACGCGATCGGTGACCGGACGGTTCCCGACGCGGGCCTTCTGGACGTTCTTGTGGTTGAGCTTGCCCTCTGACGCCGCCACCACGTCGTGGTTGGACAGCTTGGCTTCGGTCAGGATCCGGTCGAGCAGGGTCGAATTCGCGTCGGTCATCGTTTGCGAATCGTAGTACAATCGGTGGCGTCCGTCGGCGAACGATGGCTTCGGCCCTCCGTTTTCCGGCGACTCGGATCTCTTCGGGCTGATTTATTTGAGATGGTCCATTGTAGCGTACCGTTCGCCTTGTGCGAGATCCTTCCGATCGAGGATGCGTAGAACCGCCTTGGCGACCCGGTCTGGCGCGACGAGCTGTCCGTTTTCCTTGCGCTGTACGAACCGCTCGACATCGGGGAAATCGCTCTTGGCGGCGGCGCGGATTCCTTCCTGCATGGCCGTGTCCATCACACCAGGGTCGATATTGATTGCGGTGAACGAGAATGGTTCCGATTTCTGCTCCAAGGCCAGCGTGCGCACGAAATGGTCCAATCCGGCTTTGGCCGCACAGTACAAGGACCATCCCGCGAATGGGCGCAGCGCGGCTCCCGAAGAAACGCTCGCGAGAACCTTGCGGCAGTCCGTGTCCTGGAATCGCGAGATCACGGAGGCGAAGAACTGGACGCCTCCGATCAGATTCGCTTCCAGATTGCGGGCTACCGATTCGGGTTCCTTGCGCGAGACCGGACCCATCGGATCGAGCGCGCCCGCGTTGTGGATCGCGACGATTTCGGTCACACGCGATGGATCGTTGTGCGCCAAAGCCCGGTCCATGATCGCGCGCGCATCGAGCGGTCTGGAAAGATCCACCACGATGGAGTACGGGTGTGGTGCCGAACGCGAGAATTCGATCGTGTGGAATCCGTTGGCAGCAAGCTGTTCGCAGAGCGCGAACCCCAGGCCGCGCGATCCGCCGGTGACGATGGCCAAACGCATGGAAATATCCTCCGTGGAGGAGCAAGGTACAGATTCCGACCACGGGTCCGGGATTCGGTGCGATCTGCGGCCCATTGCCGGATCAGGGCTTGGCGAGCAAGTCCGATCTTCGCGGGCCGTGGAACACGATGTCGTCGAGCTGAAAGCGGCGCGCAGACGGAGGAGCCATGAACCGAAGGGCGCGGTTCGTACGGAGATCCGGGTTCTACATTCTCGCGTATGGACCATAGACTGAAAGCGGCTGTTCAATGGGGGTTGTCCATCGTTCCTGGTGGAACCTGGATGAACAACCGATTGCAAAATGTTCGGAAAATGATGCCCGATTGGTTCATGGCGAACAAGCTTGCGGTCGCGAAGGAAGTTCTCGATTTGTACACGCGGAACTCCCGCGAGGCGCTGCCACCTGATCGGATGAAGAGTCTGGAGATCGGGGCCGGTTGGGATCTGCTGCTCCCATTGGCGATGCGGGGATGCGGTGCCGAAGAGATCCATTGCATCGATATCTTCCCGCACCTGGATACCCGTCGCATCGCAGACGCGATCGCTCTGCTGAGGAAGCTCGATCCGGAGGGTTGCGCGAGTCGATTGCCGGAATGGACCGAACCGGCGGATGGAGGGCTTGGCGACCACCTCAAGTCCGGCTACGGGATCCGATACGCTGCTCCGTGCGATGCTCGACGGACGGGTTTCGAAGAGTCGTCGTTCGATTTGTTCCTGAGCTACCATGTGATGGAGCACATTCCCCCTCATGACCTGCGGGAGATCCATCGCGAATCCTTCCGACTCCTGAAGCCTGGAGCCGTGGCGATCCACTATGTCGATCTGCAGGATCATTGGGCATACGCCACGCCTCGGCGTTCCGTGCACGGGTTTCTCGCGAACGGCCCGATCTCTTGGAAATGTTTGAATCCACCGTTGCACTACCAAAACAGGCTGCGCAGCAAAGAGCACGTGGAATCCCTGGCGAGCGTTGGTTTTGAAATCGTCGTCCGAAACGAAACCCCTGCGACCGAGGAACAATTGGCCGCTCTGCGCCAACCCGGCGCGGTTCACTCGGAAATCCAATCCAAGGTCAGTCTCGAGGAGCTCGGGGTCACCTATCTCGTGGTGGTCGCCAGAAAACCAGGTTGAGCGGCGATCGAGGCGGGCTGCATGTGCTCAATTCTCGGTGTTGTTGCCCCACGGATTCCAGTCGACCCAGCGCGAATCGACGATTTCCGTCTTTCCCGATTTCCATGCGTCGATCAGGCAGTCTTCGCAGGGTTCGTCTTCCACCTGCTTGAGCGCGCCCGTTTCTTCCATCCAGCGGATCTGGCGACGGAACGTGTCCACCAAGGGAACCGTGGTGGAAAATCCGAGATCGGCCTTGGCCTTGGAGTTGTCGTAGACGCTGGGGAAGCGGTAGATGAACCAGGCTCCCAGGCTGCGGCGCGGGGCCACCTTGCGCAGCCATTCGGACGGGGCGTAGACGGGGTTGAACCTGCCACCCGCGGCCTCGGCAAGCGCGGCGTACACACCGTTCCAGTCGGTGTGTTCGTCGGACGTGAGATGGTAGTCGTTGGCGAAGGCCTTGGGGTTGCCCAGGGTGGCCACGAACCCGCGCGCGACGTCCGACACGTGGGAGATGGCCCACGGAGTGAATCCGCCGTCCATGAGCAGTACGGGCAGATTCTGGCGCATCCGCGAAACGAGCGAGTCGTCGAAGAACAGGCCGCAGGCGGTGGCGCCTTCGCCGGTGGTGTACGAGGGGCGGATCAACGTCGCGTGGGTGCCGTCGCGACCGGAATTGTCCAACAGGATTTTCTCGATGCCCGCCTTGCTCACGCCGTACATGCCGAACGGCTGGCGCGGCGAGGTCTCCTTGATGGGGAGTTCCGCTGCGGGACCGCCATAGACGCATGCGGTGGAGCAAAGCACCACCTGGCCCACCTTGCCCCAGAACGTGTCCACCAGCTGGGTGCCGTTCTGGGGGGCGAACGCCGTCATGTCGATGACCGCGTCCCACTTGCGACCGGCCACGGCGCCTTCCAGCGAACCCGGTTCCCAGCGATTCCCGGAGAGCTTTTCGACTTCGCCGCGAAAACGGACCGGGGTCGCGCCCCGGTTGAAGACCGTGACCCGGTCCCCGCGATCGAGAAGCTGCTGCACGATGGCGGTGGAAATCAATCCCGTTCCGCCGATCACCAGGACGTCCATGTTCACCTCGTAGGCTTGAATTCGCCTTCCTTGGTCGCCAAAGCCGCGCCTGGGGTTGCATCGACTTCGCATGCGACCAGATGGATCGGTTTCCCGGCCACCTCTTCGCCGCGCAGTCCGCGCGAGACGTTGTGCGCGAAGATCTCGATGCGGCTGACCACGTTGGGGGGGTAGGCGTTGCCGTCGTTCTCGATGGCGATCACCGGAAGTCCTCGGTCGCGGGCCCACGGGGCGTACACGGCCTCGATCAGGCGGCCCGGCAGGCAGGCGAACGGCGAGATGATGGCGATGCCGTCCCAGCCGTCTTCCATGGCGATCGCCGACACGGCGGGCGAAAGCGAGGCTTCGCTTTCCAGCTCCGGATCGCCGAACTCGTAGGAGCGCTCCATGATGGTCTTCATGCTGCGGCTCGGCGGCGGGAGAAGCCCGGTGCGCGACAGGATGTGTTCGATCTTGGTTTCCTGGTGGTGCTTCCAGGCCATTTCGAGCTTCATCCAGGCGAGCTTGCGCGCCTCGACAGAGAAGGGGCGCTTCCACAGCGGCAAGGCGTTCATGCTCTTGCGGTAGCGGCGCACCTGGTCCCAGTCCAGGTAGTTGATCCATTCGCCCAGGCCCGCGATCTTGGTGGCGATGCCGCGGTCGGAGAGCAGGTTCGTGAGAGGCGACACGGAATATTCGTCGCGGCGCACGAAGATCTCGCCCACCACCATGACCTTGCGCGATTCGTCCATGGTCTTCTTGAGCGGGATCGCGGCCAGGCGGTCGGCCCAGAGCGGGAGGTTCTTCCAGATGCCCTGGACGCCCTTCTGGGAGCATTCCACGGCTTCCTTCTCGATCTTGTCCAGGACCGCGAGGCCCGCCGCGGAGTCCTGGGCCAGGGCGCGGATGGAATTGCGGATGTCGCGGATCATGTCGGAGAAGTAGATCCCGACCATCGCGTTCTTGCTCCAGTCGGTTCCGAGCTCCGTGTAGGAGTTGTCGGAGTTCAACGACAGGCACAGGACGTTCTTGTAGCCCAGCTCGCGGAAGAGGTTCTCGTAGAAGATCGCGTACTGCCCCGTGCGGCAAGGCCCGGTGGTCAGCGGCATGAACAGCACGTACACGCGTTCGGGATCGATCTCGTTGTTGGCGAACCAATCCAGGAACGAACCCAGCACGAGCAGGGACGGGATGCATTCCTTGCCGGACGCCACGGCGCGGGCGCGCGAGGCGGTGTGGAAATCGGGTTCGGGAAGCGCCACCGAACGGATTCCCTGCGCTTCCGAAAAGCCCGCCAGCAGGCGGGTCCCGAGCTGTCCCATGGAGGGCCACAGCATCTGCACACGCCTGTCGGTGAGGTCCACAACCTCGCCCGAAGCGTTGTTGCGCAGGCAGGTCTTCTTGCCTTCCAGCTGGATGTCCCAGTCGCGTTCCACCATCATGGTGTCTTCGGTCATCTTGGCGCGCCGGTAGCCTTCCACGATGTCCAGGAACGCCTCGATGCGCGTGTCCACGCCGGCGTCTGCCGTGTGGCTGTCCAGCTCGAGGATCAGGAACGGCTTGGTGTTGTGGATCCAGCGCAGGTAGTGCAGGATGAAGCTGTCGGGCGCGCACGAGAAGTTGCTGACGAAGCACAGGAACAGGTTGGGGTGCGCCTTCACCTGAACGGCCGACTTGAGGTTCTGCTGGCCGTAGTACCAGTACATGTTGTCGGTGATCTCTTCGTCCTGGAACGGCATGAAGTCGAACGGGATCACGGTGTAGCCGCGGGTGGCGAACTTGCGGGGGATCCCCATGTTCGCCTGGCTGGTCAGCACGTTGTAGGGGCGACCGCACAGCACGATGATCGGCTTCTTGGATTCGTCCGCCTTGGCGACGATCTCCGCCCCGATCCTGCGGCCCTCCTCGTAGCATTCCTTCTGCTTGGCCAGCGCCGCGGCCCAGGCCTTGCGGCCCTGCGCCTTGGTGAACCCCAGGCGCACGGCCACGTCCACCATCGGGTCGGAGCCTTCGTCGAAGCCCTTGGTGAAGTCCAGCACCGGGCGCAGGATCTTGGAATCGTCCAGGCCCAGCGCGGTCCTCAGGTAGTACGGGACACCCTGCATGATGGGGCAAAGGCAGGCGTGGATGTCGTCCTGGTAGGAGGGCATCGCCTTGAACTGGGGCAGGAAGTACCACTCGACGTCGGACTTGCGGGCGGTTTCCGTCACGGCATGGGCCAGCTCTGCTGGATAGCAGTATGAGGATTCGCACTTGGCCACGCCGCCTTCGTCCATCTTGGACACCAGGCGCGGACGCACCCCGAGCTGGTGGAAGAAGTTGGAATAGAGCGGCCACAGCGTGTGCACGCTGAACGCCTCGGGGACGGCCACCACGGTGGCCGATTCGGGAAGTTCGTCGGCCTTGGCCGAATACTTGTCGAAGTACAGCTCGTGGCGCTTTTCCACCCAGTCGATCGCATCTTCGGCGCCGGTGTTCTTGCGACGGGAATTGGCGTAGCGGTTGCAGCGCCCGCCAAAATGGTACTTGTGCCCGCCCACGTCCAGCATCTGGATGGGGCAGAAATTGTCGCAGGCCTTGCAGCGGTAGACCTTGCCCTGGGTCACTTCGCGGGCAAGGATGTCGGCGATCGACCACTGGCCCTGGTCCAGGTCGCCCGCGGCGTGCTTTTCCAGCGCCAGGAGCGCCACCCCGAAGCAACCCATGAGTTCCGGATCGGGTGGCACGATGATGTTCTTGCCGAGCAGCGTGGCGAAGGCCATGGGCACGGCCGGGTTCTTGGCCACGCCGCCCTGCAGCACGATGTGGCTTCCCACGCGGCGGTTGCCCACCACGCGGTTCAGGTAGTTGGACACGATGGACAGCACCAAGCCGGCAACGATGTCGTCGCGGGTGGCGCCCTGCTGGATCGCCTTGCGGATGTCGGAATTGATGAACGCCGAACAGTGCTCGCCGAACCGCAGCGGGGCCTTGGCGGCCAAGGCGGCGGGGCCGATCTGTTCCGGCTTGTGGATGTCGAGGTCGCCCGATGCGGATTCTTCCAGGAACGATCCGGTGCCCGCGCTGCAGGCCTCGTTCATGGCGTAGTCCACCGGCACGCGGTTGCGCAGGTGCACGTACTTCGCGTCCTGGCCGCCGATCTCGAAGATGGTGTCGATGTCGGGATCGAAATGCGTCACGCCCACGGTGTGGGCGATGATCTCGTTGTAGACGCCGCCGGTCTCGCAGAACACGCCCAGAAGCTCGCGCGAGCTGCCGGTGGTGGCCACCAGCCGGATGTCGATGTCGGTACCCGCGCCCAGCGGGCCGCTCAATTGCTCGCGAACCGATTCCATGCACTTGCGCAGGGCGGCGACGGGGTCGCCCAGGGTGCGGCCGTAGTGGCTGGCCACGATCTCCTTGGTCTCCATGTCGAGCAGGACGACCTTGGTCGTGGTCGATCCGCCGTCGATGCCCAGCACGTACTGGCGACCGGGGCGCGCGACCGCGCGCTTGGGTTCCACGAACCGGACCTTGTCCTTGGCCAGTTCCAGGGAAGGGGCGCGCGGGTACTGGATGTCGGCGTCACCCAGGAGGTCGTCGATCGCCGGCAGGGGAGCGCCTTCTTCGCGGGCCATGTCGGCCATGCCCCAGGCCTCCAGCCAGGCCGCCTGTTCGGGCACCAGGAACTCCACGTCGGGGAGTTCGTCGCGCAGAAACTGGACCAGGTGGGGGTTCTTGGTCGCGCCGCCGGCCAGCAGCACGCGTCCTTTGGTGATGCGGGCGCGGTTCAGGAAATCCACGACCTTCTTGGACATCACGTTGGACAGCGACAGCACGATGTCGTGCTTGTCGGCTTCGCCCTTGTTGAGCTTGTGGGTGCAGTCGCTCTTCATGAACACCGAACAGCGGCTGGACAGCTTGCAGACCTGGGAGGCGGCGACTTCGGGCTTGAACACGGCCTCCACGGGCAGGCCCATGCGCTTGAGCTGCTGCGCGAAGAACTCGCCGGTTCCCGACGCGCACTTGTTGCCCGCGTAGGTGTTCACGATCCGGTTGTGGGGATCGAGGGTGTACACCACCAGGTCTTCGCCGCCCACGCTCACCACCGCGTCCACCGTTTCACCCAGCTTGCCCACGGCGCGTTCCACGGCGGCGGGGGCGATGCGGTCGGGGACGCGGAACTGGCGGCGTCCCTCCTGCCCGGTGATCAGGGCGGGAATGCCCGCCTCCACACCGCGGTCCACCAGGATCTTCTTCAGGGTGCCGGGAAGGTCGCCGTCGTGCGGGCGGACCTCCGACCAGGCGATCGAGCTTCCGTCGATGCGACAGACTTTGACACTTGCGGCGCCGATGTCGATCCCAAGACCGGACCCGTTCAGATTGGGATTCGAGACAGAGGCGGACATGAACGACTCCTGAAGAGGGGTGGTTGGTGTGGTGTTTGGGCCGTCGAAGCCGGAAATTGGCTCAAGGCCGCATCCGGACCAGGATATCTGGAAATCTAGGTCCGAATCTCTCAAAATGCCGCAGGATTGATTGTCAATTCGTGGGGTGCCATTCGGGCGATTCGTCGGTGGCGACGGAGCGGTCGAACCGCTATTCCCCCCGCTTCGAGGGGTTGTCGCCAAAGAGAGTGATGTTGGTCTTGACGTTGGTGCGGCCTTCGACGAACTCCTTCAGCAGGTCGACCACCTCGAGGGTGCGTTCCACCTTGCGCAGCAGGCTGTCGTCGCGAACCAGAGGTTCCAGCGGAACGGCAACCCTGTGCACGAGCGTGTCGGTTTCTTGCGCGACGGTGCGGGTTCGCGAAATCAGGTCGCGGACCTGGACCAGGGCCGTGTCGGTGGAGGCGAGGGCCTGCAGAAGCTGCGGCTCCATGTGTTTCAGGGAGTCGGCCAGGTGCTTGGCGAGCCGGCTTCCGTCGCGGAGCGAAGGACCCAGCGATTTCGATCGCACCAGCACGCGGTCGATCCTGGAGAGGACGGAATCCGTTCTGGAAAGCGTGGAAAGGATGTCCTTGTGCAGCGGCTTCTTGCCGGGAGCGCCGTTGGCCTGGGCTTCGGTCCAGGCCAGGATCTCGCCGACCTTGGCGACCACTTCCTTGATCCCGCTCATCACTTCCGCGATGCCGGGTTGGAATGTGCCCGGGATGTCCCGTTTGCGGTCCAACGGCGGGAACGTATCGGTGCCGGGTTCGAGCAGCACGTAGCGCATGCCCATCAGGCCGTTTCCGACATTGAAGGCCCGGGCGTCGGAATGGATTTTCTGGCGCTTCCAGAAGCGGACCTTGGCGCGAACTCCGGTGGTGTCCGAGGTGATTTCTTCCACCTGTCCGACGTCCACGCCTTGGATCGCCACGGGATCGTCGGGTTGCAGGCTCCCGATCAGGTCGCCCGACCCCGAGAAATGCACCCAGACGTGGTCGAGCTCGAGCTGGGTGTAGGTGTAGAACCTCCAGCCGAACAACAAAAACGCCAGGGTCACCGCGACGACGGTGGCGTATCCCACGATCCGAGAGTTCGGGCGTAAGTGGGTTTGACTAGCCAAAAGAGCCACCAAGCGGACTTGAACCGCTGACCCACGCATTACGAATGCGTTGCTCTACCAACTGAGCTACGGTGGCTGGAGGGTGGAAAAATTAGTCCAACCTCGCGATTTGGGTAGGGGCAGAATTCGCCGGTGTCGCAATCCGAAGCGACGGATCAACCCGCCGTCGGCGGGGGGCGGCGCGGGAAGCGGCGGTCGGGTTCGATCTTGGGGAGCTCGGCGCGCGAGCTGATCGACACGTTCTTGTCGCCCAGGATGGATCGCAGTTCGCCAAGCAGTTCGGGTTCGGGCACCACCTTCACGGTGCGCGATTCCATGAGCCAGTTGCCCTGCAGGGACTTGACGTGGAACACCACGCGGCAGCGCCCCGGGAATTGTCGGCAGGCGCCTTGGAGCTTTTCCAGCACGGGTTCGGACAACTGGCGCGTGTCCACGTGCAGGTGGAGCGTGTCCACGATCCTGGTGCGCACCTTGGAAAGCTGGCCTGCCCGGATCCCTTCCAGCGCCTTTGGGGCGGGGGCGTCGTCGTTGCCTTCGTCGTTGCGGTCGCGCGATTCCCTCACGCGGGCGATCAGCACGATCCGCGCGCCGTCGGCGGCCACGTCGCGGTTCTTTTCGCCTTCTTCGGGGTCTTCGGAAATCCACGAGTTGGGCCAGAAGGCGACCTCGCACACGCCGGAGAAATCCTCCAGCTCCAGGAACGCGAACTCGCGACCGTCCTTGTTCAGGCGGGTGCGACGGGATCTGACCAATCCGCCCACGCGCACGACCTTGTCGACCGGGAGTTCGGCGATCTGGCACAGCGGAGTGCAGCAGGCTTCCAGGTCGTCGCGGAACGGATCCAGAGGGTGTCTCGACAGGTACATGCCCAGGACTTCGCGTTCCTTGTCCAACACTTCTTCGAACGACCAGGGATCCACATCGGGAAGCGCCGGGGGAGGGGTCTCCATGCCGCCGTCGTCGTTGCCCATGTCGAACAGGCTCACCTGGTCGCGATCGCCCGATTTGCTCGCGAAGGCCAGCGCTTCGGGCACCACGTGGAACTGCTGGGCGCGCGTGCCGGGGAGTTCGTCGAACGCTCCCGCCATGGCCAGCGATTCCAGGCTGCGGCGGTTCACGTTCTGCGGCCCCAGCCGCTTGCAAAGGTCGAACAGGTCCACGAACGGGCCGTTTTCGCGGCGGTCGGCCACGATGGCCTCGGCCACCGAGCGTCCCACGTTCTTCACGCCCGCCAGGCCGCAGATCACCTTGCCGTCCTGCACGTCGTACTTGGGCTCGGATTTCTGCACCGAAGGCGGGACCACCGGGATTCCCAGGCGCTTGCATTCGTTGACCAGCACCACCAGGCGCTCGGTGTTGTCCAATTCGGAGTTGCAGTTGGCTGCCAGGTATTCGGCGGCGTAGTTGGCCTTGAGCCAGGCGGTCTCGTAGGCGACCACGGCGTAGGCCGCGGCGTGCGACTTGTTGAACGCGTAGGCGGCGAAGGGGATGAGCAGTTCCCAGAGCTTCTTGGCGAGTTCGGGAGTGTAGCCTTTCTTGACCGAGCCCTCGATCCACTTGCTCTCTTCCTTCTGGAGCTTTTCCAGGTCCTTCTTGGCCATGATGCGCCGCAGAAGGTCGGCGCCGCCCAGGCTGTAGCCCGCCAGTTGCTGGGCGATGGCCATCACCTGTTCCTGGTACACCATCACGCCGTAGGTGGTCCCCAGGATGGGTTCCAGGTCGGGGTGGTAGCAGTCCACTTCCTCGCGGCCTTGCTTGCGTCGGATGTAGACCGGAATCTGTTCCATGGGCCCCGGGCGGTACAGGGCGTTCATGGCGATCAGGTCTTCAAGGCGTTCGGGGCCCAGCTGGCGCAGGTAGTTCTGCATGCCGCCCGATTCGAACTGGAACACGCCGATCGTGTCGCCGCGCCCCAGCATCTCGTAGGTCTTGGCGTCGCCGTCCTGGATCTGTTCGGGATCCACCGCCACGCCGTGGTTGCGCTCGATGAGCCTGCAGGCCTCCTGGATCACCGACAGGTTCCGCAGACCCAGGAAGTCCATCTTCAGGAGGCCGATGTTTTCCGCGTAGTCCTTGGAGAACTGCAGCACGACCTGGTCGGGCTGGCCTTCGGGGCAGTACAGCGGTCCGTAGTATTCGACGTTTCTTGGCGCGATGATCACCGCCGCGGCGTGCATGCCGGCGCCGCGCACGTAGCCTTCGATCTGCTTGGCGATCTCGTAGGCCTGCTGGAACCGAGGGTCGGCCTCCACCGCGTCGCGCAGCGGCGGGCTCTGCTCGATCGCCTCGTCCAGGCTGGGTTCCTTGCCGGCGACCGGCGGCGGGAACAGCTTGGTCAGTCGGTTGACCTCGTTGTGGTCGATCCCCAGCGTGCGCGCGGTGTCCTTGAGCGCGGCCTTTGATTTCAGTCGCCCGTACGTGATGATCTGGGCCACGCACTCCTTGCCGTACTTGTCCTTCACGTACTGGATGATCCGCTCGCGGTCCAGGTCCGAGAAGTCCGAGTCGATATCGGGCATGGAGACGCGTTCCGGATTCAGGAAGCGCTCGAACAGCAAGGCGTACTTGAGGGGGTCCACGCTGGTGATGCCGGTGACGTAGGCCACCAGCGATCCCACCGCCGAACCGCGCCCCGGCCCCACGGGAATCCCCATGTCGCGCGCGGCCTGCATGAAGTCGGCCACGATCAGCATGTAGCCGGCCACCTTCATGTTCTTCATCATCGCCAGTTCGTATTCCAGGCGGTCGATCGCCTCCTGGGGCGGATCGCTCCAGCGCTTCTTCAAGCCTTCGCGGCTGATGTGCGCGAGGTAGGCGTCGTCGTCCTCGAACCCCGGCGGCAGCGGGAAGCTCGGGTAGAAGTACGCTCCGGTGGGAATGACCGACTTGCAGCGCTCGGCGATCTCCAGCGTGGCGTCGCAGGCCTCGGGATATTCGGCGAAGATGGCGCGCATCTCGTCGGCGGTCTTGAAATGGTGCTCGCGGGAGGCGAGCCTGGGGTGGTCGGCGTCGGCCAGCCGCGTGGCGGTGCGGATGCAGCCCATGACCTCCAGCGCTTCGTGCTGCTCCTTCTCCAGGCAGTACACCGAGTTGGTGGCCACCGTGCGCAGGCCTTCGGCCTTGGCCAGTTCCGACAATTTCCGGCAGGTTTCCTTTTCTTCCGCCAGGCCGTGGTCCTGCAGTTCCAGGAAGAACCGGTCGGCGCCCAGCATCTCCTTGTAGATCCGCGCGATCTCCAGCGCCTTGGCGTCCTGTCCCTGGCGCAGCCAGTGGTCGATCTCGCCTTCGGGACCGCCCGACAGGAAGATCAGGCCTTCGTGGTGTTCGGCCAGCAGCTCGCGGTCGACGCGAGGTCGGCTCGAATAGCCTTCGGTGTGGCCCACGGTGACGAGCTTGGACAGGTTCCGGTAGCCGGGTTCCAGTTCCTGGACCAGCGCCACCAGCGCGAACGGTTTCTGTCCGGTGCGGTCCCTGCGGCCCTGCGCCGACACCCACAGTTCGGCGCCGTGCACCGGCTGGATCTTGGCGTCCTTGCAGGCCGATTGGAACTCGATGGCCCCGAACATGTGGCCGGTGTCGGTGAGGGCCACGGCGGGCATTCCGCATTCGGCCGCCTTGGCGGGCAGCGACTTGGCCGGACCGATCTTCTGCTTGGTCTCCTTGTCGTATTTGCGCTTGTCGATCAGACGACAGGCGCCTTCGAGCATGGAATACTCGGAGCGGACATGGAGGTGGACGAAGCTCATGGAGTTCTGGAAACCTAGATCCGTGGTGGGGCGTCGGGCGAGTCTTGCAAGTTGGGAAACCGGTGTCTACACGCGCCAGCCGACCGTAGGGCCGCCAACGGCGGGTGCCGAAAACGTAGGGGTCAGGCATGCCTGACCCGAAACGGCGAAGGCACCGAGGCCGAACGGCCGATGCCCGCAGGGCGGCGACCCACCGAAGGTGGGTGGCGCCCGGAACCAACCTTACGTCGTGGTCAGACCCTCGATGGGCATCTTCTCGTCGTGGTGGGTTTCGTCGTGGTGGTGTTCCGACGGGGCCGATTCGGCTTCGTCGGTTTCCTTGCCTTCGGGATGTTCGGCGCTCTGGATGCGCCGGCGCGGACGGTAGTCGCGCGGATCCAGGCATTCGTCGTACAGTTCGCGTTCGATCTGGATCCAGTCGGTGCGATCGATGCCGCGGAAGGTCCGGCTTGCCGAAGAATAGGGATAGGCGGAGGCGATCTTGATCCAGCGTTCCTGCTCGCGGGCGATGGCGCGGATCTCGTCGGCGACGTCGGCGAAATCCTGGTCCTGCGAAAAGACCAGCGCGACGTCGAAGGCCTTGGAATGGGCGCGCTGCACGATGTCCAGGGCCATGCGCAGATCGATGCCCTTTTCGATGCTCACGGGCATCATGGTGGTGCGGCCGTCGGGCTGGTGGACCGGACGCTTGCGGGTCTTCCAGCTCTTCCACCAGGTCATGGCGCCCTGGTGCTCCAAGGCGCGCAATTTGTTCATCCAGAAGCGGTTCCAGTATTCGTTCTCTTCGGTGGAAGGAACGGACGTGTAGACGCGTACCTGCTGGAGCTCCCATCCCATCTGGGTGGAGATCTTCTGGGCGAGCAGGATGGGATCGTAGTCGGGGTAGAACGATCCGTACGCCTGCCTGGCTGCGTGGAACAGGCTCTGGGCGTCGACGAAGGCAATGCAACGTTTGGTAGTTGGTTCCTGCGGCATATGATTGATCTGGGTAATTCCTCGATGATGGATCGGAAATATCTCAGCACGAGATAAATGGCGGGCGAATAGGGGTGAAGTTAAGCATTCCTCCCCGAATTCGCTGGGCGTTCGGTCGCACCACGACAGGATACACTCTTCAGGGCTGTCCGGAGGGCTTGGATGCGCCTTTTTCGCGGAGCGAATCTTGTCCGGCGGACGATCCCGGGAGCGGCGGCGTTGGCGTCGGAGCCGGAGACGCGGGGTTGGCGACGCCTTTGGAGCGCGAAGAAGAATCGGAATTCGGCGAGGGTGCGATTTCCGGTGACGGAATGTCCACATTGGAATCGGAATCCCTGGGGTGGGATTTGGAGTTCGGACGACCGACCTCCTCGGGCGCGGGCGCCAGCGGGTCGGGCGACATGAACGGCACGTCCACGGTCCAGCCGTTGATCCGTTTTTCCATGACCTCCATGGACTTGCGCACATCCACGCTGGTGTCGTAGGCGGCCATCACGCGCGGCGTGATGTAGATCGCAAGCTCCGTGGTCTGCTTGTTCTGCGTGTGGTAGGAGAACAACCTTCCGATGATCGGGATCGCCGAAAGGATGGGCAGGCCTTCCTGGGCTTTCAGGTCCACGGTCTGGATGAGTCCGCCCAGGACCAGGGTCTGGCCGTCCAGGAGCCGCACGTTGGTGGAAAGGCTCCGCGTGGACGTGCTGGGCGGCTTGTTGGCGTCGCCGGTGGCCGCGGAAAGGGGAGTGCGGATCTCGGGCTTGATTTCGGCGGTGATGAAGCCGGATTTCGTCAGGTACGGGGTGATCGTGAGGGTGATGCCCGAATTGAACGCGCGGTAGTCGCTGGACACGATCCCGTTGGTGTTGGTGGTGCTCACCTGGAAGTAGTCGGAGTTCCCGATGTTGATGGTGGCGGGCTGGCCGTTGAGCGTGGTCAGGCGGGGCCGCGCCAGCACCTTGGCAAGTTCGGCATTTTCCATCGCGTTGAGCTGGAGCATGAAGTCCTGCGGAAGCAGGGTCAGCGTGGCAAGCTCGAACGGACCGATGCTCGCCATGCGGCTGGACGATCCGTCGACGTGGCTCTTGAACGTGAGGGACGGGCCGTCGACGGAGGCTCCGGCGGCCGGGACTGTGCCGTTCTTCTTCTTGACGCCGATTTCCGACACCTTCTTGCGGGTGAATTCCACGATCACGGCTTCGATCACGACCTGCGGGACTTCCTGGTCGATGGTCCGCAGGAACCCCTTGATCTTGGCGTTGGATTCGGACGTGCCGGACAGCAGGAGCGCGTTCAGTTCGGGGATCGCCTGGATGCCCTGCAGGGGCAGGTTCTTGGGCAGAAGCGGCACGACCTTGTCGGCGCGCAGGTGGCGCAGGTAGTAGATCTCGGTGGTGGCCAGGGCTTGGCCCGACGACGACGCGGGGTTGCGGTCGCCGATCACCAGGATCGAATCCTGCATGGCGAAGGTGAACGGAGTCCCCTGCAGGATCAGTTCCAGCGCCTGCGTGAGCGGGACGTCCTTGAGGTTGGCGTCCACGGTGCCGCCCAGCATGCCCCAGGTGATCGTGTTGTAGCCGCCCTGGTCGGCCAGCTGCTGCACCACGTCGGAAAGCGGCGCCTGCTTGAGGCTGGCCGTCACCTTGCCCTTGCGCACGTTGAGGTCCAGTCGCCCGCGACCGCCGCCGCCCATGTAGCCCATGGGGTTCATGTTCTGGTTCTGGCGGTCGTCGGAAGACGACACGATCCAGGCTTCGCCTTGGCTGCGCAGCTCGAACCCCGACGCCGTCAGGATCGCCTTGAGGCCGTCCACCGGGTCCACTCCGCGCAGGGTTCCGGAAACCTGCCCCTTGGCGTTGCGGTCGACCAGGATGTTCAGGCCGGTGCGCTTGCTGTATTCTTCGGCGAAGGCCTGGATTCCCTGGTTCTTCACGGTCATGGTGATGGCGTTGCGGCCCACCTCGATCGTGCCCTGCGACTTGGGCATGGGCGAGCGCACCTGGTAGGCCTGGCCATCCCAGTAGATGTCGAACCCCAGCGGTTGCACGATGTTGCGGATGGCGTCCAGCACGGGCATGCGGTGGAGCGAGACGGTGACCTTGCCCTTGACTTCGGGGTAGGGGAAGATGTTGAGGTCGTAGGCCTTGGCGATCGCGCGCAGCACGTCGCGGATGTCCTGGTCGACGAACTCGGTGGGTTCCATGGTGGGACCGCCCGACGGGGTGGTCAGGTCGTCGGTTCCGGTCAGCGCATCGGATCCCGATCCTGCCAGGAAATCGGATCCGGCGGGGGCTGGCGGCGGCGCGAGGGTGGACCCAACGGGGGGAACGGAGGGATTCAATTGCGGATTGGCCGAGCGCGGCTGTGCCGTCCGGGGGGCGGCGAGGGCTGCGGTGGTCGCCAAGAGGGCGGCGAAGGCGAGGAAACTGGACGGAATTTTCATGGCGTGGAACCCAATCTAGAACTCGCGAAGCCGGCCGACCCGGGTCGGGAAGGTTCCCGGTGCGCATGGCCGCTTTCCGGCGCTTTCCGGCGCCGACCATGGAAAACGACTCGAGCTTTGCCATTGTCTTGTGGACGGAATGTTTCTACACTTCTTCGCCTTCGCACCCTGGCTCCGATTCTGGAGAAGGAAACAGCGGGGCGCGCTTATCGGGCGCGCAACGATCGTGCGATCCACAACGAAGGACCAAAAATGTCGCAGCTCCTGTACGGAACCGACGCCGATCTGCTCGAGATCGAAGGCAAGGTTTCCACGCGCACCCCCGAGGAAGCGGAAGCTCTCCTGAACGCCTACTCCGCCACCCTCGAAGGTGTCGAAGAAGGCAAGATCGTGGCCGGCACGATCCTCCAGTTCGACGACACCAACGTCATCGTCGACATCTCGTTCAAGAGCGAGGGCGTGATCCCCCGCCACGAGTTCAAGAACCCCGAAGAACTCGTCGTCGGCGCCCACGTGGACGTCTACATCGAGCAGATCGAAGGCGACGACGGACAGATCATCCTGTCCAAGCAGCGCGCCGACTTCATGAAGGTCTGGGAACGCATCCGCGACGCCTACGAGACCGGCGAAGTGGTCGAAGGCACCTTGCTGCGCCGCATCAAGGGCGGCATCGTGGTCGACCTGTTCGGCATCGAAGCCTTCCTGCCCGGCTCGCAGATCGATCTGCGCCAGATCCCGGACATGGACGCGCTCATCGGCCAGAACATGGGCTTCCGCGTCATCAAGGTCCACAAGTCCCGCCGCAACATCGTGGTGTCGCGCCGTATCGTTCTCGAAGAAGAACGCGGCCGCCTCCGCGACCAGATCATCGACACCCTGGAACGCGGACAGGTCCGCGACGGCGTCGTCAAGAACATCACCGACTTCGGTGCGTTCATCGACCTGGGTGGTGTGGACGGATTGTTGCACATCACCGACATGACCTGGGGCCGCATCCAGCACCCCTCCGAGCTCGTCCACATCGGCCAGAAGCTCACCGTCAAGGTCTTGGATTTCAACGATCGCAAGGAACGCATCTCCCTCGGGCTCAAGCAGCTCATGGAACATCCTTGGAAGACCGTCGCGACCAAGTACCCCGAAGGCCAGCGCGTCAACGGCAAGATCGTCTCGATCACCGACTACGGCGCGTTCATGGAACTCGAGCAGGGCGTGGAAGGCCTCATCCACATCTCCGAGATGTCCTGGACCCAGCATGTCAAGCATCCTTCGCAGGTCGTCAAGGTCGGCGACTCGGTCGAAGCCGTCGTTCTGCGCATCGACACCGAGAACGAGAAGATCTCGCTGGGCATCAAGCAGATCGAGCCCGATCCGTGGAGCACCATCGAAGCCGACTTGCCCCTGAACACGGTGATCACCGGTCAGGTCCGCAACTTGGCTCCGTTCGGCGCCTTCGTGGAAATCAAGGAAGGCATCGACGGCCTGATCCACGTGTCCGACATGAGCTGGACCAAGAAGGTGAACCATCCTTCCGAAGTCCTGCAAAAGGGCGACACCGTCACCTGCATGGTCCTGTCGGTCGACAAGGAGAAGCGTCGCATCTCCCTGTCGCTCAAGGCCATGGGCGAAGACCCCTGGAAGGGCGTCCCCAATCGCTTCCCGCTGGGCAAGCAGATCGAAGCCCCCATCGCGCGTCTCCTGGACCGCGGCGTGGTGCTCGACCTGGAAGAAGGCATCGAAGGATTCGTGCCGCTCTCCAAGCTCACCGAAGAGCAGATCAAGGTGCCTGCGGATTCCTTCCGCGTCGGCCAGGTCATCAAGGCCACCATCGTGGAACACGACATCGAGACCCGCAAGCTCACGCTTTCGTGCATCGATACCTCCACCGACTGGCGCAACTACGTCCAGGGCAGCCGCTCGGACGACAGCCGCACCACGCTGGGAGACATCTTCCGCGCGGCGCAGCAGGCGCAGCAGCAGTAAGACCGCCGCGAGGTTCGCGCCTCGCGACAGGTTTTGACACCAAGGCCCTTCTCGGCGGACGCCGGGAAGGGCTTTTCGCATCCAGTCGGAACTTGTCCGGCCGGGAACGCGGTCAGCGGCTCGGAGGATGGGAGTAGACGGGCGCCCAGGCGCGGGGTATCGGGGATACGCTGCATGTCGTCGGCGAAGAGACGATTCGGAGGCAAAAAATCTGGCGCAGACCTTGACGCCCAGTCGAGTTCTCCGTATACTTTCCAATCTCTAACGCAGCTGTAGCTCAATTGGATAGAGCATCTGACTACGGATCAGAAGGTTTGGGGTTCGACTCCCTACAGCTGCACTTTCCCACCCCATGGGAGGCGCAAAAATGAGCGTAGCTGAGACCCTCGACACTGTTCTCGATAAGGTCCGGACCCTCGCTCAGGCTGAGTCGGTGATCGGGCAGCCCATCCAGGCTCCCGATGGCTCGACGATCGTGCCTGTTTGTCGGATCACGGTCGGATTCGGCGGTGGCGGCAACTCCAACGCCGGCAAGGAAGGCGTCGGAACCGGTGCCGGTGCCGTCATTTCGCCGGTCGGATTCCTGGTCCTGCGAGCCGACAAGGTGGAAATCTTGCCGCTGGACCGCGACTCCTGGCAGTTCGGCAAGATCGTCGACTTCCTCCCGGACCTTGTGGACAAATTCCGCAAGAAATCGGCCGCCGACAAGCCCGAAAAGCCGCTGGCAGAGTAGGTTTTTTCGTCGCGGTTCGACCCATCGGTCGAGCGATGTCAGATTCTGGCGGTTCGGGCGAAATCGCACGGGTCGGGAAGGATGCCGGATCCTGGCATCTTGTGTTTTTTTCGTTTCATGCCGTTTTTTGCATGAAACGCCATTGGAATAGGCTAGAATTTGACAATTCGTAGCGATGGAGTCCTCCGGCTTTTTGCCGGAGATCGCGGCTTTGCTAGATTCCGGCCGCATTCGAGCTTTGGAGTCCAACGACGAACGATTCGTCGATCCTCCCGTATGCTGCGAGACGAACCAACCGCAAAGGAGCTGTTGTGAAGAAAATCATGATTTTAGTGGCGTTGGGAGCTGGCCTTGTCGCTGCGGCGAAGACCGAAGCCCCCTCCTTGGATCAGACCATCGGGATCGGCGCGGGCGTCGGCGGCCAGCACTACAATGGCACGTTCGGCGACCATACCGACTACCTGTACTACCGGGGATTCGTCAAGTACAATCCGCTGGAGTGGGCGGGTGCGCGTTTGACCTTGGGTGGCGGAAACATCGGCAGCGAAGGGTACGAGACCGAATGGTTCTCCAACCTGGGCCTGGACCTGGTTCTGCAACCCAAGATCGAACTCCTGGGATCGTTCCGTCCTTATGTGGCTTCGGGCGTGTCCACCACCTTCGGTACCTCGAAGGTCGATGGCTCGGTCAACGAAGACCTGGATTGGAACTTCTACGCGCCGGTCGAACTCGGCCTGGAATACCTGATCAACAAGAACTGGTCGGCATGGGCATGGGGTGAAACCTACCTGCACATGGACAAGTGGGATCGCCTGGATGGCGTCGTGACAGGTTCCGACAACTATCTGGACAAGCGCGACGATCTCTACAAGGCCGGTCTGGGCATCACCTTCCGCTTTGGCGTGAAGCTGGACGCCGACAAGGATCTGGTCCCCGACGCCTTGGACAAGTGCCCCAACACCCCGGCAGGAGTCAAGGTCGACGTCACGGGTTGCCCGCTGGACGAAGACAAGGACGGCGTGGCCGACTACAAGGACAAGTGCCCGGCGACGGCTCGCGAAGCCAAGGTGGACAGCCTCGGTTGCGCGCTGGATACCGACAAGGACGGCGTGGCCGACCACCTGGACAAGTGCTCCAGCACTCCGGCTGGCGTGAAGATCGATGCCGCCGGCTGCCCGGTGGACTCCGACAAGGACGGCGTTGCCGACTACCTGGACAAGTGCGCGAACACCATGGTCGGCGCCCGGGTGGATGCCGCCGGTTGCCCGACCGATGCCGACAAGGACGGCGTGGCCGATGCCGCCGACAAGTGCGCCAACACTCCGGTCGGAGTGCGGGTGGATGCCACCGGTTGCCCGCTGGATACCGACAAGGACGGCGTGCCGGACCACATGGACAAGTGCTCCAAGACTCCCGCCAAGGCCGCGGTCGACCTCACCGGCTGCCCGCTGGACACCGACAAGGACGGCGTGTTCGACTACGCCGACCAATGCCCCGGCACCAAGGCCGGCGACAAGATCGACAGCACGGGTTGCACGATCATCGTGATCGAGAAGGGCGCCAAGCTCACGCTCGACGGCATCGTGTTCAAGTCCGGTTCGGCGGAAATCGACATGTCCAGCGCACCCACCCTCGCTCGCGCCGCGGCCGCTTTGGCCAAGGCTCCCGACGCCAAGGTGGAGATCGCCGGCTTCACCGACAATGTCGGCAAGGCCGCCACCAACAAGAAGCTTTCGCAGAAGCGCGCCGAAGCCGTGCGCAAGTACCTGATCGAGGCCGGCACCCCGGCTCCCCAGCTGACGGCCGTCGGCTACGGAGCCGCCCAGCCTGTGGGCGACAACAAGACCGAAGAGGGTCGCCTGCAGAACCGTCGCATCGAATTCCGCGTGAAGTAAGTTCGTTTCCGAATCGGGTGCGGTGAGAATCCGCTCCCGATCGGGAGAGCTTTGGCCCTTGAACCTCTCGTCGAGGTTCGGGGCCTTTTTGTTTGGTCGGAGGACGCTTCGTGAAAGGAACGATGGCAACTTTCCCCCTTTACGAGGGCCGGGCGATGCCTTAACTTTTCTCTCCTCGAAAGCAAAAACCGGTCACGGTTCTGCGGACGATCAATCGGGGTTGTAGCTCAGTTTTGGTAGAGCACCACAATGGCATTGTGGGGGTCAGGGGTTCGAATCCCCTCAGCTCCACTCGATTGCAAAGAAGCCTTCGGATCACCTCCGAAGGCTTCTTTGTTTCTGCTCGAAGCAAAAACCAGTACCACGGCTCTGCGGACGAACAATCGGGGTTGGGCGCGTGAAAACATCGCCTATTCCTGGGATCAGCATGGATCCACGAGCGATCCCGGACAGCTTCTCCGGGTTGGTGGCGAAGTAGACCTGCGATCAGAATGCCCGCAGGCTGGAGCGGACTATGGAAAACGCATCCCTGAGCTGCTCTCCTGGGAATATCCGACAACTCGCTCCAACGTGGTGGCTACGGTGATGACCCTGGCCATGGGCGGCAAGCTCTCCAAGGCCGACAAGGCGTGGACGGCCTTCTTGGACCTGGAAAAGCTGGTGGATGCCGAAGAAGTGATGCGACTTTCCCCGCTGGTGTTCCGAGTGGGTAAATTGGATGAAGAACAACGGGAGGTCATCATGGCCACGAAGACGAAACTGCCAGAGCCGAAGTTTTTCCAGCAGTTGAGGGAAGACGGCAAGATCGAGGGCGTTGCTGCAGGAGAGCGCGCCAAGGCGCTTGAATCGGCGCGCAAGCTGCTGGAGCACGGCGTTTCATGGGACATCATCACCGATTCCACGGGCGTGAAGCCTGCCGATCTGAAGAAGGCCGCGAAGCCTGCTTCCACACACAAGGTCGCCAAGAAGTAACTGGCTCATAAGCCCCATTGCATCGAGCGCCCTGGTCTCTGCGCGGGATCGGGGCGCTTTTGTTCGTGTTCAGCAGATCTTGACGCCGTCGTCCCGCCGCGGGCCTCTAGGGCGTCCTTTGCGCAGCAACGGTGCTGCCCGACCAAGCCATCTCGCTTGCGAGCTGTGCGAGGCGTCGCAGCCCAACGTTTCCCAGCACTTGGCGATCCTGAGGCGCGAAGGGGTGGTCCAGTACTACGAAGACGGCAAAAGCCGCTGCTATTTCCTGGCGCAACCAGGCAAGGTGAAGGCGATCTTGTCGGCGCTGGGGCACGACGAGTCCCGCTCGTCTCCCGACTGCTGCCACAAGTAGGGAATCATCCGCCCCGGAACAGCGCCAGGATGTGCGGGACGAACACGAGCAGTCCCACCGCGGCGGCGGCCAGGGCGGCGGCGAGCACGCCGAAGGCAGATACATCCTTGGCGAACTTGATGCGGGGAAGGCGGTCCAGGGTGAGCTCGTCGGCGAGCATTTCGATGCCGGTATTGAGCGCTTCGGCCATCCAGACGCCCCCGATCGCCAGGAAGACCAGGGCCCATTCGATCCTGGAAATTCCCAGGATCGCGCCGCAAGCCACCACGAAGAACGTGGCCAGCAGATGGATCCGGGCGTTGGCCTGGGTGGTCAGGAGGGAGGCGCAGCCTTCCAGCGCGAACCCGAAACTGCGCGCCCGCAAGGTGAGGACGCGTTTGCGGCGCAGGTGCGACCGCAGCAGACGGATCGAACGACGTTTCACCGGACCCGGCTCACGAGGCGATGCCGATCGATGGTCTCCATTGGGGCCTCCATTGCTTGCACCCCCAGAAATAGCAAACTCGACCGCCGCGGCGAGGGCGGGGGTGGGGGCGTCTGTTTTCCGGTTCAAGTCTTCCCAATTGGCTGTTGCAGGTGTTTTGCAAAGAGCCGGGGAGCATTCCGACAACCGATTTTCCCAAAATGTGATGAACTTTCTAGACAGAAATCGGGACTGAGGGAACGTCGTCATCCCGGTGACTCAAACGGAGGTTCCAACATGAAACGACTGAACAGATGGGCCGTGATCGCGGCCTTGATGGGACTGGGGGGAATGGTCCACGCCGCGCCCCTGGCCAAGATCGGCGCCAAACCCGCGGCGGCCAAGAAGGACGCGGCCAAATCGGTCTTCGAAGAAGACTGGCTGGACATCGACGAGTCCATGGACGGCCCCAAGGCGTCGGACATGAAGCTCGACGACGAGATCGCCGGATCGTTCTTCCTGGACGAGATCCCGGGAACCGGAAGCTTCCCGTACGGGTACGGCGGCCGGACGGTCAGCAAGATCCTCCCCAGCTCGGCCAAGGGCAACAAGGCCGTGTTCGCGGCCTACATGGACAACGACTGGTCGGGGATCGCGCTCTCGGTGGGCGTGAACAACTTCATCGACCTCACCCCGTACCGCAAGACGGGCAGCCTGACCTTCTGGGTCAAGGGCGGCCCCAACGTCTCCAAGTTCATGGTGGGCCTGCTGGACAACCAGGGCGGCGACAAGAAGGTCCAGACCAAGGTGTCGGGCGACGGCTACGCCGTGCTCAAGGAAGGCGAGTGGATCCAGGTCCGCATCCCCTTGAAGGCGTTCCTGAACGACGGCATGTACTGGGACGCCAAGGGTTCGCGCGAAGTCGCGGCCAAGGTGGACTGGACCAAGATCCAGGAATTCCGCATTTCCATCGGCAAGGATGAAAACAAGGTCGGGAAGGATTCCAAGGGCAAGAGCAAGCCCGTGATCATGTACCTGGACCAGATCCAGCTGACCAAGACATCCAATGGCATCGACGATCCCGAAGCCTATTGGGACGCCTTCAAGTCCAACGAGCCGGACAAGCTCGTGACCGACTTCACCAAGTGGGGCGACATGTGGAAGGGCCAGCACGGGAATTCCGCCAAGATCAAGGTCGGAATCGCGCCGATTCCCTCCGGCGCGCCGGAATCCGTCAAGGGCCAGGCCCTCAAGATCGATTTCCATCCCGGCGACTGGTACGACGCGTTCCTGCAGACCTCGACGGCTCCGGGAATGTTCGCCGATTGGTCCAAGCACTACGGCGTGACGGTCTGGCTGCATACGGAAAAGCCTTTCCAGTCGTTCGACTTCGTGATCCTGGATCGCGACCGCGAGATGTTCCTGGCCCGCGTCGGTGCGGGGCGCGGCTGGAACCAGATCCTGATCCCGTTCCGCGACTTCGGGAAGTTCCCCTACTACCAGCCTCCCGAAGCCAAGCAGAACAACAAGCTGGATCTCGACGGAATTTTCCAGGTCGGCATCAAGCCCGGTGGCGAGGTTCCGGGGATCATGCACCTGGCCAGCGTCGGGGTCACCAACCAGCGCGAGCTGGCGAAGGTCAAGAAGCCCGCCGAACTGCCCGCCGTGTTCAAGGGCGACCTGGCGAAATCCGTCAAGAAGATCCCGGACATCTACGGCATCAACGTGGGCCTCTGGGCTCCCGAGCTGATCGATCCGAATTCCCTCTCGGTGCAGAAGCAGCTCAACATGGGCGTCGTGCGCTACCCCGGCGGCCTGCGCTCCGACGAGGAGGACTGGGAGAAGACCCTCAAGGACAAGGACTTCCACGTCGACACCGACGAGTTCCTCGACTGGTGCGAAAAGGCCTCCTGCAAGCCCATGTTCACGGCGAACATCGGGGACGGCGACGCCGCCCGCGCCGCCCGCTGGGTGGAATACGTGAACAAGAGGCGCAAGGGCCCCAAGGTCGTGCACTGGGAACTCGGCAACGAGATGTACGGCAACTGGCACAAGTACTACGACAAGTGGGGCAAGGACGGCGGCGTCGCCTACGCGAAGGCCACCAAGGAGTACGTCAAGGCCATGAAGGCGGTCGATCCCTCCATCAAGATCACGGTGGTCTGGATGCTGGGCGGCTCCTGGAACAAGACGCTCTTCAAGGAGATCGCCGACATCGTCGACGGCGTGAACGTGCACCACTACGCGCAGAACGCCGGGTCGGAAAACGACGAAGGCCTGTTGGCCACTTCGTCGGAAGCCGACGAGCTCATGCGCGAGGTCAAGAAGCAGGTCGACGAATACGGCGTGAAGGGCAAGAAGTACGAGATCTGGCTCACCGAGTGGAACTCGGTCGACTTCAACCCCGGGCCGCAGATCCTGCAGCACGTCCAGGGACTGTTCGTCGCCGACTACCTGGGCAACCTCGCCGAATCGCCCATCGACGTGGCGAACATGTGGGCGCTCTACAACGGTCGCGACAAGCGCCTGGGCGACTATTCGCTGCTGGCCCGCGACGGCGATCCGCAGGGCTACAATTTCCGTCGGCCCGCCTACTGGGGCTTCAAGATGGTGTCGGGCGCCCTGACGGGAACCCTCCTGGCCGGCGGCACCGACCAGGAACAGCTCTCGGGCTGGATGTCCAAGCGCGAAGACGGCAAGGTCTCGCTGGTGTTCGTGAACAAGAATTCCGAGACCGACTACAAGACCACCATCAAGGTCCCGGGCCTCAAGGGCCAGGCCACCGTGGAGGTCCTCACGGTCGACAATTCGGGCGGCATCCGCGGCAACGAGCCCATGGGCGACACCTACGACGGCAGCGGTCCCAAGTCCGAGAAGAAGGCCGTGGCCGACGGCGCCGTGCTGGTGATCCCCAAGCACTCGGTGGTCACCGTCAAGTTCTGACCGATCTCCGGATTCCCGGCGGGCCTCGCGTCCGCCGAACCCAGGCCCTCCTCCGCCAAAACCGGCGGGGGAGGGCTTTTTCGTGGGGATGGTTTTGAGGCCGGTCCCCGGCCCGGCGCTGGCGCCATGGCCAGGACGCCTACGAATCTTCCTGGAACCAGGCCTTGAGCTTGAGCGTGGTCTCGTCTTCCTTCCAGTCGAACACTTCCAGGCGCGACATCAGGCGCGGGCCTTCCTGGGTCCATTCCACGGGGGTGGGCAGGATGTGTCCGAACTCGCCCGGGATCTGGATGCGGCCGGCGCGGCGCAGGGACTCCAGCGCCGCGAGCTGGGCGTGGAAGGCGTGGGTCGAATTCTGTCGCGGATCGGCGGCTTCGCTCCAGTAGAGCGGGCCGGTGAGCACCTGCAGGAGCGATTCCAGCCCGTGCCGATGCCAGCAGTCCACCGCCAGCGCGGCTTCGTAGCCGTTGGTCCGCGCCAGCGGCAGAGTCTTGATGTCCCTGGGCCGGATCGCCAGGAACGGCGTGGCCGGGTCCGACAGCACCGAAAGCGGCGGGCACAGGGCGGAAAGCAGCGGCCGCAGCGAATAGCGCGAGATTTCGCAGCCCTGGGCGCTTTCCGCGCCCATGGCGATGCGCGCGGCGGGGTGGTCCAGCATGGCCGCCATCAGGGCCGCCACGGCCTCGATCTCGATGCGCACCAGGCTCGCCGGAACCACCACCAGGATGTCGGATTCCGTCTTGGCCAGGGCCAGGGCCAGGCCGTCGCCCAGCGCCGGGATGCCGGCGCGCGTGGCGCGATCCGGATCTTCCAGGATCTCGGCGCCGTGGGAGCGGGCGATTTCCAGGGTGGAATCGGTGCTTCCGAGGTCGGCCACCAGGATCTCGGTCCAGGGCGCGGTGCCGCCGGGCCAGCCGTGGCGCAGCAGCAGGAGGTGGCGCCCGATC
>ENA-UPSM01000959-UPSM01000959.1-activated-sludge-metagenome-genome-assembly--contig:-NODE-959-length-39806-cov-6.836281_pt1 | contig 39806 bp, 36 predicted proteins | sample MGYA00238181_ERZ773283 | MGnify/ENA primary metagenome ERZ773283 (study PRJEB29023, sample SAMN05720199) | activated sludge metagenome | isolation source: Anaerobic digester | place: Japan... | reverse complement strand
CCGGCTTCGGTTCGCTACGAGATGGTGGCGGCCGCGGTCGCCGGTAACGACGGTCTGGTCGCGAGCAACCTCGAGATCGGCCGCGGCGGTCCGACCTACACGATCGACACCGTCGAGCAGCTGACGGCTGGGGTCGACGTCGACGTCACCGTCGTGCTCGGGGCCGACGCCGTCGCGGGCCTCGATTCGTGGCACCGCGCCGAGGACCTGGCCTCGATGGTGTCGATCGTCGCGGTCGCCCGGCCCGGCCACCCGGCGCCCTCGGCGTCGCCACGATGGCGGCTGAGCGTCATCGACGTTCCCGCCATCGAGGTCTCGAGCACGGACCTTCGCTCCCGGTGCGCTTCGGGGGCACCTATCGACTACCTCGTCCCCGACGCCGTCCGCTCCGTGATCGAGCAACGTGGCCTCTATGGTGTGCGCCGATGAGTGAGACGATGACCGAGCCTCGACACCTCGGTGGAGCCGGGCAGGGTGGTAGCGGCTCGTCGTCCTCCCCTCAGGCCGATGGCGACTCGCCCGTGGTGCACCGCGCCCACGCGTGGAAGCGCCGGCGCCTGGCAGTGCGGATCTTCTCGGTCCTGACCGTTCTGGCGATCGGTGGGCTCGGGTGGCTGGGCGTCCAGGGCTACGACGCGGCCCGCAAGATCAAGGGCGGGGCGACCGCCACGATCGTCACCGACCCCGCCGCCCCCGGCTTCGTCGCCGCTGTCGACGCGTCGCCCGTCCACCTCGTCGCGGTCACCGACGACCAGGACGCGCTCAGCGCGTTCCTCGTGTTGGTCCCCGATCCGGCGGGCGGCAGTGGGTCGATCGTCTGGAGCCTCGGCGAGCTCGTGATCGAGGTCGACGGTGCGTCGACCTCGCTGGCCGAGGTGTACAAGTCCGGCGGTCTCGACGCCGCCCGGGCCGAGTTCGAGAAGGTGCTCGGTTTCGGGTCCACCGACGCGACGATCGTCGGCCCCACCGAACTTGCCGACGCAGCGGCGGGGCTCGGAACGGTGTCGGTGAAGAACCCCGACCCGATCTCGGTCGAGGTCAAGGGCAAGAAGGTCGAGAAGTTCAAGGCCGGCACCATCGAGCTGGCGCCCGACGAGCTCGGCGAGTACCTCACGTTGCGCGGTGCGGGCGAGCGGCCCGAGAACCGATCGACGCGTGCCGAGGCGCTCCTCACGGCGCTGCAGGAGCAGCTGGGCGGTTCCGGCGAGACCACCACCGGGGGGCCCACGACGGCCGCCCCGTCGGTCAGCGAGACGAACGACCTGGGCACGTTGGTCACACGTATGGGCACGTCGTCGTTCGACTTCATCGTCCTTCCGACGACCCGGCAGTCGTTCAAGGGCTCGTACCTCTACTCGCCCGATCCCGAGGCGATCACCGAGCAGCTCAACGGCGTTGTGCAGTTCCCGGTGAGTTCCTTCCCCGGCCAGCGGCCCCGCGTCCGGGTCCTCAACGGCACGACCGACACGACGATGGCGAGCCGGATTGCCCCCGATCTCGCCCGGGCCGGTGGCGAGGTGCTGCTCGTCGGCAACGCCAAGTCGCTCGATGTCGGGTCCACGACTGTCGTATATTCCAACGACGAGTTCAAAGGCGTTGCCGATGCGATCGCTGAGGCCGTCGGCGTCAGCGCCGAGCGTACCGACGAGATCTCCGACGCAGCCGACATCGATGTGGTGCTCGGCGCCGACCATCAGCCCTGACGACCGATCACCCACGATCAGCACCGAGCACCCCTATGAGTAGTGACCGCACGCCCACCAACACCGTCGCCCACGACGTGGCCATCGTCGCGGCCCGCGCCGCCGACGCGAAGCAGGCGGATTCGGTGATGGTCCTCGACGTGGGCCCGATCATCGGGATCTGCGACTACTTCGTGATCTGCTCGGCCCGGAACTCCCGCCTCGTCGCGGCGGTCGCCCAGGAGATCGAGGACCACGTGGCCGTCGAGTTCGACCGCCGCCCCATGTCGGTCGAGGGACTCGACGACAAGAAGTGGGTGCTCGTCGACTTCGGCGATGTCGTCGTGCACGTGTTCGCCGAGGAGGACCGCTCCTACTACCGGCTCGAGCGCCTCTACGGCGACGCTCCCCGCGTCGAGTGGCAGGCAGCGCCCGTGGGCGACACCGCCTGATCTGGCACCATGCCGGCGAGACCCGACGGCGCTCCGTCGTGGACGATCGAAGGGTTCGACGGGCTGCGTGAGATCGGCCGCGGCGGATCCGCCACGGTGTATGCGGCGCGACAGTTGGGCCTCGAACGGGCGGTGGCCATCAAGGTGCTGCACGTCGACCTCGCCGCCGACGCCGCTCGCCGACGCTTCGAACGCGAGTGCGCGGTCCTGGGAGCCCTCGGCGAGTCGCCTGGGATCGTGCCCGTCTACTCGGCGGCGTTCACGTCCGACGGCCGCGGCTGCATCGTCATGCGCCTCATGCGGGAGTCGCTCGCCGAGACGCTCCGACGGGAGGGTCCGTTGGATCCACGCCGGGTTCGCGACGTCGGCGTCGCCGCATGTGTCGCGCTCGGTCACGCTCACGCCCGTGGTGTCGTCCACCGTGACGTGAAGCCCGCGAACCTCCTGGTGTCGGACTCCGGCGAGGTCGCCCTCGGCGACTTCGATATCGCAGCGGGAGGTTCCCTGCCGTCGTCGACGATCACGAAGGACTCGATGTCGCCGCCCCATGCCCCGCCCGAGCGGCTGAACGGCGACGGCCCGAGCGGGCCGTCGAGCGACGTGTGGTCGCTCGGGTCGACGCTCTACACGTTGCTCGACGACCGGCCGCCGTTCGGTACGGCGGACTCACCCGGTGGCATGGCCGGTCTGATCCAGCGGGTCCTGCACGACCCGCTCCCACCACTTCGCCGCACCGACGTGCCGTCGGATCTCTTCGCCGTCCTGCAACGGGCCATGGCGAAGAACCCGGCGGATCGTTGGCCCGATGTCGCGTCGATGGCCGACGGCCTCCGGCACGTGGAACTCGAGCCGGCCGTCTCTTCGGCACCGACGGGTGCGCGGTCGCTGGCTCTGCCGGAGGAGTCGGTGGCTGACCCGACTGAGCCGCCGATGCCCGTTGCCGCACGTTCCGCGCCAGCGGAGCCAGGGACATCGGATTCCCGGTGGGCGGGGTTCACCGACGCTGCGACGATCGCAATCGTGGTTGTCGCCGTGCTCGTCGCCGTTGCGGCGACGGTCGTCATCGCGTTCCGGTGACGCGACGCGCCACGGCGATCGAGCCCCGCGGCACCCCGCCGGTGACGAGCCTGGCGAGGTTGTCGAGCGACTGGGAGTCCTCGTCGAAGTAGGCGGAGTGCGCGTGCAGCACGCTCGGCGGATCGTCCTGTGGCCACGGGTCCGTTGCCAGCGGCAGTGCCCCGAACCCGAACGACGACGGGTCGCGACCGAACCACTCGCTCCGCGCGACGGGATCGTTGTCGAAGGCGCCGGCGTAGAGCGCGGTGCCGGGGGAGAGGCCCAACCCGCCGACGTCGGCGACCCCGAGGCCCGGACTTCCGAGCACCACCACCCGGTCGACCTCGGTGTTCGCCCGGGCTGCGCCGGCGACGACGAGCGATCCGTAGGAGTGGCCGATCAACGTGACCGAGGAGTCGTCGCGTCGATCGAGCTCGCGGAGGAACGTTCGCAACGCGCTCGCTCCGGCGTTCGCCCGGTCTCGGCCGAGCACCTGGCCCAGCGCGAGGGGGTCGTCCAGTCCGGCCGGTGCGTCGTAGCCGAGCCACGCGACGACGGCGACCGAGCCGCTGCCGCCCAGCCGGAGGCCGGCGTGGTACTGGAGGCGTCGGGCGTCGGCGACCAGCGCCGCGAAGTTGCTGGCGTCGCTGCCCATCCCCGGCACCAGTACGACCACGTGCGTCGCCGTGGCCACGTCACCGATCGCCATGGCCGCGCGTCCGTCGCCGTGGAGGTCGGAGAACAACAGCGTCGCCCGTGCGTCGTCGATCGTCGGTCGGCCGGCGAGGCTCGCTCGTCGTTGTCGGTCGGACTGGGCACGGGCTTCCCGGCCGAGAGTTGCGAGGCGCTCGGCGATCCGGTCCGCGAGCGCCATCGTGCGTTCGAGGTCGTGCGCGACGCGCTGTCGGCTCGGGCCCGTCCACACGGTCGCGGCGGTCTCCCACAACAGGTCCGACCGGGATCGGACGAGCAACCCGGCCCCGTCCTCGAGCAGCAGTGACAGCCCGTCGAGTCGATCCACATCGCTTCCGAGACGCATACGGCGGGCGATCCTGACTGCCGCGTCGGCACCTGGCGATGGGGGAAATCCCCCATGCCAAACGGCCGATTCCGGCTGGCCTTTTCGACGTCGGCGCTTCACCGTGGCGGGCGTCGCGACGGCAATCGCAGCCGAGCGGACACGTGATCGGGTGATGGAGGACGACAGTGCTGGAGCTGGTCGGAGACGGATGGGGGCGGCGGATCGCCGTCGGTGAACGGGTGACGTTCGGACGGGGCGGCGACGACGTCGACATCGTCGTGGCGGACGACCCGCGGCTCCACCGCTGCTGCGGAGTGATCACGGTCGACGACCACGGATGGGAGTTGGTGAACACCGGGCGGTGGTTGCGCCTCCGGGTGGTCAGCCTCGACCGCTTCGGGGTCGACAGTCTCTTCCCCGGGCAACGGCTCCACGTTCCGTGGTCCGAGGCCCGGATCCAGGTGCACGTCGGCGATCGGTGTCACGAGTTCGTCGCCCGCTACGAGGCGACCAACCGATCGTCGGGGGCGGAGTCGACGATTCCCTCCGACGGCGAGCACCCCGACGCCACCGCCGTGCCCGTTCGCGTCGACCGCTCCTCGGGCTACTTCCGCGCGTTGGTCGCGTTGTGTGAGCCGCAGCTGCTCGACCCGTCGTCGTCCGACGTGGCCACCGACCTCCAGATCGCCCGGCGGCTGAACCGGTCGGGTCGCGAGTCGGGGCGGCTCAGTGGCAAGACCGTCGAACGTCGTCTGGACAACTGTCGGACGAGGTTCGGCCTCAAGGTGACCGACGAGAACGGGTTCTCGGTCGGCTTGGAGCGACGGGACTCTCGGCGGCTGCTGGTGGAAGTTGCGCTGCTCACGGCGACCGTGACGCCCGAGGATCTCCGGGTGCTCGGTGATGAGGAGCCCGATCGCGAGGCGGCCGATGCCGGTCGGTGACCACGGCGACGACGTCGTCACGTGGAGGGTGCGCGTGGCGTCGCGGGCGTCCAACTCCGGGGACCACGAGATCGTCGAGACCGAGGTCGGTGACCTCGTCGTCGAGATCGGGCCCTGGGCTCGGGTCGGTGACCTCGTCATCGAGCTTGCCGGGTCGCATGGTCTGTGCGATGACCCGGCCGACATCGGGTGGGCCGGGTTGGAGCTGGCCGACGGCTCGATGGCCGCGGCCGACGAGCGGTTGTGCACGCTGCCGGTCGCACACGGCGATCGTCTGGTGGTCGTCGTCGGGATCGGGGATGGCGACGCCCCGGCACCGGCCGCAGCGTTCGGCGCGGCCGGTTCGCCATCGGTTCGCTACGGACTGATGCCCGTTGGCGAGCACGATGGCGGTCCGTTGGTGGAGCTCGAAGTCGGCCTCGTCCCCATCGGGCGGAACGAGACCGACAACATCGTGGTGCTCGATGACCCGTCGGTCTCCCGTCGACATGCCCACCTGATCGTCGGCAACGAGGTGGTCGTCACCGATGTCGGCTCCACGAACGGCACCGCGATCGACGGCGTGCCGGTGTCGGGGGAGCGCCGTCTCCCGGTGGGATCGCGTCTGGAGCTGGGCGACGTGTCGTTCGAGCTCCGGGCCATCGCTCCGATCGTGGTGGACCCATCGTCGGACGACTCACGACCGCCGTCGGGGCGTCCGACGCCCCAGCGCGGCATCGTCGTGTTCAACCGTGAGCCATCGGTTCCGGAACCGATCGACGAGGTGACGATCACGCTGCCCGAGCCGCCGTCGGCCCCCGAGGAGCACCGGATGCCGTGGCTGTCGATCGCGATCCCGCTGGTGCTGGCGGCCGCGATGGTCGCGGTGCCGCTGATCGTCGGCGGGCTCGACCGCTCGTACGTCCTGTTGTCGGCGGGCTTCCTGCTCATGAGCCCGATCATGGTCCTGGCATCGTTCTGGGAGACGCGACGCGTGGCGGCGCGCCGCCGCCGGGTCGGACTCGCCGACTTCCACGAGCGCGTCGGATCGGCGGAGCGTCGCGGGCGGGCCGCGGTCGACGACGAGCGCCGCCGGCGCGAGGTTGCGTATCCGGGTCCGACGGCCCGTCGACGGCAGTCCCGGCTGGCCGAGACCGGTCTGTGGGCCGGGGCGGAACGGTTCGACGAGCAGGTGCGAATCGGAGTCGGCCGGATCCCGACGCTCGTCGGGTTCCGACGTGACGGCGGGGGAGCGCCGTGGCCGGAGAACCAGCCGCCACTCGGCCTCGACGGCGAAGCGTGCGCTGAGCTCGAACGGGTCGCCGCTTCGGTCCGACATCACGACGCTGCCCCGGTCACGATCCCGGCGTCGGGCATCGTTGCCGTGGTCGGTGAGCGCGACTGGGCCGATGCTGTGGTCCGGGCGATCGTCCTGCAGCTCGCCACGTCACTTCCACTGACCGCCGTCCGGTTCACGTTCGTCACCGACGAGCTCGATGCCTTCGACTGGGCGAAGTGGTTACCGCACGACATCGGGGCGGGCACCGTGGTCACCCGGTCGGACGCCGGGATCCGACACGTCGTTGTGGTCGACGCCGCCGACGGGGAACGTCTGTTGGACTGGGCCGAACTGGCGGCCGATGCCGCCCGCAGCGGAGCGTTCGTCGTCTGGGCCGGCCGTCATCGCGCCGACGTCCCGACGACGACGTCCACCCTCGTCGAGGCGGTCGGGACCGGCAGCCTCGTCGGCGGGCCGCCGGTTGCGGACGTCGTCGACCTGGTCAGTGGCGATGTGGTTCGATCCGTCTCGGTCGACCTCGTCGGCGGCTCCGACGCCGACCGATGGGCTCGCGACCTGGCGCCGTTGCGCGATCCGGTCGGCGGCGGTGATCCGGGCCGGCTCCCGGCGGCCGTGCCCATCGGCGACGTGCTCCTGGACAGCGCTGCACTGTTCGATCCCGACGTCGTGGTCGAGGCGTGGGCCCAGCCAGCTCCGCTGATTGCGCGCCTGGGCCGAACGGCGGGCGGGATTGCCACGGTGGACCTGCGCCGCGACGGCCCGCACGCCGTGATCGCCGGCACGACGGGCGCGGGCAAGAGCGAGTTGTTGCAGACGATGGTCGTGTCGCTCGCCCTGTCCCTCCCGCCGTCGCGGGTGAACTTCCTGCTCGTGGACTACAAGGGCGGCGCCGCGTTCGCCGAGTGCGCCGCGCTGCCACACACCGTCGGGCTCGTCACCGACCTCGACGGCAACCTCGTGCGCCGGGTCCTGACGTCGCTCCGCGCCGAGATCCGCCGCCGAGAGGCGATCCTCGCTGCGGCGGGCGCCAAGGATCTCGAGACGCTCGAGGAGCGTGAGCCGGCGGGGGCGCCGCCGAGCCTCGTGATCGTCGTCGACGAGTTCGCGTCCCTGACGACCGAGGTGCCCGGGTTCGTGGAGGACATGATCGACCTCGCGCGACGCGGTCGCTCGCTCGGTCTGCACCTCGTCCTGGCGACGCAACGTCCCGCAGGTGTGGTGAGCGACCATCTCCTGGCCAACGCGAACCTCCGGATCGCGCTGCGGGTCGCCGACCTGCACGAGAGCACGGACCTGGTGGGGGTGCCCGATGCCGCCGCCATCGCTCGCACCCGGCCCGGGCGCGCCGTGGCTCGCCTCGGGCCGGGCGACGTCCTCCACCTGCAGACGGCGTTCTGTGGTGGGCGCACTCCGGCGCCCGACGGGCGCGACCGATCCCGTGACGTTGTCGTCCACGACTTCGGGATCGAGCCGACGGGTGACGGCGGCGCACCCGCGGCGTCGGTGCCCGACGATGCTCCGACCGACCTGTGTCGACTCGTCGAGATCGCGAGGGCTGCGGCCGGCCGCTCCGGTGAGCCGGCACCTCGTCGACCGTGGCTCGAACCGTTGCCGGGGCGCGTCGAGATGTCGACGCGCCTCGCAGGTGGCCCCGATGGGCGGGTCACGGCGGTGGTGGGTGTCGCCGACGATCCCGACCGTCAGTCGCAGTTCGTGATGCGATACGACCTCGGTGCGGGGCCGCTGGCCGTGTATGGCGCCGGCGATGCTCCCGTCCGGTTCGTCTCGGCCATGGTGGCCGGCCTCGTGAACGACCGGTCGCCCGCCGACCTGCAGATCGACGTGATCGACGGCGAGTCGGGCGCGCTCGGGCGACTGGCGTCGCTGCCCCACGTCGGCTCGGTGGTGGACGCTGCCGACAGCGATCGGATCTCCCGGTTGTTGCGGCAGCTGAGCACCTCGATCGCTCGTCGGGGCGAGCGCGGACCCACACGGTTGATCGTGGTGAACGACCTCGCCGGGTTCGCCGGGCGCTCCGAGCGGCTCGACGGCGGGGCGGCGATCGAAGCGCTTGCCCGCATCGCCGCCGACGGACCGGCTGCCGGCGTGCTCGTGATCACCTTGGCAGGGCGCCGGGTGGGTGTCCCGCCGGTACTGGCGGCGTCGGCGGGACGGCGGGTGGTGATGGCGATGACGACCGACGACGATGTCGTGTCGCTCGGGGTCGACCCCTCGTTGCTGACGGTCGACGCCCCCGGCCGCGCCGTCGTCGACGGCCTCGCCGTCCAAACAGTCGACCTCCCGGTCTCGGGAGAGTGGTCACTCGAGGCGATAGCTGCCCGAGCGGTCGCCCGCTGGGGCGAGCTGCGCGCCCCGTCGGTCGGAGTGCTTCCAGAGCGGATCGAGGCATCGGCGGTCGGCGCGCTGAGTTGTCGGGACCGTTCCTCGTGGGGGTCGATGTTGATCGGTCTCGAGGATCGAGATCTCCGACCCGTGGAGGCCGACCTTGCGCACGGGAACCTCCTGATCGCCGGGCCGTTGCGGAGTGGGAGGTCGACCGCGCTCGGATCCTTGGCGGCGTCGTTGCTCACCGCAGGGCGGCCCGGTCGGGTTCGGCCGATCCTCATCGCGCCCCGCTCGACGGACTGGTCGCGGTCGCCGATCTGGGGAGATGTGGGGATCGGGGAGCACGCCGTCCCGCTGCTCCGCCGGGCGGCCGAGTCGGTCGGCTCGTCCGACGGCGCGTCGACGGTGATCTTCGTGGACGACACGACCGACCTCGACGACGAGGTCGACGAGGAGCTGGCTCGACTCGCCGCGCTGACGCGGCACACCGACCTGCGGATCGTGGCGGCTGCCGAGTCGGTGCTGGCGCGGCGGGCGTACGGCGGGCTCGTCGCCGAACTGCGTCGCGAGCGGCGCGCGCTCCTGCTGCAACCCGACGTCGACCTCGACGGCGACCTCGCCGGGGTGCGTCTCGCTCGACGTTCGCTTCGGCCGGTACCGCCGGGCCGGGGCGAGTGGGTGGAGCGGGGAGTCGCGTCGCTCGTGCAGGTCGCCGTCGCGTCGCACGCGCTGCCGACGGGCGACACGCCATGGGGGACGGCCCCCATGGGCGAGGACGAACCGCCGTCGTACGTTCCTCCTCGGCGGCGGGCCACGGGGCCCTCCGAACGATCCTGAGGAGGACATGAGATGGCACAGCTTGGGGCAGACGTCGAGCAACTCGACCGGCTGGGTGCGAAGTTCAAGGAGAAGGCGGCCGACATCGACCAGATGCAGTCGCAGATCTCGGCGCAGCTCACCGGTACCTGGTGGCAGGGCGGCGACGCGGACAAGTTCCGGGCCCAGTGGAACGGCGATCTGCGTGGTCAGTTGACCAAGCTCAAGACGTTGCTGGAGGCCACGGCGACCACGATCGCCCGCCAGGCCGCCGATCAGCGAGCCGTCAGCCAGAGCTGACGCGGCGGCCACACGGGAACCTCCGGGGTCGACCCGGAACGAGACCCTCCGACTCCACTCGGAGGGTCTCGTCGCGTCCGGCCCGCCGCTGGTGAGGTGATCCCCTCAGGTCCCACGGGTGTCGCGACCACTCCGTTCGGGTATGTGTCGATCAGAAGACGACACCCGGAAGCGACGAGGGAGTGGCCGATGAGCACCGAGACGTTGGAGACCGAAGCGATATGCGAGGGCGTGAGTCGATCAGTGCCCGTCGGCCCCGATGCCCCTGGCATCGCCCGCCGATTCGTTCGCGACGAGCTGGACGACCTCGGCGATCACGTGGCCGACGGAGCCCTTGTCGATCACGCCGAGCTGCTCGTGTCGGAAGTCGTCACCGTCGCCACCCTGCACTCCGGGAGTGAGGAGGCCACGGTCGCCGTCGTCGCTGACGGCAAGCGCGTCCGGGTCGAGGTGAGCGACGCGCATCGAGGATTCGGTCTCGAGAACGACGGCCCCGGTCTCGGGCTCACGATCGTCGACTGGGTCGCACCCCGGTGGGGTGTCGATCTCTCCGAACCCGGTAAGACGGTCTGGTTCGAACTGGAGGCCGATGCGCCCTGAGGCCGCGCCGTTGAGGTTGCTGAGCCCCTGAGGTCGGTCAGCCGGCCGCCAGGCGTCGCAGCGTGTCGAGCGCGTCGGCTGCTCGGTCGTGGGGGACGAGGAGGTGGTCGTGGTACCGGCCGGCGATGACGTTGCAGCTGATGTCCTCGGCGGCGAGCGCGGCACTGATCGCCGCCGTGAGCCCGACGGCCTCGAGCGCCGACGTGACGGTCAGCGAGATCCAGGCGGCGACGAAGTCGTAGGCGAGACCGTGCCGGTCGGCATCGGACCGTGCGACGACGCAACTCAGTCCCTCGACCTCCTGCACCGTGGCGAGGGTGACCAGGCCGGGCACCTCGGCGTCGACGGTCACGAACACGTACTCGCCCTCGAGCCGGCGGGGTTCCATGGAGGCGATGAGTTCAGCAAGGTCGGTGGTACTCGGCACGTCCTCAACCTAGGTCGCGCCGCTCTCGGAACGAACGAAACCCGGCACGTGAGCCGGCCGTCGTGTGTGCCTGCGCTTCCGCCGCGCTGTTCGCCGCCCGCACCGTTCCTCATGCCGGGTCAGTGGGACTGACCGTGATCACCACCAGGTCGGTCGGCCGCTGATGCTCGTTGGGCAACAGTGGCGTGATCTCGTAGCGAGGACCGACCAGCTGCACGAGTGCCAGCCGGGGCCCGTTCCCGTCGACGAGCTCGACGATGCCCTTGGCACGTGCGACCGTCCGGCCGTCGAAGGATGTGCGCAGGTCGGACACGAGCGCCTCGATGTCGGCCCTTGTCAGGGGGTCGCGCAGTGGCACCGTGTGCGTCTGATGCAGGTCGAACAGGCTCGGGCCGGGTACCCCGGCGGCATCGCGGTTGCGGTGACCGCCGATCGCGAGGAAGCGTCCCAACGCTCCCGGCTCCCGCCTGACGAGGCTGCCGTCGATGACCGGGGACGCGGGCGCGAGTGACCTGAGTCGTGACTGCGCTGCATCGGCTGTGGACGAATCGACGAGGTCGGTCTTCGTGAGGACCACGAGGTCGGCGGCCGCGATCTGGGCCTCGAGGTGGAGTTGGATCCATCGGGGCAGGTCGTCGTCCATCAGCTGATCGGCGGCAACGACCGTGACCACGCCGTCGAGCAGGAACCCGGCGGAGGACCCCCAGGGAACCACCCCGCTGGGCTCGGCGATCCCCGACAGCTCGATGACCAGGTGATCGGGCGGTTCGGGGCGTGAGCGAATGAGGTCGAGCGCTGCTCCCATCTCATCGACCGAGGTGCAGCACACGCAGCCGTTGCTCAGCTCGATCACGTCACCGTCGCACCCCTTGATGAGGGCTGAGTCGATGTTGATCGCGCCGGCATCGTTGACGATGACGGCGATCGGGTGTTCGGCGGCGGCCATGACCTCGTTGATCGCGGTGGTCTTGCCCGCTCCCAGGTAGCCGCCGATGAACGTGACCGGCGTGCGTCGCCCGTCCCAGGGCAGGAACTCGGGCTCCTGATAGGTCACTTCTCGACGCTAGCGGCGCGTCACGGCCTCCCTGCAACGAACAAGGTCCGGCGCTCTGGCCCGGACACCCCTCGGGTCCACTCGAGCGCGCCCGAGATGGCGCTGAGGCCCGTCTGTCGTCCGCAACGTGCGTTCAAGGGGAGTGTCAGGGCGCAGGTCGGCACGGCGTCGTCGCCAGCACGAGCGCGGCGCAAACGGACTGGGGACTGATCTGCCAGCGGTCGCCGTGTCGGTGCAGGTCGACGATCACGGTCGACGTCATCCCTGCGATGGTCAGGCCCACTCGGGCGACGAGTGTGTCCTGATCGACGTGTTGGGCTACCGAGACGGACGCTACCAGCTGGCTGAGCAACGATCCGTAGTTGGACGCCTGGGCTCGGGTGGCGGCGTCGGCGAGCACCCCCTCCACATCGCTGGTGGTGCTGGCGAGGGCTGGCACACCGGCCTCGAGGTCGAGCCCGCTGAACTTGCCGGTCGGCAGCTCGGCAAGTGTGGTGTGGACAGCGTCGGTCACTGCTGCGGTCTCTTCCGGAGTCGCCGGCGCCGCGTCGGGACGGATCGATCGGTTGGAACAGTTGGGGTCCCGCTGCGTCGTCCCGTCCGACCTGCTGGCGTAGAGCTCCACCCGGTCGGTGATGGACGTCGGCGCCGCGCCGTCGGCGCTGTTGACGGTCGGCATGAGCGAAGACCGTTGGGGGCTGGTGGCCGGGTCCACCGCGAGCACTGCGACGCCGTGATCTGACGCTGCTGTGATCTCGCCGTCACCGGTGTCGGACAGGCTGAGGTGATCGCCGGCGTGGAGGCCCGTCACGATGGCGACGTCGAACGGGTCGTCCGTCGAGAACAGACGTCGTCCGGCGGCGTCCAGGACCTCGGCCCCCGCTCGGTCGGCGTACTCCATGGTGCGGTCTCGGTACTCGGCGTAGGTGCTCGACCAGCGCTGGCCACTGGGCGAGGTCACGTCGATCGTCAGGAGGTCGGCGACGACACATCCGGCCGGCATCGGAACGCCGGGTACGGGGATGAAGTCCGTGTTGCCCAGCTCGGCATCGGTCAGTCGATCACCGTCCGGCGCCGGGCGACGCGAGAGCTGCACCGTGAACCCATTCGATGATGTGGACGACCACGTCGCGTCGTCCGGCACGGTCGTGCTGGTGTCGCTCGCAGTGATCTCCTGGGTCGAGTGGTTCGGGAGCACGACGAACGCAGCCGCAGCGATGGCGAACGATGCAACGGTGCTGACCGCGATGCGTCGACGGCGGCGCTGTCGCGCGAGTCTCGCGCTCACGGCGCCGACGTCGGGGAGCCATGCGACGTCGTTGATTTCGAGGTTGGCGAACCGCTCGCGGAGCCACGCCTCGGTCTTCAGATGAGCGTCGGACACATCGGTGTTTCGGAGGTCCACGGGGCGGCCGGAGTGCTTGCTCATAGTTCGATCACCTTGCGTAGGTCGGCGAGGGCGCGGTGCAGGAGCGACGCGACAGAGCCGCGTCGAATCCCGAGAATCTCGGCGATCTCCGCCTCGGGAAGGTCGCCCCAGTAGCGCAGCACGACGGCTTGGCGTTGTCGCACCGACAGCTTCGACAGCGCGTCGTTCAACTCGCTGGCGCCGAGCTCGACGGATGCGTCTGGTGCCGGTGGATGACGACGTACGACGGCGGCGTGCCGATGGTGCGAGCGGCACGAGTTGGCGACCGCGCGCCGGGAATAGCGGTCGATGTCGTCGATGCGGTCCCAGTGTTTCAACACCCCGACCATGGCGTCCTGGACGAGGTCGAACGCGAGTTCCCTCGACCCGACCAGCAGCGACGCGAGACGGACCAGCTCGCTGACGTGGTCTGGGTACCACTGCGCGAACGTCGCTGGGGTCTGGGCGACCGTCATGGGACCATCTTCCTCGACCAGCCGCTCCGGTACTTTCGCCATTACAACCTCAGACGCACGGCCCTCCCCATGTGTTGCAAGCAGTCGGGCGGTTCGATCCGATACTGGCGAAGCGCCGATCGTGAACTGTCATCCCGACGGCCCGTTGCGGCGTCGTCGTCAATGACCCGTCGACGTTCAGTCGGGCCGTGACGCGATTCCGTCGCTCGCTCCTTCGAGCGTCGGCGAGTGGACTTGTACGAGGCGACAGAGTTCGAGGAGGTCGTCCTCGCTGATGTCGATGAATGAGTCAAAGCGGCGCAGGGCTGCGACGACGGCGGCGTGCGATGGGTCCGCCGCCGATTGCTGGTGGCTGTGTGCGAGGGCTGTTGGGTACCGGCGCCAGCGAAACGGGGCGTTGAACGCCACGGCGACTGTGACCATGACGATCGCATTGATCAGGACCGGTCGCCAGACGAAGCCGTAGCCCATGGATGTGACAGTCGGGCCGCCGATGACGGCCGTGAGCGCGGTGGCGCCCGCCGGTGGGTGGATGAATTTGAACTGGTGCATTGCGAGGATCGAGATGCCGACGGCACACCCCGCGGCGACGGCCGGACTCTCGATGAGTCGTGCCGATGCGACTCCGATCGCTGCGCAGGTGACGTGCCCGGCGACGACGGGCCAGGGTTGGGAGAGTTGGCCGTGGGGCACAGCGAACAGCAACACGGCGCTGGCTCCCATCGACGCGACGATCAAGGGAGCGTGGTCGGCCCCCACCAAGTGGGTCGTGATCTCGATGAGGAGCACGATCGAAACGACACCTCCGATGCCGGAGACCGCCTTCTCCTTGAAGCTGACTTCATCGAGCTCCAACCCGAGCCAACGCATCGCCGCTTGGGTCCGCATCGGCCATGTCGTATTCGTCATGGCGGCGACAGTACGCGCGGCCCACTTCGCCTCGACAAGTCGGGCCGTGTGATGATCGAGCGAATCTGCCGGAGGTGGTCCGGTGTCACCGCTTCTTCGATTTCGCTTCATTGCTCTACGGCACTGGTCGCGTCGAACCACCTACATCGAATCTCATCGTGAGAAGACGCTTTCCCCGCCGCGGGAACCGAGGATGCCCGGCTGGAGTTGCTCGAGGCCGCGCTGCTCTCGGCGGACCTTCAACAGGTCGGTTCGGGTGCAGATCCCGACGAGACGACCGGCATCGAGCACCAAGATGTGTTCAACGTGTTCGTCGACCATCAGGTGCAACGCGTCGATGGCGTGATCGCCGGGACCAACGCTGAGTACCTCGCTGGTCGTGATGGCCGAGATCGACGACGTGGGGTCGAGGTCGCCACTCAGGAGTTCGCGTCGGCCGATCATCCCGAGCAGCGCACCAGTGTCATCGACGACGGGATAGGCCCCGTGACCCTTGGTGAGGAACAGGTCGCGGGCATGGGAGATCGTGAGGTCGTGGGTGAGCGTGGCCACGTCGGGGGTCATGATCGTCCCAATCCGTGCGGTGGTCATGGGATCGATGCCGTAGTGACGGCCGATGCGGAGGCCTCGACGCGTGAGCTTCTCGGTCATGATGCTGTCGTCGCTCAGCGCGCTGAACACGAGGTCGGCGATCACGGTCGCGAGCATCAGTGGCAGGACGATCTGATAGTCGCGAGTGAGTTCGAAGACGAACACGATGGCGGTGAACGTGGCTCGCGTCGAGGCGCCGAACGTTGCTGCCATCGCGACGACGGCAAAGGCGCCCACCGAGACGTGGGCTCCGGGGATCAGCTGGTTCAGCCCTGCGCCGACCAGTGTGCCGGCCGACGCGCTGATGAGCAGGATCGGAGCGAGTGTGCCGCCGGAGGTTCCCGAGCCGAGCGCGAGCCACCAGGCGACGAGTTTGACCGCACCGAGCACGGCGACGGTGCCGAGCGCGAGGCGGCTGTTGAGCACGTCGTCGATGGCGTCGTAGCCGACGCCGAGCGCACGCGGCTCGATGAGCCCGACGCAGGCGAACGCTGCTGCGCCGATCACTGGGTGCCAGAACTCGCTGACGGGGAGCCGCCGGTACAGCGACTCCACCGTGAACAGGCCACGGGTGATCACGACCCCGAGGAGTCCGGCCGCGATCCCCAGGATGGCGAACGCCGGAAGTGCTCCCAGGCCGGAGTAGCTGCGGGCCGGGACGCTGAACAGGGGACCCGACGAGTAGAGGGCGGCATGGACGCCGCCGGCGACGCTCGTCGCCACCACGAGAGGGATGAGCGCTCGGGCCGAGAACTCGAACAGCAAGAGCTCGACCGCCAGGACGACTGCGGCAAGGGGCGCCCCGAATGTGGCGGACATGCCGGCGGCGGCTCCGCAGGCGAGCAGGATCTTCCGCTCCGAAGGAGACACCCGGAGCAGTTGGCCGGTGAGCGAGCCGATGGCGCCGCCGGTCACGATGATCGGACCCTCGGCACCGAACGGTGCCGACGAACCAATGGCGACCGCGGCCGAGATCGGCTTGGCGATCGCGGTCCGTGGTGCGATCCGGCTCTCTTTGGTGAGCACCGCCTCCATCGCCTCAGGGATGCCGTGGCCGCGGATGACCGGTGCCCACTTGGCGAGGCAGCTGATGATGAGGGCGCCGACCACGGCGACGATCACGATGCGCGGGCTCGGCGCGAGCGTCGAGAAGGAGGGCGGGTGGAACCCGAAGCGACCGAACACGGCCAGGTTCGTGATCGCTGCGATCAGGTGCAGCAGGATCCATGCTGCACCGCCGCTGGCCAAGCCCAGCCCGGCGGCGATCAGTGAGAGCAGCATCATGCGCTTGGGCGCTTGCGAACTATCCATCGTCCCACGATAGGATCGGAACACGATATGAATCCAGTCGATCGTCCATCAGGTGACCGCGAGCTCGAGACCGCCGACTTCGAGGCGCTGCTCGAGTTTCGCGATGGCCTGCGCCGGTTCCTCCGCTGGAGTGAGGAGTGCGCCAAGGCTGCCGACATCACGCCGTCACAGCATCAGCTCCTCCTTGCCATCAGAGGGCATCGCGGTCCCTCGAGCGTGTCCGACATCGCGGGGCACCTGCTGTTGCGCCACCACAGCGCGGTCGAGCTCGTCGACCGTGCCGAAGCGGCCGGTCTGGTGGAGCGTGCTGGCGATGACGAGGACCATCGAGTCGTGCGCGTCCGTCTCACCGATGCCGGTGAGCGCAAGTTGCAGGCGCTCGGGGCGGCCCATCTCGAAGAGCTCTCGAGAACTGGTGCGGCCCTCGCCGGTCTCTGGCGTCGGCTCCCGACCGAGTGATCGTGCGTCTCTCCGCAGAGTGGTATTCTTCTAGCACCTGTTAGAAGAAATGAGGGTCCGATGACCGATCTGCTCGATCCGATCGTGCAAGCCATTCCCGTCGCCACGCCCACGCCCACGCCCACGCCCGGCGCCGGGGCCTTGACGAAGAGCGTCCAGCGGTCCAAGCACGTTCACGTGGGGCAGCAGCGAACCTTCAACCCCGATGCACTCCTCGAGGCCGGCGTCGGGCGGGCCGCAGCCGGCGGCGCCGTTGTCGGCTTTCTCCTCTTCACCGTGTTCGTCGGCCTGCTCGGAACGTGGATCGGGCTCGATGACGCTGGTTCGGTCTTCCTGGGGGTGTTCACCGGGTTCTGGGGCGGACTCGGTTTCGGGGCGATGGTCGGAGCCCTGGTGGTGGTCGGCCGGGACGAACGCGAACGCGCCGCCGTCGGCAACCCCTCACCTGAGTCGCCGTGAGTGCGCCAGTGCGGAACGACAAGGGTTCGCGTCCCGATGTGTGCTCGCCGGAGGCGGTGGGCGACGTCGTTCGGATCTTCTATGGAGCGGTGGCGCAGGACGAGCTCCTCGGCCCGGTGTTCAACGACGTCGCCCGGGTCGATTGGAGCGAGCATCTACCGAAGCTGAGTGCGTTCTGGTGTCGGGCACTGTTCGGAACGCCGGGATATCAGGGAAACCCGTTCGCCAAACATCGCGCCGTGCACGAACGGGCGCCGTTCACCGCAGCCCACTTCGAGAGGTGGCTCGAACTGTTCGAGGAAACAGTCGATGACGGGTGGCAGGGGGAGTACGCGGAGACGATGAAGATCCTCGCCCGGAACGTTGCTCGAGTTCACAGCGGCCAACTGATCGGTGCGCCGGTCGGTCCGTCGGGTGCGGGTGCGTGATGGCGATCGTTGCGGGCTCCACGATTTTCCGGTGGACTGTGGACATACCCGCGAAAGGTTGTCGGCGTGGCGGTTGTTGATCTCCAAGTTCAGGCGAAGGCGCTCGGCGACCCGACGCGTCACGGCATCTTCCGATACATCGCCGACGCTGCGGAACCCGTGGATGTCGCCGAGCTCACGGACCACTTCGGTCTGAACCACAACGCCATTCGCCAGCACCTGGCGCAGCTGGTCGCCGCCGAACTCGTCGTCGAGTCCGTGGCGCCCGCTGGGGGAAGGGGTCGCCCTCGGCTGAACTACGTGCTCCATCCCAACGCCGACAGTCGGTGGGGCGTGGCCGGACCCTACGAACGCCTCGCCGGGTGGCTTGCCGAGGTCGTGCGGACGGGTGACAGTCCGTTCGAGGTCGGGCGGCGGGTCGGGCGGCGGCGTCGGCTGAGTGACACCGCTGCCGCCGATCCGGTGGATGCGGTTTTCGAGCAGATGGTCGTCTACGGGTTCGAGCCCACGATCCGACGACGCGGGGACAAGATCGAGATCACGCTGACGACCTGCCCGTACGCGTCGACGGCGCTGACCGACCCCGACACCGTGTGTGAGATGCATCGCGGCATCGCCACCGGCGTGAGCGACGCAGCCACCGGGATCGTCATCGACGAGCTGGTCCCGAACGACCCACGCCGAGCCAACTGTCGGCTCCGCTGTCACTTCGAACCGGTCGGCTCGTCCTCGTGAGCGCCGTGGCCCCCGCTTCGGCGCATCACGACCTTCGGTACCGCACCGATGTCCACGACCTGGTCGTGGAGTTCTACCGCGAGATCGTGCTCGACGATCTCCTGGCTCCGATCTTCGGCGAGGTCGCCGAAGTCGACTGGGCCCGACACATCCCGACGCTCATCGACTATTGGTGTCGTGTCCTGTTCGGCGAGGCCAGTTACACCGGCACCATTCTCGGCCCCCACCAGGCGGTCAACGACCTCGCTCCCTTCAGCGGCGAGTTGTTCGGGCGCTGGAACGCGCTGTGGACCGACGCGATCGACCGGAGGTGGGCTGGCCCGGTCGCCGAGCAGGCGAAGAGTCACGCCGCCCGCATCTCCAGTGTCTTGTCGCGACGCCTCACCGGCGAGTCGTGGGAGCCGCCGGCCGAGGCATCGTCTCAGCCCGCCGAGGTCGGCCGCCACGACCTCGGTGGCGAAACAGCCTGCTGGGCCCATCTGGCCGAGGAGATCGACGGGGCCACCCCGTGGTGAGTAGGAGCGGTCGTGGACAACAGCGCCCAGTCCACCCGACGGGTCGGGCGATCGCACTCCTGGTGGCGGTCACTGTGCTGATCATCATCCTCGCTGCCGTGAGCACGTTCTGAGCGACACAGCGGTCGCGACATCGGCGCCGGCTCGAACGCGAACGATGACTCAGCGAACCCCGTCAGATGATTCGACATGGTCGGTGTGCCGTGGCAACCCGATGCGCCGGACGTGGGAGCGTGGTCCGCGCGGGTCGACCGGACCCTGGCCGAGTGGCGCGATCTTGCTGACGTAGTCACACACCGGTTCACGACGGACCGTGCGGCAGCGAAGAGCCGATGCGGCGACGAGTGCGAGCCCGACGTTGATCACCGGCTGGCTGACGGCGGCGGTGTGATCAGTCGGCACCAGTTCGATGCACAAGCCAGCGAGCACCACCACCATCCCGCCGAGCCGCATGTTCGCGATGGTGAAGGCAAGTACGGCGACCGTGGCGACTGCCTCGACCGCGAGCGAGAGCGTCCCGGCGCTGTCGAGGCGGGTACCGGTCGCCGCAGCCACGAGACCCACGACCCCGACCCAGGCGAGACGGAGGCGCAGGGTGCGCAGGCGCCGGAAACTGCCGCCCAGGAACAGCCCGGCTGCAGTGCCCGACGCGATCGCGAGGAGAGCGGAGAGCACCGCCGCTGATCCGGGTCAGGCGCGCTCGTGGGTGGCCTGACACTGAACGCACACGGGCGTGGCGGGAAGGATCTCGAGGCGTTCCGCGGGAATCTCGTCCCCGCACTCGATGCAACGCCCATAGGTTCCGGAATCGATGCGGTCGATGGCCGCGTCGACATCGGCGAGCGCCGCCCGTGTGATGGCGTCGAGTCGTGCAGCGTGGTCATGCTGCTCGGCGACGACGAGGTGTTCGGTCTCGCCGTGTCCGTCGCTCACGTCCGAACGCATCGTGGATGCTTCTGCCATGCGGTGGTCCATCGAGTCCCGGAGCTCGGTGCGCTGCAACATCAGCTGGGCGCGGGCGGCCGCTGTTGCGGCGCGGTTGGTGGTGGGCTCGGTGGACGTCTGCATTGTGTGCTCCCTCACTGAACGATTGGGTCGAGGCCGACCGTACGCTGAGTTACACAATGGATGGCTAGATTTAGCAACGCTATATCACCGAATCGAGGTCTCGATGGCTGCCAGTGGATCCCAGACGCTCGACGCCCTCTTGGAGGGTGGGTTGGCGCTCGGCGACAACATCGTCTGGGTCGTCGATCACGAGGACGACGTCGGAGCACTTGCCTCGTCGTTCCTCGCCGAAGCGGACGGTATACGACGACACCTGTGCTTCGGTCGGGAATCCTCGTGCCGCCACCCCGCTCCGGCCGATGTGACGCACGTCGGCGGTGGGCAGGTGCTGCAGCCCGGTGATCTCGAGGATCTGGTCCTTGGGCCCGAGATCGAGCGGGGCGCACGACTCGTGCTGGAGCGACTCGATGATCTGGTGCTTCGCTGGGGTGCCTCGGAGGCAGTGCGGTTCTACCGCAACACTTGTCCACGTCTCTTCGATCGAGGCGCGATCGCCTATTGGTTCGCCACCTCCGAAGCGGGCCCGGCGGTCATCGACGGGGTCTCGCGCATCGCCCAGTGCGTGTTCGAGATCAGGTCGGGACAACTGCGGGTGATCAAGGCCGAAGGGCGACCGCGGCGGCTGCAAGGAGCGACCACGAAGTTCGAGACCCGGGCCGGAGTGCCGGTGGTCTCCCGCGAGCATGCCCTCGGACGGCTGGGGGAGGGGCTGCGCCGCACTCGTCGGGAACGCAACCTGACCCAGGCTCAGATGGCGACGCTCGCAGGTGTGACGCCGGCGGCGATCTCCCAAGCGGAGACCGGGCGGCGCGGGCTCTCGCTCGATACGACCGTTGCGCTCTGTGAGGCGCTTCGAATCGGTCTCGACGACCTCTTGGGGACCGGCCGCGCGCCCGACCCGATACTGGCCCGTCGTGACCGTTCGGGAACCGATCTCGACATCGTTGCTTTGTTCGACGATCCGTCGTTCGGTCCGCGCACGTTCCTGATGCGAATCGACGCCGGTGGCTCGTTGACGCCGCCGTTCGCCCACAAGGGGCCAGAGCTGATCCTGGTGGCGCAGGGCCTCGTGCTTGTCGACCTGGGCGACACGACTCCCGTGCTCCGCTCCGGGGACGGCCTCAGGGCGACGAACCTCCCGGTCCGCCGGTTGACCAATCTCGCCGATCAACCGGCGGCCGTGTTCTGGCTGGCCGTCACGGCCGAGTCCGGTGGATCCCCAACGGACTAGGTGTTGTGCCGTCGCCCGGAGGGCGACGGTCGTTGCCGCTCAGATGAGGCCGTGCGCCAGCATGGCCTGGCTGACCCGAAGGAACCCGACGATGTTGGCCCCGACGACGTAGTTGCCTGGCGCCCCGTACTCGTCGGCGGTCGCGAAGCAAGCGTCGTGGATGCCCGACATGATCTGGGCCAGGCGCTGTTCGGTGTGCTCGAAGGTCCAGGAATCGCGACTGGCGTTCTGCTGCATCTCGAGAGCTGAGGTTGCCACTCCGCCGGCGTTGGCGGCCTTGCCCGGTCCGAACGCCACGCCTGCGGACAAGAAGGACGCCACGGCATCGGGGGTCGAGGGCATGTTGGCGCCCTCGACAACAGCGATGACGCCGTTGCGGATCAGCGTCGCAGCATCGCCGGCGGTCAACTCGTTCTGTGTGGCGCACGGAAGCGCAACGTCGCACGGCACGTCCCAGATGCTACCGCCGGTGACGTAGCTCGACCCCTGCCTGCGATCTGCGTAGTCGCTGACCCGGCCGCGATCGTCCAGCTTGATCTCCTTGAGGAGATCGAGGTCGATACCGGCCGGATCCACGACGTACCCCTCGGAGTCGGAGCAGGCGGTCACCGACGCGCCGAGCTGGCCGAGCTTCTCGATCGCGAAGAGTGCGACGTTGCCCGACCCAGAGACGACACACGTCCTGCCGTCGAGCCCGGTTCCGCGAACTCGGAGCATCTCCTGGGCGAAGAAGGTTGCTCCGTACCCGGTTGCCTCGGTGCGGACCAAGGCCCCACCCCAGGTGATGCCCTTGCCGGTGAGCACGCCGGATTCGTAGCGGTTCGTGATCCGCTTGTATTGCCCGAACAGATAGCCGATCTCGCGGGCGCCGACCCCGATGTCGCCGGCGGGAACGTCGGTGTACTCCCCGAGGTGTCGGTAGAGCTCGGTCATGAAGCTCTGGCAGAACCGCATCACCTCGTCGTCGCTGCGCCCCTTGGGATCGAAATCGGCTCCACCCTTGCCGCCGCCGATCGGCATCTGCGTGAGCGCGTTCTTGAACGTCTGCTCGAAGCCCAAGAATTTGACGATCCCGAGATTGACCGAGGGATGAAACCTGAGCCCGCCTTTGAACGGCCCGAGCGCACTGTTCGACTCGACGCGGAATCCTCGGTTGATCTGGATCTCGCCGTGGTCGTCCATCCAGGGGACACGGAAGATGATCTGCCGCTCTGGCTCGCAGATCCGTTCGATCGACTTGTGTCGAGCCAACTCGGGGTGCTTCGCGATCACCGGGCCGATCGAACCGATGACCTCTTGCACAGCTTGGTGGAACTCGGGCTCGCCAGGGTTGCGCCGGACGACTCCGTCCAACACCTGCTCGAGCTTCTGGTCAATCGTCACGGGCCACTCCACATCGAGGAACCCGGCGAGGGTAACTGCTGGGACTGTGGGCAATCGTCGAACGGCTGAATCGGGCGAGTCGACCAGTCCGATCGGTGTCGTTCACTGGTCGATCAGATCCTCCCAGTGGTGCGATGGCGGGCTCGTGATCGCGTCGCGGTGGTGACGCCGAGGTGTGCAAGCCCGGCGAAAGTCAATGCCCAGGCGGCCAGGGCAACGGCGAGGGTCACTGCGGGCAACGCGTCGAGAAAGGCGAGGTCGAGGGTGGCGCTCATCTTGAAGGTCGCTGCGCCGTACATCCCGAGGGGGAACACCAGCGCCCAATAGGAGGGGTGATACCGAATGGGCATACGGCGCACGATGTGACGCCACACGCCGATCGCGACCATGAGCGGGAACCAGAAGGTGGCGGTCGCCCACGCGAGTGTGACGAATCCCTCGATGACCGGAGCGAGCCGCGCCAGCCGGGGTGACACGATCGTCGCGCCGAGCAGGTTCGAGCCCGCCAACACGGTGATGGCGACCGCGCCGGCGGCGATCCATGCGGGCGGGTCGGCTTCGGTGGGCTCGAGTTCTTGGAACGTCCACCGGAGAAAGACCATCGTCATGACGATCAGGTACAGGACGATCCCGAGCAGGAACATGGCGATGCAGGTGAACGCGAGGGCGTCGCTGGGGTGCTCGGGAAGCATGAGCGCACCGAGCACTGCGATGGATTCGGTCGACACGGTGAGGAGGAACCAGGTGCCGTTGATGCCGGCGCCGAGGCCGGGCTTGTCGCCGCGGAGCACGACGGCGATGAGCGTGCTGTAGAGCAGCACGGCCCAGAAGGCGAGGCTGACCCACCAGAGGACCCAGGCGAGGTCCCGCCAGCCGTGAACGACAGCGGAGGCGCTCCCGAGCACGTTGGTCGCAGCGACGGTGGTGAGGAACGCGAAACCTTTGGCGTGGCTGGTGAGGTCGTTGGTGAAGGAGCGGTTCTGTGCGACGACTCGTATCACCGTCAGGATCATCAGGGTGGCGTACGCGGCGGCAGCGATGGCGTACAGCGCCTCGGCGAGCCACACGATCTTCTGTTGGCTGGCGCCCACGGCGATGATGCCGGTGGCCATCACCAGAGCGAAGTAGCCGGGGAACAACGTCGCGATCGGCGACGACGTCGGTGCATCGACGGATGTCGTCATGGTTGGAGGTACCTGAGCAGCGCCGCCGACCCCCCTGCGAGCACGACTGACACCGCAGCGGTCGACCAAGCGAGCGTCTCCTTGTCGGTCTGGAACGCTTCGACGGCGACCGTGATGAGGAACACCTGGAACGCCACGAGGATGATCACGTAGAGCACGACGGCGGACGACGCCCGACGGGAACGTTCGGACGCTCTCACGCCGGCGCACCCTGGGCCCAGATCACGTCGTCGCGTAGTTCGAGGTCGATGCGGCCGAGGGGCCGGGTCGGTGGACCGGAGATGACAGCACCGGTTCGGGCCTCGAAGTTTCCTTCGTGGCACGGGCAGTGCCAACGGCGCTCCTCGGTCTCGTAGAAGACGACGCAGCCGAGGTGAGTGCACTTCTGGCTGAAGGCCACGACCTCGGTGTCGGTGAGCCGCACGAGGATCGCTGGATCGGCTTCCGTTGGGTAACGGAAGAGATGTGGTTCGCCGATCTGTACGTCGGCGAGCGGGACGATCGCTTGGGGTTCGCCGGTGTTGATGGTGCGGAGTTGGGTCCAGATGGCGAGGCCAACATTGCCGGCGGCCATGACTCCTGCGCCGGCGACGAGGTAGCGAGCGAACTCGCGTCGCGTCACGTCCTCCTCGGCGACGGCCTCGTACGGGAAGTCGCGCTTCCACGTCGGGTCGGCGACCGGCGTGGGTTCGGTATCGGTCACACTGCCTCCTCGTTCATACGGACTCGTCGAGACCGAACGGGTCGTCGAGCCAGCTGCCGGTCGGTGCCGCCAGCGCGTCGAGCGGCCCACCGGCGAGGTCGTCCACGACGGTGAACACCTTGGTGTGGACGTGTTGTCGGCCGAAGAGCCAGTTGTCGAGGAGTGACCCGGTACGTGACTCGTGGAACTCCTCGGTCGTGCCGTACCAGAGCGCCTCGCTCGGACAGACCGAGGCGCACATCGGTGCGTACCCTTCCGACGTGCGGTCGGTGCACATGTCGCACTTCATCATCTGGTCGAACTCGGCGACGTACTTCGGGACGCCGAACGGGCAGGCGAGCACACAGTTGGAGCATCCGATGCACCGCGGCTTGAGTGCCGATTGCACGACGCCGCCCTCCGTCTGCTTGATGGCATCGGCGGGACAGACGTTGGCGCACGTCGGGTCCTCGCAGTGCATGCACACCATCGGCGCCGTCTGGGTCGAGACGGCCCGGTCGACGCGTTCGAGGTGAATGAGGGACTGACCACGATGGGTTCCGCACTCCTCACACGCCTGGACACATGCCTCGCAGCCGATGCACCGGCTGGGGTCGATCACGAAGATGGGGGAGTCGTCGATGCCGTAGCGGCGCTTCTTCATGACCGGCCCACCGTGAGGTCGAGGTCTCGCTCGTCGGTGGTCTCCATGTGTCCCTCGGCCTTCACGATCCGGACCGCAGCCACCTTGAACTCGGGCATCTTGGAGACCGGGTCGACGGCGCGGTTGGTGAGCTGGTTCGCGGCCTTGCCGCCCGGCCAGTGGTAGGGGATGAAGACGGTGTCGGGTCGAATGGTGTTCACCACGTTCGCTGGCAGCGTGATGTCACCGCGGCGTGACGACACGGTGACCAGGTCCCCGTCGACCACCCCGAGGGTCTCGGCGAGCCGGGGGTGCATCTCGCACAGCGGCTCGGGGTACTGGTCGACGAGCGCCTTGATCCGTCGCGTCTGAGTGCCTGACAGGTACTGGCTCACGACGCGGCCGGTCGTCAGCCACACCGGATAGTCGTCGTCGACGACCTCGGCGGACTCCCGCCACGCGATGCCATGGAAGCGGGCCTTGCCGTCGGGATGGAAGAACTTGCCGCCCTCGTAGAGACGTGGCGTGCCCGGATGGCCCACCTCGGGGATCGGCCAGAACAGCCCGTGCTCGGCCTCGATGCGGTCCCACGTCGCGCCGCGGTAGTCGGCGGTGCCGCCGGCGGACGCGAGCCGGAGCTCCTCGAAGATCTCCTCGGTGTTCTCGTAGCGGAAGTGCTCACCCCGGCCGAGCCGGTCGGCGATGTCCAACAGGATCTGCCAGTCGAGTCGAGCCTCGCCCGGTGGGGTCACCGCAGCGTTGATCTTGATGATGCGGCCCTCGCCGCTGGTGGAAGTGCCTTCGTCCTCCTCGTGGAGCGAGCCCGGCAGGACGATGTCGGCGTGGTGCCCCGACTCGGAGAGGAAGAAGTCGATGACGGCGTAGAACTCCAACTCGTCGAGCGCCTCGGCGGTGAAGTTGACGTCGGGAGACGAGACCGCCGGGTTGAAGCAGATCGACAGCAGCCCTTTGATCCTGCCGGCGTGGATCTCCTCGATGATCTCCTGGGCGGGGATGCCCTTGCCGGGGATCTCGCTCTCGTCGCACTCCCAGACCTTGGCGATGTGGGCGCGGTGCTCGGGGTTGGAGATGTCGCGATTGCCGGGAAGCTGATCGCACTTGTGGCCGTGCTCGCGTCCTCCCTGCCCGTTGCCCTGGCCCGTGATGGTGGACACGCCACAGCCGGGCTTGCCGAACTTGCCGGTGGCGAGCCCGAGGTTGATGGCGGCGAGCACGTTGTCGACGCCTTTGGTCTGCTGCTCGATCCCCCTGGCGTGCAGCATCATGCCGGTGGCGGCGGTGCCCCAAATCTCCGCCGCCTCCTCGATCCGTCCGGCCGGGACGCCACAGATGCCAGCCGCCCACGCGGGGGTCATATCGGTCACCGCGGCGGCAGCGAGGTCGAAATCGACGGTGTGGTCATCGATGAACTCGTGGTCGAGCCAATCGTGACGGATCAGCTCGTGCAGGACCGCGCCGAACAGCGCCGAATCGCTCCCGGGACGGACCGGCAGGAACAGGTCGGCGGTGCGGGCCAGTGGCACCACGCGTGGGTCCTGCACGATGAGTCGGGCGCCGCGGTCGCGGGCCCGCCAGATGTAGCTCGTGGTGATCGGGAACGTCTCGGCGACGTTGGACCCGGCCACCCACACCACGTCGGCGAGGGGGATGTCGCTCCACGGGTTCGGCGCGCGATCGACGCCGAGGGCCTTCTTGTTGCCGGCGCCGGCGGACACCATGCAGTACCGGCCGTTGTAGTCGAGGTTCGCGGTGTGGAGCGCGAGGCGGGCGAACTTGCCGACGAGGTAGCTCTTCTCGTTCGTGAGCGACACTCCCGACAGCATGGCGAAGGCGTCGTCGCCGTAGGTGTCCTGGATGCGGCGGATCTCCGACACGACACGATCGAGCGCTTGGTCCCAGGTGACCTCGCGGAACCCGCCGGGCGCTGCCGGGTCGCGTTCCATCGGGCGGAGGAGGCGGTCGGGGTGGCTGCCCTGCAGGTAGCGCTTGACGCCTTTGGGGCAGAGCTTGCCCTCGTTGAAGGGGAAGTCGTACCAGGGTTCGAATCCGACGACCTCGTTGTCGTGGACCTTCAGTTTGATGCCGCACTGCTGGCCGCAGAAGCAGCAGTGGGTCTCGACGACCTTGTCGATCTCGAGCCCGGCGTTCCATCCTCCGGGCGGGGCCTGGTTGAGGTGGGGCCCGTATCGGGCGATGAGCTCGTCGTCGGTGATCGGTGTGCGGGCCATCAGCCGAATCCTCCGACCCGAGCCGTCTGCGCCAGCGTGACCGAGGCCCGCCGGCAACGTGGGCACGTGTCCTGGTAGTTGTCCTGTTCGTCGGCGTTGCTGCCGTCGATCGTGTAGTCGAAGCCGACCTCGGGAAGCACGGCCTTGAGGTCGGCGATCTGCTGGGCGCTGGCGAAGTCGTCGCCACACCTCCGGCAGACCGCGGGTGCCCCCTCGGCGTTCTGCTGCTTGTAGTACGCGACGCCGAGGTTGCCGGGGCGCTGGAAGATGTGGAACAGCTTGCCGAACGGCAGGTACATCAGCCCGAGGATCACGGTGAGCGCGTGGATCGTGTTGAGCGCTGCGTAGAAGCGCCCGTCGAGCCAGGTGCTCGACACGGTCAGGAACAGGCCGGTGACTGACACGGCGAACAGTCCGGCGAGGGCCAGGAAGTCGCCGCTGCGCTCGACTGCGAGTGCCCCCGGGTCGTGCAGCCGGCGGCGGAGGAAGATGAAGACCCCTGCGAGCACCAGCACCGCTGCGATGTCGAGGGCGTGGAAGATGGTCCAGCCGAGGATGCTGCCGGCGTCGAACTTCAGCGTGCCGACGCGGGACAGATACACCTGGTAGCGGTCCGCCTGTTGCCCGACGCTCTCGAAGTGCAGGAGCCCGAGAGTGAGCGGGAACGTGACCAACGCAGCGAGGATGCACCCCCAGAACACCAACTGGTGGGCGAGCCAGCGGGCTCGGGATCGTCGGCGGATGAATCCCTGCGTGAGGAGCTGGGTCGCCACGAGCGAGGGGAGCGCGACGAGGTTGCGGCCCTTCCGCTGCCGGAACGCGTCCCATCCGCGACGATTGAGCATCGCGGTCGACGGACGGCGCAGCCATACGGCGTAGCGGTACACGACGCCGAACACGGCGAACACGGTGCCGAAGAGGTAGCCGATGAGCGCAGCGTCGAACCACGCCAAGCGATCGCTGCCAATGAAGGTCAGCGCCACGACGAGTGCGACTGCGACGAGGCCCCAAACGACACCCCGACGGTCCAACGGATGGCTCTCGCTCATGGCATGTGCACCCCGTCGGCCGACACTACGCCTCGGATCGAGCCGGCGGCTTCGAAAGTGCTCTGACAGGTTCGCCGACGATCTGGCGGCAGTGCACGTCGGCGACCTTGCGGCCGAGGGCCTTGGCCTGTTCGGCCGTGCGCCGCCCAGTCGGTGTGGGCGACGTCGTTGAACACCGGCCCGAGCAGTGTGTCCTGCGCGACGTCGGCGTAGAAGCGGCGCACCATCTCCGCGACCTTCTGCGGGTCGTCGAGGTCGCCATCGACGGTTCGAGGGCCGCTCAGGTCCACAGCACCCCCAGCGCCGTCGCGACGACCACACCCAGGCCGAGCAGTGTCTGGCGGATCCCGATCACCACTGCTCTGGGAGCGGGGCGGCGGTCCTGCAGTCGTTGGATCCCGATCGCCGTGAGCACGGCGATCGCGCCGACTACGACAGCGGGTTCGATCGCGACGGCGGCACCGACGGTCGCGAGTGCGGCGAGGTCGGCGACCAGCACGTGACCGGGGTGGCGCTGGTGGCCGTGGAGGCTGCCGACGACGTCACGGACCGTGACGATGGCGCTGATCGACCGCGCCGCGAGGATCATCCAACATGCAGCGGCGAGCCGCAGGTCGCTTCCTCCCGCCAACGCGATCACGGCGACGACGCCGCCGATGCCGACTGCTCCTGCGAGCTCGGGGACAAGGCGTCGGCTACGCGACCGCATGTCGAACCACAGCTCGACGGTGGCGAGCGGTCCGATGAGTACCACCGGCGCCCAGAAAGCGGTGGTACCGAGTGCGATGGCTGCTGCGACGAGCGACGCCATTGCGAGGATCTCGGCGGCGAGGACGAGGCGAGCCGGCCGGGTCCGAGGGAGGACCCGGTGCCGACGGAAGTCCACCAGCGCCACCTTCAGTGGTGTGCGGGCGAGGAACGCCAGGAACGCCGCGGCGGCCAAGCACACTCCGGGGGCAGACCATCTCACCGCGAGACCGAGCACCACCGATTCCAGCGTGAGTCCCCAGCCGCCGTGCTCCGTCGGCAACGCAACAGAACGCAACGTGGAGCGGTGGCGCGGCGACGGTGCTCCCGATGCCCGGTCCTCCGTCGTCGACGCCGTGGTCCGGGTCATCGGAAGGTGCTCAGCAAGGAGAGGACGACGAGGAGCACCACGACGCCGGTCACCAGGGCGACCGATTGCGGCCACGGGTGGGTCGGGCGAGGAGACGTTTCGGTCCGATCCGTCTCGGTCGGGTGGCTTCGTCGTCGGTGCGGTTGTCGAGCCATCCCGACATTGTATAGTCCACGACTATGAGATTAGAAATCACCCGCCGATCCGATCTCGCCACCCGCGCACTCATCGAGCTCGCACGTCTCGGACGCCGCACGAAGTCGAGCGAGCTGGCCGACGCGATCGGCACGACGCCGGGCTTCCTCTCCCAAGCGATGACGCCCCTGGCGGCGAGGGGCTGGGTGCGTTCGGAGCCCGGTCCCACCGGTGGCTACGCGCTCATCGCCGACCTCGCCGACGTCAGCGTGCTCGAGGTCATTGAAGCCATCGAGGGCCCATCCGACGCCGGACGGTGCGTGCTCGAGGACCGGCCCTGCGGCGACGCCGGCCCGTGCGCCCTCCACCAACCCTGGCAACGGGCCCGCACCCAGCTGCTCGACGAGCTGTCGAACTCGCCGCTGGCAGGGCTGCCAAAGGGCCGAAAGTGATCGCGGACGAGACGTCGACGGCAGCCGAGACCGGCGTGCGCGTACGAACCCATCCTGCCCTGTGCACCGGCTTCGGGAACTGTCACCGATGGGCCCCTCACGTGTACCCGCTCGACGCCGACGGCCGCGTCGACATCCACCTGCTCGACGTCCCCGCCGAACTCGCCGCCGAGGCCCGCCTCGGCGCTCAGGTCTGCCCGCAGCTCGCGATCACGATCATCGAACCGACCCCGAGGAGCGCAACATGAACATCTCGACCGACCACCGACTCGCCGAGATCGTCGATCTCGTGCCCGGAGCACCACGGGTGCTCGAATCCTTCGATCTCGACTACTGCTGCGGTGGCCAGCGTCCCCTCGGTGATGCTTGCGACCTCGCCGGCATCGACGTCGCCGAGGTCATCGAGGCACTCGCCGGGCTCGACGACGGCCCCGCGCCCGACTGGGTGCCCATGAGCCCGGCGTTGCTCGTCGACCACCTGGAGGCGACCCACCACGCGTACCTCCACGCCGAGTTGCCACGCATCGAGGCCCTGGCCGACAAGGTGGTCGGCGTACACGGAGCGCGGCATCCCGAACTCGTGGAGGTCGCAAGATTGTGCACCTCGCTCCGCGAGGATCTCGAGCCACACATGGCGAAGGAAGAGCGGGTGTTGTTCCCGATGGTCCGGGAGCTGGCCTCCGCGGTCTCGCCGCCATCGTTCCACTGCGGATCGGTGGCGAACCCGATCTCGATGATGATGCGCGAACACGAGCAGACCGGATCCATCCTCGAAGCACTGCGCTCACAGACCGACGGCTACCACGCCCCCGACGATGCCTGCGCCAGCTACCGGGCCCTGTACGAGGCGCTCGACGCGCTCGAGGCCGACACGCACCTCCACATCCACAAGGAGAACAACGTGCTGTTCCCTGCCGTTCTCGAACTGGAGAAGCACTGGGAGGCAGCGCGTTGAGGCGCCTGGACCCCGGAGTTCCGGCGCTGCGAGCGCCTGCGATGACGTCGTTGCTCTGGACCTTGGCAACCCGCCCGTGGAGGGAAGTGGATGCCATGCGAAGTGTGAGGTCGAGCACGTGAGCGATGTGCGACTTCCCGACGGCTTGGTCGACGGCCGGCACACCCCGGTCTTCGATGCGACCAGCCTGCCAGAACGCCTCGAAGTCGTGCATCGCACGACGGTGTGGGCGACGCTGCACGTCCAATCCGGAACCGTCCGCTACGTCGATCTGGTGGGCCCTGATCGACGGGACGTGCGCCTGGTGGCCGGCGACAGTGTCGTCATTGTGCCGGGAGTCGACCATCAGGTCGAGCCGTCGACCGACGCGACGTTCTTCGTTCAGTTCTACCGGGAGACCACCACTCCTCCGATCGGCGAAGCGCCTCGTATGTCAGCGGGCGTCGAGCGTGGGAGTGGCCCCTGGCCTCGACCGGGAGGTGACCTGGATTCCCCCGAGGAGATCTTCGAGCTGGTGACCCGGCAGTACGCGGATGTCGTGCAGGACGACCTGCTGGAGCCGTACTTCACGTTCGGGCCGGGCCACCTCGACTGGCAGGCCCACATCGCATCCGTCAGTGACTACTGGCTCCATGTCGTCCTGTTGGCGCCCGGCTACGACATCGATGTCCTGGAGAGTCACCGTCACCTCCACGAACACCAGGCGTTCACGCCGGAGTTGTTCGATCGTTGGTTGCAGATCTTCGTCGACACCGTCGATGGCGGGTGGAGCGGTCCCAACGCCTCGCTCGCCAAGAAGAAGGCCATCGGCATGTCGCGGGCCATGGCGAACAGGTACCTCGGCAAAGGTGCCTGGAAGGCGAACCTGAGCGAGTCGGGCTCGTGATCGGCGCAGCGGCCTTGTCGTATCCGGTGACTCGTCGGGCAGGCCGTCCGGTGCGGTAGGTCACGAGCTCGGGACGAATGCACCGACACCTGGGCCGAGTGGCGGCGGGAAGGTGCCGGTACGGCCAGATCACACGCGAGCTCGACCGTTCGCTCCATCCCGCGAAGCATCCCGCGACCGCGCTGGCCCGGACGCGTTCGCCGAGGTCCGCCCGGTCGGCGCACCCGGATTTCGGCCGTCATCGTCCGGTGAGGACCGCTGAGCGAGTCGGTCACGGTCGCCGCCGGGCCGATGGGGAAGCTCCTCGGCACGACAGGCGATGAGCGCGACAGGTGAACGAAACACCCGTCCGGCCTTCGCCGCAACGAACAAGGTCCGGCGCTCTGGCCGGACCTCAGTGTTCTTGCGGGATTCCGTTGTGGAGCTGATCGGGATCGAACCGACTACCTCTTCCATGCCATGGAAGCGCTCTCCCAATTGAGCTACAGCCCCGCGGGACGCAGCCACGATAGCAGCACGCGATGCGCGCCACGAACCTCGGGCGAACTTGAGGCCCAGCCGGCACGATCGGCCCGGGTGGGACTCGAGTTGGTCGGACCGGCAGGGCGGTTTCTCGTTTCGGGCTGTCGCATCCCCCTCACTACGCTGGGCGACATGTCGACCCCACCCGAGACTGCCGTCTCGAATGACCAAGCCGCCGTCGGTTCCGACGGCGACGGTCCTCCTCCGTACGAACCCACCGTCATCGAGCCGCGCTGGCAGCAGTTCTGGCGGGACGACGCCACGTACGAGATCGAGAACGACGACCCGCGCCCGCACTACTACGTGCTGTCGATGTACCCCTATCCCTCGGGTGCGGCGCACATGGGCCACGTTCGCAACTACACGTTCGGCGACCTCATCACGCGGTACCGCACCATGGGCGGCCACGCGGTCCTCAGCCCGATGGGTTTCGACAGCTTCGGCCTGCCCGCCGAGAACGCAGCGATCAAGACCGGTGTGCATCCCCGTGAGTTCACCGACGCCCGCATCGAGGAGCTGCGCAGCTCGCTCCTGCGGATCGGCGGCGGCTACGACTGGCGACGCGAGGTCAAGAGCCACGACCCCGAGATCATCAGGTGGTCGCAGTGGATCTTCCTGAAGTTCTACGAAGCCGGTTTGGTGTACCGCCGCATGGCCCCGGTGAACTGGGATCCGGTCGACCAGACGGTGCTGGCCAACGAGCAGGTGCTGCCCGATGGCACGGCCGACCGCTCGGGCGCGGTCGTCGAGCGCATCGATCTCGAACAGTGGTTCTTCAAGATCACCGACTACGCGCAGCAGCTGCTCGACGACCTGGAGCAGGTCGAGTGGCCGCAGCGCGTCATCACCCAGCAGCGCAACTGGATCGGCCGTTCCGAGGGGGCCGAGTTCGACCTGGCCGTGGTCGACGCCGACGGCAACGACACCGGCGAGTCGTTCCGCGTGTTCACCACGCGCCCCGACACCAGCTTCGGCATGACGTTCTGCGTGCTGGCGCCCGAGCACCCGTTGGTCGCGACGATCGTCACCGACGACCGTCGTGCGGACGTCGAGGCGTTCCAGGCAACGGCCAAGCTCACGAGCGAGATCGACCGCTTGTCGACCGAACGCGCGCTCGACAAGCGCGGTTGCTTCACCGGCGCCTACGCCCGCAACCCGTTCACCGGGAAGTCCGTCCCCGTGTACCTGGCCGACTACGTGCTGGGCACCTACGGCACCGGCGCCATCATGGCGGTGCCAGGCGGTGACCAGCGCGACTGGGATTTCGCGACGGCCTACGGCCTCGACATCATCCGCACGACACAGCCGCCGGCCGACTTCGACGGCGAGGCGTACGCGGGCGAGGGTCCGGCGATCAACAGCGAGTGGCTGAACGGGCTCTCCGTCGCCGACGCCAAGGCTCGGGCGATCGAATGGTTGGTGGAGCAGGGCATCGGCGAGGCCAAGGTCACGTTCCGTCTGCGCGATTGGCTGCTGAGCCGTCAGCGGTTCTGGGGTTGTCCCATCCCGTTCGTCTACTGCGACGACTGCGGCCTGCAGCCCGTGCCCGAAGACCAGTTGCCGGTGTTGGCGCCCGACGACGTCGAGTTCCGCCCGACCGGCCAGTCGCCGCTCACGTTCCACGAGGGCTTCCTCAACACCACCTGCCCCACGTGTGGGGGAGCGGCGCGCCGCGAGACCGACACGATGGACACGTTCGTCGACTCGTCGTGGTACTACCTGCGCTTCGCCGACTACAGCAGCACCGAGATGCCCTTCCGTTCCGACGAGGTGGCCAAGTGGCTGCCGGTCGACCAGTACATCGGTGGTGCCGAACACGCGGTGCTCCATCTCATGTACGCCCGCTTCTTCACCAAGGCACTGTCCGACCTGGGGCTGGTGCCGAAGGACCTGCGCGAGCCGTTCAAGCGGCTGTTCACCCAGGGCATGATCCGCCTCGACGGCGCCAAGATGTCGAAGTCCAAGGGCAACCTCGTCGCGCCGGAGGAGATCCTCGACCACCAGGGCGCCGACGCGTTGCGCCTGGCGCAGCTCGGCCTGAAGCCGCCGCAGGACGACGTCGACTGGGAGGACGTGTCGATCGACGGCGCCCTCCGTTTCCTCGGTCGCGTGTGGCGTCTGGCGGTGCCGGGCGGCGACCTGCTGGGCAGTGTGCGTTCGGGCGACGCGACCGCGGCGGACGCCGCCATCGATCGCGCCCGCCATGGACTGATCGACGGCGTGACCAACGACTTCGAGCGGTGGAGCTACAACACTGCCGTCGCCAAGTTCATGACGTTCGTGAACGAGTTGTACCGCTACGTGCAGTCCGACGACGGCCCCCACGAGGCGACGGTGCAGACCGCCATCGACACGTTGCTGCTGCTGATGGCGCCGGCCACCCCGCACATCACCGCCGAGCTCTGGCAGCGACGCGCCCTGGCCGCAGCGGGTGGAGCGGACGTCGAGGCGCACATCCACCGCCAGGCCTGGCCGGTGGCCGACCCCGCGATGCTCGTCGCCGAATCCGTCACGATGGTCGTGCAGGTCGGCGGCAAGGTCCGCGACCGCATCGAGGTGTCACCAGAGATCAGCGAGGACGACGCGATCGCCGCCGCCCTGGCCCTGCCAAAGATCGCCGAACTCGTCGGCGACGCCGAACCCCGCAAGGTCATCGCTCGGCCGCCCAAGCTCGTCAACATCGTCCTCTGACCGAGAACCTCGTTCTCCCGATGAACTGACTACCGTCTGCCCGTAGGCGAGTCGGGTGCCTCGACGGATCCGGGATCTCGGTTCGCTGACGGCGGAAGGATTCGGAGACGGCAATGGTTGACGAGGCAATGCTGACACTTCCCGAGCGGATCGAACGGGCCGCAGCGCTCGGCGGGACGGTGGCGTTCGTCGACGGGGACGATCACGAACTCCTGACCTGGGCCGAACTGCACGAGGACGCCCGCTCCGTCGCTGCCGGCCTCCAGTCGCTGGGCGTCGGCGAGGGCGACCACGTCGCGCTCATGGGGCCGACCACCCGCACCCTCGTCACGACCATCCAAGCGGTCTGGCTCGCGGGCGGGGTGCTCGTGATGTTGCCGCTCCCGATGCGAATGGGCTCGATCGACCAGTTCATCGAACAGACCCGTGACCGCATCCGGTTTGCGAAGGCGTCCACGGTCGTGCTCGATCCGCAGCTTGCCGAGTTCATCGAACACCAGCCGGGCGACCCGACGTTCCTCACCTACGCCGACCTCCTTCCCGAGGCCACGGGCCAGACCGCCGAGGACTGGAAGCGCCCGACGCCGGATCCCGACGCCCTCGCCGTCCTCCAGTTCACGAGCGGGTCCACCTCCGAGCCCAAGGGCGTGATGCTCGCCCATCGTCAGCTCTGCGCCAACATCGACGGCTGCTACGAGGCGGCGCAGATGTCGCTCGACGACACCGTCGTGTCGTGGCTGCCGCTCTACCACGACATGGGGCTGATCGGGCTCCTGACCATCCCGATGACGACCGGCGCCGGTCTGGTGCAGGGCGCTCCACAGGACTTCCTCTCCAAGCCGGCGCGGTGGATGCGGTGGATCTCCGACCTCGACGGCACCATCACCGCGGGGCCGAACTTCAGCTTCGCGCTCGCAACCCGCTCGTTGAACCGGTCCGAGGGCCTCGACCTGTCCCGCCTGCGCATCTGCCTCAACGGCGCCGAGCCGATCGACGCCGACGGGTTCCGCACCTTCCTCGCTGCCGGCGCCCGCTTCGGTATGAACCCCGGCGCGGCGTTCCCGGCGTTCGGCATGGCCGAGGTGTGCATCGCCGGGTCGTTCCCCGTTCCCGGAACCGGTTTCGAGACCGACGTCGTCGACGGTGCTGCGCTCGAACACGAACATGTCGCCCGGCCGGTCGAACCGGGCACCGAGGGCGCCCGGGAGCTGGCCAAGCTCGGCTTTCCGATCCCTGGCCTCGAGCTCCGCATCGTCGATCCGTCGACCGGCGCGGCGCGGGGCGACCGCGAGGTCGGCGAGCTACAGATCCGCGGCACATCCCTCACGCTCGGGTACTACGAGCGGCCGGAGGCGACCGACGAGCTGTTCACCGACGGGTGGCTCCACAGCGGTGACCTCGCCTACATGGTCGACGGCCAGGTCGTGGTGTGCGGACGCATCAAGGACGTCATCATCATCGGCGGCCGCAACATCTACCCCCAGGACATCGAGAAGGTCGTCGGTGGCATCGACGACGTCCGCACCGGCAACGTCATCGCGTTCGGCGAGGAAGGCGCGCACGCCAAACAGCACATCGTGGTCGTCGCCGAGACCCGCTCCGACGACCCTGCCGCGCTGGCGAAGGTCATCTCTCGCAAGGTCACCGAGGACATCGGTGTGCCGCCACGCGACGTTGTGCTCGTCCCGCCGGGCACCATCCCGAAGACCTCCTCGGGCAAGCTCCAACGGTCCGCCTGCCGCGCCTCCTACCAGGCCGGCGAGTACCAGACCGTCTGACGGGTTTTCCGGGTAGTTGTCCTCACCTGCTGAGGACAACTCCCCGCGAAACTCGAGCGAAGGCCTCTCGCTACGCCTTCTGGAGCGCCTCGATGACCGGGAGCCAGGTGTCGGGGTCGTTCTTGTAGGGGGCGTAGAAGCTGAGGCGGTCGACGACATCGCCGAAACGGGCGGTGAACGCCGGTGCGATGCCCGAGGGCTCGGCGACGACGGCGAACGTGTCCAACATGTCGTCGTCGATCAGTTCGCCCATCTCCTTCCACTTGCCCTGCTTCGACATGGCGTTGAGCTCGGGCTGCAGGTCGCCCCATCCGTGGAGGTCGAGCACGCCGCGGTACGCGGGCGTCGAGCCGTAGAACGCGATCTGCTGGCGGGTGCCTGCCTTCGACTTCTCGAACGACTCCTCGTCGGACCCGGTGACGACGAAGGCCGGGCCGGAGATCTCGATGTCGGCGAGCGTGCGGCCCGACGCATCGAGGCCGCGTTCCAGCGCGGGAATCGTGACTTCGCGCAGGTAGCGCTCGGTCGTGAAGGCGTGGCAGATGAAGCCGTCGCACACCTCGCCGGCGACCTCGGTCATCTTCTCGCCGACACCGGCGAGGAAGACCCGCGGCGCACCGTGAGGATTGGGGCCGGGATCGAAGAACGGCGTCATGAGGGTGTGGGTGTAGAAGTCGCCCTGGAAGTCGAGCTTGGTGCCGTCGTTCCAGCACGCCCAGATGGCACGCATCGCCAAGATGAACTCGCGCATACGGGCGGCGGGGTGCGACCACGGCATCGAGAAGCGCTTCTCGATGTGTGGCTTGATCTGGCTCCCGAGCCCCAGGATGAAGCGGCCGCCGGTGAACGCCTGCAGGTCGTTGGCCGTCGCGGCGAGCGTCATCGGGCTGCGGGAGAACGCCACCGCGATCCCGGTGCCGAGGTCGACGTCGGACGTGGTGCCGGCGGCCAACAGGAGCGGGAAGAACGGATCGTGGTTCGTCTCCGCCGTCCAGATGCCGTTGTAACCGGCAGCTTCCTGCTCGGCCGCCTGCGCGGCGAACGTTCCGAGATCGTGTGAGAGGTCGGGCCCGAGCCCGCCGTCAACCTTCATCGCATCTGCCCCCTGGTGATGTCCGGCGCTCACACTACGTCGTGCGCGAACAGCCGGCATGAGGTGTCACCCGTCGGTATACACTTCGCCCTCGTTACGGAGAGACAGTTTCAGGGACAGACCGTCGCCGACTTCGGGGGGAGCAGCGTGATCGGGGTGCGTTCGACCGATGTTTGACGTCCGTTCCGTGGTTCGAGCGGTCGCGCCGGCGGCGGCGATCATCGTCCTCCAACTCGTGCTCTGGCCGGTGTCGGCGGGCACGTTCGTGTCGGGGCTCATCCTCGGCGGGCTCGGCGCCCTCATCGCGTTGGGCATGGCCCTGATCTACCGGGCGAACAACGTCGTGAGCTTCGCCCAGGCGGACCTCGGCTCCCTGCCGGCGACCGCCGCCATCGTCGTGATGGAGGTCTGGGGATTCACCTACTGGATGTCGTTGGTCGGTGGCCTGCTGGCGGCGGCCCTCGTCGGAGCGATCGTCGAGCTCGCGTTCATCCGTCGGTTCTTCAGCGCCCCACGCCTGATCGTCACGGTCGCGACCATCGGCGTCGGGCAGTTCCTGTTCTTCGGGTCGGCGATGTTCCCGCAGATCTGGCACCTCACCCCGACCATCCGGACGTTCGACCCGCCGTTCACGTTCCGTCTGACGATCGGCGCCGTCCTCTTCGACGCCAACGACCTGATGGCGGCGATCGTCGCACCGATCATCCTCATCGGCCTCACCGCCTTCCTCCGGACGACCGACACCGGCGTCGCCATCAGGGCCGCCGCGTCAGCGCCCGACCGCGCATCGATGCTCGGCATCCCGGTGCGGCGTCTCCAGACCCAGGTGTGGGTCATCGCTGCGGTGATGGCGTTCCTGGGCGTGTTCCTCCAGGCGGGGGTCACCGGCCTGCCGCCGGGCGGCCTGTTCACGTGGTCGATCCTCCTTCGGGCGCTCGCCGCGCTCGTCATGGGCAACATGACGAATCTGGGTGCGATCGCACTGTCGTCGATCGCCCTCGGCATCCTGCAGAACGCCATGGAACGGGCGAACGACGGCGCGCTCGTGGGTCCCGTCCTGCTCGGCGTGATCCTCATCGCGCTGCTGGCCCGTCGACGCGGCACCAGCCGACTTGCCGCCCACGAGCAGGGATCATGGGCGCTGGCCGGCGAGTTCCACGCCATTCCCGCGCACCTCGCGAAACTGCCGCAGGTCCGGGCCTTCCGGGCCGCAGTCGGCATCACGATCGCTGCGGTCGTTCTGGTCGCCCCCGAGGTGCTCGGCACCAACGGGCTCATCAAAGCGGGAGCGATGCTCGTGTTCGCCACGATCGGCCTGTCGATGGTGGTGCTGTCGGGTTGGGCCGGGCAGGTGTCGGTGGGCCAGATGGCGTTCGTCGGCCTCGGCGGCGCCGTCGCAGCGTGGGCGATCGTGGAGCGG
>ENA-UPSM01000946-UPSM01000946.1-activated-sludge-metagenome-genome-assembly--contig:-NODE-946-length-40014-cov-6.064641_pt1 | contig 40014 bp, 38 predicted proteins | sample MGYA00238181_ERZ773283 | MGnify/ENA primary metagenome ERZ773283 (study PRJEB29023, sample SAMN05720199) | activated sludge metagenome | isolation source: Anaerobic digester | place: Japan... | reverse complement strand
AAAGGGCGCGAGCACCTGGACAGGTTCCGGATCGAGCGCGCCGCCCACATGGTCTACCGCACCAACAACCGCTGGTTCGATTCGCTCGCCCCCCACGAACGCCCCGCGGCCACCTTCGCGAGGCTGGAAAGCCCCTGGGGCGAATCCTACGTGTGGTGGGAAGGCAAGCAGATGCTGTTCCTGTCCGACCACCTGGACGAACCGCTTTCCGACATCTGGACCGACATCAGCACCATCAACCTGGGGCGCGAAGGCGACACCAGCCTTCGCAGCGGCAAGAAGCCCGAGGCCTTGGTCGAACGCATCCTGGAACTCTGCACCGCCCCCGGCGACCTGGTCCTGGATCCGTTCTGCGGATCCGGAACCGTGGGGGCGGTATCGCACAAGCTCGGGCGCGACTGGATTTCCATCGAGCTGGATCCCGAAATCGCCGCCCGGGCCAGACACCGCCTGGAACGGGTGGTGGCCGGCACCGATCCCACTGGAATCACGGGCCTCCGCGGCTGGAAGGGGGGCGGCTCCCTGGAGGTCCACGGGGTTCCGTGAAGGATATCGTCGGCAGGGGCTTGTCCGGTTTCGCATCTTTGCAGACCATGTCCATCCTGTCGAACCTGTCAGGCGCCTTCCACATCCTTTTTGGATTCCTCGTTTTCTGGATCCTGCAAGGATGGGGCGTCGCCGACGAAGTCCTTTCTCCCGACACGCCCCACCCGCGCCAACCCGGACGGTTCTCGTTCGTGGCCGGCCAAGGCGTCGCGCTTCTGGCGCAATCCAGCCTGGCTTTGCTGTGCGCCCACGCCTTGAGTCCGATCATCGACATGCACTCGCTCGTGTTCCTGCCCATGGGGTTCGCGGGAGCCATCTACCTGGTGGAATTCGTTTCGATCGCGTCCAACCACACGCTGCCCGGCGAACGTCGCCCCATCGAATTCCTCTCGTTCGCGTCGGGCCGCGACCTGATCCTGCGCCATGCCTCCGGACTGTTTTTGGCCATGGGGCTTCTGGCCACCGTCCAAGGCACCCGCGCCGCGGCCTTGCAGGCCAGCGGAGCCGTGTTCGGTTGGGGCGCCACCGTGATGTTCTGGGAGTCGGGGCTGCGCCGCTCGTTCGCGCACCGCCTGCGGTGGGTGCTGGCCCCCTTGTCGCTGCTCATCGGGCTGCTTCTGGTGCACCGGGCTTGGAGCCACTTCTGAGCACCGGCGTGTGCATGGTCTACATCCCCTGTCCCGACGAATCCTGCGCCCGGGACATCGGACGGAAACTGGTCGAGCAGGGGTTGGCCGCGTGCGCCAACGTGGTCCCCAAGATGACGTCCATCTACCGTTGGGAAGGACGCCTGGAGGAAGACAAGGAAGCCCTGCTGCTCTTGAAGACCGTGGAAGACAACCTCAAGGAGCTGCAGGAAAAGGTGAAGGGGATCCATCCCTACCGCCTGCCCGCCATCGTGGCCTACCCCGCGACGGGAGGACTTCCGGAATACCTGGACTGGGTGAAAAAAGGATCGAGGCCGCGCTGGTCTTAGAGTGGTACATTCGAACCCGAGATGTCCTTCGACGAATGGAAATACCTCGAAGCGAAACTGGAAGCTCTCACGCTGTCCAGCGCGGGATTCATGGTCCTGCTGCGCGTTCCCGGCGCCCACAAGGCGCTGCCCATCTTCATCGGGGCTCCCGAAGCCCATTCCATCGCGCAGGCGATGGGCGACGGAAGCTTCCCCAGGCCGCTGACCCACGACCTGTTCAAGTCCACCCTGGATGAACTCGGCGCGGAAGTCGTCCGCATCGTCATCACGGACCAGCAGGAAGGCACGTTCTTCGCTCGTCTGCACATCGCGCGCGACGGCGATGAATACGAATTCGACTCCCGCCCCTCGGACGCGATCAACATGGCCTTGAGATCCAAGGCGCCCATGTACATCGACCAGGAGCTGTGGGAATCGGCCGCGGTCCCCTTCGAACAGCAGAATCCCGAAGACGAGGAGACCGTCCGCCACGACGCGATCGAACAGACGCAGAAGCGCCTGGCCAAGGCCCTGGAAGCCGAACAGTACGAGGAAGCCGCCAAGCTGCGCGACGAGCTGCGCAAGCTTCAACAAGGCGGCAACTGAGGTTCGCGGGAGCGGGCGCGGTCTCGCCGCCGCTCACCTCGACGTCCCGACGCGGACGCCATCGGATCGCGGCGCCTTCGACCGCATCCCGCTCGCACGAACCTCGTCGGAATCAATGCGCGTCGAGCGGAACGCTCCTGACTATTTTCGTGGGTTATGCCCAAAGGCCAATCCACGAAGTCCCCCGCGAAGTCCGATCGCAAGCGCCTCCGCATCGCCTACGAAGGCCAGCCTGGCGCCTACTCGGAAATGGCGATCCGCCAGCTCTATGGAAAAAAGGCCGATGCGGTGGGAATGTCCGACTTCCCCACGGTCCACCAGGCCTTGCGCTCGGGCGAAGTCGACCTGGCCGCGCTCCCGGTGGAAAACACCCTGGCCGGCACCGCCAACCTGCACGACAACTGGGACGTCCTGGCGCAGGAAGGATTCCACGCGGTGTCGGAAACCGTCGTCCACGTCCACCACTGCCTGATGGCGATGCCCGGAACCAGGATTTCGGACATCAAGGAAGTGCTCGTGCATCCGCAACCCATCATCCAGTGCCGCGAACACCTGAAGCGGCTGGTCCCCAAGGCCACGATCACCAAGGGCGACACCGCCGCGTCGGCTCGACAGATTTCGCAATCGCGCGCCAAGGGCGTCGGAGTGATCGCATCGCGCCTGGCGGCGGAAACCTACGGTCTGGAGATCCTCCACGAGGGGATGGAAGACAACCCCTGCAACTACACTCGCTTCCTGATGGCCGCGCGCGAGCCCGTGGAACCGCGCAAAGGCACCGCCTGCAAGACCAGCCTGGCCTTCACGCTCGACCACGCCGGCCCCGGCAGCCTGTTCCGCGCGCTGGGCGTCTTCGCGCTGCGCGACATCGACCTGGCGCGCATCGAATCGCGCCCGCTGCACGGCGCGGCCTGGCGCTACCGCTTCTTCATCGACATCCGCCGCACGGCCGGAGACCCCAAGGTCGATCGCGCCCTGGAACACCTGTCGGAAATGGTCGCCGAACTCTCGGTGATCGGCACCTACCCGGCATGGCCGGAATCCTGACTTCCCAGAAAGACAAAAAATGACTCGCTCCGACAACCGTTCCGTCGAATCCCTCCGCCCCTTTTCCCTGGAACTCGGGTTCGTCTCGCAGGCCGAGGGATCCGTCCTGGTCACCGCCGGGAAGACCCGCGTGCTTTGCAACGCGAGCATCGACAAGGACGTGCCCCGATGGCTCAAGGGCCAGGGCAAGGGTTGGGTGACGGCCGAATACGCGCTGATGCCCCGCTCCACCAACACCCGCGTGGACCGCGAACGCAAGGGCCCGTCGGGACGCACCCAGGAGATCCAGCGCCTGGTGGGACGTTCGCTTCGCGCCTGCACCGACCTCGTGGCGCTGGGCGAACGGCAGATCATCGTGGACTGCGACGTGATCGAGGCCGACGGCGGAACCCGCACCGCGTCCATCACCGGAGCCTTCGTGTCGCTGGCGCTGGCGCTGCGCAAACTCAAGGCGGAGCAGGGAATCGACCGACAGATCCTGACCGGATGGCTTTCCGCCGTGTCCGTGGGCGTGGTCGAAGGAGCACCCATGCTGGACCTGTGCTACGAGGAAGACTCCAAGGCCGGCACCGACATGAACGTGGTCGCCTTCGAGGACGGACGCCTGGTGGAAGTGCAGGGCACGGCCGAGCACGGCGCCTACTCCCGCGCCGAACTCGACCGGATGCTCGACCTGTCGCTGGCGGGAATCCAAACCCTCTGCGGATTCCAGAAAACGGCGCTGGGCGGCATTCTCCCCTGATTCGTTTCCTTCTCGACTCATCGAAAAGGCGACTTGCTCGGGATCTTGGAAGACCGGGTTTCCAAAGGCGCATCCTGGGAATCCCGGATCGAGTGAATAGATTCTGTCCATGTCATTAACGGATTCCTCCGGAGTTTCCTCCGGCTACGTGCGCCACCCAAAGGACACCCAGACGCTTCTGGCCAACTCGGGTGCCGAACGGATCCTGACCGACCTGTCGTTTCGCTTCGCGAATCTGCCTTCGGTCCGGCGAGCGCTCCTGGTGGGGCCCCGCGCCCGCGGGGAACACGACGACCGTTCCGACGTCAGCGTGGCGCTCTCGATGCCCGACACGACGGATTCCGACTGGTCGCGCATCCAGTCGATGGTTTCGGAAAGCCCCACCCTCCTGCGGATCAACCTGATCCACCTGGAATCCTGCACGCTGGAACAGCGCCTGCAGGCCGAATCCGAAGGGCTCCTGTTCTACCACCCTTGGGGCCAACCCTGGGAGCAGTTCAGGAACTCGCTGGATCGCCTGGGAGAGATCCTGATCGAAGACATGAACGTTCCGGGATCGCGCGACGGGCTCCTGTTCCGGTTCGCCCGCACGGTGGATCTCTTCCACAAGCTGCTGCGCATCCTCTTGGCCGCTCGCGGATTCCAGGAACGCGGCCTCAAGGATTCGCTCACCCTGGCCTACCAGCAGCGCTGGATCGCCGACGAGGACCAGTGGCTCTCGCTCCTGCAGGCCAAATTCTGGGTGGAGCGCGCCTACGACGAATCCCGCATCGCGCCGCTGGTGGACAAGATCCCCCGCCACTACGCCCTGCTGCGCGGCGCCGCCGGAATGCTCCGGGACCTGTTCGGACTGGATTGAATCGGCAAATCATCAGGGCGCCGGTTCGGGTGCTGCTCGGCCCGCATTTTCCTACGCACGGGCGATTCATGACTGGCACCTAAAGGTGCTCCGCCTGCTTTGTGCCTGCCGTAGCGGCCGCCCCTACGCGGGCCTCATCGGGCTTCCTCGGCGGTACGGACGTGATCGTGTAGGGTTCCGCCTGCGGGATCCCGCCGCCTATTGGCGCGACGCCCCCGGGCGCGATCCGTAATCCCAGTGCGCATGCACTTCGCGCAACGGCAAAGCGGTGAATCGGCGTGTCCGACAGCCGCTGATCAGCCTTTCCCCTTAATGCAGTTTTCCTTGTAAACTGAGCGTAACACACTCAGATTTCAAGGAACTTTGTCAGGCGAAACACTCGCTCAGAGTTCACGTTGGACTGCACATATGTGCACGTAGATGAAATTCTGGTAGATTGTCGGGAATGGAGCTGAACCTCAAGATCCAACCGCTGGAACGGCCGTTCGAACTCGTTTCCGACTACGCTCCGGCGGGCGACCAGCCGCAGGCGATCGAAAAGGCCGTGGCCACCTTCCGCGAAGGCGGCAAGGACGTGGTGCTGCTGGGCGTGACGGGATCCGGCAAGACCTTCACCATGGCCTGCATCGCCAAGGAGCTGGGTTGGCCCGTGCTGGTGCTTTCCCACAACAAGACGCTCGCGGCCCAGCTCTACCAGGAATTCAAGGAGTTCTTCCCCAAGAACGCGGTGGAATACTTCGTGAGCTACTACGACTACTACCAGCCCGAAGCGTACCTGCCCACCACCGACGTCTACATCGAGAAGGACGCCTCGATCAACCAGGAGATCGAGAAGCTGCGGCTGCGCGCCACCACCTCGCTCCTGACGCGCAAGGACATCGTGGTCGTCAGCACCGTCAGCTGCATCTACGGCCTGGGGTCGCCGCAAGCCTACCTGGAGAAGGTGGTGGAGCTCAAACCCGGACAGAATCTGGAGCGCGACGACTTCCTGCGCGCCCTGGTGGACATGCAGTACAGCCGCAACGACATCGACCTCAAGCGCGCCACCTTCCGGGTTCGCGGCGACGTGGTCGAGGTGTGGCCCGCCTACGACGACCGCGTGGTGCGCGTGGAGTTCCTGGGCGACGAGATCGAACGGATCCGGATCGTGGATTCGCTCACCGGCGACACCATCGACGAACCGCCCACCGCGGCCATCTTCCCGGCCCGCCACTACCAGACCGGCGACGCGGGAATGGAAGCCGCCATCCAGCGGATCAAGGACGAGCTGGACGAACGGCTCAAGGAGCTGTCGCGCGAAGGCAAGCTGCTGGAATACGAACGCCTGAAGAGCCGCGTGAACTACGACCTGGAGATGCTGACGGAAACCGGCTACTGCTCGGGGATCGAGAACTACTCGCGACTCATGGAAGACCGCCCCAAGGGCTCGCCGCCCAGTACCTTGCTGGATTTCTTTCCAAAACCCTTCCTTTTGATCCTGGACGAGAGCCACGTCACGGTGCCCCAGATCGGGGGCATGAGCGAAGGCGACCGCTCGCGCAAGACGACGCTGGTCGAACACGGATTCCGCCTTCCCAGCGCCATCGACAACCGGCCGCTTCGCTGGCACGAATTCGAAGACCGCATGCCGGCGACGCTGTTCGTGTCGGCCACCCCCGCCGCCTACGAGATGCGTCGCACCGGCGGCGAGATCGTGGAGCTGGTGGTGCGCCCCACGGGCCTGTTGGACCCCGAGATCGAAGTGCGTCCCGTGAAGGGGCAGATCGACGACCTGCTGGAGGAGATCCGCAAGCGACGCGCCGTCAAGGAACGCGTGCTGGTGACCACCCTCACCAAGCGCATGGCCGAAGATCTCACCGACTACCTGCAGAAGGCGGGGATCCCGGTGCGCTACATGCACAGCGAAGTGCATACGCTGGAACGATCGGAGATCATCCGCGGCCTGCGCTCCGGCGAGTTCGACGTGCTGGTGGGGATCAACCTGCTGCGCGAAGGCCTGGACCTTCCCGAAGTCAGCCTGGTGGCGATCCTGGACGCCGACAAGGAAGGATTCCTGCGAAGCACGACCTCGCTGATCCAGACCGCCGGGCGTGCCAGCCGCAACATCAACGGTCGCGTGATCTTCTACGCCGACAAGATCACCGACTCCATGAAGAACTGCATGGACGAGACCGCGCGGCGGCGCATCCACCAGAAAGCCTTCAACGAGGAGCACGGGATCGTGCCGATGCAGGTCAACCGCAAGATCCACGAGCGGTTGGCCTTGGCGCCGGATCCCGTCGACGAGATGCTGGAGGCCCGCGAAGAGAGTTCGCAGCGCGGCCGCGGCAAAGGGGGATCCTCCCCGAAGAAGGCCGGCAAAATGGGCAAGTCGTCGGCCAAGTTCGCCGTCAACGCGGCGGGTGGCCGCGACGGCGACGCCTGGGACGATTTCCGCGAACTGGAAAAGCGCATGAAGCAGGCCGCCGCCGAACTGGATTTCGAGCGCGCCGCCAAGCTGCGCGACCGGGTGCGGGAGCTGGTGGGCTCCTAGCGCCCCCTCGCCAGGGAGTCATCCGATATCCAAGCCCGGACCCCGCGCGCGAGCCGTCGCGCGAACTCGGCGCGGCCCGAATCCGAATCCAGCACCAGTTCTTCCTCCCGGTTCAAGGCCACGCCGCACTCCACCAGGATCGCGGGCATTTGGGCCGACACCAGCACGGCCAGGTTGTTCCTGTACACGCCCAAGGCACTGTCGAGTATTTCGCGTCCCAACGCGCGCTCCTCGGGGCGGGCGTGGTGCAGGTTGGGACGGCGTCCTCCCTCCACGAGGCTTCGGCCGATCGAACGCGCCAAGGCCAGCGCGGCGGGATACCCCACCGTGCTGTCGTGGACCCACAGGCTGAACCCCGACACCGTGTCGCAATGCAGGCGCTCGACGCCCTGGTAGGTCCAGCGGGACGCCACGGACGAATCCACCGCGTCGTGGTGGATGGACAGGAACAGGTCGGCCCCCTGCTCCAGGGCCTTGCGGGGGCGGCTGCGCAGATCCCTCTCGGTGCCGTCCTCGTTGTGCACGATCGCCTCCACACCGGCGGAATCGCGCAAGGCCCGCGCGATCGCCTTCGCGGCCTTCCGGTTGAGCACGAACTCGTCGACCCCGCGGGCGCTGACCATGCCCTGCCCCTTGATCGGCGCCGAATCGCCGCGCGAAAAATGCCCGACGTCGAGCACCACCCGCAATGGACGATTCCTGTCCAGGACCCGCCCGCCATCGCGGGTCGCGGAACAGCTCCCGAGCAGCGCCGCCACCGCGACCGCGGACGCGGATTTCGCCATCCAACCCAATTGCCGACCTCCCGACGCGAAGCATCGTCGAACCGAAAAATGTCAAGTTTCCCAAAGCTAGCTGGATCCCGTTCCTGGGATCGGGAATGGCGGACCCCGTTCGCCGGGACCGAAACAGGGTATCTTTTCCCGCACTCGTGAAAACCGCCATCGACCTCGTGCTGGGGCGCCCTCGGGTGGCCCTCGCTCCTTCCCGCCTCCTGGCCGGCGAAGTGACCACGCCCTACGGCAACGCCCCCACCGACGATGTCGTCGCCGCCGCCTGGCGCTCCGAGGCCGGCGACCGCGATTGCCCCCCTTGGATGATCCTGGGACGCGAAGACGCCCCCTCGGGCACCATCTGGAGGTTCGCCTGGTGCCCGCCGACCTCGGCGATGCCCGAACACGCGGAAATCGTCCTGCCCGAGGCGTTGTGGGCGCTCGAGCTCCTCAACGACATGGACTCGCCTCCCGGTTGGCATCTGCGCGCGCTGGAATCGCCATCGGGCACCTGGGTCGGAATCTGGCACGGCTCGCGTTGCGACCACCTGCAGTTCCCCGGCAAGGATCGCCAGCAAGCCCTGGAACGGGGACGCTCGGGCCTTGCCAAACGCGGCATCCAGAATCCCCAGGCGCTGGACGCCTCGTGGATCGCTCCGAACGCGGCACGCCTTTCCGAGATGGCCGACGCCAGCCCCGAATCGGATCTCGTGGAGATCAAGGAATCCATCCGGCGCCAGGAGCGAAGATCGGTGGCCGCATCCGTCGCGCGCACCGCCGCCGTGGTCGCCGCGCTCGCATTGGTGAGCGGCCTGTTGGGTGCATTCCAGGGTTGGCACGCCTACCGACGCTCGGCGGAAGAGTCCCGGCTCGAAGCCGTGAAACCGCTGGTCGACGGAGCCGCCGAACTGGCCCGGCATCGCGAACGCGACCTGGCATCGCTGCGCTCGTTCCGCGACGCCCTCGAACCCGGACACGCCGCGGATCGCGTCGTCGCCGGAATCGCTTCGGCGCTCCCCGCCGGATCCCGTCTGCAGACCCTGGCGCTCGAACAGACGAGCACAGGGTGGCGGCTGCGCACCGAAGCCCGCTTGCCGGACTGGGGCTCCATCCAGCCGTTGTCGCAGGGTTTGCGGCAGGTCGCGGGCGTCACCAAGGTGACCGTCGCCAACCAATCCAGGCAGGCCGACGCGGTCTCGGCGATCCTCGAACTCGAAGGGACCTGGCCATGATCGTCCCCGCCTCGAGGATCGCATCCACGCTGCGCGACGTCGCGCCCTGGCTGGTGGCGGCGCTGGGATTGCAGGTCGGGCTCCATGTCGTGTGGCCGCGCCAGGTCGCCTCGGCGCTGACCGATAGCGCCCGCGCGCAGACGCTGCGGCACGTGGTCCCCGACGAACGCGCGCTCCGCGCCAAGGTGGACTCGCTTCGCGCGGACTCCTCGCGGATCGCGTCGCGTCTCGAGTTGGCCAGATCCCGTCAGATCTCGGGATCCGACCCCGCGGCGCTCCTGGCCACGCGGATCGTTCCGCTCCTGGGCGACCAGGGCTGGAAGCTCGATCGCGTGAAGGCGGAATCGAACGGCGGCTACGCGATCCTCGACCTTGGCGCGTCGGCGGATTTCACCCAGGCGCTGCGAGGCCTGCGCGAAATCGTCCAACAACCGCTTTCGGTCAAGATCCGTCGCCTGGCGATGCGTCCCGGCCCGTCGGGAAGGCTTTCGGTGGATCTCCAGGTCGCCGTTCCCGCGAGGGAAGCGCCATGAAGCCCTGGATCACGGGTGTCGCCGCGGTGGTGGCCGTCTTCGCGCTCTACCCGAGCGACAAACCGCTTTCCGAAACGTGGAGCAGGGCCGTGGAGATCCACGCCTCGTCCGGGTCCACATCCGACTCGGCAACGCCGCTGGACTCGTCCCTGCTTTCCGGAACCTTCGCGCCACCGGCCGACTCGCTGGCGATCCCGGCGGATCCGTTCGGCCTCCCTCCCGGACCGGTCGCCACGCCTCGTCGCGGCACGTCGTCCCGCACGGGTGCGCATCCGCCCCCGCGCCCCTGGCGAGCCACGGGTCGCGTGGGAGAGCTGGCCGCCGTGTTGACCTCCAACGACGGACGGATCCTGGTCGTCAAGAGCGGATCGTCGGTGGACAGCGCGACGGTGGTTTCCATCGGGAACGATGGCGTGGTCCTGGAAGACCGCGCCGGCCGATTCGTCCTCGCCATTCCATGAACGCCTCGCGGGACCGCGAGATGCCAAGCCTTCGTCGCGGGAGCGCCATGCCCATGGTGCTGGCCGGAATGGCGGTCGCGATCGGTCTGGCGACCCTCGCCTGGAACCGTTCCTGGTCGCGTCGCACCACGTCGGCCCACGCCGACCTCGCCTGGCAGGCCCAACTGCTGGCGGAATCCGGCACGGCCTGCGCCTTGCAGGAGGCCATGGCGCGAGCCGGCTCCCCTCCGGCGCAGACACCGCAGACCCCTCCGAACTCCACCGCCCCGCAACCCGCGCAGAAGCCCATCGTGACGATCCGCGACACGACCGACACCGCCTGCGTCTTCCATCGCGGTGCGCCCGGCGAAATGTCCTGGGACCAACCCGCGGGAACCCAGCTTCTGACCATCCGGGCGACAGGAACCGTCCTGGAGTCCGGAGAACCGCTCGAGACGACCATGCGGTCCACCTGGGGAGGAAATCCGCCCGTCGACCCGTTCTCGCCGGCGATTTCGCTCTGGGATCGCAACGGAACTTCGCTCAACTTGACGGGAACCGTCCAAGGACAGGTCCGGGTCAACTTCGCGACCGCCCCTCCCGGAACGATCAAGCACAAGACGGGCGGGATCGACCAGTTCGTGCCCACTTCCATCGCATCCGACACGGCCGTGGCCGTGGCGAGAATGAACGAAGCCTTCCGATCGACCGAGGCATCCTGGAACGGATGCACGTTCACGCCCGAGCGGCCTCCCGATCCGGACAAGGACTCCCTGATCTGCACCGGCGAGGGCGCCACGACCGTGTTCGACGCGCCTTGGGCGGGCGATCCGTGGGACGCGGGAAGGTCGCGGATCCTCTTCGCCGAGGGCCGGCTGGAGCTTCGCGGCAAGCTCCGCCTGCGCGGATGGACGATCTATTCCCAGGGAACGGTGGTGATCCAGGACGACGCGGAGGTCTCGAACACCAGCATCTTCGCCGCCGGCGGAGTCCGGATCAGGGATCGCGCGTCGTTTTCCGGTCAAATCCTGTCGGCGGGGACCGTTTCGCTCACCGAGGACGCGAGGATCGCCGCTCCTTCGTTCGTGGCCTGCTGGCCGGGCAAGGGGCGCGACAGCGTGCCGCAGTTCGTGCTGTCGAACCAGGCCAGGGCCGAAGCCTACGTGGTCGCCCTAGGCGCGAACGCCCGGATCGGGATCTCGCGCGGAGCGCGGCTGCGGGGCGTGGCGGTCTCGGGCAGCTCGCTGCGCAACGAAGGCCGCATCGAGGGACTCGCCGTGTCCGTGAGGCTGGATTGCGGCCATGGGGAAGACAACTGCTCCAACGGCAGCTTCCTGCGCGACCGCCTGCCGGTCGATTTCGCGTTCCCGCTTGGGCTTCCCGGGAGCAGCGGCTACCGATTGGTGTCGTGGAGCACGGGCGAATGAACCGCCGAGGCTACACCCTCGTGGAAGTACTCATGGCGCTGGTCATCCTGTCCATCCTGGCCGTACCCCTCGCCTACATCCTGGTGCAAAGCGGCGAAGGGTCGAGCCGCGCCCGCTCGCTCGACGACGCCCTGGACCTGGTCCGCGAAGACTGGACCCTCTGCCGCTCGACAAGATCCGACAGCCTGCGCGACACGACCTGGGACCGGCGCATGGCGTCCGGCCAGTGGCGCGTGGTGCGCGACGTGTTCGATTCGTCCGATCGCGCCGCAGCGGGTCTGGCCACCATCCACGCCGGCAAGATCGGCCTGCACCCTCCCGTGGAGATCGCCTCGTGCGCCACGCTTCGCGACGGCGACGACTGGGACACCGTGCGATGCTTCAAGTGGCTGCGTCCACGCTGGAGCGGCAAGTGACCCCCCGTACCGGAATCCGTCGCGGCGTCACGCTGGTCGAACTCATGGTCGCCATGACCATCACCGGGCTCGTGGCCACGTTCGTCGCGGGCTGGATCGTCCATTCGGCCAAACAATCGGCGGCGTCGCAGCAACGGGACGACCGGGAACAGGAATTGTCGCTGTTGCGCAGCGAGCTGTTCCAGGACGGGATCCGCGGACGCACCCTGGAGATCGGCCGCAAATCGTGGAAGATCGCGCGCGGCGGAACCGGCGGCGAACCCGACACCGTGGAATGGCGGATCGATCCACCGCGTCTTTCGCGCGGGACGACCACGCGGCTGGGAAGCGACACGCTTCTGGAAGGCTCGATCGAACCCAAGGCGACCGGTCTGGACCCCAACTGGGATCTGTGGACGCAGGTGGATCGCAACTTCGACGGGCTCGTGGATCCCGAACACGTTTCCCAGCTGGTCCGGTTCGAACTGAGGTTGGTGGTGCGCCGGCACGCGACCCCGGCGCGCCGTTCCACCACCGACACCCTCCTGATCCAGGTCCCGCTGCAGGGCCCGGGCTGAGCGCCCGTCGGCTCCGGTTCTATATTCGGTCGCGAACCTGACTGTTTCCTTGCGCGGCGCGAACGCCGCGACCGAGCGACCGGAGCCAAGACCGATGCCCAATCCATTCTACGTCACCACGCCCATCTACTACGTCAACGACGTTCCCCACATCGGGCACGCCTACACGTCGGTGCTGGGCGACGTCCTTTCCCGCTGGCACCGGCTGGTGGGCGACGAGGTCTATTTCCTGACCGGCACGGACGAGCACGGACAGAAGGTGCAGGAAGCCGCCGCCAAGGCCGGACGCACCCCGCAGGAACACGTGGACCTCACCAGCCAGCGGTTCCGCGAGATGGGCCGGCTGCTGGACCTCACCAACGACCGGTTCATCCGCACCACCGACAAGGACCACGTCGAGTTCGTCCAGTCGGTGCTGCAAGGCCTGTGGGACAAGGGCGAGATCTACAAGAGCTCCTACAAGGGCCTCTACAACGTCCGCGACGAGCGGTTCTATTCCGAATCCGACATCCGCGAAGGACGCGGCCCCGCGGCGGGCGAACCGGTCGAAGAAGTGGAAGAGGTCAACTACTTCTTCAAGATGGGCTCGTACCAGCAGCGCCTGCTGGACCACATCGAGAAGAACCCCGCCTGGATCGTCCCCGACTTCCGCCGCAACGAGGTGCTGGGCTTTCTGCGCCAGCCGCTGGGCGACCTCTGCATCTCGCGTCCCAAGTCCCGCCTGTCGTGGGGGATCGAACTCCCCTTCGACAAGGACTTCGTGACCTACGTGTGGTTCGACGCCCTGCTCAACTACGTCACCGGCCCCCGCGGCGCCAAGCGCGCCGACGGCACCTCGTGGTGGCCGGCCAGCGTGCACCTGATCGGCAAGGACATCCTGACCACCCACAGCGTCTACTGGCCGACCATGCTCATGGGCGCGGGCATCGAACTGCCGCGACAGATCCTGGCGCACGGCTGGTGGATGGCCGACGGACAGAAGATGTCCAAGTCGCTGGGCAACGTCGTGGATCCCTTCGAGGTCGCCCGCAAATACGAATCGGTGGGAGGCGCCGAGGCGTTCCGGTTCTTCCTGATGCGCGACATGGTGGTGGGCCAGGACAGCTCGTTCTCCGAAGCCGGCATGGTGAAGGTGGTCAACGGCGACCTCGCCAACGACGTGGGCAACATCGTGTCCCGCATCCGCAAACAGGTGGCCACCCAGTTCGAGGGCAAGGTGCCTGCTCTGCCCGCCACGCTGTTCGACGCATCCAAGGAACTGAAGGCCAAGGCGGAATCGGTGCTCGCCGAGGTCCCCAACCAGATGCGCCTGTTCCGCGTGAGCTTCGCGCTGGAAGAAACCATGAGCCTGGCCCGCGCGATCAACTCCTACCTGGAGAACACCGCGCCCTGGAAGCTCGCCAAGGACGGATCGAAACGACAGGAATTGGCAGAAGTGCTGGCGGTGTCGAGCGAGGCGCTGCGGCTCCTGCTCGTGCTGCTTTCCCCGTACATCCCCAGGAAGGCGTCCGAGGCCCTGGCGCTGCTGGGCGAATCGGCCGCCCCCGGCAAGCTCGCCTGGGGACTCCTGCCCGCGGACGCCGAGTTCAAGGACGGACCGGTGCTCTTCCCGCGCCTGGAGGTCAAGAAGCCCGAAGCCGACAAGCCCAAGGCGGATGCCAAACAGGCTCCCGCGGCGACCGCCGCCGTCAAGTCGCCGTTCGAACTGGTCGATTTCCGGGTCGCCAAGGTGGAAGCCGCCGAAGACCATCCTTCGGCGGAAAAGCTCCTGGTGCTCACGCTGGACGTGGGCGAGCTGGGCAGGAAGCAGGTCTGCGCGGGCATCAAGGCGCACTTTTCGGCCGCCGACATGGTGGGCCGCAAGCTCCTGCTGGTGGCCAACCTCAAGAAGGCCAAGCTGCGCGGCGTGGAAAGCCAAGGCATGATCCTGGCCGCCGACAACCCCGACGGATCGGTGCACCTGCTGTCGCCCGAAGGCGAACCCGGGTCCTTCGCCAGGGTGGATGGCTACGACCACCTCCCTGGACAGAACCTGGCGATCGAAGCCCTGGATCCGGTGGTGCTGGAGGTGCGCGGCGGCCAGCTCGTGTTCGAAGGCAAGCCGGTCACCGCCGGCGGCGCGAAGATCGCCTGTTCGGCCGTGGACGGCGCGAAGGCGCACTGACAGGAACCGTCCTTCGCCTCACTCCAGCGCGTAGGAAGGTTCGCCGCCTCCCGAAAGCATCTCGCGGGCGGCGGCCTGCATCTTGAGCCCCAATCCGATGTATTCCTGGAGACGTTCGGATTCCGGAATCCTCGGTTTGGCGGGGACTTCCAGGGAACACATGGATTCCTGGGCGTGCAAGGTCAGGAGCAGGGCGTGGTTCGCCTCGGATACCGGAACCACCCATTTCAATCCATCCAACAGATCCATGAACGTGTGGTTTTCGGGCAACTTCCCCCGGCTCATCAGGATCGCCATGGCGTGCTTCTCGATGGCCATGGTCAACATGTTGAAAGTCAATTCCGTCGTGAAGATCTTGGGGCGCTTGTGGGCGTTGACCACCACGCGCATGAATCCGTCCCCCTCGGCCAAGAAGGTCTCCGCTCCGCTGATGGCTTCCCTGTCGATCGTCGCGAGCACGCCGCACCTCTTCCGTTCCGCCCCGGTCTGACAATCCGGGAACATCCCTGCCAGATGCAAACAACGGTCCAACCGGGAATGGGGCGCTGTCGATAGAGGCGATCATGGTCATCGATTGACAGAGATTGCCAATCAATGCCCAATGGCGGTGCCTACTTGTAGTCTTCCGGCCGGATCCCCAGGCGTTCCATGGTCCGGATCAACACCTTGCGGTCGACATCCAGGATGCGGGACGTCAGGCTCACGTTCCCCTGCGCCTTGGCGAGCGTGTCGCGGATCGCCTCGGCTTCGGCGCGGTCGCGGATCGCGTACAGCGTCGTCGACGATTCGTTGCCGACGGGCGTCGAAGGCAGGTCGTCTTCGTTGCTGTCCAGCCCCAGCTCCTTGGGCCGGATCCGATCCGACTCGCCCAGGATCACGGCCTTCTGCACCGCGTTTTCCAGTTCCCGGATGTTGCCCGGCCATGAATGCGCCAGGATCGCCTTTTCCGCGGCGCGCGAAAGGGATCGCTCGGCCAGGCCGTACTGCAGCGAGAACCGCTTGCAGAAATGCGACGCGAGCAGGATCACGTCCCGTCCCCGTTCCCGCAACGGCGGGAGACTCAAAGGCACCACCGCCACCCGGTAGAAGAGGTCGGCGCGGAAGCGTCCCGCGGCGACCTCGTCCTTGAGGACGCGGTTGGTGGCCGTGACAAGACGGAAATCGACACGGACGGATTCGGACCCGCCCACCCGGACCAGTTCGCCCTGCTGGAGCACGCGCAGGAGCTTGACCTGCAACCCCAGCGGAAGTTCGCCCAGTTCGTCCAGGAACAGCGTTCCCCCGTTGGCCTTTTCGATCCAGCCTTCCTTGCGCCCGGCCGCGCCCGTGAAGGCGCCCTTCTCGTGGCCGAACAGTTCGCTCTCCATGAGGTTTTCCGGAATCGCGCCGCAGTTGATGGCCACGAACGGCGCGTCCTTGCGGCGACTGGAATCGTGCACGAAGCGGGCCAGCAGCTCCTTGCCGGTTCCCGTCTCGCCGTGGATGTGCACCGGGATCTCGGACGTGGCCACGCGGGCGGCCTCGCGCAGCAGGGCATCCATCGCGGGGTGCTCGTGCAGGATGGACGCCGCGCCCGCCTTGCGGGTGGCTTCGTCCTGAAGGCCTTCGATCGCCCTGCGCTGGCGTTCGCGATGCGCGATCTGGCCCGTGATCTCGGAAAAGAGGGATCGCATGGATTCGAAGAATCCGAGGTCGGCGGGAGCGAACGCCGGGTGCCCGGCGAGTCGGTCGGCGTACAGATAGCCTTCTTCGCCGTCGGGAAGCGACAGCGGCGCGCACAGGATGGACCGGATGTCGTTGAGCTGCACGCTCTCGCCGCCGGGAAGGTTCGACAGATCCTGTTCACCCAGGAGCACCGCCCTTCCCGCGTCTTCGGCCATGCGCAGCGCGGACGAGGAATATCTGCTGGACGGCGCTCCGGCCGGGCACGAGGCGAGGGTCCTCCAGAGCCCTTCGCCCACGCCCCGGTGCAGCACCCGCACGCCGTCGCATTCCAGCAACCGGGCCGCCGCCATCGCGATGTCCACCACGACCTTGGATGGATCGCGCTCGCGCAGAAGCGCCGCGACGCCGTCGACCAGATCGGACAGGGGCGTGCCGCGCTTGTCCGGATCAGGCGGGCGCGGATCGGGCGCCTTTTCCAGGAAAACAAATTCCGTCTTGCCGACCAGGATCCGGGCGCCATGGACGATCTTTTCCTCTTCCACGACGTCCGATCCGTCCAGGCGCAGGATGGAGCCCGCCTCCAGGCGCCGGAGGCTCCAGGAACCCATCTGGAACACGAGGAACGCGTGTTGCGGCCGGATCGCCGGATCGTCCAGGCGGATCTGGCAGTCGCGATCGGAGCCCATGGTGGCGAGCCGGCGCCCCAGCGGATGCCTGCGCCCTCCGACCACCTCCTCCAGGCAGGGATAGGCCGCCGCTGCGGCGCTTTCCGGCGCGTTCTCCATCATCGCGAATCTCCTTTCCCTTCCCGCAGAGGGGCCGTTCCAGGCCTGCGCTCCTGCCGATTCCTGTCTGGTCGCAGGCGTTCCTTGGTTTCCACGACCTCCGCGGGGACGGGTCGCGTTCCTCGCGCCGCCCGCGGGCGATGCAGGAGCGATGCGGCCACGGCCACCGCGACCAGCACGATCGCCAAGGCGAAGACGATCCGACGCGAGCGCGACGGGGCCTTCGCGCCCAGGCGCACCCTGGGAAGCATCGCCAAGGCGGCGGACTGGTCGGGATCCAGTTCCAGAGCCTGCTGCAACAAGACCAGCGCCGCCGACGGTGACCGTTCATCCAGGAGCCGGCCGGCTTCCTGGACCATGCGGGATGCCAGACTCCGGTCGGCCAGCTCGCGCACGCGCTCCAGGAACGCCGCTCCCGAGCCGGGCACATCCGGGACGTCTCCGAGCACCGGATCCATGGACGATGGACGCCGCGAAGGCTCTTCACGCAACAGGAGATCGACCAAGGGGATCCAATCCGGTGCCTCCAGCGCCAGCCGCTTCCATCCAGCCCCGCGCTCCCCGGGCGACGGCCGCGCACCGGCCAGCAGTTCGTGGAGCACCACGCCGATCGACCACACGTCGGCCCGACGAGGATCGCACCCCGCGGAACCGATTTCGGGCGCCAGATACCCCGCCGTGCCCCCCTGGAGCGCCACGCCCGACGCCGACGCGGAGAATCCCAGATCGACCAGACGGATCCTGCCGTCGGGCTGGAAGATGGCGTTTTCCGGCTTGATGTCGCCGTGCGAACGTCCTGCCGCGTGCAGGATCGCGACGGAACGCGCCAAGGCGGCGCAGATCGCGGCGGATTCGCGCGGTTCCAATCCGTGGTTCATGAGGTCGCGCAGCGAAACCCCGTGGATGTACTCCATGGAGATCCAATCGGATCGTCTTCCCGCCACAAGTCCGAACACGGTGGGCAGGCAGGCCAGCGGCGCGGACGCCAAGGCCTGCGCTTCCTCGCGCGCGGATTTGTCGCCCCGGCGGATCTCCTTGAGCGCCACCCAGCGTCCCAGGTCGTCCTGGCGCGCACGGAACACGGCCCCGAAGGCGCCTTCGCCGATCGGAACCGCCCGCGAAAAGCCTTGGGGCAGATCGCGCTTCATCGGGTCGTTCCTTCCCGGGCCATGCGCTCGAGCCACCACAGGATTTCCGGATCCTCGGGCGACAGCCTGGAAGCCGCCAGCAGATGGTCGATGGCTTCCAGTTTCCGTCCATTGTTCCATTCCACCATCGCGAGATTGAAGAAGGCGTCGGCGTCGTTGGAATCGATCGCGGTGTTCTGCAGGAACAGTTCCGTCGCGCGATCCGGATCGCCGCGGCGCTCCACCACGATGGCCAGGAGGTTGCGGGCGCGGGTGGCTTCGGGCCTGGACTCCACGATCGATTCCAGCTTGCCCACGGCGCGATCCGAATCCCCAGCGTGCAGCAGGCTGCGCGCCCAGCCGTAGCGGGCGTCTTCGAGCATGGCGCGCCCCGCCGAATCGGACAGGCCCGCGCGTTCCAGCTCGCGGACGGCCCCCGACCAGTCGGAGGGCTTGTCCAGACCGTCCTCGGCGCGATGGCGGGCCAGGAGCAGGTTCGCTTCGCCCAAGCCCCGCCGCAAGACGGAATCCGTCGGATCCCGGTCGAGCGCCAGCGCATAGAACCTCGCCGCGCGTTCGCCGTCCCCCACGGAAAGCGCTTCGTCGGCCTTGTCGCGAGGCCCCGAGCAGCCCGCGAGCCACACCGCGCACAACAGCGCGAGGATGGACGGATTTTGTTTCACCAGGACACCGAAGTGGATGCGTTCCATACCGTTCGAGTATAGGAAGAACCGTCCAGGAGGTGTTCCATGGACGACCTGTTGCGGGTCCAGGAGCACCCGCCCGCGACGGAAACGCGAGGAAACACCGTCCATCGGGCCCGCAGCCGCAGCGTCGTGGCCCAATCCACCCGTCGCCGACGGAACGCGACAGGTCCGATGTTCGATCCGAGGGGACTGGGGATCCAATGGTCCACGCCGCTCGAGCGGTCGCGATAGAAATACAGAGGCTCGAGCTCGTCCTTGGAGTTTTCCAGGAGCTGGTTCCAGATCGCCTCTTCCGAGAGATAGGCCCCGATCTGGTCGGCGAACCATTCCGTGCGTCCGACATCGAACACCACGCTCCAGGAAACACTCGGAACCGGCCGTTGCGCGAGACCGATGGATCCCGTCGCTCCCCAGCAATCCGATCGGGAGGAAAGAGGATAGGCGAAACTCCCGGTCGTTTCCACGAACTGGCCGGGAGCGGCACCGCTCCAGGCCCGCTTGAGCTGGAGATCGTTGAAGGACAGGACGTTCCCCTCCGCATCCAGGAATCGCAAATCGGGACTCTTGTTGGACATCCCGAGTTCGGCGCCGTCCACGTGGATCCACATCGCGGGAAGCCCCGTGGAATCCCAGGTGGTGGCGACGGTCCCCAGGTACCAGGAATACGCCCCGGAAAACGAAACGGAAAACCGTTTTGGCAGAGGGACCGAAGCCGACAACGAATGCGAACCGTTCGAACCGACGCGCCGGTCCGAAGCGTCGTAGGACGACTTGAAGGAATTCGCCTCCGAAAGGCTCCACGACCCGAAGTCGCATGCCCCGGACAGGCTTGCGACGAATTCCGTCTGATGGATGGGATCCCCTTCGTCCATGCGGTACCAGGTCCTGTCGACCGCGAACGAAGCGTCGGTGGACAACCGGGGAGACCACTTCCAGGAACCGAACAGGGAAAGTCCCGCCGTGCCGGAGATCCAACCCGATCCGTCGGGATCCATCGCCAACTGGACCGGCAGCTGCAGGAAGGCGATCCACGGATCGCGGAAAACCTGCACTCCCAGCGACAGCCCCACCGGAATCTGGGCGCCGGTGATCGACATGGAATCGCTCCAGCCCTGGAGCGAACCGTCCACCGCCCAGCTCGAATCGCTTCCCCGTTCGCCGACACGAACGAAATCACCGACGATCTTGAGCGAATCGGCCATCTTCTTCGCATCCCCCTGGTGGAGGCCCCCAGCCGACAGGGACACGCTCCAGTCCCACACGACGGATTCCGCGAAACCATTGGAGCGCACTTCCACGAGATCGGTCGCCAACCGCTCGCCGACCTCCCGCTCCACCACGCGGGCTTCGTCCTCCATGCCGATCTTGCGCAGGAGGTTCGCGCGGAACAGAAGGAGTTCGACGCGTCCGGCGGTGTCGGATTCGTTTCCGGCATAGGTCGCGGAAAGCGCATCGACCATGCGTCCGTCGCATTCCAACGCCTGGCTCAGGCGCAGCATGACCGGGTTGGACGAGTCGCCCTCGCCGCGAGCCTGGAGCAGATGCGCCACGGCGGCACGGCAGTCCCCCTTGCCCAACGCATCGAAGCCTAGCTGACGGTGCGAAGTCGAACCGGCGAAGACCGAGCTGGCGAGCTGGAAGAGAGCCAAGAAGCACCAGAATCGGATATGGACCGTCACCGGGAGAGGACCGCGCTCCCCGTCCATTCCCGTGCGCCGGACTTGATCCGGATCGCGACCGTTCCTCCGGCAAAACCCTCGGGACGCCAGGACCATGCACCACCGCCGTTCGACACGATCTTGCCATGCAGGACCCGCCCCCGCAAGTCCACGGCCTGGATTCCGGGTTCGATCTCCGTTCCCAGATCCATCCGGATCGTGTTGCCTTGGGAGACGATCTTGCTCGCCATCGGGCTCGCCACGTGCCGATCCCCGACGCGCACGGGAGGAATCGTCTGGAACGAAAGATCCAGACGCACGCTGTCGAGGATGTCGAGGTAGGTGTTCGCCGCGGTGTCGACATCCGCCGTGTCGCCCTCGAACGAAACCACCCAGCCGATGCCCCCGTTGCCGGTGATCCGGAAGTAGCGATCCTTCATTTCCGACAGCAGGGTGGACGAAGCCTCGTCGCAGTCCGCGGATCGTCCGTAGACCTCGCGGGCGAACACCCCGTCCACCCGCATCGTGTCGTCGGCGAGCAGGGTCCCGAAGCACCCGCCTTCGATCAGGTAGCCGCGGGTCAGGGCCTCGGCCTTGATCCACTCCCGGGTGGTGCCGTCGTTGGTGATCCCCGATTGGACCTCCAAGAACACCAAAGCGCCATGGGCACCGGATGTGTCGTACATCGCGTACATCCGGAAATCGGACTCTCCGCCAAGGTTTTCCAGAGCCCAGCCGCTGGGAACCCACACGGACAGGCCAAGATCGGCGGGTACCACCCGCTCGGCGAAGGATGTCGCGGCCATCAGACACGCTCCGGCAAGGAGCGAGCGGATTCGGCTCATTGACGGTATCCCGAGCTGGGGGATTTGACCTTGGAACGCAGCGATTGGGAGCGCTCCAGTTGGCGCAAATGGGCTTCCATCCTCTCCCGCTCCTGCGGGGCCAGACCTTCCAAGGCGCTGGATCGGCGGTTCCTGGCCTCACGCCGGAGGCTGTCCAGCCAAGCGCTTCGTTCCTGGGCGCTCAACTGCGAAAGGGTGTCACGACGGGCTTGGAGATCGATGCTCGCTTGTTCCACTTTGACCCGCAGATGTTCGGGAAGCCTCGAGCGCAATTCGCTCAAAGCAGAACTGTCGGAGCGAACAGCTTCGGGGACCCCCGCCGGCAGCATGGAGCCCAACCCGAGCAGCATCCAAATCATGTCGCACCCCTCCTGGACGTCGGCAAGCCAATTCGCAAGCTTGATGCCAAGAAGGGAGATCGCACGGCAACGGTTTGGGGTGGGGTTCTCACCTGCAGAAAATCGCCCCGGATCGCCCCAAAGTCAATCGCTTGCTGCGGCGGATCGCCCCTAACAGGATCAAAGAAACCTGGAGATCAACCCCAGGTTCCGCGGAAGACTTCCACCGCGTTGCCGGTCATGCGCACTTCGCCTTGGCCATCCCAGGAGAGGCTCAAGCGCCCGCCCAGCAGGTCGATCTCGACATCTCCGTCGGTGATCCCGCGCAGGCGGCTCGCGACGCACACGGCGCTGGCGCCGGTGCCGCAGGCCCAGGTTTCGCCGGAACCGCGTTCCCAGGTGCGCTGGCGCAGATGGGCGGGGCCCAGCACCTGCACGAACTCCGCGTTCACGCGCTTGGGGAACGCCGGGTGGTTTTCCACCAGCGGTCCGATCTCGTGGACCGGGAACGATTCGGTGTCGTCCACGAACACCACGAAGTGGGGGTTGCCCATTCCCACGGGCGTTCCCCGGAGCTTGCGACCGGCGACCTCGATCTCGAACTCGCCGCCCATCGCGGGGAGCGTGGTCGGAATCTGTTCGGGCGAAAGCAGCGGAGCCCCCATGGAAAGCGTCACGCGCTCGGCCTTGCCGTCGGCTCCCACATGGACCTTGGCGCCTCGTGGCCCGGCTCCGGTCTGCAGCTTGAACTCGGTGGCGCCGCCGGTGCGACCGCGATCGAACAGGAACTTGGCCACGCACCGCAGCCCGTTGCCGCACATGCCCGATTCCGAGCCGTCGGCGTTGTACATGACCATGCGCCCCGCGAACCCTTCCTGGTCGGGCTTGGCCACCAGGATCAGGCCGTCGGAACCGACGGCGAAATGGCGGTGCGAGACGTCGATGGCCAGCTGGACCGGATCGGGAACGGATTGCGACCACATGTCCACGTAGACGTAGTCGTTGCCGGTGCCGTGCATCTTCACGAATTCGATCGACATTTCCTGACTCCTGGTGCGGACTGGATCACCAGCCGCTGATGGTGTTGTCCACGAGCTTGCGCACACCCAGCACCAGGGCCTTGGCCTTGGCGTCGGATTCCGTCTCGTTGAGGGGGTCGTAGTCGTAGGTTCCCGCGATGCCGCCGGATTCGAACAGGATCGCGTCGTCGCGCTGGTCCACGAACTTGGCGTCCAGCGTCACCGTCACGCGGAACCGGCCGACGTTCCCCGACGCGTCGAAGGTCTGCGGCGCGTGGGAGTATCCGGTCAGCCCGGCTTCCAGACGGCTCTGGCCGTCGCGATCCACCGGCCGCAGCGAACCGTTGCGGACGAACTCGTCGACCACCGCCTTGGTCGCCTGGTCGGCGAGTTCGGGCTGGCGGGCCTTGTCGACCACCGGCACGATCTCGACGGTCCGCAATCCCGCCGGCAACCCCGATCCCGCGAAGGAATAGCAACCGCAAAGCGCCAGCGCGCACGCGGCCAACCACAGGAACCCGTAGGGGCGATTCACGAATCGCCCTCGATTGGCGGGTTGGCTGCCGTGCCGAGATCATTTTCCACCTCGGCCACCTCCACCGACCCCTCGAACCATTCGCGCAGTTCGCGCAGGGCCTGGTCGGAGGTCTTGGCCTGACGGTGTCCGCCGTCCCAGGCGTCGGCCAGGTAGGACCCGTACCGCTCGCGCACGATGCGGCTGTCCAGCACCAGGATCGCGCCGCGGTCGTCGGAACGGCGCAGCAGGCGCCCGATCCCCTGCCGCAGCTTGAGCCATGCCTCGGGAAGGAAGCATTCGGCGAACGGGGGGCGTCCTTCGGCTTCCACCTCTTCGGCGCGCGAGGCCACCAGCGGATCGGACGGCACCGGGAACGGAAGACGCGCCACCACCACCAGCTCCAGGTCGCGGCCGGGAAGATCCACGCCTTCCCAGAAACTGTCGGCCCCCAGAAGGCAGGCGCCCTCGTGCTTGCGGAACATCTGGAGCAGCGCCTCGCGGTTGCCGTCCACACCTTGTGCGAGCATGAGGCGTCCCGCCTGCTTCCATTCCATGGCGAGCTTTTCGCGCACGTCGCGGAGGTTGCGCTCGGACGTGAACAGCACCAGCGCCCGCCGGTTCAGCGGCAGCACGACTTCGCGCAGCGTCTGGACCACCGAATCCAGCCAGCCCTTTTCGCCTGGCTTGGGAAGCCAGCCCGCCGCGACCACCCGCGCCTGTTCGCGCATCTTGAACGGCGAAAGGTGGCGCACGCGGCGCACGTCGCGATCCAGGCGGGCGATGCCGGAGCGGAACTCGAAGTATTCGGGACGTCCGCGCACCGCGAGGGTGGCGGAAGTGAACACGCAGGTCTTGAGGACCGGATAGAGCTTGTTCGCCAGAAGTTGTCCGGGGTCGCGCGGCGAGGCGCGCAGCTGCAGGCGGATGGGATTGCTCCAATCCTCGATCCAGTGGACGTCGGCTTCCGGCGCGGCGTCGCACAGGGCCTGGAAGTCGCGGCGGATCTCGCCCAGGGCGCCTTCCACGGCCGACAGGTCGGACAGGTACCCGCGTTCTTCGGCGGCGTCCCACCCGGCGAGCTCCTTGCGCAGATCGGCGATCGCCACCAGGGCGGCGTCGAACGCGCCCTGCGCGGGACTGGGGTCCACTCCGGTTTCGTTGGCCAGCGGTTCGCGCAGGCGCAGTTTCTGTTCTTCGCCGCGACGCCCGATCTTTTCGCCCAGTTTCTGGAACAGGCGGTGCAGGCGGCGGTCGGCGTTGGCCAGTTCCTCGCGGCAGCGGTCCACGAAGGGAATGGCGGTCACGGGCAGATCCTTGACCGAAGACAACGCGCCCAGCAGACCGGCGCGCTTGTCGCCGGATTCGGCCAGCGGATGCACGGCGCGGCGCAGGCGGTTGAGCGACACCACGCGCCCCAGGTGGTCGTGGGCGGCATCGGCCAGATGGTGGGCTTCGTCCAGGATCAACCGCTCGTAGGAAGGCAGCAGCGCGAAGTCGATGGAAAGATCCGACAGCAGGAGGGCGTGGTTCACGATCACCACGTGGGCCGATTCCGCCCGACGCTTGGCCCTCTGGTGGAAGCAGCGTTTGAACAAAGGGTGCCGCCCGGGAATCGCCGCGCGGCCGTCGCTCTGCAGCTTGGCCCACAATCCCGCGTTGCGGTCGCGACCGAACCCGTTGCATTCCTCGATGTCGCCGGTGCTCGTGCGCGACACCCACACCACCAGGGGCAGGAACGCCTCGCGTTCCGAAGCGTCCAGACGGGCGGCATCCTCCAGGTGCTCGGCGTAGCGTCGCACGCACAGGTAGTTGGATCGCCCCTTGAGCACCACGATGCGGGCTTCGGGGACGACTTCGCGGACCAGCGGGGCCTCGCGTTCGACCAGCTGGTTCTGCAAGGTCTTGGTGGCCGTGCTGACCACCACCCGGTCCTTGGCCTCCACCGCCCACAGGGCGGCGGGCGCCAGGTAGGCGAGCGACTTGCCGGTTCCCGTCCCCGCTTCGCAGAGCAGGAAATGTCCGTCGGAGAACGCCTGCGCGACTTCGCGGGCCATCTGGCCCTGGGCGGGACGCGGCTCCCAACCTTCGCGTCCCTTGGCCAACGGACCGTTGGGCGAAAACACGCGGTCGACCACGCGCCCGTCCAGCTTGGCCTCGCGCGGAGGTCCAGGACGGAATCCGTCTTCCTCCGGCTCCCGCCAGCGGGGTTCGGGCGCCTGGTGCCCGCCGTCCCACGCCAGGATCGATTCCCAGGCGCTTGCCGAATCGCGCAGGATCCAGGCCAGCCCGTCGACCACCGCGCGATCCGTCTCGTGGAGCCGGGCCAGTTCGGTCTGCACGGCCAGGAACAGGCGCCCGGCCGACCGCGCGTCGGCGGCGGCGCGATGCGAGGTGTCGCCGGATTCCGTCAACCCCAGCCGTTCCACCAGGGTCTCGAGCTTGTGCGAGGGCCACTCGGGCCAGACCGTGCGGGCCCCCAGGAGCGTGTCGAACACGGCTCGCGCGGGCTCGGCGATGCCGGCGGCTTCCCAAGCCTTGCGCAGGAACCGCAGGTCGAACATGGAATTGTGCGCGACCAGCGGAAGGCTCCCGCAGAATTCCTGGAACGCCTTCAGCGATTCGACCGGATCCTGTCCGGCTTCGGCTTCGGCGGCGGTGATGCCGGTGAGCGCCTCGATGAACGGCGACACGGGCCGCTTGGTGCGCAGCACCGCGGAAAAGGAGCCGGCCTCGACCCCGTCGCGGAACAGGACCGCGCCGAGTTCGAGGATCTCCTCGTTGGAAAAGTCGAGACCCGTGGTCTCCAGGTCGATGGCCACGAAATCGCGGACGGGGCACACGCTCATTGTTCTGCTCGTTTCGGTGTCAGGGTGTCCGCGACCGGCGGACGGATGGCGCGATCGGGGGAAAGCGCGAGGCTGTCTCCGATCGAGACCTCGAACGTCCGCAGAGCGCACCAGGGTTCGGGCTTCTTGGAACGCTGCAGGTCGCCCGTTCCCACCTTCGCGTCGTCGTCAAGGTCCTGCCAGATTTCGCCCGCCCATCTGCCGGGAGCGAGCCGCAGCGCGGGCGACGCGGACGGCGCCGACACCCGCGGTCGTGCGCGTCTGAACACCGGCCACAGGCGGATGCGGGTCTTGGCGCCCTTCCAATCCGGAGGCAGCGAATCCGACGGCACGTGGACGGTCGCGACGGAATCGTCCGGCAGCGCGGCCCAACGGGCATCCAACGAATCGAGCGCCAGGCTGTCCTTGAGCCGCAGGGAATCCTTGGTGGAATCGCGCACCAACGGCGGCGCCCCGATGGTGTCCAACGGGGAAAGCCGCACGCGGAATTCGGCCTTCCAGGTCGGAGCGGAACCGTCGACGTCGGCGATCCAGGCGCCCGATTCGTCGCCAGGACGCCAGAAGTTGTCCTTGTCCTTGTCGTCCCAGGCGAACAGGCGCCAGCGTCCGGTGGGCAGGAACCGCAGATCGGCCAATCCAAAGGAATCCGTCCAGATCCAGCGCCAGGGCTTTTCGCGCCAGGGAAGCGGGTCCTGCCGCAGCCAACCCGTGCTGTCCTTGCGGCGCAGCAGCTTGGACAACCCCTTGCGGTGGACGCTGTCCAGGGGCCAGGCCCCCAGACGGTATTTGGCGCGCACCGGAGCGGTGGTGTCGGACCCAGCCCAGATCCGCGCCGCGGCGTTGCCCGAATCGATCCGCGACCCGGTGGAAAAGGGGATTTCCAGGACGGACTTGGTGGCCGCCCTGCGCCAATCGGCCAATCCCGGCTGCACGCGCAGGACGTAGGTGGCCGGGCTGTCGAGAGGTTCCCGAGGCACCACCAGCAGATCGGGGCCGTCGACCTTGATGTCGGGGGAACGCGATCCGATCGGGATCAGGACCACCGAACCGCGCGCGGTGGAAGGGTCCACCCATTCGGAAAACCGCAGGCGCAAGGTCGCGCGAGGCGAAACCCCGGTCGCGCCGGAATCCGGAGTGGACTTCAGGAGACGCGGCGGCACGAGATCCTCAGGTCCGCCCGAGGGTGCCACCTGCCGGGCGCAGCCCGCGAACAAGGCGAGATGCGCGAGAAGGAGCGATCGGACCAGGCGATCAGTCATGCACCAGGCGACCGATCCGGCTCCAGCGGATGCGTGTGGGCGCCCTCCACCAGGTGAAGGGGTTGATCGACAGCGCGCCGTCCTCGTTTTCCACCGAGAAATAGACGATCAGGGCCTTGGCCTTCACGTTGCGCCGTGCGAGGTAGCCCCAGAATCGACCGTCGGAGGAATGGTCGCGGTTGTCGCCCATCATGAACAGCACCTGCTGCTTGACCACGTAGACGCTGTCCCATTTTCCGTCGATCGCGATGGCCTTCTTGAAGGTAAGCGGGCGATCGCCGGACGAATCCATGGCGTTCCAGAACTGGAAGGATCGGTCCAACGCGACGCCAAGCCTGGGCATCAGTTCGCGGTGGGCGACGGTGCGGAACCGCCCCCCCGGGATCTCCATCATGGGGTAGGCCCGCGAAACCCCTTTGGAGATGCTGTCCATGGGATAGTCGGCAAGCACCCAACCCACCGGCAGGCGGTAGATGGAACTCGCCAGTTCGTTGGGGAGATTGAACCCGTCGTACTGGCTGAGGTACACCTGGCGCAAGCTCCAGTCGGGCTCTTTGACGCCGTTGCGCTCCACCCACAACGAGCACTGCACCTGGGCGAGCGGGTTTTCCTGCATGGCCAGCGAATAGATGCGCAGGAATTCGTCGGTGGGAATCTGGTTCAGACGGATCGTGTCGCCCGGCGACGGAATCCGGAACGGCCCCGCCGAATCCTTGACCTGGGCGACGTCCCATGGCGCCATGGTGGAATCGTCGTAGCGACCGTTGGGCGCCAACGGGACTTCCTGGCCGTTGCGCCAGAGCTTGCGGCGACGGATGGTCATCGTGTCGCCCGAAACCCCGACGCAGCGCTTGATGAAATCCTTGGAGTCGTAGCGGACCAGATGCGACTGGCCTTCGGACGGGTTTTTGTCCCAGTAGTAATCGCCGAACAGAAGGGTGTGCGCCAGGAACGTGAAACGCCCGGGATCACGATCGGGGTAATCCGGATCCAGCGGGTAATGGAAGATGATCACGTCGCCGGGAGCCGGCTCGGCCAAGGCGGGCAGCCTCTTTTCCGAATACGGCAGCGGCGCGCCGTACACGAACTTGAGCCCAAGTAGGAAATCGCCCACCAGAAGCGAACGCTCCATGGAACCCGAAGGGATCCGGAACGCCTGGATGAGAAACTGGATGACGAGGATCGTGAGTCCCAACGGAATCGCGACTTCCCGAAGCAGGATCTTGCCCCAGGAACGCTTGATCTTCGGAACGTCGTTGCTGCTTGAATTCGACATGGAAGACAGAAATTAGATGTTTCCGGCCGGAATCGGTCGATCGGCGACTCGGGAATTCGCCTCCGGGGGGCGAATCACCTCGATCCAGCTATATTGCTCCGCGTCCATGCATAGAATCCAGACCTTAGCGCTTGCGCTGGCGACATTGGCCGGGACCGGTGGATCCTCCTCCTTGGAATGCGGGCCCTCGGCGATCGACTTGGGAGTCGTTCCGCAAGGCAAGACCGTGACGCTGGAGCGTTCCTGCCGGAACACGAGCGCCCGCGAAATCCAGATCCACGACATCACGACCGGATGCTCCTGTCTGGGAGCCACGGTCACCAAGAAGACCCTCCCGCCGGGCGGGAAGACCACCCTGCGCATCGAGCTGGAAACCCAACCGCTCGCGGACCGGGTGGAATTCGCGGTCGAGCTTCCCTACCGCGGCAAGGACCCCGCCACCGAACGGCTCACCATCTCGGCCGACGTGCGTCCCAGCGTGGTGGCCTTTCCCGAATACCTGGACATGGGCGACTTCCGCAAAGGCGGGGTTCGCCAGATCCTGGTGGTCGACACGACGGGGCGGCGGTTCAGCATCCGCCAAGCCACCACGGTGCGTTCGGAAGTGGATGTCACCTGGGCCCAGGTGGAGCTGATCCGCATGGGAGGCCGCTGGGAACCCGTCCTGCGTGGCGGCGCCGTCACGGGTTACCAGATGAACGTCCAGATCCGGCCGGGCACCACCCGCCGGAGCCTTTCCGACGAGATCCAGCTCGACCTGGACCACGATCTGCAAAAGTCCCTCCGCATCCGCGTATTAGGATACTCGCCATGAAACGACATTTTCTGCAAGCCGGTGCCGTGCTGGCCGTGTCGCTCCTGATCGCCCTGGGCCTCAACGCGGCGCGCCCCGACGGCATCCCCGTGATCCGCCCGACCAAGGAGGCGCTCGCGCTGCGGGCCGGGATCACGCCCATCCATCTCGATACCGCCAAGCTCCTGCAACAGGACCCGAACGTGCTGTTCGTGGACGCCCGTCCTCGCAACGTCTGGAAGCGCGGACACATCCCGGGCGCGATGAACTTCCCCGAAGAGGTTTCGGACAGCCTCATGCCCGGCTTCCGCGATTCGGTGGCTTTCGACAGGCCCCTGGTCGTCTACTGCGACGGCGAAGAATGCAGGTCGTCCGACCACCTGAGCAAGAAACTGAGCCAGGCCGGGTACAAGTACGTGTACCTGTTCTTCGGCGGCTGGATCCAGTGGCGCGATGCCGGCGAAAGGACCGAGAAATGAAGGCCCGCGACACCCTACTCCTGGCGACCCGCCTGTTCCTGGGCGCGTTGTTCCTGTACGCGTCGGTGGACAAGATCATCCACCCCGCGGCGTTTTCCGAAACCGTGATGAACTACCGCATGCTTCCGGAACCGATCGTGAACATCTTCGCGCTGTGGCTTCCCGTGGCGGAATTCGTCGCAGGGGTCCTGCTGGTCGCCGGGATCTGGTCCAAGGCCATGTCGGGAATCGTCTTCGCCATGCTGTGCATGTTCCTGATCGCCATCCTGCAGAGCGTGGCACGCGGCATCGACACGCATTGCGGATGCTTCACCCAAGGCGGCGAAGGCACCCCCATCAGCTTCCTGACCGTCGTGCGCGACCTCGCGTTCCTGGCCGTGTCGGGCCTGAGCCTGTGGATCGAGACCGACCGCCCAACCTGGAAGCTGTTCAGGAAGTGACGTTCTCGGCGATCTATCCCGCGATCTGGCGGGCGTAGATCGCCGAGATCAATCCCGCGATCCGCTCCAGCGGGACCACGTGGTCGACCCCGCCCAGCTTGATGGCTTCCTTGGGCATCCCGAAGACCACGCAGGTCTCTTCGTCCTGGGCGTAGGTGACCGCTCCCGCCTCGTGCATCTCCTTCATGCCCCGGGCCCCGTCGTCGCCCATGCCGGTCATGATGAACCCCGTGGCGTTGGATCCGGCCGCCTTGGCCACCGAACGGAACAGCACGTCGACCGACGGTTTGTGTCGGCTCACCTGCGGACCGTCCTTCACCTCCACCCGGTACTGCGCGCCGCTGCGGACCACCATCAGGTGCAGTCCCCCCGGCGCGATCAACGCCCGGCCGGGCAGGACCCGATCGCCGTTTTCCGCCTCCTTGACCTCGATCTGGCTCACCTTGTGGAGCCGATCGGCGAACCCCCTGGTGAACGCCGCCGGCATGTGCTGCACGACCACGATCCCCGGCGAGGTCCTGGGCAGATCGGTCAGCACGGTCTCCAGCGCCTGGGTCCCGCCCGTGGAACAACCGATCGCCACGATCTTCTCCGTCATGGGGACGTTCAGTCCCGAGGACGGCGCGGAAAGGATCTCGTCGGCGCTCAGCTTGGCCGTCACGTTGATCGAGGAATCCGCCCCCGCCCGGCTGCAACGCATCCGATCCACGCGCGCGCCCGCCGCCGACCGGACCACCGAGGCCAGCTCCTTGGAACGGTCCTTCAGGTAGTCGCGCAATCCGATCTTGGGCTTTTCCACGATCGCGAAGGCTCCGGCCGACAACGCCTTGAGCGCGACTTCCGTTCCCGAGGCCGCCAGGGAAGAACAGATCACCACCGGAGTGGGGCGGGTGGCCATGATCTTCTGCAAAAACGAAATGCCGTCCATGCGCGGCATCTCCACGTCCAGGACCACCACGTCGGGCCAGCTCGCCTTCATCTTCTCCATCGCGAACAGCGGGTCGGGGGCGGTGGCGACCGTGCCGATGCCCGGCTCGCGCGAAAGGATGTCGGTCAAGACCTGCCGCACCACCGCGGAATCGTCGACGATCAGGACCTGGATGGACATTTTCCGACTCCTGTGGCCTTGCCGACCGCGCGCGCGCGGGCGAGCCGTTCGACGTGGTGCATTTCAGTTCGTTCGCCGGTAGACGGATGGCCGGATCTGCCGCAGCGGCAGATCCATTCCCGCCAGGGATTCCGAATGGCCCAGGAGCAGCCAGCCGTCGGGACGGATCGTCTGGCAGACCGAGCGCAGCACCCGCTCCTTGGTGGGCGCGTCGAAGTAGATGATGACGTTGCGCAGGAACACGACGTCGAACTCCTTGAATTCGGGAGGAATCTCCAGGAGGTTGACCGTGTGGAAGTCCACCATGTCGCGCAAGGAGCGCTCCACCAGGAGCATGCCTTCGTACTCCTTCTGGCCTTTCAGGCAGTAGGCCTTGAGGTATTCCGGCGGGATTCCCGATATCCGATCCATCGCGTAGAGCCCCCGGGCGGCCTTGACCACCACGCTGCGGCTCACGTCCGACGCCACCAGGGTCCAACCGGTGACCCCGAGCACGTGCCGCAGGACCATCGCGATGGACCACGCCTCCTCGCCCGTCGAACACGCCGCGCTCCAGACGCGCAGGTTCCTGCCCGACGGAGCTTCCGGAGCGATCTTGTCCCGCAGCAGGTGGAAATGGTGGTTTTCACGGAAGAAGAACGTCTCGTGGGTCGTGATCAGATCGATCGCAAGCTGGAACTCCTCGGGATCCTTGCCGCTGGCGAGGTGCTGGTAGTATTCGTGGAACCCCGACAATCCCAGCTTGGCCACGCGCTTGCCCAGCCTCCCGCTCAACAGGAGCTTCTTGTGCGATGTCAGATTCAGTCCGATCGAATCGTCGAACAGCCTCTGGAACAACCGGAAATCGGCATCGGAGACGATGTGCCCCGCATGGTCGGTCTGGGTCATGGATCGCGCCCGGGTTCAGAAACGCGTCATCGAGGATTCGTCCGGTTCGTCGTACATGTCGTCGCGAAGGGAGTTCGACTTCGAACCGCCCCGCGACCCGACATGCCGGCCTTTCGAGACTTTTGACGTCCGGGTCGCCACCGCGCCGCGCGGCACGGCGTCCTTCTCGTCGCCCACCCGGAACCACCGCGACGCTTCCTGGAGCTTGACAGCCTGGGCGCTCATCTCCTCGGAGGTCGACGACAGTTCCTCCGACGCCGAAGCCGTGCTCTGCGTCGTGATCGAAAGCTGCGACACCGAAGTGTTGATCTGCGACAGGCCCGAAGCCTGCTCCTTGGACGCCGCGGCGATCTCCTGCACCAGGTCGGCGGTCTTGCGGATGGAAGGAACCAGATCGTCCAGCAGTTTTCCGGCGCGTTCCGACAGCGAAACGGAATTCGTCGCGACGCTCCCGATCTCCTGCGCCGCCACCTGGCTGCGCTCGGCCAGCTTTCGCACCTCGGCGGCCACCACCGCGAAGCCCTTGCCGTGCTCCCCGGCGCGGGCCGCCTCGATCGCCGCGTTCAGGGCCAGCAGGTTGGTCTGGTAGGCGATGTCGTCGATGATCCCGATCTTGCTGGCGATCTGCCGCATGGCCAGGACGGTCTGCGACACGGCTTCGCCGCCCTCCTTGGCGTAACCGGCCGAGCGGCTGGCGATGTCGTCGGTGACCTTGGCGTTTTCCGTGTTCTGGGCCACCGTCGCGGTGATCTCTTCCACCGACGCGGAAGTCTCCTCCACGTTGGCCGCCTGCTGCGTGGCGCTCTGCGACAGCGATTGCGCCGATGCCGAGATCTCTTCCGAAGCCGACGCCAGCATGTCGGCCGAAGCCCGGATTTCCTGGATCACGTCCAGCAGTTTTTCGGTCATCTGCTTCATGGCGGCCAGAAGGCTCGTCTTGTCGCCGGGACGGACATCCACTTGCACGGTGAGATCCCCCGCGGCGACCTTTCGGACCACCCCCAGCGCGTATTCCGGTCGGCCGCCGAGCTGTTCCAGGAGGCTGCGGCTCATCTTCGACATCGCCGCGAGAAGGCTCGTCGAGTCGCCCTGGCGCAAAGCCACCTGGACATCGAAATCGCCGTCGGAAACCCTGCGGACGATCTCCACGGCGTAGGACGGGTCGCCGCCCAGCTGCCGGCCCACGATCCGTGTGACATACAGGCCCAGCATGATGGCCGCCAACGCGGAAAGCACGATCAGGGAAAGCACGACCTTCTCCGCTTCCTTGGCGCGGATCTCGGAGGTTTCGTTGAAGGAGCCGGCTTCTTCCACGCTGACCGCGATCAGCGAATCGAAGGCCGCTTCGACGGAATTCGACGCCTTGCGGGCCGGTCCGTTGCTGAAGTCGGAGGCCGAATCCAGATACCCGGCCTCGAGGATCGCCTTGAGCTTCTCCAGCGACTCCAGGTAGGGATGGAACGACGCCTCGACCTCGGCGAACCGCTTGGCCTCTTCGGCGCTCTGGGGTTTCTTGCGGTACTCGTCCAGGTAGCCCCGCATCGTCTCCCAGTGCTTGCCGGCTCGCGCTTCGGCGTCCTTGCGGACTTGCGCGTCCTTCATGGAAGGCAGTCTCACGTAGACCCGGCTGTGCACGCACTGGCGTTGGGACGCCGCCCCCAGAAGCTGGATCGACTGGAGGTTGTCCGAGTAGGTGGTGCGAAGATTGTCCCTCTGCTCCTTGATCCGCCCCAGCGAATAGAGGCCCACCGCGACCGTGACGACCGAACACAGAAGGAAGGAGAAGACGAGCTTGTGCGACAATTTCAGGTTGGCGAACCACTGCATGGCGGCATTCCTCCATTGAGGGATTGATCTCGAGTGCGAACGGGAAGGCTTTCCCGGCCCGGATCCTGGATCCGCGCCGAAACGGTTGCCCAAGGACTCAGGCGCGTGTTCCTCCGTCGCCGCCCACGCCCACGAGGGACGCGAGTTCTTCCAGCGACAGGACCTGCCTGATGTCGAGGGTGATCACGAAATGCTTGTCGAGGTTCAGGAGTCCGTCAACGAAGTCGGAACGGATCCTGGTCCCGAACCCCGGCTTGGGTTCGATCCGCGAGCGTTCCACCGCCAGGACCTCGTCCACGGCGTCGACCAGGATCCCGAGGGACTGCGCCTCGCCGTCGTGTTCCACCTCGACGATCACGAAGCACGAACGCTTGGCCACCTCGGTGGCCTCGCGACCGAACCTCGACTGGAGATCGATCACGGGAACCACCGCGCCGCGCAGGTTGATCACCCCGCGCAGGAAGGAAGGCATCATCGGGATCACGGTGGGATCCACGTACTCCAGGATCTCGCGCACCCGTTCGATGGGGATCCCGTAGTTCTCGCCCCCCAGAGTGAACGTCAGATATTGCACGACACCGCCGGCATCCGACGCCTTCGCCTTGGAATCGATCACGAGGGTCATGTCGGATCCTTTCTCAGAAGCGGGTGAAGTCGGTTTCATCGGACGCTCCCATGGGGATCGACGACTTCTGCTTGGCTTGCCGGGATCCGGCACCCGGAGAATGCGGAGCCCTCTGGCGAAGGCTCTTGCCGGCGTGGAACACGTCCCCGATCTTGAAGTACGCCACGACCTCCTGCAGGTTCACCGCCTGGGCGCTCATTTCTTCGGATGTGGACGACAGTTCCTCCGACGCCGACGCGGTGCTCTGGGTCGTCATGGAAAGCTGCGACACCGAGGTGTTGATCTGAGACAGACCCGAAGCCTGTTCCTTGGACGCCGCCGCGATCTCCTGGACCAGGTCGGCGGTCTTGCGGATGGAAGGAACCAGATCGTCCAGCAGCTTGCCCGCGCGTTCCGACAGCGAGACGGAATTCGTCGCGACGTCCCCGATCTCCTGCGCCGCCACCTGGCTGCGCTCGGCGAGCTTGCGGACTTCGGCCGCCACCACCGCGAACCCCTTGCCGTGTTCACCAGCCCGGGCCGCCTCGATCGCCGCGTTCAAGGCCAGCAGGTTGGTCTGGTAGGCGATGTCGTCGATGATCCCGATCTTCCCGGCGATCTGGCGCATGGCCGCGACCATCTGGGCCACCGCGTCGCCACCCTCCTTGGCGTGCCCCGCCGAGCGGCTGGCGATGTCGTCGGTGACCTTGGCGTTTTCCGTGTTCTGGGCCACCGTCGCGGTGATCTCTTCCACCGACGCGGAAGTCTCCTCCACGTTTGCGGCCTGTTCCGTCGCGCTCTGCGACAACGACTGCGCCGACGCGGAAATCTCCTCCGACGCCGATGCCAGGGTGTCGGCCGATCCGCGGATCTCCTGCATCACCCCGAGGAGTTTTTCCGTCATCTGCTTCATGGCCGACAGAAGGCTGGTCGTGTCGCCGGAACGCAGCGCCACCTGCACCGTGAGGTCCCCCGCGGCCACCTTGCGGACGACCTCCGCCGCGTAGTCGGGTTCGCCGCCGAGTTGCCGCAGGATCTGGACCGTGATCACCACGCCCATCGACACCAGGACACCCAGGCAGACGACCACGATCAAGGCGAACAGGACGAACGCGGCACGCAGCGACTTCTTGGCCTCGGCCTCGCTCTTCTTGGCCAGCTCGGCGTTGTAGTTGGCGTGGTCCACGAACGCCTTCCACATGGCCGCCGCGACATGCCCGCTGGCCAGGTAGAAATCGGCAGCCTCCTGCTCCTTCCCGGCTCGCGACAGGGCGTGCGCCTTGGCCATGTACTCGTAGTAGGTGGCGATGCTCGCACGGTCGGTTTCCAGGAACTTCCGGTCCTTCTCGTCCGAGATCATCTTCTCGTAGTCGTCGAAGGCCTTGGCGATCGCTTGCTGGTTCACCTCGATCTTCTTTTCGATCTCGGCCTTCTTGACCGGCTCCTTCACCAGGAAGTGCATCCAGGCCTGCGAACGCATGTCGGCCATGGGCTTGAACGCGCCATCGAGCGTGAGCAGGCTCGGGACCACGTTGGCATTGGCGTAGTTGGCGGCCTCGAACACCCTGAGGATCTGGTAGGAACCGAACCCCGCGAGGAGGGCCAGCCCGACCAAGGCGCTGGCGACCAGGAGACTCAAACGTTTTTTGACTGTCATGGAAACATTCCTTCCAATCAAAGGTTGGCGGACACGTGTTCCACGCCGCTACCGCGTTCAGGCGGCGAGCGAGCGGGAGGAAACGACTTGACTGAGATGCGGCACGTCGAGGATCAGGGCGACCGATCCGTTGCCCAGGATGGTCGTGCCGCTGATGGCCTTGAGTTCGCGGAACACCAGGCCCATGGGCTTGATCACCGCCTGCAGTTCACCGGCCAGATGGTCCACGACCAGGCCGATGCGGTTCTGGCCGTATTGGACCACGACCAGGCTTTCGCGTTCCGGAGGCGATCCCGAGATCCTGAACAGGTCGCGCAACCGGATGAACGGGAGCGACTCCCCGCGCAGGACCACCAGATCGCCGTGGATGCTGGAGACCACGAGGTCGGCGCATTCCTTGACCAGATCCATGGGGACCACGAACGAGCGTCCTCCGACCCCGACCAGGAATCCGTCGATGATCGCCAAGGTGAGCGGCAACCGCAGGCGGAAGACGGTACCGGATCCCTCCCGGCTTTCGATCTCGATCTCTCCGCGAAGCGCTTCGATGCTCCGCTTGACCACGTCCATCCCCACGCCGCGCCCAGAAAGGTTGGTGATGGCCTCGGCCGTGCTGAACCCCGGCTCGAAGATCAGGTTGTGGATCTCGCGATCGGTCAATTCCTGTCCTGGAGCCACGATCCCGCGTTCGACGGCACGCGCCAGGACCCGCTCGCGATCGATGCCCTTCCCGTCGTCCGAGACTTCGATCACGATGCTTCCGGTCTCGTGGTAGGCGTTGAACTCCAGGGTCCCGCGCGCCGGCTTCCCCGACGCGACGCGTACGTCCTCGGGCTCGATCGCGTGGTCCAAGGCGTTTCGCACCATGTGCGTGAGAGGGTCGGCGATCCGTTCCACCATGGACTTGTCGAGTTCCGTCTCGGCGCCGTGGATCACCAGTTCCACGTTCTTCCCGAGTTCGGAAGCCAGGTCCCTGACGAGCCGCGGGAACCTGTGGAACACCTCCCCGATGGGAACCATGCGCATCCCCAGCGCGGCGTCGCGGATGTTCTCCACCAGGACCGTGAGCGTCTCGATGGCTTCTTCGCTGCGCTTGGCGCGCTCCGCCGCGGCCGCGATCTTGGCCGCCGCGTTGGCGATCACCAGTTCGCCCACCAGGTCGATCAACGCGTCGAGCTTGCGGGCATCCACCTTGACCACGCGGTTTTCCTGGATGGACCGTTCGCGTGTTCCCTTCTGCTTGTGGAGCGCCGCGGCGACCACGACGGGAGGAACGATCTCTTCTTCCACCAGAAGGCTTCCGATCACGGGCTTGTCGGGTTTGGCCATCTGGAGCTCGAGCACGCGATCCAGCTCCTTTTCCGTGAGCGCTCCGATCGCCACCAGGATCTCGCCCAACCGCCGCGGCGATTCGGGCAGCGCTTCGATGAGCGCCTTGTATTCCTGGATCCGGCTGTGCGGCGGAAGGATCCTGATCTTCGAGCCTTCGGCGACGAACTCGAAGACGTCCTCGATCGCCTTGCGCGAGACGTCGGACTGGAACTGGAGTTCGAATCCCAGATAGAGCTCTTCGGGGTCCATCCGGTCCACCGGAGGCAGACGGTCGTCCAGGACCTCGATCCCGAGGATTTCCCCCATGGAGGCCAGGTACCGGAAGAAGGAGAGCGGGTCCATCCCCGCCTTGAGGACGTCCGGCGCCAGCCGCAACGAAATGTGCCAGGCGTTTCCGGCCACTCCATCGGGGCCCGGGTCGATTTCCTGGGCATCCAGGGTGATCGGGTCGGGGGCCACCAGCGACCGGCTTTGGCCGGGTCTGAGGGCCTTCAGCAATCCGATGAGCCGTTCGCCTTCGGCGACCTGGGCGTCGGTCTCGGGCGTCTGCGATTCGATCCCTCCCACCAGGTCCTGCAAGTGGTCCCCGCACTCCAGGAACAGCGAGATCATTCCCGTGTCGGTCCGGATCTTTCCCGAACGGATTTCGTCCAGGATGGATTCCAGCGCGTGGGTGAACTTGACCACATGCTCCAACCCGAACAGTCCCACCGACCCCTTGATCGTGTGCGCCGCCCGGAACACGGCGTGCACCGACTCGTCGTCGAATCCATCCTTCTCCATGCGCAGAAGCGCCGCTTCCATCTCGGAGAGGAGCTCCCTCGATTCCTGCACCAGGGCCTTGCGGGCCGCTTCCAGATCCATCGTGATTCCCCTTTCCAGCTCAGGCCGTGACGATCGCTTCGTCGAAGATGTCGTCGCGCCCGAGGACGCGGAACACGTCCAGCACCGCGGACGAAGGTCGGTTGCACCTGCAGGACACCCCCGACCGGAGCGCTTCGCGGCGGATGGCGACCACGAGCTGGACACCCGCCGTGTCGATTTCCGTCATGCTCGAGAAGTCGAGCAGGACCTCGGATCCGGATCGGAGCACCTGCAGCAGGTGGTCCCTCGCCTCGGACACCGAAGAGATGTCCAGCGAGTCCTGCAGCCGGGCCCTGACGACCCCGTTGGATTTGGTGACGTTGATCTGCATTTTCCGTCCTCTATGGAAGAACGAGCTTGGCGACGGCGTCCAGGAGCACCGGCGGCTGGAACGGCTTGACCACCCAGGCGCGCACGCCCGCGGCCTTGCCTTCGGCCTTCTTGTCCTCGCCGGACACCGTGGTGAGCATGATGATCGGCGTGAACTTGTAGGCGGCCACTTCCTTGGCCGCCTTGACGAACCCGATCCCGTCCAGGTTGGGCATGTTCACGTCGGAGATGATGAGGTGGTATTTCCGCCCATCGAGCTTGGAAAGGGCGTCCTTTCCGTCGCAGGCCTCGACGACCTCGTAACCGGCCCCCTTGAGGGCCATGCCCACCACCTGCCTGAAGCTGGTGGAGTCGTCGACGATCAGGATGGTCTTGGACATGGTTGCCGCGTTCCTCAGAAGAAGGTGACGGACGAAGCGTCCGCGGAGCCGGCGTGCGCGGGCGCCGATGCCGCCTGCTGTTCCGGGGTGGTGTACGACGATTCGAGACGGCGGATCCACTCGTCGGCGTCCGGCGCTTCTCCGGACGACAGGGCTTGGGCCATGCGTTCGGCGTCGGCGCGCACTTGCGACAGAATTTGCCCTGTCCGGTCCTGGAACTGGAGGTCGACCAGGACGTTGCGGATCGCTTCCGCGATCCGGTTCCCCCTGTCCTGCAGTTCCGACAGCCGCTCCTCCATGGAACGGATTTCGCCTTCCAGATCCCCCAGGACCCGCCCCATCGACGACTCCGCGTTGGCCAGAAGGACCTCCTCGATCCTGGAAAGGTTCCCCACCTCGTCGACGGTCCCCGTGACGGACTTTGAAATCGCGTCGACCTTGCC
>ENA-UPSM01000942-UPSM01000942.1-activated-sludge-metagenome-genome-assembly--contig:-NODE-942-length-40220-cov-7.181302_pt1 | contig 40220 bp, 35 predicted proteins | sample MGYA00238181_ERZ773283 | MGnify/ENA primary metagenome ERZ773283 (study PRJEB29023, sample SAMN05720199) | activated sludge metagenome | isolation source: Anaerobic digester | place: Japan... | reverse complement strand
CTGGATTCCGAAGTCCGACAAACCGCTCCCCGTGGTCCTGTTCGGGCACCCCAGCGACAACGGCATCAACAGCCTCTTCTTCACGCTCCTTCGCGGTCTTCTGGGCAGCCTCGATACCCAGGTGGTGGTCGTGGCACCGGCCTACCGCGGCGAACCCGCCAGCCTGGGCGGCAACAGCGTCGAAAGCGACACGTCCAAGCAAAGCCCGTGGGATCGCGATGTCGACGACGGGCTCGCTTTCCTGGAAGCCTCCCTGGAACAATTTCCGTCGTGCGACCCCGCGCGGATCGCGGCGGTGGGCTATTCGCGAGGCGCCGGAGTCTCGCTGCTTTCCGCCTTGCGCGACCCTTCCATCGGATCGGTGTTCCAGATCGCGGGTCCCACCGATTTCCTCGCGCCGTCCCTCCAGAACATCGCCCTGGGTCTGCTTGGCGACAAGACCTACGACCTTCCCGGTCTGGACTACTTGAACGCCAAATACCTGCAGCCCTTCAAGAGCGGCGCGATCTCGGCCGATTCCCTGCGCCGCGTCCTGTTGCGCCGATCGGCCGCGCGCTGGGCGCTTTCCGGACAGCTCCCCGCCACCCAAACGGTCCACGGCACCGCCGATTCCACCGTGAATCCCGACCAGGCCCAGGCGCTGGTCGCCGCCGATCGACGCGTCGCCTACCTGAAGATCCAGGGCATGACGCACTCGTCGTTCCTGTCGCCGGCGTCCTTCTCCCAGAGCTCGGCGATCTCCACCGACCTCCAGAAGTTCCTGAAGGCGAATCTGCGGTTGAAGTGACGGGGATTTGGGACAAGCCATCGAGAATCTCAGACGGACCGAAGAGGAGAACTGGTCGGCGCTTGTCAGGGGCGTCGAATCGAAACCAGCGGATCTCGCCCCGAATCATCCCGGAAATCCATCCGAGCTGTCCAACGGTCCTTGCGGTCCGGATCGAACCCAATTCTCCCAAGCCCCTCGTGCCTACCGTGTCTCGATGTCCAAACCCGCAAGGATGGGTTCCAGCCATTGGGCGAGGTACAAAGGCAGCGAAAGCAGACGGTAATCGACCTGCTTGCGTCCTTGTGGCGTTTCGACGATCGTCGACACGTCTTGCAGCGCAGGGGGATTCAGATCGAACCTCACCGCGAGGTTCGATCCACGCAGCGCCATGAACTGGTGCAGCGACCTCATGCTTCCCGCCGCCCCCGATTTCACCTCGATCGGCACGACCTTGCCTTCCACCTGGACCAGGAAATCGACCTCGGCGTTTCCCGACTTCCCTTCCCTGAGCCAGTAGTGCAATTCCGGCTTCCGGCCCGGGTTCCGATAGCGCAGGTGCTGGCCCACGAACTGTTCGGCGATCGAACCTTCGTTCACGAATCGACCTTGCCGGAATTCGTCCATGAGCATCGGTGGCAACCCCATCGCGGTCTGCGCCAAGCCCGCGTCCAGGAACAGCACCTTGAACACGTCGTCGTCGACCGTGGCCCCGAGCGGAACGCCCGCGCCATCGGAATGCCTCACCCCCGCGACCACCCCGGCGCGCTCCAGCTGATCGAAGGCACGCCGCAGATCCACCGACTTCCAGGAAGGATTGATCCTGCTCCACCGCATCTTCTGGCCGATGTTCTGGGGGGCCGCATCGAACAACCGGCGGATCTTCTCGATTTCCGCCCCTTTGGAGTACTTGCCGAAATCCTCCCGGTAGGTTTCCAGGATGGAACGATGCACCGACTGCGCCTGGAGCAGATCCCTGGTCTTCGAGAAGAGCGCCGCCGCCTCCGGCATGGCGCCGACGGCGAAGAAATCCCGCAAGCGCCCGGAAAGGATCTGATGGACACTTTCCGGCCACGCTTGGCCGACTCTCCAATTGGAGACGAATTCCGTGATCGACGATCCTTCGAGCTCTTCGACGAACTCCAGGAACGAAACAGGACCGAGGTGGTAAAAATCGATCCGCCCCACCGGCATCGAACCTTCGAATTCGGCCAAGGCGAATTCAAGGAGCGAACCTGCCGCCACCACGGGCAGATCCGGGCGGTCTTCGTGCAAGTATCGCAACGCAGCCAGCGCGCTGGGAAGCGCCTGGATTTCATCCAGGAAAAGAATCCCCGCCTCCTGTCCCACGGTCTTGCGCAACACCAGACCGATTTCCAGAAGGATCCTGGAGGTGTCCTTGCTGTCAAAGGCACCTTCCAAAACAGGAAATCGCTCCAGATTCACTTCCCAAAGAGGAAGCCCGATATCCGCCGCGACCCGACGCACCAAGGTCGATTTCCCCACCTGGCGAGCACCGCGCAGCACCATGGGCTTTCGGTGGTCCGAGCCGAGCCAAGCCTTCAAATCGGTTTCTGCCAAACGCCTCATGGCTAGAATATCAATCAATTCACCCAAAAATGCCAGCATTTTTAGGCGAATTTATCCCAAAAATACCGGCATTTCTGGGTGAATCCGTCTCTCCGGCCTTTTTACGCCCCAAAGACCCGATTCGCGCCTACCCCTCCATCTCTTCCCAAGCCTGCGGAAGCGCCGCCACCAGATCCGTGACCGACATTCCCCGGTGCCCGCGTTCGCCGGCGATGTCGCCCGCTCGCGCATGGGCGCGTACCGCTTGGCATGTCGCCTCGAACGGCGCCACTCCTTCGGCCAGCCGGGCAACGACCGCTCCGGCCAACGCATCGCCCGATCCTCCCACGGCCATGCCGGAATGCCCCGCGGTCCCGATCGCGACTCGACCGTCGGGCGAGGCCACCACCGGCGTGGCCGTCTTGAACACCGCCACCGCCTGGAACCGGCTCGACAATTCCCGAACCGCGCGGATCGGGTCGGCCAGCAGGGAATCGACGCCTTCGCCCAGAAGTCGCGAGGCCTCGGCCGGATGCGGGGTCAGCACGGCACCCGGACCTTGGGCGATGCGCAGCAATTCCTGTCGCAGATCGTCGTGTTCGGCGCAAAGGTTCAGGGCATCGGCATCAAGAACCGTGGGTGCCATGGTCCGTTCCAAAAATCGCTTCAAGGCGACCTTCGATTGCGCTGATTTTCCGAGCCCGGGTCCGGCGAGCAGGGCGCGGGAAGATTCGATCCGCTTCGACAATTCCTGGAGATCGGTGGAATCCCCCACGGCCACGGTTCCCATCGCTTCGGGCACCGACATCGCGATGCGCGATGCGACCGATTCGACGGATCCCACCTGCACAAGCCCCGCTCCGGAGCGCAGCGCCGCCGACGCCGACAGGATGGCGGCCCCCAGGTAGGCGTCGCTCCCGCACAGCAGGAAGACCCGCCCGGCATCCCCCTTGTGCGCGCCCCTGGCGCGCGGCGCCAGACGATGGGCCGCCCACGAATCGTCCAGCAGTTCTGCCATCGCTCCCGCGACGTCCCACGACGCCTGCGGCAGTCCGATTCCCACCACATGCACCGTTCCCGCGTACTCGCGCCCCGGGTGCAGGTGCAGACCCGGTTTGGAACGACCAAAGGTCGCGGTGGCCACCGCTTTCACGCATCCGCCCAAGGGTTGCCCCGTCGCGCCGTCCAGCCCCGATGGCAGATCCAACGCGAGCGAAGGCCTGCCGGAAAGCCAACGCGCGGCATCCAGGGCGACTCCGTCCAATGGACGCTTGAGCCCGGTCCCGAACAACGCGTCGACACCCGCCAATTCCTGTCCAAACTGGAAGGCGCGGGATCCCCTGAACGCGCTCCAGCCTTCCACCGGAATTCCGAAGTTCCTCAAGAGCCGAAGCTGCCGATCCGCGGCGGAATCCACCTTGGGCGGCGCCCCCACCATGACCACGGCAGGACGGAATCCGTCACACCAGGCGTGGCGCGCCAAGGCCAGTCCGTCGCCTCCGTTGGATCCGGGACCGCAAAGCACCGCGAAATCCCGTGCGCCGAGAAAAGCCGATCGGAACACTTGCCACGCCCCCAGCGAAGCGCGCTCCATCAGGAGGTCTTCGCGCAGCCCCAGCTCGTCCATGGAATGGCGCTCGGCCGCCCGGCACGATTCGGGGAACGCGACGATCACCGCGAGCCTCGGTCGAACTCCCGCAAGGCCTGGATCGTCGCGTCGCGTTCGTCGTCATGCAGTTCCGGAAACAGCGGCAAGGCCAGGATCTCGCGACTGGCCAGTTCGGCGTTGGGGAAATCGCCGGACCGGTACCCCAGACCGGAAAAGCAAGGTTGCAGATGCAACGACACCGGGTAGTAGACCGCGGTGGCGATCCCCTTTGCCAACAGGAATTGTCGCACATCGTCGCGACGCGGATGCCGGATGCAGAACTGGCTCCACACCCGGCCCGGCGAATCGGCGGGAAGCGCGAAATCGGTTCCGGCCAAGGCTTCCTGGTAGGCCCTCGCGTGGCGTTCCCGGGCCTGGAGCCATCCTTGGAACAAGGGCATCTTCGCGCGCAAGACCGCCGCCTGGATCGCGTCGATCCGGAAATTGCCGCCCAGGTCGCAATGCAACCCGTCGGCGCCGGTCCCGTGGACCCTCAACCTCTGCACGTGCGAGGCGATCTCCAGGTCGCTTGTCGCGATCGCGCCGGCATCGCCGGCGGCTCCGAGCACCTTGGTGGGATAGAACGAAAAGCATCCTGCGTCGCCCCAGGACCCGAGCGGTTTTCCCGAATGGACCGCTCCGAACGCCTGGGCCGTGTCTTCCAGGAGACGGATCCCCCTGGAGCGCGCGATCCCCACGAACGATTCGAGATCGCACGGCAGACCGAACAGGTGCACCGGAAGCAAGGCGCGGGTGCGGCGGGTGCAGACGGATTCGGCCGCCGCGGGATCGATGTTCAGCGTGATCGGGTCGACATCGGCGAACACCGGCTTCGCCCCGATCCGCGCGATCGCCGAGGCCGTGGCCAGGAACGTGAACGGCGTGGTCACCACCTCGTCGTGTCGGCCGATTCCGCAGGCGGTGAGCGCCACCGCCAGCGCGTCGGTGCCGTTGGACACGCCGAAGGCGTAGGAAGCTCCGCAGACCTTCGCGATGTCGGCCTCCAGCGACTGGACTTCGGGCCCCAGGACGCAGCAACCCGAGACCAGGACCTTCCCGACAGGATCCGTCAGAGCCTTTCCCATGGCCGCGTGCTGGCGCGAAAGGTCGAAGAAGGGGATCACTTGGCCCCCTTGAGCGTGGCCGCGAGGTAGACGGTTCCCGCGACCGCGATGATGCTGGCGCCGGTGGACAGGTCGAACACCCACGACAACGCGAGCCCGGCCATGCCGAAGACCAGGGAAAGCGCGATCGCGACCAGGACCGCCCGCCCCATGGATCGGGACCACCGTACGGCCAAGGCTCCCGGAATCGAAAGGAACGCCACCAGGAGCACCAGGCCCGTCACACGCATCAACAGCACCACGGAAAGCGAAAGAGCGGAAAGCAACCCGATCCGGAAGGCGCGCACCGGGAATCCCGCGACTTCGGCGAATTCGGGATCCACCGCCATGGCAAGAAGCTCCCTTCGGAACCTCCAGACCCCCAGCGCCAGGAACGCGTCCAGCACCGCCAACGCGACCAGATCCTGTCTGGAAATGGCCAGCAGGCTCCCGAACAGCACCGACATCAGGTCGCCCGCGTAGTTGCGCGAGAGGTCGATGCAAAGGACGCCGAAGGCCATGCCCATCGCCCAGACCACCCCGATCAGCGTGTCGGCCCGCTCGGGGCTTCGCTCCACCAGGAACACCATCAAAAGCGCGACCAGGAGCGTGAACACCACCGCCACCGGAAGCGGAGCCCACCCCAGCAGGAACGCCAGCCCGATCCCGCCGTAGGCCGAATGGGCGAGGCCTCCGCCCAGGGAGACCATGCGGTGCGACACCGCCAACACACCCACGATCCCCGCGGTGATCGAGGCCAGCAGGATGGCCAGGAGAGGGTACACCAGCAGGCTCATGGCTTGGCTCCATGGTCGTGGTCGCAACAATTTCCGTCATGCACCGGCAGCACCCGGTGCGGATGCCCGTGGGCGATCAGCTCCACGGGGCAGCCGTAGGCTTCTTCCAGCGCCCCGATCGGCAATTCGCCCGATCCGTGGTACACGATCTTGCCCGCCCCGACGCAGGCGATCGACCCGACGCTGCGCGAAAGCACCCCGATGTCGTGGCTCACCACCACCGCGGTGCGGTCCTGGCAGCATTTTTCCAGCACCCCGAACACCACGCCCTGGGCGCGGGCATCCGCGTTGGCGGTGGGCTCGTCCAAGAGAAGCAGGTCGGGTTCGCGCACCAGAGCCCGGGCCACCAGCCCCAACTGGAGCTGTCCTCCCGAAAGCTCGGACAATTTCCGGGATTCCAGGTCCCCGACCCCCAGGGTGGACATCCAGCTGCGGGAGCGTTCGAGCTCCTCGGGCGTGGGCGATCCTCCGGGTGGCTGCAGCCCCAGGAACCCCGACAGGACGAGGTCCAGCAAGGTTCCCGGAAGATCGCGGTCCAGCGAAAGGGTCTGCGGAACGTATCCGATGCGGGGGCGCGCCAATCGCGGCGAAGTTCCCAGAACGCTCACCCTCCCCTGGAGAGGCGGGATCAAGCCCAGAAGAAGCCTCAGCACGGTGCTTTTGCCCGCCCCGTTGGGACCGATCAATCCCAGGATGCCGCCCCGCGGCAGCACCAGATCGACATCGCGCAGCACGACGCGTCCGCGATACCCCGCGCTCACGCCCTCGAACTGGAATGCCGCCGTCAAAGCCGCTCCGCCATCGCCTTGGCGCAAAAAAGGAACAGGGAGTCGTAGGGCGCGTCGCCCAGGAGATCCACCTGGACGATGCCCACCCCCAGTTCCTTGGCGACCTGGTCGGCGGTGCGTCGGGAATATTCCGGTTGGACGAACACGGCTCGGACTCCGTGGGCCTTGGCGGCCTTGCGCGCCTCCCAGAGCGCCACCGGCGTCAGTTCCTGGCCATGCGATTCCAGGGCCTTCTGGACCAGCCCGTAGTCGCGCGCCAGGTAGCCGAGTCCGGGGTGGTTCACGAGGAACGTCTTTCCTGAATACGGAGCGAACAGTCCACGCACCGCAGTATCCAATTCCAGGAGCTTGGCATGCACAAGGGGGAGGTGGCGATCGACGCGTTCCCGCAGATCGGGCCGCGCCTGGAACACTCCTGCAGCCACGAAATCGGCCATGCGATCCATCGCTCGGGGCGACGACCAGACGTGCGGATCGCTTTCTTCGATGGAATGGCCCTTTCCGCGACCATGGCGATGTTCTTGCGCATGCAGGTCCAGGGCTCCTCGGGCGTCCACCAGCTCCAGGCCGGGGATGGTCGAACGGAATCGGGGAATCCAAGCCTCCTCGAAGGCGAGTCCGCTGCGGATGTAGACGGTCGCCGCTTCCAGACGCTGCATGTCGGAAGGCTTTGGTTCCCAGGAATGAGCCGACGCACCAGGAGGAACAAGGGCATCCGGAGTGCATGGGTTTCCCACGATCTCGCAACCCAGCCAGGCCACCGGATAGGTCGCCGCCACGATCCGGACGCCGTCGCTACCGGTTTTCGCCGCTTGGGCGGAGGCCTTCCCGGCCGGCGAAGCGTTGTCGGAATCCGTTTTCCCGGAGTCCTTGCACCCCCAAAACGCCAGAACCAGGGAGGAAGCGAGCAAGGCGAAGGTTTTTGTCTGCTTGGTGTTCATATGGATGGAACGGAAAATAGGAAAGGGCCCGGTTGCGCTCCGGGACCCACTTTCCCACCGCTTGGACATCGAGGAGGTGCCAAGGGCATTGCATGGATGGTACCACACGCCAACACTTTTTTCAGCAACCCTCATCCAATGCGGGCAAACAAGGGTCCACCGTGTTAAAATGGAATCATGGACAAGTACGTCATTTTTGGGCCCCAAGGTTCGGGAAAAGGCACGCAAAGCGAACTGCTGTGCAAGAACTACGGGTTCGTCCACATCAGCCTGGGCGACATTTTCCGGTGGCAGATGGCCAACCACACCAAACTGGCGGCGCGGATCACGCGCATCATGAACCAGGGGCTCCTGGTTCCCGACGAGATCGTGGAAGAAGTGGTCCACGCCCGCCTGGAAGAACACGACTGGAACTGGGGCTTCGTGCTGGACGGATTCCCCCGTACCCGTCCGCAGGCGGAATTCCTGTTCGAAAACTGGAACCTGGACGCGGTGATCTACCTGGACGTGCCCGACGACGTCGTGGAGGAACGCGTCATGAAGCGGGCCGCGACCCTGCAGGACGCCGGACCTTCGTTCACCAAGCGACTGGACGACACCCCCGAAGTCCTGCGGGTCCGCCTGAGGGAATACCACGAGAAGACCAAGCCCCTGATCGAGCTCTACGAGGAAAAGCGCATGCTGCGCCGGGTCGATGCGACACAACCTGTCGAAGCGGTGTTCGAAGACATCATCGACCTGCTCAAGCTCGCCAAACCCAGCACCTTCGCCTGAAATGTCGCAGTTCGACCTGATCTGGCAGGAGATCCAGCGGTATTTCCGCACCCACCAGCCCGAGGCCTCCGACTTCTACATCGCCATCGGCGTCGGCATCGTGATCCTGGTTGTCGTCACCATCCTGGCCATGCGCAAAGGCGACTCCGTCGACGTGCGGTCCCGCTGGATCCTGGTCGCCCTGGAGCCCGGAAGCCGGACCGATTCGATCGTCGAGGCGTTCCGCAAGAAGTCCTGGGACGTGCAGATCCTGCCCGAATCCGCGGGGCTGGGCGAATTCCTGGCCGGGTTCAACCCCTCGCTCCTGCTGGTGGACCAAGGGAAGTACGGCAACGAACTGACCCGCCTGGAATCGACCGAGGCGAAGGTCGCGTCCACCCCCATCCTGTTCCTGGACGCCCGCCAGGTGGACCGTACCGTGGTGCCGATGCGCGCCTGGTTGCCCCGCAACGCCAAGATCAAGCTGATCCTGGAAAAGGCCGACAAGCTGATCAAGGCCCGCCCCGGCCTGCAGCAATTGTCGCGCAAAGCCGAGGTCGAAGGCCCCCTGAGCGCAGGGACCCTGCTCGAACTGCTTTATTTCCAGGCGAATACCCAGCGCACCGGAAGGGTGGAAGTCTCGGATGGCCACCATTCGGGCTGGATCTGGATCCAGAAAGGCGAGGTCCGCCACGCCATCGTGGGCCGGGCCGAATCGGTCGAGGCCCTGCACGTGCTGCTGGATCTCCCGCGCGGGAAATTCTCGTTCGTGGCCGATGTTCCGTCGCCAAAGACGACCATCAAGGAGCCCACAGTGTTTCTTTTGCATGAATACGCAAGGCAAAAGGACGAACGTGGCAAGATGGCTGGGGATTGACTGGGGTGGACGAAGGGTGGGCGTGGCGCTTTCCGACCAGGAAGGACGCATGGCCTACGGCTACTGCACGATCGACGTCGCGAAACAGGATCCGGTCACGGAGATCGCGCGGATCTGCGACGACGAGGATGTGAAGAACATCGTTCTGGGGCTCCCCTTGCGGTCGGACAACGACCAGGAGTCCGAGACGGCGAAATCCGTCCGGGCCTTCGCCGAAAGCCTGGGCGCCAAGGCAAGGATTCCCATCCACTTCGAGGACGAACGCTTCACGAGCTTCGCCGCCGAGCAGGACCTCAAGGCCGCCGGCTGGAAGCCCGGCAAGGACTCCAAGGCGTTGGTCGACAAGGCCGCCGCCAAGGTGCTGCTGCAGGACTTCCTGGACAAGCTCCCCCGCGAGGCCGCTCCGTGACCATCTCCACCCGCGGATGGCTCCGCTTGGCGATCCCCGCCGAGTGGGATGCCGTCGGCGAGGGGATCTGGACCACCCCCCACGGCGGCCATTTGTCGGTTTCCGACGTGCTTCGCGCCCGAGAGGAGATTTCTCCCGAAACCGCGGTGGAGTCCCACGAGACCTGGTGCGACGCCCACCATCTGAATTCCCAGCAGCTTCGGATGGAGCAGTTCCCCAACGGACTTTGCGTCCTGCGCAGTTTCGGAGAGACCCGCTCCGACGAATTCCTGATGGTCGCGCACCTGTGGCACCGCACCCGCCTGTCGCTCCTGGTGTTCCGGGCCCCGCTGGAAAAGCTGTCCGACCACGACCTCGCCGACATCCTCAACGCCATCCTCGAGGCCAAGCCTCTGGAAGGAGCCGACCCATGATCCTGCGCCTGGCCGCCGCGAGCGTCGCCACCACGCCGCTCGACTTTTCCGGCAACTTGTCGCTGTGCCTGGAGGCCGTGTTCAAGGCGCGTTCGGCGGGAGCGCAGATCGTGGTGCTCCCCGAGCTGTGCCTGTCCGGTTACGGCTGCGAGGACATGTTCCTGTCGTCGTGGGTGAGCGAACGGGCCATGAAGTCGTTGACGGAAATCGCCCTGCGCGTGCCCGACGGCATCCTGGTGGCCTGCGGGATTCCTTTGCGTCTGCGCGGACGCGTCTACAACGCCGCCGCCCTGGTGGGCAACGGATCCGTGCACGGCATCGCCTGCAAACGGCATCTGGCCCGCGAGGGCATCCACTACGAACCTCGCTGGTTCACCCCGTGGAAGCCGGGATCGGTGGAGATCCACCCCGACCTGGACTGCCCGGTGGGCGACCAGATCTTCGAGTGGGCCGGAATCCGGATCGGGTTCGAGATCTGCGAAGACGCCTGGGCCGCCGGGCGGCCGGGACTGGATCTGGCGGCCGGAAGCTGCGACATCATTCTATCCCCCAGCGCTTCGCACTTCGCGCTGGGCAAGGACGAGCTGCGCGCACGGCTTGTGGCCGACGGCTCCCGTTCGCTGGGCGTGGCCTTCGCTTGGGCCAACCTGTCCGGCAACGAATCCGGCCGCGTGATCTACGACGCATCGTGCCGGATCGCATCCTGCGGACGGATCCTGTCCGAAGGCCCCCGGATCCCGTTCGCTCCGGTGACCCTGGCCACCGCCGATGTGGACATCGAGGAGATCCGCACCCACCGCGCGACCAGCGGACACCCCATCGACAGGGTTCCGCCGTCGCTCACCACCCTGGACCTTCCCGCTCCCGAATCGATCGCGGTCGCCCGCTGCACAGGGAACTTGCCGGCCCTGGATTCCAATACCGAGTTCGCCCGCGCCACGGCGCTCGGGCTGTGGGACTACCTGCGCAAATCGCGCTCGTCGGGGTTCGTGCTGTCGCTGTCCGGCGGCGCCGATTCGGCCGCCTGCGCGGTCCTGGTGCACCTGGCCTGCCGCTGGGCGCTGGAAGAACTGGGCGAGATCGAGGTGCGACGTATCCTGTCGTGGATCGACCTGCCATCCGGCGCGCTCGACGCCACCTCGCTCGCCAAGGCGCTCCTGGTCTGCGCGTACCAGTCCACCCGCAATTCCGGCGAAGTGACGTTGGAAGCTGCCCGTGCCGTCGCCGCAGGGACCGGCGCCGAATTCCATTCCTGGGATGTGGATTCGCTGGTGGAAGGCTACCGGTCCATCGCAGAGACCGCGCTGGGACGGAAATTGACTTGGGAGAAGGACGACATCCCGCTGCAGAACATCCAGGCGCGCGTGCGCGCCCCGAGCGTGTGGATGCTGGCCAACGCCACCAACCGCTTGTTGATCACGACCTCCAACCGCTCGGAAATGGCCGTGGGCTACGCCACCATGGACGGCGACACGGCGGGCTCCATCTCGCCTCTGGCGGGCATCGACAAATATTTCCTGTTGGGGTGGCTGGCCACCCTGGAAGCCCAAGGCGTGGCCGAGGTTCCTCCGATGCCGTTCTTGCGATGCATCACGGCCCAGGCCCCCACCGCCGAGCTGCGGCCCCGCACGGACGGCGAAGCCGAACAAACCGACGAAGCCGACCTGATGCCCTACCCGTTGCTGTCGCGCCTGGAAGCCCTGGGCATCCGCGACCGCAAATCGCCATCGCAATGCCTTCGGGAATTGTCAACCGAAGAGCCGTGGGCATCCGACCCGCGGCTGAAGTCCTGGATCGCGAGATTCTTCCGTCTATGGACCCGCAACCAATGGAAGCGCGAGCGTTACGCCCCCAGCTTCCATCTGGACCGCCACAACCTGGACCCGCGCTCGGGGACGCGGTTCCCCATCCTGTCGGGAGGGTTCGAGGAGGAACTGCGGGAGATGCTGGAAGGGTGACCGCATGAAGCGACTCTTGCAGATCGGGAATCCGATTCCCTGATTGCAAAATTCGTGATCAAGGCATCCGCGCCCCTCCACAGTTCGCAGTTCGACGCTCCACCCGTCGGAACAGTGTCAGACCTTTTCCGATGCGGAAAACAACCCGGCCATCCGAGCGAAGTTGTGGACGGAAAACGTCTCGCCTTCCCACTCCAGGTCGCCCGCGTAGACCACATGGCCTTTGGCCACCCCCGACACCTTCTGGAAATACCTGAGCCCTTTGGCGAAATCCGCGTGCCACGATTCCGACGATTTGATCTCGATGGGCAGAGGCCCTTCGGGCCGATCCAACACCAGATCGACTTCGTTCCCCACATGGTCGCGGAAATAGTAGAGAGATGGATCCTTGCCCGCATTGGTTCGCGCCTTGAGCGCCTCCACCACCGCCAGGTTTTCGAACAGTCCCCCGAACACGGGATCGCGCAGCAGTTGCGCGGGCGTTTCGATCCCCAACAATGCCGCCACCAACCCCGGTTCGGTGAAGTACAGCTTTGGCGCCTTCACCAGTCGCTTCCCGAAGTTCCGGAAATACGGCTGCAAGCGAAAGAGGATGAACGACGATTCCAGCACCGAGATCCAATCCTGCACCGTGACATGCGCCACGCCCACTTCGTTGGCGAGCGCCGAAGCGTTGACGATCTGTCCCGTCCGCGAGGCCAGCAATTTCAGGAACGTCTCGAAGCGTCGCAAGTCGCGGATTTGCAGAATCTGTCGCAGATCGCGCTCGATGTAGGTCTGCAGGTAGTTGCGGTGCGCTCTCGACGGTTCCTGGTTCTCGCTGTGGATCGCCGGAAGGAACCCATGGAACAACCATTCCTCGCGGGAATGCGCACCGGTCAGTCGCGACGCCTCGGCGATGGTGAACGGCAACAAGGTCAACAGAGCCGTGCGCCCCGCCAGGGATTGCGAAATGGCCGACCGCAGATGGAACTGGTTCGAACCCGTCAGCACGAAACGGCCCGGTGTCCGGTCCTGGTCCACCAGCGCCTGGATGTACGAGAGCAAATCGGGAACCCGTTGGATCTCGTCCAAGATCACCGGCGCCGAAAAACGCTTCAAGAACGCCCGTGGGTCGTCCTGCGCCAATGCGCGAAGATCGGGTTCTTCCAAATTCACATAGGTGTGCTCCGGACACACCGCCTTCGCGAGAGTCGTTTTCCCCGATTGCCTTGGCCCCGTCAACGTCACCACAGGGTACTGACGCAGCAACAGCTCGAATTCAGGCTGGATCTGGCGTTGAATCACAGCACGAATTTACAAATTGAAGATTAAATGTTCAATCTGTAAAATATTCTGATTTGAGGAGCAAGTGCAGGAGATACTGGAGGAGTAACTGGGAAAAGGTATCCTTAGGATTCCTCAGACCCTTCCTCGGGAGAGCCACCATGTCTCGCGCCATCCTTTTGCCCCTTTTCGCCGCGACAGCCGTCGTCGCTGGAGTCCCTGTCACCTTTAGCCAGGGTTCACCCGCCAAGGCCGACGAAGTCAACAAGAACTTCAACTACCTCGACAGCGCGGTTGGCAAAAAGGCGAGCCAAGCCTCGCTGGATGCGGTGGCCGAAGCCCTGAAGAGCAAAGCGGACGCCTCGGCGCTTTCCGGCAAGGCCGACCAGTCGAAACTGGATGATCTGGCCAAGACCGTCGCGACAAAGGCAGACACGGGCAAACTGCGCGAGTTGTCGAATGCCTTGGCGGGCAAAGCCAACCAGGTCTACATCGACACCGCTTTGAAGCGCCGCGCCGATACCACTTGGGTGAAAGACAGGATCAACGTCGCCCAAACCGGAAGCGGAGCCCTGCTCACGAAGAATAATCTGTCGGAGCTGAAAGGAAGCGCTGCTACGGTGCGCGAGAATCTGGGGCTGGGAGCGCTGGCGACCAAGAGCTCACTAAGCGCAAGCGACGTGGGGGCGCTGGACTTCGCGACAGCCTCAAAAGCTTTCCTTTCCAGCAACAAAGGAATCGGAACTGGCGAGTTCCACTTCACAGCCGGAAATGACACTTCGGAATACACTGATCCAGATCCGACAGTTCACAGAGATGCCAAGTTTGGAGGAAAAGGAATTGCCACAATGGGACTGCATGTACAAGGAGACCTCACCTTGCCCTACTATCCCCATGCAGCCAGTCCCGATGGCATAGGCAATACGATACTGATTGGGAAGACGGAAGACCTTAATCCAGGATCCGGGGGTTATGAACTCGCGATTGCACTTCCAAAGAGCGCATCGCATTGGCCTTTCGCGATTTACAAAGGAGGATCCCAATTATTCCAAGTTGACAACATGGGCAATACAACAGTTGCCGGCAGCATTACCTCAACAGCTGGAAACTGGCACGTCCCCGACTACGTGTTTGAGCCCGACTACAAGCTCATGCCGCTTGCGGAGGTCGAGGCCTTCACCAAGGCCAACAAGCACCTGCCCGAAGTCCCCAGCGCCGCCGAAATCGAGAAGAGCGGCTTGGATCTCGCCAAGATGAACCTGCTCCTGCTCAAGAAGGTGGAAGAACTCACCCTCCACACGATCGAGCTGGAGAAGCGTTTGAAGGCCGTCGAAGCCAAGGACTGATTCCAGGAAGTCCAGGTCGGAGCGTTGGACATCCGATCAGCGGCGAGAAATTCGGACAACAGATCTCTGAAGTCCTGATCCACGGGAGCCATCGGGCTGATCCTTTCGAGTCCATCCAAGACACAGGGACATCAGGAAATTCACTTCTTCCATGGGCTGCAGCACAGGCGTTTCCGAATCGGCGGGACGCCGTCGTTCGACCGAAATGACGCGCATGGGCTCCATGACTACAATCTACCCTATCGGAGCGGCATGATCCGGTCCATCGCGGTACGTTTGCCTGTTCGCGCCAGAAAACGGTATCCTTGGAATCGACGACGCCGGAATCCGTGAACCGGTTCCGGTTCCCTGGCCACCAATCCAGGGATGTTCGTCGATGCCATCCGCGCCAAGGAATTCCCATGAAATCGCTTCTACTGCCCGGCATCCTCGGATTCTGTCTGCTCCAGGCCTGCGCAGGGACATCTCCGGCGTGCCGCTTGGCGGCCAAAGGCGATCTTCCCTGCCAGAACCTGAACGGCGAAGCCTTCCAAGCCTGCCAAGTGGAAGTCCGTCGCGCCCGCATGACCTGCCAGACCGAACAGATGCACAAGACGCCCGACACGACGGGATTCTACCGGACCAGCATGCGCTGAACCGCACCCCCCCTTTTTGACGGGATTCGTCAGTACAGCAGGAACGGCTCCCTGCGTTCCAGCCAGGCTTCTTCGTCGGCCTCCCAGGCGGCGGCCAACTGCCACGGGGATTTGCCCGCTTCCAGCATTTCGCGCCAGCGGGAATGGCCCGCCAGGATGTCGATCGGCAGCTTGATCGCTTCGTATTCGTAGGGCGGCGCCTTCCATCCGAACGCATCGGGCAGGTTCCGCGGATCCAGCGGATCGATCGCGACAGGCTCGGCCAACGCGCCCTGCTTTCGCATGGCCCACATCGCGGCGATCCCCGTCAGCACCGGACAAAACGCGTCGGGATCGAAGACGTGGATCTGCACGCCCCCGCACAACCGCCCCACCCCCTTGTGGAAGGTGGGCTGGAACCCCTGCTCCCGGAAGACCACGCCCGGAAGGTCCAGCGAATCGAGATCCACCTTGAGCTTGGCGGCATCGATCCACGGCGCCCCGAAGATCTCGAACGGACGCGTGGTGCCGCGGCCTTCGCTCGCGGTGCAGGCCTCCAGCAGGCACATCCCGGGATACACGCGCGCGGTGTCGGGCGTGGGCATGTTGGGGCTGGGCAGCACCCACGGGAGGTCGGTGTCTTCCCAGAGCATGTCGCGGGTCCAGCCGTCCATGCGCAGCACGTGCAACTTCAGGCCAGGGTATTTCTCCGCGACAAGAAGTGTCGCCATCTCGCCCATGGTCAGGCCGTGGCGCACCGGCACCGTGTGCAGTCCCACGAACGACTTGTAGTCCTCGTCCAGCGTGGGGCCTTCCACCAACGCGCCGCCCAGCGGATTGGGGCGGTCCAGCACCACCACCGCGATCCCTTTTTCCCAGGCGGCTTCCATGCAAAGCAGCATGGTCCAGATGAAGGTGTAATAGCGGGCGCCCACGTCCTGCAGGTCGATCAGCAGACAATCCAATCCCTCCAGCATCGCGGCGGTGGGCTTGCGAACCTTGCCGTACAGCGAATGGACCGGAACACCCCAACGCGGATCGGCGGCCCCTTCCCACTCGATCATGTTGTCCTGGGTGTGCCCCAGGATCCCGTGCTGCGGCCCGAACAAGGACACGAGATTCCACGGCGAACCGGGACGGCGCAACACGTCGGCCAAGTGGGTGAAATCGCTCAGGATGGACGCGGGATGCACGACCGCTCCGAGGCGCGCGCCCTTGAGCGAGGCGGGCCAGAGGTCGGACAGGTGGCTGTGCGGAAGGATGACGGTGGCCATGCGCCGGAAGATAGGTTCCGTGAGGCGTGGATCGGCTCTGGAGGCACGTCGGCCTCGACCCGGCAATCATTCTTGAATATTTCCAGGTAGACTGGCGATTTTCGAGGATGATCGATCCGACTTCCTCCATCCAAGATGGTGTGGGAGTCTATTTTTCCCCGAACCCTGGAGTGTTCGCGTTGTCGCGACAGGGCCACTCAACCCAATACGTGCGGAGGAAGTCATGGCTGGATCGTTGAACAAGGTGATGCTGATCGGAAATCTGGGCGCCGATCCCGAAGTCCGAGCCACCCCCAACGGAGCCCAGGTCGCGAACTTCCGCGTCGCCTGCACCGAAACCTGGAAGGACCAGAGCGGGCAGCGCCAGGAACGCACCGAATGGGTGACCATCGTCGCTTGGCGCCAGCAGGCGGAAATCGCCCAGAAGTACCTGCGCAAGGGCTCCAAGGTGTACGTGGAAGGCAAGCTCCAGACCCGCACCTGGGAAGACAAGAACGGCGGCGGCAAGCGCTACGCCACCGAAGTGTTGTGCGACCGCTTCATGATGCTCGACGGACGCCCCGGCGCTGGCGGCGGCGAAGGCGGCTACGAAGGCGGCGGATCCAGCTACGGCGGAGGCAGCTCGTACTCCAACCCCGGTTCGCGCGGCGGCAGCGCACGACCTGCGGCAGGCGGTGGCGACGAGTATCCCGACTACGCACCGTCGGCACCGTCCGCGGGCGGCGATGATGATTTGCCCTTCTGATCGAATCGGAAGACTACTGAACTGACGATAAGCCACTTCCTGTCAGGGGTGGCTTTTTTGTTTGTGGAAGACCGGAAGGGAAGGCCGAAGGGGGGACGTTTGGCACCCATCCGGGTGCCCCGCTTAGCTTCGTGAACGCGGTGCGGTCCCCCTCGCTGCGGCTCCGGCGGTGCGTTGGGTTCTGTCCGTGATAAGGGCGATTCACGAATCGCCCCTACGGTGACCATTACCGCCGGGATCCCTTCGACAGGGCATCTGCCTCCGCTACCCCTCCGTGGATCCGATGTCTATTCGTACCACTTCGCTTGAAACGGATCATCGCTCCCAGGTCAGCGGCGCGAACCGACAGTTTGCGGTATCCAAATCGTCTCTTGGATTCGCGAAGAAGACCTGCAGGGAGTCCGACGTTCCGTAACCCGGGTCGTTTCCGCAGACGGCGCTCTGGCCGGGACCGATCGCGAAGCGCGATCCGACCTTCAAGGCGCAGATCGCGAGGGAGTCGAGGGAATTCCAGGCGCGACAGATTTCGTAATCCTTGCGGTACGAAAGACTGTCGCTGGATGGCGGCGCGAAGCTCCACCACCTTCCGAATCTCCAGCCTTTCCCGCCATAGACGCGATACACCGTGGCGGTCTTCCCCGCCTTGAGCTGGTAGGCAAGGGCACATCGGACTCCACCGCTGTCGGGAAGGCGGGTCGCGAATTGCTCCAGTGCCGAATCCGCCACCCTTTCGAAGGTCGATGCCTCGATTCGCGACGGGGCGAAGCACTGGCCCGAGGCATCCGCACCGGTAGTGGACGAAAACAGCGAGGCGCAGCCCGAGATGAGTGCCGCAGGCACGAGAAACAATGCGAGGACTTTCATGGATTCCTTTCCCGGAACAGAGGTCGCTGCCAACGCCGCTGAAGGACGTTCCTGCGGAATATGTCTTCCGCGTCACCCAAGCGGAAATCTTTCCCGGTAATCGCCAAGTTCAACATCTGGCAGAACACGGGGAACTTCACGATGTTCCACCTGGTCTACAAGTTCGACGGCAAGTCCTACGCGATCGACCAGGCTCCTCCCGTGAAATGAACGATCCGCGCCGGGATCCTCGACTTTGGATCCGGTTCAGCCGCTCCCCGATCCGCATTCGCTAGTTTTCCAACCGCGGCCGCGTGAACCACGGTCGTCGGTTTTCGTCCTTTCCATCTAAACCCAAAGGCATCAAATGCGTTTCCCGATCCTCTCCGCGTTGCTTTGCATCCCGGTGCTCTGCGCCGCCAAAGTCCCGTCCATCCCTTCCTTGGCCGGCAAGAAGGTCGCCGTGCTCGGATTCGGCCTCGAGAAGTCCATCGTCCGCGAAGGCGACGCGGCCGACCAGGGACCCGGTCTGGTGCAGAAGGCTTCTTCCTACTACGAGGCCCACCAAAAGGCGACGGATACTGTCTACGCACGTTTTCTGGCGGCTTTCCCTTCCTTGTTCGAAGGCATGGACATCCTCCCGATCGATTCCACCATCAAGCTTGCGGGATTCCAGACCGCGACCGCTTGTGTTCCCAAGAAGATCCTGGGTCGCGAGATCTTCGGATGCCCCATGCTTTCCCCCACCGGTGGCTTGAACGCCGTTGGACTCACGCAGGCGGAAAAGAACGTCGACGCCTTCGCCAAGAGCCTCGGGCTGGACTACTACTTCCTGTTCGTGAACAAGGCAGGCTACTTCATGAGCACGGGCGGCGGAGTGAACGGTCTCACCGCGGGAGCGGCCAAGATGCGCCTGGAAACCACCGTGTACCTTGTCCAACCGGGCAAGGGCTCCGTGTGGTCCACTTCCCTGAGAGAGGAATCCGAAACAAGTAAAGCGATGGTCGGCGACCTCTACAGCCAGGACAATTTCGTGCTCGCCGGCGAGGCCTTCACCAAGTTCGTCCCCAAGCTGCGCGAACGTCTCGCTCCGGCCCCCGCGGCCGCTCCGTAATCCAATTCGCTTCATAGTCGCGAAGAATCGGGCACGAGGCGATTGCGCCTCCCCCGATTCCTTCGCGGCGGACCTCCCAGGGCCGCATCCGCGTCGCGGGTGCGGCCCTTTGTCATTTTTTGTAAACACCCTGCCAGCGTTCCCCATCTTGGAACCGGGAATTCGACGTTTCCGTCCGATTTCGGACTTCCCGATCCGGCATCGCGAACCGATATTTGAGATCGGCGTTCCGGGGATCTCCCGGATCGCGCTTCGCCTGGCAAGTTTCGGCGCGAAGCCAAATTCACCCAAAGACAGGACACCCGCAGATGAATCATTTCGGCGTATTCGCCAGATTGGTGCTAGGCGTTTCCACCACTTCATTCGCAGCGGCCATCGGGCCGGACTGCCGCAACCCCGCCAGCGGGATGTGTTGGCCGTACTGCACAGACAATTCCTGTCGACGCGGAATCGAGACCGACCCCGATGTCGTGCGCGCCAAGTGGATCGATTGGCGCGACCGGCATATTTGCCCTTCGGCAAGCTGCCCCGTCGAGCTGTCGGTGGGGAGCATCGGTGGCAAGCGCGTCTGGAAGACCGACGCCACCGCCGGAAAATACCTGACCACCGTCTCGGAAGGCCAGGCCTACGGCATGCTCTTTTCCGCCTACTTCGACGAACAGGCTCTGTTCGACCAGCTGTGGACCTACTACAAGGGCTGGCCGTCCAAGGGCGCCGTGGGCCTGATGGAATGGTGCATCGACCAGGACAACCAGCCCTGCGGGATCGACGCGGGTGGTGCCGCCACCGACGCCGACGAGGACGCGGCGCTCGCGCTGGTGTTCGCCTGCGAGAAGACCAAGGCGGGCGCCTGGAAGACCGGCGCGCACGACTACTGCGCCGACGCGAAGGCCACGCTCGACAACATCCGCAAGCACGAAGTGACCCCGTCGGGGTATCTGCTTTCCGGCAACAACTGGGGAGCCCCCACGCTCAACCCCTCGTACTATTCGCCGGGGCACTACCGCGTGTTCGACGCCTTCGAGGGCGGAACCCGCTGGAAGATCGTGGCCGATCGCGCCTACGAGAACATCGACGCGGTGCAGGCCGACCACGGAGGATGCTCCAAGCTGGTGTACAACTGGACGGACTCCACCGGAGCCCCGGTGATGCCTTTCGAGGGCAACACCGACTACGACCAGTTCGGATGGGACGCGGCGCGCGTGCTGTGGCGCGTGGCGCTCGACAAGATCTGGTACAACACTCCCATGTCCAACGAGACCATGAACGAGATGGGCGGCTTCTTCAAGCAAGTGGGCGCGCGCAACGTCAAGCCGGTCTACCGCATGGACGGAACCACCGAATGGCCCTGGGGCCTCAACGCGTTCTTTTCGGCCAACGCCGGCACGGCCATCTGGGCGGCGGATTCGGCCATCAATCCCGGAGCTTCCTGCGGAGCGGCCTCCGCCCAAGCCAACAGCACCGCCCAAGAAGCCTACGATGTCTCCAAGGCCACCGCCGAGCCCATCGGCGAATACGACTACTTCAACAACGCCTGGCAGCTTCTGGGCCTGATGACCATGTCGGGCAACACCCCCAATCTTCTGGCACGGGGCGATGCCCCGGGCAAGGGCCTATTGGCCGAATTCTTCGCCGACGAGCGGTTCCAGCACCTGGTCGGGATCGGGATCGATTCGACGATCCACGACCTGCGTCGTCGCGGACGCCAACACTGGCGCCGTTGCGACCGCGGGAACGGGATCGGATCGGCGCGCTACAGCGGTTTCATCAAGCCCGATCGCACCGCCACGTACTCCTTCGAGGCCACGCCCGGCGGCGACACCAAGGTCTGGGTGGACGGCAAGCTGGTGGTCGGCGGACACCGCGGACGTCCGCACCGCGAGGTGCGCCTGACCGAAGGCCAGGTGGTCCCCGTGGTCGTCGAGGCGTCGGGCCACGCCGCCGACAAGACGGAAATCGTTTGGGAATCCCGTCACCAGCGCAGGAAGATCGTGCCCGTTTCGCGGCGCCACGCCTTGGCCAGCGCCGAGCCCGTCGCCGTGTTCGAGGACGGCAAGACCTACACGATGTCGGCCGGCGACAGCGCGGGCCTCTGCCTGACCTCGGCCGGAGCCATGACGCTGATGGACGTCTGCGACCGGCGCTCGGGGCAATCGTTCACGGCATCGGTGGATTCCACCGGCTGGGCGGCCCTGGGTGTCGACGGATCCTGTCTGGCATCCACCCGCCAAGGGATCGCGGCGCGCGCCTGCGACGGCGGCGACGACCAGCGGTGGATGGCCTTCCAAGCCGGTCCCGGTCCGGTCCGGCTGGTGTCCAAGCTGGACGGCAAGGCGCTGGCCGTGGTTCCCGCGATCGGGCGCGAGGCCGAGGTCGCCGCACGGAGCTTCGATCCGGCCACTTCCGGAATGCGCTGGACCGTCAAGCCCCTGAGCAGCTGCGGCGACGGAATCTGCCAGGCAGGCGAAGGTTGCACGAGCTGCGCCCGGGACTGCGACTGCGGCGCCTGCGGAGGCCACTGCCCCGACGGCATCGTCCCGAATCTCCTGGCCGCCCCGGTGGGAGGACAAGGACTGGCCCAGGTCGCCGAGTGCTTCGCCATCTCGGGCGTGGCGGGTGGGGTCTGGAACACCCCCGGCAGCGGCCCCACGACCAAGCGGATCTTCGTCAACGGGTCCGAGACCGTGTGGGGCAACAGCGGGGGTGTGAGCCTTTCCGGCAACGCCTGCGTGCACACCACCGCCGGAACCTTCTCCGGATGGGCCGGCATCGGGACCTGGTGAGAGGTCCGGGCCAGGAACTCCCCCGGCGACGGTTTCCGTCGTCCAGGGGAGCTGGTTGTCAATACTTGATCGAACAGCCGTAGGGATTGGTGGAGGCCGGATCGATCGGCGTCCCTGCGGCCAGGGCCTCCAACGCCCGCCGGACGTGGTTCTTCGCGTCCTTGACGTCGGCGGCGTCGGTGGTGGGTCGATCGTCGATGGCGCCTGCGTAGGCGATCTTGCCCTCGGGTGCGATCACCACCATCTGCGGGGTGGTGCGGGCTCCGTAGGCGCGGCCCACCTTGCCGTCGGCATCCACCAGGTAGCGCTCGCCCGCCCATTTCTCCTTGGCGATGCGATCCTGCAAAGCCTTGCCCTCGGAATGCCCCTGCTTGCCGCGCGCGGACGACGCGACGGACAGCCAGACCACATCCTTGGAGGCTGCCTCCTTCTGCAAGGCCTGCATGTTCCCGGTTCCGTAGTGCTTCTTCACGAACGGGCAATCGAAGTTGACCCATTCCAGCACCACGGTGCGGCCCTTGTAGTCGGAAAGCGAGACCGTCTTTCCCTGGGCGTCCGGCAAGGAAAACTCGGGCGCGACCGCTCCGGGAGCGGCGGCCCATGCGACGGAAACCGTCACAAGCGAGGCGAGAATCGACAGGATCTTCATGGGACCTCCATTGGTTCGTTCCCGGCACCGACAGGACGTCGACCCGGGTGGACGCGAAGGATCGCGACTCGATCGCAAACTATCCGCGCACGCACGCGAAGGCCAGGCATCCGAACCATCCCGCATGTATGGATCTCCGGATCCTTCAGTAGGCGATCTTGTCCGATCGTTTCCAGAGATTGAACGCGTCCAAGGAATTCCCGATGACGCACTGCCGGATCTCGAGCGGGCGTTCGGCGTAGGCCAGAGCCATTTCGCGGTAGAGAGGATCGTCGGAGAATTCCACGCCGGGCGCCGCGGCATCGAACCGCGTGGCGGCGAACCGGATGGTCCCGATCCGCGCCCAGCGGATGGCCGCGTAGCACATGGGGCACGGCTCGGCGCTGGAATACACCACGCAGCGCGAAATTTCCCCCGGCTGCGGAAGCCTGGAAGCTGTGCGACGGATGTTGTCCAAATCGAAGACGCCCAGCGACGCGCACGCCTCGCGGATGGCCGTGACTTCGGCATGGGCGGTGGGATCGTTCAGGGCGGTCACCCGGTTGCGCCCGGTCCAGTACCGCAGGATCCGTCCGGTCGCGTCGTCGACCTGCAGCACCAGGGCCGCGAACGGGCCACCTCCCCGCTCCACCGACTTCCGCGCCAGATCGCAGGCCAGACGCATCCATTCGTCGCCTTCGACTTCGATCCCGCGATAGGTCGCATCGGGCTTGAGATTAGCCTTCTGCACAGGCAAGGGCGTCTCTTCCGGGGCAAGAGGCAAGGTGCAGGGAGGTTCGCAACCGTCCCACGGCGCTTCCCGCCCGTCTTCCCATTCTGGCAAGCGGAGCAGGAACGTCCCATCCGGGACATCGAACGGTCCGAAGGAGTCCAGGGACTCGGGAGTGGCGATCTTCATGCTCATGCTTCGCTCCTTCGGAGAAACTCGCCCGGCTTCGCGATGCAAGGCGCCCGGACCGAACGATCTACGCCGCCCTCGGCACCACCTTGGCCGCCGCCGTATTGGCTCGCTCGCGCGCCTGATCAACCGTGTCCGCCGTGGCCACCACCACGCCCATGCGGCGCTTCGCGAACGACTCGGGTTTGCCGAACAAACGGATGTCGGTTTCCGGCACGGCAAGGGCCTCGGCCACGCCCGGGAACTTCATCGCTCCCGCTTCCACGCCGCCGTAGATCACCGCACTTGCGCCCGGGCGGCGCAGCGTGGTGTCCACCGGCAACCCCAGGATCGCACGGGCGTGGAGTTCGAATTCCGACAAGCGCTGGGTTCCCAGCGTGACCAGCCCGGTGTCGTGCGGACGCGGGCTCACTTCCGAGAACCAGACCATGTCGCCCTTCACGAACAATTCCACCCCGAAGATGCCGCGTCCTCCCAAGGCTTCGGTGACCTTGTGCGCGATCCCGCGGGCGCGTTCCAGGGCCAGCGGGTTCATGGCCTGGGGCTGCCAGCTTTCCACGTAGTCGCCACTCACCTGCACATGGCCCACGGGTTCGCAGAAGCTCGTCTCCACTTCGCCGGAGACGGATTTCGCCCGCACGGTGAGCATGGTGATCTCGTAGTCGAAGTCCACGAATCCTTCCACGATCACGCGGCCGCTGTCCACGCGACCACCCTTGGCCGCGTACTCCCACGCAGCGGCAAGAGCGTCGGGCAACCGCACCACCGACTGCCCCTTGCCGGAGCTCGACATGGTCGGCTTGATCACGCAGGGGTATCCGATCCCGCCATCCACGGCCGCACGCAATTCGTCCAGGCTGCTCGCGAACTTGTAGGGCGACGTGGCCAGGCCCAATGTCTCCGCCGCTAGGCGGCGGATGCCTTCGCGGTTCATGGTCAGCTGCGCGGCGCGCGCGGTGGGGATCACTTCGCAGATTCCGTCGGCCTCGATCCGAACCAGCTCGTCGGTCGCGATGGCTTCGATTTCGGGCACGATCAGATGCGGCTTTTCCAGCTCCACGAGCCTGCGGATCGCGACGGGATCCGTCATGTCCAGCACATGGGCGCGGTGGGCCACCTGGTGCCCGGGCGCGTTCTCGTAGCGGTCGGCGGCGATGGTCTCGCAACCCAAGCGCTGCAGCGCCACGATCACTTCCTTGCCCAGCTCGCCCGATCCCAGCAGAAGGACCCGCACGGCGGCGGGCGACAAGGGGGTTCCGAGTTCCATGGGCCAACACTCCTTCGATAACGATGGGAACCCAAATCTAGACTGGCGCCATGGAGCCTGCCCCGGCACGCCAAGCCCGCTTTGCAGGTCGCGCGACATCGCTGCGATGGCGGTTTACTCCATTTGACCGACTCATGGCCCATCGCCGTCCATCCACCGTTCCGACGCACAGGTATTTCCTGCTGAACAAGCCCTATGGCGCGTTGTGCCAGTTCACGGCCGAACCGGGTCGCGCCTGCCTCAAGGACCACTTCCCCGTCGCCGACATGTACCCGTGCGGACGCCTGGATTCCGACAGCGAAGGACTGGTCGTCCTGTCCAACGACGGAGCGTTCCAGGCGCACATCGCCTCTCCCCAGGGCAAGCTGTGGAAGACCTATTGGGTCCAGGTGGAAGGCATCCCCACCGATGTCGCGCTGGAGCGACTCCGCAAAGGCGTCGAGATCGATGGAAGCCTCACCTTGCCCGCCCGTGCCGAACGCATGGACGACCCCGGATTGCCCGATCGCGATCCGCCGGTGAGGTTTCGCAAATCCGTTCCCACTTCCTGGCTGGAAATCCGTCTTCGCGAAGGCCGCAATCGGCAGGTCCGCCGGATGACCGCCGCGGTGGGATTCCCCACGCTGCGCCTCTACCGCTGGGCGGTGGGTGAATACACGACCGAAGGCCTGGCACCGGGCGAGTGGCGGGAGATCGGACCCGGCAAGAGTTAACGCCAGCCCACCCCGATAGCTTGTAAAACACAAATCAAAATTGTAATTTACAAGGCATGTATCATCGAGCTTGGGCAAGCGAGTTGCAACGAAAGCTTGCGAACTTCCCCATCGTGGCTATTTTGGGGCCCAGGCAGTGCGGGAAGACGACCTTTGCACGCCAGCAGTTGCAGGACTGGACCTACCTGGATCTGGAGCGTCCATCCGATCGACGCCCTCTGGAAGCCGATATCGAAGCGCGTCTTCGCGGTTTGGGCGACCACGTCGTTCTGGACGAAGCCCAACGCCTTCCCGACCTGTTTCCGGTTCTTCGTTCGCTGACCGACGAAAATCGACAAACGAAAGGCCGGTGGGTCCTTCTTGGATCGGCATCGTTCGAACTCGTTCGCGGGATCTCGGAGAGCCTGGCGGGACGCATCGCGTTCATCGAGCTGCCTGGACTGCAACTTCAGGAATTGTCGACCGATCTCGGATCCGGGACGGATCTGGCGAATCTTGTCGCGAATCGCTGGTTTCGCGGAGGGTACCCCGAAGCATGGCTGCAACACGACGATCGGGCGCGAACCGATTGGTTCGAGGCCTACGAACGCACTTTCGTGCACAAGGACGTCCTGGAACTGGGGATGGGAGTCCGGACTTCGACCGTGTCGCGCTTGTGGGCCATGATGGCCCATGGTGTCGGCGGCATCTGGAACGCATCGAGTTTCGGGGCCGCCCTTGGAGTGAACTTCCAGACCGTGAACCGCTACGCCGAACTGCTGGAGGGATCGTTCCTCATCCGGCGACTGGCTCCCTGGTACGCGAACATCGGCAAGCGGTTGACCAAGAGCCCAAAGCTGCTGTTTCGCGACACGGGACTGCTCCACCACTTCCTGGGAATCCGGGAGCGCGGCACGCTGGACGTGCATCCCATGCGCGGCCACACCTGGGAAAACTTCGTGCTGGAAAGTCTGATCTCCCGCTTCTCGCGCGAGGTGCCAGGTTGCCGATTCGGATACTGGCGGACATTGGCGGGCGCCGAAGTCGATCTTGTCGTGGAGCATGCGGGGCAAATCCTGCCGATCGAGGTGAAGCTCCACACGTCTCCGGTGGCTTCCGATCTTCGCGGGCTCTCGCATTGCATCGAAGACCTCGGATGCAAGACGGGAATCGTCCTGCACGGAGGCGCCCAGACGTACGAAATCGGATCGAAGATCCGGGCGATCCCGGCATCCGACATGCTCCTGGGAGAGGTCGGCCTCCAGTTCTGACCGTCGACTTGGACGACTGAGCCCCACCGACCGGACACCTACCGGGAGGCGCCACCCTGGACGATTTCCGTCCCGACGTTCCGCCACCAGCGGGATGTCGCCGTCGTTTCCGAGATCGAGAGGGTTTCGCCCACGCGTGGCGTGAGCATCGCGACGCCGCGCGAGCGCGCGGTGGAATCGGCGCGTTCGGCGGGTTCGTTCCAGGCATGGCTAGAAAGGCTGAAGGCTCCCCAGTGGATGGGCATGAACCAGCGGGCTCCGACATCGAGATGCGCCTGCACGGCCTGCTCCGGCGTCATGTGGCTTTGCGGCCAAAGGTCGTTGTACTGGGCCGATTCCACCATCGCGACATCGAAGGGTCCGTGCCTGCGCCCGATCAGGGCGAAATGGGGCCCGTAGCCGGTGTCGCCGCTGTGGTACACCCGGTGTCGTCCGCCCACGATCGCCCAACCTGCCCAGAGGGTGGTGTTGCGATCGGTCAGGGTTCGCCCCGAGAAGTGCCGACCCGGCACGCACGCCAATCGCAGAACGGTTCCCGCCGGGGTGCGCATGGAGTCTTCCTGCCACCATGTCAGCTCGCGGACCTTGCTCGCGGGGACGCCCCAATCCACCAGTCGCGCCCCGACCCCCAACGGCGCGAGGAACTTGCTCGTCCGCGGCGCCAGCGCCAGCAAAGCGTCCTTGTCCATGTGGTCGTAGTGGTCGTGGGTGAGCAGCACGACGTCGATGCTTGACAGATCCTGTGCACGAAGCGGCGATTCTTCCTGGAAACGGCGGACAGATCGGATCCAGGGCACCGGCGAAACCTCGGTGGTGAACACCGGGTCGATCAGCACGCGCACGCCTTCGATCTGCAAGGCCACGCTGGAATGCCCGATCCAGGTGAGATGGAGCCCGCCGTCGTGTCGGGGGAACGCCTTGGAGGTGTCCACCCGCACGAACGGGAGGAAGCTTCCCGGGATGCGCTGTTCGCTTCCCGAATTCCACGCACGCCACTTCTCCCAGAAGCTCCGCTTGGGGCGCGGCTCCGAAGCGACGGGGTATTTCCAGATTCCTTCGACCGTGTCGCGCAGCGGGAGGAAGGTCTCTGGCGTCCAGTCCTGCGCCCGCGCGCCAACCACCGCCACCGCGACGACCAACGGCACGAGCATCCCAAAGCGGCCCTTGGACCTTGAAGGCGTCATGGAAAGCAAACTACAGACATCAAGGCGCGAAGACGATCCGTCCATTCACCTCGTTGCGCTCCAAACGACGCATGGCTTGCGGCAGCTGGTCCAGCGCGAGCACCGAATCGATCTGGGGTGCCACGGCCCCCGATTCCAGCCAACGCGCCAGCATCTTCAAAGGGGGCTCGGCGAGCTTGGGAGGCGACACCAGAACCTTCTGCGACACGAACGGAGCCTGCAACGCCAGCGAGAGCATCTTGGGGATGCTTCCCAGGACCGTGCGTCGGCAGGATCCGTACTGGTCGTGTCCGATCAGAATGTAGTGCCCGGTCGGCTCCAGCACGCGACGCCACCTGCCAAGCGGATGGATCCCGAGCACGTCGAACACCACGTCGTAGCGCACCGAACCCTCGGTCGGATCGACGTTCGACCCGTCGATCACCTGGTCGGCACCGATCGCGCGAAGGGAATCCAGCTTGGGGGGAAGATCCACGGCGGTGACCACGGCACCGCGCGCCTTGGCGATCTGGACGGCCAACGACCCGACGCACCCGGCAGCGCCGTGGACCAGGACCCGGCACCCGTCGACCACCGGCTCCAGCGGAAGGTTCTGCAGCACGATCTGCCCCGAGGTGGCCGTCGCGGCGGCTTCGGGGAATCCGATTCCTTGGGGAATCCTTTCCAGTCGCACCGCGTCGACAGCGGCGTATTCGGCGCAGGTCCCCCCGTTGCGCCAAAGGTTCCACCCCAAGGCCTGCCCGAACACCCGATCGCCAAGGCGGAAAACGTCAACATCGGGACCGGTCGCCGCCACTTCGCCCGCGAGGTCAGTTCCGGGAATCGGCTGGTTCGGCCGGACGAATCCACCGCCCATCAGGCGCAGGATCCGAGGCTCGCCGCGCATGGCGTGCCAGATGTCGGCATGCAACGAGGTGGCGCGCACGCGGACCAGGACTTGTCCAGGACCGGGCACCGGGACCGCGACGGCGCCGGTGCGATAGACGTCGATGTCGCCGTAGTCCGATTGCAGGACGGCGGTCATGCTGGACGGAATCGATTGACTGGACTGCGGCAAGGTGGGCCTCCGGTGCGGAGAGGATCGGAAGTCTGACGATGGAACAAGTTGGAAATTTCCGTCGTCGGCGACCAGCTCATCGCGGAGTTGGTCGGAATCCGTCGACCCGCTCTTCCGTCAGATCTCCCAGGCGATCCCGAATCCCAGGTCCAGGTATCCGACCAAGCGGACCCACTTGGCCATGGTCTGGACCGCCCGAAACGAACCCACGGCAGCAACAGCACCTCCGGTTCCATTCCGGAGGATCCGATTTCGTTCAAGCTGCGAGCGCCAAACTTCAATCGTTGTAGTACGCCTCCCCGCATGATGCCAATAAAACCTTGGATCATCGATTGAACTGGATCGTACACGTACTACAAATTAAGCTCGCAGGATTGGTTGCCTTGTCCGTGGAGCCACGGTAGGTTTGGGACATGGAACTGCCATCCCCCTACGACTACAACGATTTCCGGCGCTACCTGGCCGACTGGCAGACCGCCCGCCAAGCCGCCGATCCCGAATTCTCCAAAAGCGAGGTTTCGCGCCAGCTGGGGCTGCCGCGCACCCGCAGCTATTTCACGGATATCCTCGCTGGCAAAAGGCTTTCTGGAACATTCCTCGATCGCTTCATTCTGGTGGTGGGGTTGGACAAGAAGGAGGCTCGGTACTTCCGGGTGCTGGTGCGCTTCAACCAGGCCGAGACTCCCGAGGAGCGGGAACTGTCGTTCGACCAGTTGGTGGCGCTGAACAAGACGCCTCGGCACGGATTGGAACAGAAACACTACCTGTACTACCGCCACTGGTGGAACGGTGCCATCCGGGCGCTGCTGGAGGTCGCGAACTACCGCGTCGAGGATTCCGGAAAGCTCGCCAAGGACCTCACGCCACCCATCACCACCGGCGAAGCCAAGGAGTCGCTGGAGCTCCTCCAGGAACTTGGATTGGTCGCACCCAACGCGAAGGGGTTCCTCAAGCCCACCTCCCGCAACCTCGCGACCCCCGAAAGATCGCGCGACGAGCTGGTCCGCCAACTCCAGATCCAGCAGTTGGAACTCGCGCAGCGAAGCCTTCTCATGCCGCCGTCGGACGATCGCCGCACCTTCAGCAACACCATCTCCGTGTCCGATTCCGGCTGGGACATGATCCTGCAGCGGATCGAACGGTTCCGGGAAGAGCTGCGTTCCATCGTCCATCGCGATCCGGATCCGGCCAATCGAGTGGCCCAATTCACCTTGAGTTTCATTCCCCTCTCCCGAAAGACCACAACATGAACACCCGATGGCTTTCCGCCGCCCTCGCGGCCATCGCGTTCCAATCCTGCGAACTCACCGACTCGCGAACTGCCGACCGCGGAACCAACGACGAGACCAGCTCGTTCGTTCTCGAGGATGGACAAAAAGCGTCCAACGCCACCGTCACGGTGTTCCCCGCAGGTGGAATCGACACGCTTCCCACCATGGTCGCCTACACGAATTCGAAAGGTGAAGTGAAGCTTTCTTCGCTGCCGCGTGGGTACTACTCGCTCCTGGTATCCGACAAATCCGGCCACGCGAGTTTCGTCGACTCGGTGTATTCCGACGGTGCCAACGTGAACCTGCCTTCGGACACGCTGCGCCCGACCGGTTCCATCAAGGGACGCATCAAGGTGCAGGTCCAGGACGACCCGCGGATCGCCTGGGTCGCGCTGGTGGGAGAAGGAAATTTCCACACCATCGACAACGATTCGGGGACATTCGTCCTGACCGGGATCGCCGCCGGCAAGCACACGCTCGTGAGCCGTACGGACTTTTCCGAATACACGAGCACGTTCCGCACCGCGTCCGTGTTCCCGGATTCCGTCACCGATCTCGGCACGATAGAACTCGTCTATTCGGGAATGCCCATCGTGACAGGAATCGTCGGGGAATGGGACAGCCTGGGCGGGATCGTGGACGTGAAGTGGGACGCGTCGACTTCGACCAAGGTGAAGGGCTACCGGGTCTACCGGAGCACATCCAACGATCCTCTCGGCGAAACCCTCTTAGGGTTCGTCGATTCGGGAACAACGACATTTTCCGACACGGTTTTCCGGAAGAACCCGATGGATTGGTCGTCCAAAGGCCTGATCGTAGACACGACCTACGTGCGTTACCGCGTCACGACCATCGGGCAGAACAGCGCCGAAGGAGACAAGTGGAACGCCTGGGCCGATACGTTGCGGCGGCCGTACATGGTCGCCCAGCTTCCCGCGACCTGGACGTTTGTCTCTTCTGGCTTGCCACGTGGCGCAAGGCGCCTGGACACCTTGAACGGTTCGCTGATCGCGTTCGGCCACCTGAGCGACAGCCTTCTCGCCGCTTGGAAATCCAGCGACCAAGGCAGAAGTTGGACCTTGTTGAGATCGGAACCGATCACGGCCACCTACTTGTCCGAAGGCCTGAATGCGGCGGTTTCTGTTTCCGGAGAGATCCGCTGGACACGACCCGTGACATCGGGCAGAAAAACCCCCCATCCGTACTTAGGGAACCAATACTACACGCTCATCGATTCGTTCTTGGTGTACAGCATGGACCAACTCGGCAACACAGATTCCAGCACCGTCTCCGCGGCCGATGATTCCGTGACCGCATCGGTTCTGGTGGTCGACTCAGCGGGATTGGTGCTCATGGAGGGGACGGAGATCGTGAGCCCTGTCACCAGTCAGAGCGGTTATCATTCGAAGCACCGACGTTTGGAAAGCCAAGATGGGCAATGGATTCCCGGCGAGGGAGCAAAATGGTTTCCCGATGGCTTCTCCTACATCTGGGGGACTCCATTCGGCCATTTCCAGACATGGGGGCGTCATGTTTCCATCACAGGCAAGGTCACCATTCGACAAGACATCTCCAGCGGCACCCTCCTCGATTTGGATTCTCTCGTGTTGAGTGCGGCGAGCGACCTCTCCTATTCGCGTCCCGCAGCACCCAGCGCACCGCACAAGGTGCAGGGTGGACCGGGCAACCTGACCTCCATCGCCTGGTTCAGGAACAAGATCTTCGTGTTGGGAGAAGGAACCCTGTGGAACGTGGCGCTTCCCTGAGGGAAGGGTCCTTTCGAGGGACACGCCATGCCAGAACATGTCTGGCATGGCTGTTGTGCGCCGGGCCCCTTTTCGCGAACGTCCTCGTCCCGTTCTGGGGAGGGCGGATCGTGCCGGAATTTCGATCGGGTTCGAGCGTCTCGTTGGACCTCCACCAGTTCACGGAATTCGACCCCGACACATTCCGCTACGGATCGCTCCGCGGCACCGACAGTTCCTGGTACCACAGCACGATCGGATTCAACACGCTTTCCGCCGAACACGTGTTCGGATGGAAATCGACGGAGTCCTGCACGACCTCTGTCGTGGCGAACCTCGGATTGGGCGTCGCCGACGACCATCTCACCGAATTCCTCCAGAACGACTACACCCACGAACGGAACGGAAACCCTCCGGTTCCGCGAGGGGGCGTGGACGATGGACCGGTCGCGATGGTTGGTGTCCAGATGATCCTGCGGCCCCGCTCGGGTTGTGGCTATTTCCTGGCGGGTGTCGAAATGTCCAACATCGTCCACGATGTCCACATGGGGGCCGGGATCGCCGAGTTGGAATTGTTCCGATTATTCGGAACCAGAATCGTTCTCGATGCAGGGCTGCGAATGGGCATCCTCCGCAACGCGCGGAAATACGGCTTCGGGAAATCCCGGTACTTTCCAATGACCAGCACCCGATACCTGGACCACCAGATGGCCCTTGGATTCTCCACCACCGTCCTGGACATCCCCGTCGAGGCAGAAGCCGGTTACCTCGCCAGTTCGGGATTGTTCACTTCCTACGACGGCTCCGCTTTGGGCGAGCTGTTCGAATACTCGCGGGTGAGGATCTGGAAAATCGCCCTGGAAAAGTCCAACGACGGACTCAACGGCAAGGATTTCGGGCCGACATACGGAGTACGCCTGATCTACGAGCACTGACGGAAATTTTCCGAACCCGAACCCGTCCTTGGTTCACCGGATCGACCCCGCGCCATAAAATCGGGTGTCTTCAGGTCGATCCCGTTCTGCTTGGCGTACTGGCACAGCTGGCACCTTGTAGCCGGGGAGGCGCCACCGATCTCCGCGTTCCTCGCCCCGGAATTATCCTTTTGCCTGGCGTTCGATCCGCACCGTGGCGGAACTCGCAAATCGAGCCTGATCCGCTGCAGCGCATCCCAACCAATTCCCGGAGGCGTTCCAATGGCGATTTTCGACAAGATCTTCGATTTCGTGAGCGGAGGCATGGGCGGCAAGATCGTGGAGGCCGTCGCGAGCCACTTCCCACCCAGCATGAACGAGGCCGAACGCGAGCAGGTCAAGATGGCCATCGCGCAGGCAACCCGCGACTACGAACTGCAGCTTCTGCAGCTGGGCCAGAAGGAGGCCGAGGCCTTCAACAACCGCATCAAGGATCTGGAGGGCACTGCGGCCGATCTGAACGCCGCCGGATTCTTCGGGAGGGTCATTCTGTTCCTGCGCGGCGCGCAGCGCCCGATCTGGGGTTTCGCGGTCCTGATCCTGGACTTCATGGTCTTTTCAGGACAATGGAGGATCGCTGCGGCCGGATCCAGCACCGGTGCGACCTCCATGGACCTCCAGTCCGCCTTCTGGATGATCAACTTCCTGGTGCTGGGATTCCTGTTCGGCGAGCGCGCCATGCGCAACGTCATGCCGTTCTTCCAGGCCCGCATGGGCGGTGGCGGCACCCATTCCAACGACAACAACCGTCGCGAACAAGCCGCGGGCTGAAGGAGACGCCATGCTCTATTCCATCGACAAGCACATCCTGTCGGGCCCGGATGTCCAGACCTCCCTTTGCACCGGCAAGGACAGCGGAGCCTTCGCTTCGGGGCAACCCGACACCTTGGTCCTGCATTTCACGGCGGGAGGATCGCTGGCCTCGGCGGTCAAGACCCTCGTCTCGCCCGATGTCAAGGCATCGGCCCACGTGGCGGTGGGGCGAGGCGGCGAGATCGTCCAGATGGTCCCCTTCGACCGCATCGCCTGGCACGCGGGTGTCTCTTCGTGGAACGGCCGCACGAACCTGAACCGCTATTCGATCGGCATCGAGATCGACAACGCGGGAAGGCTTTCGCCGTCGGGGGACGGATTCGTGTCGTGGTTCGGCAGGCGCTACGAACGGGCCGAAGCGCTGGAGGCCATGCACCGCAACGAAAGGACCGCCAGTTTCTGGCATGTCTACACCGAGGAGCAGATCGAGGCATGCTTCCAGCTCTGCGCGACCCTGGTGGAGGCCTACGGGATCAAGAACATCGTGGGCCACGAGGAGATCGCTCCGGGGCGCAAGACGGATCCTGGACCGGCCTTTCCTCTGGACCGGCTGCGCGAGCAGCTGCTGGTGGGCCGCAAGGAGGACGTGCGCAACCCCCTGATCCCCGTGGCTCCGCAGGCCGTCGCCGTCGGGGTAGTCGCGTCGAGCCTCCTCAACGTCCGCAAGCAGCCGCACAAGTCGTCCGAGCTTTCCGGCGAGCCCGTCGCGCGAGGGACCCGCGTGGAGATCCTCGAGACTTCGGGCGAATGGTGCCGCGTGAAGATCGAACGCCAGGGCTGGGTGGCCAAGGACTTCCTCCGGATCTCCTGAACGGAAGCCCCACAGCCGGATCCGATCGATCAGGCCTGCGCTTCGACCTCGTCCACGGCGCTTTCGGGAGCGCCGAAGGAACTCGCCATGTCTTCGCCCACGGAATTGATGCCCTTGATCCCGAAGGTGGACACCAGCACCTGCGCCACGCCCGGCGACAGGAACGCGGGCAGGGTGGGCCCGAGCCGGATGTTCTTCACGCCCAGGTGCAACAGGGCCAGCAGCACGATCACGGCCTTCTGCTCGTACCAGGCGATGTTGTATTCGATGGGCAGGTCGTTGATGTCGGAGAGGCCGAACACTTCCTTGAGCTTGAGCGCGGTGACGGCCAAGCTGTAGGAGTCGTTGCACTGGCCGGCGTCCAGGACGCGCGGGATGCCGCCGATGTCTCCCAAAGACAGCTTGTTGTAGCGGTATTTGGCGCAGCCGGCCGTGAGGATCACGGCGTCCGACGGAAGCTCCGAGGCGTAGTCGGTGTAGTAGGAGCGTTCCTTCTGGCGGCCGTCGCAACCGGCCATGACCACGAACTTCTTGACGGCGCCGCTCTTCACGGCATCCACCACCGGACCGGCCAGCTTGAGGATCTGGTCGTGGGCGAACCCGCCCAGGATCTCGCCCTGCTCGATTTCCAACGGAGCCTGACAGGTTTTGGCCAGCGCGATGATTTCGGAAAAGTCCTTGGTGCCGTCGGCACGCTTGACCACATGGCGGAATCCCGGGAATCCGGCGGCACCCGTGGTGTAGACCTTGTCGGCGTAGGAAGCAGTCTTGGGCGGAGGCACGATGCAGTTGGTGGTGAACAGGACGGGTCCGCGGAAGCTTTCGAATTCCTTGTTCTGCTGCCACCAGGCGTTGCCGTAGTTGCCGTACAGGTGGGCGTACTTCTTGAGGCCCGGATAACTGTGCGCGGGCAGCATTTCGCTGTGGGTGTAGATGTCGATCCCGGCGTCCTTGGACTGCTCCAGGAGCTGCTCGAGGTCGACCAGGTCGTGTCCCGACACCAGGATGCCGGGACGGTTTCCGACGCCGATCTTCACCTTGGTGATCTCGGGGTTGCCGAACCGGCCGGTGTTGGCGCCGTCCAGCAAGGCCATGGCGGTGACCGCTTTTTGTCCGGCTTCCAGGACCAGGCCCGTGAGCGCGGCACCGTCCAGGGAATCGTCGACCGTGGCGGCCAGGGCGCGCTCCAGGAACGCTTCGACTTCGGCGTCGAACGCGCCCAGCTCGGCGGCGTGGTGCAGGTAGGCGGCCAGGCCCTTGAGCCCGTACACGAGCAGTTCGCGCAGCGAGCGCACGTCTTCGTTTTCCGTGCGCTTCACGCCCAGGCGCGCGGCAACGGAAACCATCTCTTCCACGCTCGCCGCCCCGAAGGTGGCGGCATCGGTGTGCGAAAGCGGCACGACCGTTTCCATGCGCTCGCAGCGGTCCTGGAGTTCGGCGCGCAGGCTCAGGCCTTCCACCACGCGTTCGAAGATCGCCTGGTCGTCGAAGTTCGCGTTGGTGATCGTGGTGAACAGCGCGACGCGCAGCCATTCGGCGGTTTTTGGCGAAACCTCGCCATGGGCGCGAGCGGCGGTGGCGTAGATCGAAACTCCGCGGGCGGCGTGGACCAAGGCGTCCTGCAAAGCGGCGGTGGTGGGGGTCTTGCCGCACACACCCTTGATTTCGCATCCGGTTCCGTGGGCGGCTTCCTGGCACTGGTAGCAGAACATCGACATATCGGCTCCTCCGTGATCGTCGGCTCGCTTTGGATTGGAGAGGGTCGTGAGCGACGAAGGACCAATTATAGATATGTCTATCCGTATTTATTGGATGGTTTTTTCCGGACTCAGATTCCCATGGAAACGAAGGCTCCCGGCCAGATCGTGACGTAGCGATTCGAGGCTTCCTGGTGGCGAACCACCGGATCCACGAACCCGTCGCCTTCGCCGCCGTCGGCGACCAGCACATTGTAGCTGAGTCCCGCCGACACCCGCACAGGACCGAACTTGCGCCCCGCCGCCACCGAAACCGCGTTCCAGTTGGCTTCGCGCCAATCTCCATTGCGGGGGCTCTGGAACACGCTGCGCATGGTCGCGTCGGCGTCGATGCGCCAATTTTCGTCCAGGTCCCAGTGGGCACCGAACCCGAACAGGGCGCCCAGACGCCGGCGCGGATCGTCCAGACGGGCCGTCCCGCCAAGCCGGGAATGGAAGCGCTTCCCCTCGAAGCGCAGCGCCAGGCCGCCCCACCCCGATTCCTCCAGGAGGACATCCAAGCCGGGCTCCAAGTCGGAACCAAGGTTCACGAGCCCCAGCGGGAAGGCGCCGAACTCGCGGGCGAGGTTGACGACGCCCAAGGCGAGACCTTCCGAGATGCCGGCCACGTTGACGACGCCGATCTGGGCCCCACTCACGCGGCCCGCGACGTTGACGACACCCACCTGCGCCCCCGTGACGCTTCCCGACACGTTGACGACCGACACCTGCGCTCCGCGATGGGATCCCGCGTAGGCGAAGACTCCCGCCGTCTGGAGACCCTCGGCGGGTCCGTCGACCCAGGCCGACACGCCCGCGGCCTGCAGCCCCGTCGCCCGACCCGAATCGTAGACGAACAACCCCGCTACCTGCATGCCCCGCACGGCGCCTTCGTTCCAGCTGCCCAGCCCCGCGGCCTGGAAGCCCTGCAGATCGCCCCGGTTCCAAGCGGCCAAGCCCGCGGTCTGGAACCCCAGGATCGGACCGCGATTCCACGACACCAGACCCGACGATTGGAAACCCCGCATCGGTCCATCGCCGACGGACGCCAGGCCCGCGCTCTGGAAGCCATCCATGGGACCCGCGGCTTGGGCCACCAAACCGGCCGACTGGAAGCCGCGGAGTCCACCGGACAGCTTCGTCCACAAGCCGGCCGATTGGAAGCCATCGACCCGACCGCCCGAAGTGGCCACCAGCCCCGAAGCCTGGAATCCTCGCACCGCGGTGGCGCGGGTCCATCCGGCCGAAGCCTGGAACCCGTCGATTTCCGTCGCCTCGCCGGCGAACACGTCCACGGCGAGATGGTTCACGATCCGGCGCCCCGGGAACATGCTGTTGATCGTCGCCGGAGGGGCGAACCCGAAATCCACCGGCACGCGCAGGGCAGGGACGGAATCCGACACGTCCGGCGCCCGATCGGCGGAGGCCGACGGCGACGGAACCGGAGTGGTGTCCCGAGCGGCTTTCACGAGAGACGGAACGGGGACGACGGAATCGAGCCCCGACGCGGCGAACACCGTGCGCGTGCCCGGACCCAGTTCCACCCGCCCCACGCGGGTGGCGACGGAATCCGTCACCGCCACGGTCCAGGTCCCCGAAGGCAACCCGATCGCCAGATTCCGTCCCGGCGAGGCTTCCAGTTCGGCGGCCACCGCTCCCGAGGAATCGGCGATCCTCACCCGACCGCGCAGGTCGCCGGAAAGGTCCAGCACCGCGCCGGCCTGCGCGATGTCGGCGAGCACCACGTCGCCCGATCCGGACAGGTCCAGGTCGAATTCGGGGTGCTGCGGCCCCACGCGGGTGGAAGCGGTTTTTTCCACCGTCTCGCGGTAGGCGTAGCGGTAGGCTTCCAGCAAGGTCACCCGGCCGTCGGAATCCACGTCGGCCGCGCCGCGCAAACCGGCCAGGAACGACTGCGTGAACACCGATCCCCGCAGCTTGTCGGATTCCTGCGAAGCCTCGCTGGCGCGGGACGATGTCAGGAACGCCTGGCCGCGCAGACGGTCGGCCCCTTCGATGTGGAAGGCCTGCCGACGCACGCCCCCTTTGGTCCGCAACGCGGCGCCCGAAGCGCAGGCGTCGAGCACGGCCAGCCGCACCTCGGCGGGGCTCTTCTCCAGCGCGCGACGCAGATCCAGGTAGCGCAGCTTGGATGCTCCCAGCAAAAGACCGTCTTCGTCGGAATGCCCCGAGTAGTAGAGCATCAGCTCCACGCGGTACCCCGAATCGCGCGAGCGGACCATGCGCTCCGACACCTCGCGCAGAGTCGACAGGAACCGTCCGGAATCGGGTTCGAGCAGGAGTTCGCTCGCGCCATCGCCCACCCCTCCCACCGAACGCATGGTGGCCACCACGCCCCGCGCGTCGTCGTGGGCGAACCGCAGAGGGGTTTTTCCGGGACCGCCGTCGTTGGACGACGCCGCCACCAGGTAGCGGCGCATGGGACGCGAAGACAGGTCGGCCGCCAACAGCGGCGCGGCCGCAAGGAAAAGCATGGCGATCTTCATGGGCGGACCTCGGGTTTGGCGACATGGATGGCCTGGAACGTCCATCCGGCGCGAACAGGTTTGCGTACGCCCGATCGGCGCGCCACGGCCAATGCCTCGTCCAACGAAAATCGGTCGGGCGAAGTCACCAGCAGGAATTTCTCGAACCCCGGTGCGTCGTCGAGCTGGAACGAATGCGGGGCCTGGGTCGCGGCCTGGATCCAGATCGCCGAATCGCCCGTCTCGGGCAGATGCAGCGTGGCCTGAGCGGAGCCGTCCACCGACACCACCGCGGCCCATGCCCCGGGGCCCGGCAGCAGCGAAATCTGGAGGACGGATCCCGGCGAGGCCGTGTCGTGTCCGTTCAGCGCCGAGGCCGTCCCCGTCGCGGCCTCCACCCGGTGCACGCGCAGCCTCCGGACATCCCCTTTGGTCCGGATTCCGTCATCGGGCGACGGCGCGACGGCCAGGTTTTCCGTCGGAGCGGACTTGGGCGGTTTCACTCCCAGGAGATCGTCGACGATCCTTTCTGCGTCGTCGGCCACCTTGGCGGTGTCCACGCGCCCGGTGTCGATTCCGGAAATCGCGACCTCGTTGGCGACAGGATCCGGCAACGATCGGCGATCCACCAACACAAGCGCCAGGACACCCAGGGCGACCATGGCCCCCGTGGCGCCCAGCCAACCCGACCGGGCGCGAGCGCGGTCCGTCGAGGCGCGCGGAGCCGGACTCGCAGACATCTTCCGTTCGATCGCCTTGGCCATCCTCGCGGGAGGGAGTTCGCGCAGGATCCGTTCGTCGCTCTCGCGGATCTTTTCCATGCGCCGCCGGCCTTCCGGAGTCGACAGGATCCGCTCCGCCTTTTTCCGCAGGTCGGCGGGAAGCTCGCCGTGCAGATGCATCTCCAGCAGGGAGTCCAATTCTTGACGATCCATCGGTCTACACTCCTTCCAGTTCGTGGATCCTGCCGCGCAGGATCCGAAGCCGCTTGCGCACGCCCGACACCGACATGCCGACGAGCTCGGCGACCTCTTCCAGGGTGAATCCGTCCAGCAGGTGCAGGACGGCGATGGTGCGGGTGGATTCCTTTTCGCGACCGAACAGGCGGTCCAGGACCGAACGGGCTTCGAGCACGTTCCCGTGGTCTTCCGCATCCGCGATCCGCAGCAGCAGGTCGTCGTCGCGGTCTTCCCGAAGGCGCTTGCGGTCGCGAATGTGGTTCAGACAGATGTTCGTCGCGATCCTGTAGAGCAGGCTGGATGGATGCTCCACCACCAGCGAATCCCGGCGCAGCACCTGCACGAACACGTCCTGCATGGCGTCCTGGGCCCAATCCTCGTCGCGCAGCAGCTGCCGGCA
>ENA-UPSM01000923-UPSM01000923.1-activated-sludge-metagenome-genome-assembly--contig:-NODE-923-length-40524-cov-8.993279_pt1 | contig 40524 bp, 39 predicted proteins | sample MGYA00238181_ERZ773283 | MGnify/ENA primary metagenome ERZ773283 (study PRJEB29023, sample SAMN05720199) | activated sludge metagenome | isolation source: Anaerobic digester | place: Japan... | reverse complement strand
TTCCAGCGCTGGAGGGACTGGGTGGGCATGGCCACCCCCACCAGCACGTCCGCCGCCAGGGCCGCCGTGGCGGAAAGGGCCAGCACCAGGGTCAACAGGATAAAGATCGCTTTCTTCATAATTAAACTCACGCTCCTTTTTTTGTGTGCCGGGGCGAAAGGGGCCCCATCTCTCTTTGAAGCTCCTGGCGTCCCTCGTGGGGGTTCGCCGCCGCTCCCCCGGGTCGGGGGAAAGTCTGGCCGCTTTTTCTAGGAAGAGGCATCAACTCCTTCTTGAAGGGCTAGAGAGCCGGTTTTTCAAGCGCCACCGACGGGCGATGGGTCCCGGATCAGATCGGGTAGAGGTGACGGTTCAACACCGATTCCAGCATCTCCTGGCGTCCCGAGGCATTTTGTATGTGGTCGTGCTCCAGGGCATAGGCCTCCAGGGAAGCCAGGTCTTCTTTTCCCTGGCGGATGCGGGCCCCCAGCCCCTCGTGCCATCCCGCATAGCGCCGGGCCACGAAGTCCTCCAGCTCTCCCGAGGCTCGCAGGGACCACGCGGCGCGGAACCCCCGGGCGAAGGTGTCCATCCCCGCGATGTAGCCGTAAAAGAGATCCCGGGGCTCGAAGGACCCCCGCCGCACCCGGGCGTCGAAGTTCAACCCCCCCGGCGCCAGCCCCCCCGCCGCCAGCACCTGCATCATGGCCAGCGTGGCGGCCCGCACGTCCGTGGGGAATTGGTCCGTATCCCACCCCAGGAGAAGATCTCCCTCGTTGGCGTCGATGCTCCCCAGCACCCCGTGCACCCGGGCCAGGGCTAGCTCGTGCTCAAAGGAGTGCCCCGCCAGGGTGGCATGGTTCGCTTCGATGTTGATCTTGAAATAGGGGAGCAGGTCGTATTTGCGCAGGAAGGCCAGCACCGTGGCCACGTCGAAGTCGTACTGGTGCTTCGTGGGCTCCTTGGGCTTCGGTTCGATGAGAAATTGCCCCTTGAAGCCGATCTGTCGGGCGTAGTCTAGGGCCAGGTGGAAAAACCGGGCCATATTGTCCTGTTCCAGGGCCAGATCGGTGTTGAGCAGCGTCTCGTACCCCTCGCGCCCCCCCCAGAAGACGAAGTTCTCCGCCCCCAGTTCCCGGGCGATTTCCAAAGATTTTTTCGTCGCCGCCGCCGCGAAGGCGAAAACCTCCGGGTTACAGGAAGTAGCGGCGCCGTGGACATAGCGCGGGTGGCTGAAGAGGTTGGATGTGTTCCAAAGGAGCCGGATCCCCGTGGCCTTCATCAGACCCCGGAGCACCTCCACCATGGCGTCCAGCCGCTGATTCGACTCCCGGAGGGAAGATCCCTCGGGCACCAGATCCCGGTCGTGGAAGCAGAAAAAGTTGATCCCCAGCTTCGTCATCATCTCGAAGGCCCCTTCCGCCCGGCGGCGGCTGTGGAGCAGGGGATCGGCGATGCCGTCCCAAGGGCGTTGCCAGGTGCCTCCGCCGAACATGTCCGCCCCTTCGGCGGTGACGGTGTGCCACCAGGAGAGGGCAAAGCGCAGGTGCTCCTTCATGGTCTTGTCCCCGAAGGTCTCCTCGGCGTCGTAGAATCGGAAGGCCAGGGGGTTTTTCGATCCGGGTCCCTCGAAACGTACGGGCCCCACATCCGGAAAAAGATCTTCCATGATCCAATCTCCTCCTTCTCATGCGGACTTTGTCGCCAGGGGCCGGAAAGGTTCCGGGGCCCTTTTTAACCCACCGTCGTGCGGGCGTGACAATCCATGGCCACCATCGTGGCTCCCAAGAGGGCTGAAGCGTCGATGTCCATGGAGGCCCGAACGACGCGTAACTTTTTCGCCGCCAGCTCCAACACCTGACGTCGCAGTGTTTCTTGGATCTCTTCCAGCAGGGAGTCGGGATAATCGGCGCCCACCCCGCCGAGCATGACAAACTCCGGATTTAAAATGTTGCATAGGTTGCGCAGGCCTCGCACCAGGTGGCCGCTCATTTGGCACAGCACCTCCCGGGCCACCTCGTCGCCCTCTTCCCTCCGGCGCAGAATCTCCCGGTACTTCTGGGAGTTCTCCGGGCCCCGCAGGGGTGTGGAGGCCCGGGCCTCATAGTCTCGGACCACGGGATTTATGGAAACGAAGGTCTCGAAGCATCCCCTGTGGCCGCAGTGGCACAGGGGGCCCGTGGGATCCACCCCCATGTGTCCCAGTTCTCCGGCGCAGTTGGACGCCCCCCGGTGCACCGAGCCCCGGAGCATGATCCCCCCTCCCACGCCGTGGGCGAGGTAGACGTAAATTCCCCCCTCCGCCGCCGCCAGCTCGGGATGGCGGCGGGCCTCCGCCGTGAGCGATAGTTGGGCCTCGTTGGCCAAAAGGAGCAGGGCGCGGTGATCGGGCAAACGGCGAAGGATCTCCTGGGAGAAATCGATATGGTGCCACCCCAGATGGGGGAAGGATACTCCCATGCCGGTTTCGGCGTCCACCATGCCCGGGAGGGCGAAGGAGAAGGCCACCAGGCGCTGGTCCGGCGGCAGGACGCCTTGGATGCATCGGACTTCCCGGGCGAAGGTGTCAAAGAACTCCTCCGGATCGGAAGGGGTGGGAAACTCCGCCCAAATCTCATAGCTGTTGTCCAGGTAGCCCCGGGCCAGGGCGGTCCTTTCCACTCCCACCTTCACCGCCACCGCCACTCCTCCGGCCCGGCGGAGGGCCAGGCTCACCGACCGTCTCCCCGCTCCGGGGGATTTTTTCTCCCCCGTCTCTTCCACCAGCCCCTGATCCAAAAAGAGGGATACGGCCTTGGTCACCGTGCTCGGATCGAGCCCCGAGGAGAGGGCGAGTTCCCGCCGACTGATGCCGGGGTGGTGCCTGATCATGTTGAGCAGCGTCAGCCGATTGTTGTGCCCCATGCGTTCGGCGTTGAAGGCAGTCAACGGAGCTCCCCCCCCTTCGGGTTTGATTGCTTGTTTCAACAAATATATCTTGGCGTTTTTGCGCCGCGTTGTCAAGAGGGGTGAAGGGATATGGGCGGGCTAATCGGCGGGTTCTGGCCGAGGTTCCGGGCCCTTTGGCTCGGAGTCTCGACCTTTGGAGGGGATCTCCCCGGCGTCCCGAAAGGGGTCTTTGGGTCAGGCGGGGATGGGGAGCTGTCCCACCAGCTCTTCGGCCACGGCCATGTGCAGTACGTCGTTGAGGAAGACCAAAAAACGCTGGTCGGGGTCCAGATGGATGGCGGAAAGGGCGCAGTTCCCCGGCAGGATGCCGCGAAACATCTGGGTGGGCATGGAAAAAAGGGCCAGGAGGAGGGCGGAGATCACGCCTCCATGGGCCACCAGGAGGATCCGTTCCTCCGGATCTCCTCCGGCGAGGATGGGGTTGAGGGCCTCCAGGGCCCGTTGCTGGGTACAGGCAATGGGCTCCCCCCCAGGGGGGGTGAACTTCCCGGGGTCTCGGGCCCATAGGTTCAGGCTTTCTCCCGCATCTTGGACGAGCTGCTCCACGGGAAGGCCCTCCCAGGCGCCGAAGCTCATCTCCCTAAGGCCCTCGGAGACTTCGCAAGGGGGGTGCCCCCCGCAGGCGCGTCGCACGGCCTCGGCGGTGTCCCGGGCCCGAATCAAGGGGCTGGTGACGATCCGGTGAGGTTTCCAAAGGGCCACCCGAGTCGCCAGGCGGGAGGCCTGATGTCTCCCCTCGTCCGTCAAGGGAATATCGCTACACCCTTGGAAGCGCCGCTCTTGGTTCCACGACGTCACGCCGTGCCGAGCCAAAAGAATCCTTTTCATCAATCGTCGATCCCCCTAAGGGGAAGCCCCCTAAAAGGGGGACTCCCCATTTTTTTCCGGATGGGCCTACTGTACCACGCTTTGGGCCGGAGGAAAGACCTTCGTGGTTCCTTCCCTTGACAGGGGCGCGGTAAGGGGGAAAATATCCCCGGTCCCTTCGCGGGGGCCTTCTCCGTCCCCCCCTGGCCCCGGGGCTACTTCCTCCGGAAGAGAAAAATCCCCGGGAGGAGTCCCAGGAGGATGCTCCATCCGGGGGCCCCGATGGCACAACCGCCGCCCCCTCCTCCGGAGGTTCGGGGAGGAGTGGTGCTGGGACGAGGTCCTGTCGTGGGCGAAGGGCTTGCGGTGGGTGAAGGCCCCGCCGTGGGTGAAGGACCTGCTGTGGGTGAAGGACCTGCGGTCAGGGCGTTCACGATGGTCTGACAGAGATTGGGGGCCACCCGGCGGGCAAAGGCCTCGTTGGGGTGGGAGTCCGTGGGGGAGGTGGCGTAGGCGTCCTTGAGATAGAGCTCCCCGTCGGTTTCCAGCTGGTAGAAGTCCCAGAGGACGATGTTGTCCCCGGGTTCGTCCCAGGTGGTGCGGAGCCACTGGACGAAGGCCCGCATGCGCAGGGCCTGCTCCTCCGCCAGGTTGGCCCGGGTGTGCACCGCTCCGGTCCAGACCACGAAGAGCGTCTGGGGATAGGCCCTCATGGCATCCCGCAGGGCAAGGTACTGGAGCTTGTAGTTTTCCTGGGTGCGGGTGGAAGAGGTGACGTCGGGGTTCCCCGTGTCCGCTTCGATCTCGCTCACGGGGTAGCAGTGCTTCCAGATCACCACGTCGTACTGGGCGGTGAGGGTGAGCAGGGTGGGGCTTCCCCGGAATTGGGCCTCGGCGCCGTGTTGCACCCAAATTTCCCAGTAGTCGAAGGGAGAGTTATCCCCATCTTCGGGGAAATGCTGTTCGGAGATGCGATGGGAGGTGCCATGGGTCCGGTTGTATTCGTCGAACCACTCCGGCACACCGCCGTACCAGATGACTTCCCCCGTGCTGTGGTGTAAAAGTACCATGCGGGCCGCCGTGGGAGACGCGCCCTGGCCCGGCCCGGCCGCCGTGAGGATCGCTCCCACGGCATAAAAGACCAACAGAAGACCCTTGCGATCCATAACCATCACCTCCAAAAAGATTGGCCTGCATCATGGCGTTGGGGCAAAGTCATCTTAGATGGTACCGCCGACGTCGTCAATAGCGGCGAATCGACCCGGGGCACGGAGACGGGGGGAAAATTCATGGCGAGGGGCCCCGGACCCGCTCCCTGGCCCCGGGCGACGGAGACCCCTGGGTGGAGGGAGTGAGGGAGGCCTCTGACCGACGAGGGGGATGAAGGGTGTATCATGCGGTGATTCGGGCGGCGTCTTCCGCCCGTCGATGGATTTTCCCCGACGTTCCCCAGGGGGGGTTGCTCCATCTTTCGGATACCCCCCGGGGGACGTTCTGTTTCATCAAAAGGTTGATCGGCCGCACCCGGCCCGCCGTGATCATCCATACCGGAGACCTGGTGGACGACATCAAACTGGAATTGCGCCCCCGGGAGCGCGACGCCTATGCCCAGCAGTTGGCTCGCCTCCTTCCCATACTGGAATCTGCAGGGGCCTCGGTCCATGTGATGCTCGGAAACCACGACGACGAGGAAGCGGTGCGGAACCTCGGGGGGGGCGTCGTCGTCCATCCCCGGGAGGTGGCGCTCTCCTGGGCGGGCAAGGTCCTGCGGGGGGCTCACCGGGCCGAGGACGCCCTCGAGGGTCCTGCGTCATTTTATCTCTTCGGGCACGACCTTTCCGTGAAAAGCAGCCCTCCGGACGATCCGGTGCAACGGCTCAACGGATTGGAACACGTCCACCTAATCTCCCCCGCCGGGGAGGTCCTAAGGCTTCGGTGGCCCTGGGGCACGGAGGATGCCCGGCTTCTGCGGCATCGCTGCGGCATTTGAAAGGCAAAAAAACGGCGGGGCCCTCAAAAGATTGGGCCCCGCCGTTCCCTTTCGGTCGTCTTACGGTCCTTAGTCCAGCATGATGGAAAGCATCATGCGTTCCACTACCCCCTGGGCGTTCAGGAAAAAGGCCAGCTCGGTGTACCCGGCTTCATCCTCGTAGATCATGGCTCGATCCCGCATTTCCAAGGGCTCGCCCAGCTCACGCACCACATCCTGGCGAGAGCTCCCCACCCGGATGTTTTCGCCGAAAATATCCCCCTCCTGTTGGGTGTCCACCAGGACGAGGAACTCTTTGTCCGGGGCCCGGAAGAGGGCGATGTGGCGCCGAGGGTAGGTCAGGTGAACCCATTCGAAATGGGCCGAGGGGTCATGGGGGCTCACGTCGGGGCTGATTTCTTCGCCCGTGGGGGCTCCCAGGCGGCGGGTGACCTCTTCCACGCTGTTGCCGAAGGCCACGATGGTCTTTTCCATCACGGTGTTGAATCGCTCCAGGGGGTCTTCACCCCAGGCTTCGCTCCCGTAGAGCGAAACGATCAAAGCCATCGCCACTACTCCGCAGCTCACCTTCCGCAATACGATCCCCTCCTTTGTCGTCGACGTCCCCTAGGGACGGTGGTACCGCGAATGGGTTAAAGCCCTTTCCCCCTCGGGGGTCACACGTAGCGCCGCAGCTCCTCCAGGGGTTTGCGGATCTTGGGTCGGGGAGGGCCGTCGTCGGGGTACCCCAGGGTGAGGAGCAGATCGACCCGCTCCAGGGGAGAAAGGGTCAAAAGGCGCTTTACCGCCCTTTCGGCAAACCACCCCAGCATACAAGTGCCTAAGCCCTCTTCCGCCGCCTGCAGGGCCAGATGCTCGCAGGCCATGCCCAGATCCAAGAGGGCGTAGGGAACCCCTCGGAAGATCCCGGCCATCCGGGCGGCCCATCGGGACTTTTCGGTGACCGCCACCACCAGCACGGGGGCCGAGGCGGCGAAGGAGTTCATGGCGTAGGGCCCGGAGAGGGCTTCCCTTACTATGCTCTGGCGCAGCTCGGGGCTTTCCACCACGACGAAGCGCCAGGGCTGGGAGTTGCAGGCCGAAGGGGCCAGGCGCGCCGCCTCCAGGCAACGCTCCAGGGCCTCCCGGGGGATGGCTTCGGGACGGTATCGCCGGACGCTACGGCGAAGGTGGGCGAGATCGAGAAAGGCCACGGCCGTTGCCCTGCTAGGGGCGGACCCGCAGAGGTTCTTCCTTGGGCGCCAGGGCAGGGGACGCGGGAGAGCGTCCCGCTAATCTCGCCAGATCCCCTAAGACGATGTGCCGGGTGTGTTCGGTCTTTACCCAGGTTCCCTGATCGTAGGCCAGGAATAGGGCTTTGAAGAGCACGGGGAGCCAGGTGAGGCCGAACCATAGATAGGCGGGGGCGTAGAAGAAATAGGACAGATCCAGGCGTCGATGCCGCAAGGAGGGCCCCACCACTGCCACGAAAAATCCGTAGACGAAGACCATGCCCAGGGAGATGGGCAGGGCCCCCCAGCCGAGGCCCAGATGGGCGATGGGCTGCACCCAGGGGTGGGCCCAGGTTGCTTCCGGCCTAAAAGTCACCAACAGGGCGCACCCCACGAGGCACAGGAAGGACAGGGTGGCCTTTGCCGGGGCGGCAAGGTAGAGGAACAGATCCAGATAGCGCAGGCGTCCCGTGGAGAAAAAGCGCCGAAGCACCGTCGGGCCGTAGTGTCCGAAGACCCAGAAGTGCCCTTGCATCCACCGCACCCGTTGGGAGAAAGAAACCCCCAGGTCGGTGGGTTTTTCATCGTAGATCACGGCGTGCTCGTTCCAGTGGACCCTTTTGCCCGAAAGGACCACCATGGTGGCCATTTCCAGGTCTTCCGTCAGACTTCCCACGAAGGCCAGCATCTGGAGGAACAGGGGAGTGCGCACCGCGAGCCCCGTACCCCCCAGGGTGGCGGAAAGGGTCAGGTTACCCCGGGCGCGTTGCCAGAAGCGGTTGGTATACCAGTAGGCCATGGCATAGGAGCGGGCGAGCCAGTTGTCCCGGGGGTTTTTTACGTCCAGCAATCCCTGCACCGCGTCGGCGTCGGGGTGGGCCTCGAGGTAATCGTTCATGCGGGACAGGAAGTCCCGCTCGGCCAGGTTGTCGGCGTCAATCACCACGATGGCGTCGGAGTGCTCCAGGGGGACCTGCTCCAGGGCCCATCGGACGTTTTCGGTCTTGCCGCTCCGGACTTCGGTGGTGCGCACCAGCACCCGAACGCCGTAGCGGGACGCCACCTCCGCTGTGGCGTCTTGGCAGTTGTCACAGGAGACGCATACTTCGAAGCGCTCCCGGGGGTAATCCTGATTTTGTAGGCTGTCCAGCAGGGGGCCGATGACCCGAGCTTCGTTGTGCGCGGGCACCAAAACGAAAAAATTCAAGCGCCCCTGGGCCCGGGGAGAGTCGGTAAAACGCCCCCAGCCAAAAATGCTCACGGCGATCTGGTAGATCCCGTCAAGGGCGAGAAAAAGCACTGCCAGGGCCACCATAAAGGCCGCCATGTCCCAAAGAGTAAACGCCGCCGATCCTGTCACGCCTTCCATGTGCCTTCCATGCCTCCATAGGAGTTCCCGATCTGTGGGGCGGGGCCCCATTCCTCCCGGGATGGCCCGGGAAAACTTTTGTGCGCCCGATACTCGGCCTCTGGGATGGGCAGTGCGCCTTGCCCTCCCTTCCATGAGTATAGCACCTGGAGGGGGGAAACCACCATTCTTTCGGGGATCTTTTGTGCCGTTGAAAGGCCCGCGAAGATGCGCTATTATGATACGGAAAGGCATCCCGGGGGATTCGATGAGATCTGCAGGGAGGCGGAGGCCATGACAGACAAAAACAAAAGATCCGTTTGGCACGGCGAACGTCAGGGAAAGCCGGTGCTCGTTTTTCTCGCGGCCGTGGTGGTGGCCTTGGGCATCGCCTACGCCTCCGTGTCGCTTTTGTCGGACACGGGCTGGGACAACCTGGAGATCGTGCGCATGTTCCAGAAGCATTTCATGGCGCGAGAGGGGGCAGGCAAGTAGGCCCTTTGCCCCCGGCCCCTTAAAACCACAAGGTACAGGACAATAAAGGCTCCGGGCGAGGGGATTATCCTCGCCCGGAGCCTTTACCTGGTGTCAGCGATGGCGCTAAATCTAAATCCCTTCGGGCCCTTCGGGCTTACTCCTCCACGCTCTGAACCTCGGACTGGCGCTGCTCGATGACCTTCTTGGAGATGTCTCCCGGGACTTCCTCGTAGTGAGAGTGTTCCATGGAGAAAAATCCCCGTCCTGAGGTCATGGACCGCAGGATGATGGCGTAGCGGAACATCTCTGCCAGGGGTACCTGGGCTCGGACCACCTGCATGCGACCCTTGGCGTCGATGCCCATGATGCGCCCCCGGCGGCTGTTGAAGTCTCCCATGACGTCTCCCAGGTACTCCTCGGGGACCATCACCTCTACGTTCATGATGGGCTCCAGCAACACGGGGGAGGCGTTCTTCATGGCTTCTTTGAACGACAGGGACGCGGCGATCTTAAACGCCATTTCCGAGGAGTCCACGTCGTGATACGACCCGAAGACCAGGGCGGCGGAGATGTCCACCATGGGATACCCCGCGAGGTATCCCTTGGGAAGGGCCTCTCGAAGTCCCTTTTCCACGGCGGGGATGAAGGACTTGGGGACCACGCCCCCCACCACCTTGTCCAGGAACTCGAAGCCCGCCCCGCGCTCCCGGGGAGAGAACTCGATGTGCACGTCACCGTATTGCCCCCGGCCTCCGGTTTGCTTCTTATACTTCCCCTGGGCCTTGGAGGGCTTTTTGATGGCCTCGCGGTAGGGCACCCGGGGAGTGGCCACTTCGAGCTCCACGCCGTAGCGCTCCCGGGTGCGGGCGAGCATGATGTCCAGGTGCACGTCCCCCATGCCGGAAAGGACGTTGTCGTTGGTCTCGGGGTCTTTGCGGAAAGATAGGGAAGGATCTTCTTCCAGCATCTTGTGCACCGCCGTGGCCAGCTTATCCTCGTCCGCCCGGCTCTTGGGGGTCACGGCCACGCTGTAGACGGGCTGGGGGAATTCCAGGGGAGGAACGATGAGCTTACAACCTTTGGTTCCCATGGTGTCTCCCACAGCGGCGCTGTGGAGCTTGGGGATGGCGACGATCTCTCCTACGACGATCTCTTTTGCGTCCTTGCCCTCTTTTCCCGTCATGAGCTTGAAGGCGCTGATGCGCTCGTCTTCGCCCTTCGAGACGTTGAAAATGTTTTGGTCGCTGGAAAGGGCCCCCGAAAGGACCTTCAGGAAGGAGAGCTTGCCCACGTAGGGATCCACCATCACCTTGAAGCAGAAGGCCACGAAGGGGCCCTTGGGATCCGGGATCAAGGGAGTCTCGGTCTCCCCTTCCAGGGCGATCCGGGGGGCGCGCTCCATGGGGGCGGGGAAGTACTCCGCGAGGAGGTCCATGAGCTGCTCCACTCCCACGTTTCCTCCGCTCTCTCCGGGGATCACGGGGAAGATCAGGCGATCCCGCACGGCCTTGCGCAGGGCGGGGATCAGCTCGTCCGTGCCGACCTGTTCGCCGTCGAGGTAGCGCATCATGAGCTCGTCGTCGGCCTCCACGATGCGTTCCACCAGGGCGTCCCGGGCGGCCTTCACCGCCTCCGTCATGTCGTCGGGGACGGGGCCCTCTTTGCCGCCCTTGCTGCCATCGCCCTTGTATAGGTAGGCCTTCTCGTGGAGGAGATCCACCACGCCCTTGAACGCCGCCTCGGCGCCGATGGGGAGGTAAAGAGGGGTCGCCTTTTCGCTGAGATATTTTTGAAGTTCCCCCACGATGCGGAAAAAGTCCGCGTTTTCTCGCCCCATCTTGCTCAGGTAGAACGCCACGGGAAGGTGGTGTTCCGCCGCCGATTCCCAGGCGTTCTCGGTCTGGACCTCCACGCCGTGTACCGCGCTGGCCACCAGCACCACTCCGTCGGCCACGTACATGCAGGAACGCATTTCCCCCGTGAAGTCCGCGTATCCCGGGGAGTCCAGAAGGTAGAAGGTTTTCCCCTTGTGTGGCACGGTGGCCAGAGCGGCGTTGATCGAGATCTGGCGTTTCTGCTCTTCGAGGCTGAAGTCGAGGGTGGTGTTCCCGTCTTCTATCTTCCCCAACCGGGTGGTCACCCCCGCATCGAACAGCACTGCCTCTGCGAGTGTCGTCTTTCCAGCGCCGCCATGGCCTGCGATCACGACGGTCCGGATGTCCTCAGGTTTCTGGGCCATACCCGTCCTACCTCCTCACGTCTTTTGCCCTTCGCGCGTCTTTTCCGGATCCCGGTTCTTTAAAAACGGGTCCCGGCTACAACCCCTCCTATGGTACCGGAGGGCGCCAGGTACGTCAACGGAAAGGGGCAAAAAAAATTAGCGCCACGCTTCCATCTCGCCCCTGCTACGGGGATAACGGGGATAAAGGGAAGGATCTTCTCGTCATGGTGCCGGACAGGGGTCCTGTGCCCATCTTTGCGCGGGATAAAAGTCCCGTAAGGCGATCTTATTTACCCCCTTGCCCGCCGTCTCCATCCCCGTCTTGTCATCCCCGCCTTTTCTCTTAGGGGGAGTCTAGGGGGGACTCAGTGTAGTCGGCGAGGGCGTAAGTTTACGAATCCCCTCCGCGATGGGGCCACACGCCAGATTAATAGAGATCTCTTCGAGGAACTATGGCCCTTTCGGCCCTGCGCGCCCTTCCCCCAGGCGGTTTATTTTATTTCCGGAGATACCCGGCCCCCTTTCCTCAATTCCCGGGGCGATTTTGTCGGATTTTTCTCTCCATACCCCTTGCATCAAAGGGGGAAATGGGGTACTCTCTTTCTTAGAAAAGACGGGGTGGTGGATATTGACACTTTACTCACATCGTCGGTGTGGTTTATTTTTATCAAAGCATATTTAATCAAGCTTACCTCTCCAAGGATGGCGATATGGGAGGGGGGGAGCTTCCCGCTCCGGGTGCAAGGGATCTTTTTTGAGCTTGATGGTTTCTTTTGGCGGGATTTGGGAAACAGTGGTCTGGAGGCCGCGCAGGGGTGCGGCGATCATCATGGGGGAGGTCGAACACGGTGCGCAAGGAAAACGTGAAGGTGATCATTTGGGGTCTCGGCGCCATGGGCAAGGGCATGGCGAAGATGATGCTCGAAAAGAAGGGCTTTGAGATCGTGGGAGTGGTGGGCCGAGGAGCCAAGCTCGGCAAGAGCATGTACGAGTTCCTCGACATGCCCCGGGGGAGCCGTCCCGACGTGGTCATCGGCACCCCGGAAGACGTCATCAAGCCCGGCGCCGCCGACGTGGTGCTCCTTTGCACCGATTCCTTCGTGAAGAGCGCCTTCGATAAGATTAAGTTCGCGGTGGAGCGGAAGATCAACGTGATCTCCAGCGCCGAAGAAATGGCTTATCCCAAGGCCCAGGAGCCCGAGCTGGCCAAAGAGATCAACGCCCTGGCCAAGGCCCACGGCGTCACCGTCCTGGGCACGGGGATCAACCCCGGCCTCATGATGGACCTCCTCGTGGTGGTCTTTACCGGCGCCTGCGAGACCGTGGAGCACATCACCTCCCGGCGGGTCAACAGCCTGTCCCCCTTCGGCCCCGCCGTCATGGAGGAGCAGGGCATCGGCCTCACCGTGGAAGAGTTCAAGAAAAAGCGCGACGAGGGGCATCTGGCGGGGCACGTGGGCTTTGCCGAGTCCATCCACATGATGGCCGACGCCATCGGGTGGAAAGTGGACAAGGTGACCCAGAGCATGGAGCCCATCGTCACCGAAGTGGACCGCAAGTCCCCCTATGGCTTCGCCAAGGCGGGCGACGTGGCCGGGTGCGCCATGAAGGGCTTCGGCTACGTGAATGGCGAGCTTAAGATCGAGATGGACCACCCCCAGCAGATCGAGCCCCATCTCGGCGGCACCGACACCGGGGACTACGTCATCATCAAGGGTACCCCCAACGTGAACATGGCCAATAAGCCCGAAATTCCCGGCGGCATCGGCACCATCGCCATGTGCGTCAACATGATTCCCCACGTCATCAACGCCCGTCCCGGGCTGAAGACCATGTTGGATCTCCCCGTTCCCCGGGCCATCATGGGCGACGTGCGGGAGATGATCGAAGAGGAGTAGGCCCGGTAGAGGACCAGAAGCTCTCCCCAGAGGCGTTTTGGGGGTTCGCCGTGCCCCCTGGAACGCCCCCTTCGAAGAGAGGAAAAAGGCATAAAAGGGCGTGCGGCGTGCGGTGCCGTGCGCCCTTTTCGTTTGGGGCGGTTTTTTTCGTGACCCCCCCACGCTATGGGGTACATAAGGAGGCGCGACGGAAATGCAGGGCGCAAAAAAAGGCGATTGGGTTCAGATCCGACAGGTGGTGCTTCCCCCCGAAGGAAGAGCTCCCCAGGTGCCCGAAGACACCCGGGGCACCCCCCTCCTCCTGTGGGTCAAGGGCTTTGCCCAGAGCGACGCCGCCGTCGGGGAGACGGTGGAGATCGAGACCATGACGGGGCGTCGGGTAAAGGGAGAACTCTGCGGGGCCAACCCTCGGTACATCCACGACTTTGGCAACTTCGTACCCGAGTTTCTCCAGGTGGACCTCCAGCTCAAGGCCCTAATGGAAGGAGAGATCTCGCGATGACCGGTCGAGACATGTCCTATGCGGCGGTGATGGGCCGCAAGAACGAGATCATGAAGAAGGCCATCGGCATCGACTACCAGACCTTTGAGTCCGGCGGCCTGGCCTTCGACTACGAGCGCATGATGCGCGAAGCCAGCTACTCCCTGGAAGAAATTCAACAGATCCAGTACTCCACGGGAGTGGGAAACACCCCCATCCTGGAGCTCGCCAACCTGACGGCGCTGGCCCGCAAGTTCGCCCCTGCGGGTAAGGGCGCCCGGATCTTCATCAAGGACGAAGCCTGTAATCCTTCGGGGAGCTTCAAGGCCCGCCGGGCCGCCAACGCGGTGTACCACGCGAAAAAGCACGGCTACAAGGGCGTGGTCACCGCCACGAGCGGAAACTACGGCGCCGCCGTGGCCTCCCAGTGCGCCATGCGGGGCCTCAAGTGCATCGTGGTGCAGGAGTGCTACGATAGCCGCATGATTGGTCAGCCCGAAATCCTAGAAAAGCAGCGGGCCTGCGAAGCCTACGGCGCCGAAGTGGTCCAGCTCACCGTGGGCCCCGAGCTCTTCTACACCTTCCTGAGCCTTCTGGAGGAGACGGGGTACTTCAACGCGTCGCTTTACACGCCCTTCGGCATCGCGGGGGTGGAGACTTTGGGATACGAGCTGGTGACCCAGTTCCGGGAAAAGCTGGGCCGGGCCCCGGAGAAGGTGGTCATCACCCACGCGGGAGGGGGCAACGTCACCGGCACCGCCCGGGGCCTTCTCAAGGCGGGGGCGACGGGCACCGAAGTGGTGGGCGCCAGCGTGGACCTTTCGGGGCTTCACATGGCCTCCGATAAGGACTTTAACCGCAAATCCTTCACCACGGGGCACACGGGGTTTGGTATTCCCTTTGCCACTTGGCCCGATCGGGCCGACGTGCCCCGGAATGCGGCGCGCCCCCTGCGCTATCTGGATCGCTACCTCCTGGTGAAGCAGGGCGAGGTGTTTTACATCACCGAGGCCCTGGCGGTGCTGGAAGGTCTGGAGCGGGGCCCGGCGGGCAACACCTCCCTCACCGCCGCCTTTGCCCTGGCCCAGACCATGGATCGAGATCATTTCATCGTGGTGCAGGAGACGGAGTACACCGGAGCGGGGAAACATCCGTTGCCCCAGATCAGCTTTGCCAAGCAAAACGGCATCGAGATCCTCTTCGGGGATCCCGATACCGAGGTGCCGGGGAAAAACATCGTCTTCCCCGATAGCCCGGAGCGCATCCGCCTGCGGGACTTCGACCTTGCCAAGGCCCGCACTTCCTACATCCGAAACAGCGTGACCCAGGCCAAGCGCGAGAGCATCTCCAAAGAGGACCTCGCCTTCCTGGCGGCGGAGACCAAAAGCGACGAGAACTTTGTCCTGGGAGTGCTGAAAGAACTGAACGTTTCGGTGAAGTAGGACATGGCGGGGGGCCCCCTTAGGGGCTCCCCCGGGACTCTTTTTCTGGAGGGATCGGCATGAAGAGAGCGGACGATTTTGCATCTCGACGCCAGCACCTGGCGGGACTTAGCGACGAAGAGCTCAAGAAGCGCTTCTGGGAGCTGGCAGAAAAGATCGTGGAGCCCATGCTGGAGCTGGGCCGTACCCACACCACTCCGGCGGTGGAGCGTAGTGTGTTGCTCCGCATGGGTTTTTCTAGCCTGGAAGTTAAGCCCATCGTGGAGGGCGTCATCGCCAAGGGGCTCATGGGCAAGGGCGCGGGGAACGTGGTATGGCGTCTTTCCAAAAAGCTCGGGATTTCCGTCCGGGAGGCGGGCGTGGCCCTCTCCCAGGGGCAACACTGGGATGTCGTGGACACCCTTTTTTAGGATAGGGAGAAGATAGCGATGAAACTCCAACCCAATAAGCGCCTGGACATCAAGGAACTCCTCAAGGATCTGGAGAACTATCGCCCCAAGCGGCGCGGATGGCACTGGCGAGAGGGCCGGAACGAGCCCCGCATCGTGGGGGACTTCGAGTACCACGAGGCCTCCGAAGGGCTCACCAACTACGTGCCCCTGCCGGGAAGCCGGGGCTTTCACTACATCGACCCCCAGCCCGATTGCGTCATCACCACGGAGATCGCCTCGGGGCGTTTCGAGGACGACGTGCGTCGCATGCGCATGGCCGCCTGGCACGGCGCGGACCACATCATGGTGATCCGCACGGCGGGGCAGTCCCACATCGACTCCCTGCTGGAAGGCACCACCCAGGGCATCGGCGGCATCGCCGTCACCCGCAAGCAGGTGCGCGCCTCCCGCAAGGCCCTGGATGCCATCGAAGAAGAAGTGGGGCGCCCCATCAACTTCCACTCCTACATCTCCGGCGTGGCGGGGCCCGATATCGCCGTCATGTTCGCCGAAGAGGGCGTGAACGGCGCCCACCAGGACCCCCAGTATAACGTGCTCTACCGTAACGTGAACATGGTGCGGAGCTTCGTGGACGCCTGCGAAGCCAAGAAGATCATGGCCTGGGCCGGCATTCTCCAGATCGACGGGGCCCACAACGCCAACGCCACCGCCATGAAGGCCTGGAAAGTGCGCCCGGAGCTCATGGTGCAGCACGCCATCAACAGCATTTTCTCCCGGAAGGTGGGTATCAAGCCGGAGAACATCGCCCTCTCCACCGTGCCCCCCACCGCTCCCCCCGCCCCCTGCATGCGCCTGGACCTGCCCTACGCCGTGGCGCTGCGGGACTTCTTCAGCGAATATAAGATGCGGGCCCAGCAGAACACCAAGTACATGGAATCCGACATGAGGGAAGCCACGGTGACCCACACCCTCAACCTGGTGATCTCCCGCCTCACCAGCGCAGACGTCCAGTCCACCATCACCCCCGACGAGGGGCGGAACGTGCCGTGGCACTACAACAACATCGCCGCCATCAGCACCGCCAAGCAGGCCCTGAACGGCCTGGACGGCCTGAGGGAGATGGTGAAGCTCGACCGGGAGGGCCCCCTGGGAGTCGAAGTCCGGGAGCTCAAGGAGCGGGCCGTACTCTTCATGGAGGAAATGCTTGAAGTAGGGGGATACTTCAAGGCCGTGGAACAGGGCTTTTTCATCGACAGCGGCTACTACCCCGAGCGCAACGGCGACGGCATTCCCCGCCAGGCCGACGGCGGCATCGGAGTGGGCATGCTCTTCGAGCGCGACAAGGATTACTTCGCCCCGGTCTCCGTGCACTACGGCTACAACAACATTCCCGCAGAGTTCGGCGGCAAGGCTTCCGCCGCCATCGGCGGAGACACCTTCGAAGATCCCTCCAAGATCGTCTTCATCGACGAGCTGGATGAGAACGACAACGTGGACGCCCGGCTCCGGGAGCAGAGTCGCTACTACGAAACGGAGTTCATCAAGCCCGAGGTGGAGTGGCGGGCCGACGGCGTGGTGGCCCTGAACCTCTTCCTCCCCGTGGACGAGCGCACCGCCGAGTTCGCCGCCATTCGCTGCGGCGAGAAGATGGGCCTCGAAGATGTCACCGTGGTCCATAAGCAGGCCATGCACCCCTCCGAAGGGACCTACGTGGAGCTCAAAGGCCGGGTGAACTTCGACATCAACGTGAACGACCTGGTGATTCCCGAGAAGATCCCCGTCCTTTCCGAAGAGGAGATCCGGGAAGATATCGCCGCGAACCCCCTTTTCGTGGTGGCCGCCACGGTGGGTCAGGATGAGCACTCCGTGGGGCTCAAGGAGACGCTGGACATCAAGCACGGGGGAGTGGAAAAGTTCGGCATCAAGTACCTCTATCTGGGAACCTCCTGCCCGGTGGAAAAGCTGGTGGATGCCGCCATCGAGACCAACGCGGGAGCCATCCTGGCTTCCACCATCATCACCCACGACGATGTCCACGTGAGGAACATGAGAAAAATTCACGAGCTCTGCGTGGAAAAGGGCATTCGTGACAAGGTGACGCTCATCTGCGGCGGCACCCAGGTCTCCCACGAGATCGCCCGAGAGGCGGGGATGGACGCGGGCTTCGGCCGTGGCACCAAGGGCATCGACGTGGCCAGCTTCATGGTGAAATTCCGGAGGGGCCAAGCGTAATATCATGAAAATTGCCGTCCTGGTGGCCGAAATCGGCAGTACCACCACGGTGGTGAACGCCTTCGACGGCATCGGCGGTCCCTGCCCGAGGTTCCTCGGGCAGGGACAGGCTTTTACGTCGGTGCTCGGGGGAGATGTCACCGTGGGCCTTCGAGGGGCCGTGGAGGATCTGCGCCGTCATCTGGGAGTCAGCGAGATCTCCTGGGGCGAGATGTTTGCCACCTCTAGTGCCGCCGGAGGGCTTCGCATGAGCGTCCATGGCCTGGTGTACGACATGACCGTCCGGGCCGCCAAGGAAGCGGCTCTGGGGGCGGGGGGCATCCTGAAACATGTCACCGCCGGGAAGATGCGGCGGACGGACCTGAAAAAAATTGTGGAAATCCGCCCCAACATCGTCCTGGTGGCGGGAGGCGTAGACTACGGCGAGCGAGAAACGGCCCTGCACAACTTCGAGCTCGTGGCCGATTTGGGCCTCGACATCCCCGTGATCTACGCGGGGAACGTGGAAAACCACGACGAAGTCCGCGAGATCGCCGAAGAGAAGAACCTGCGCCTCTACCTGGTGGAGAACGTCTATCCCCGAGTGGACCAGCTCAACGTGGAGCCCACCCGGGCGGTGATCCAGCAGGTCTTCGAAGAGCACATCATCCACGCCCCGGGCATGGGCACCGTCCGGGACATGGTGGACGGCCCCATCCTCCCCACGCCGGGGGCGGTGATGGAGGCCGCCAAAGTCCTAAAAGAGGCCATCGGCGACCTGGTGGTCTTCGACGTGGGGGGGGCCACCACCGACGTTCACTCCGTTACCGAGGGGAGCGAGGAGATCGGTCGCCTCATGGTGAGTCCCGAGCCCGTGGCCAAGCGCACCGTGGAAGGGGACCTGGGGGTCTACGTCAACATGTATCACATCGTGGGCAAAATCGGCCGGGAGGAGTTGCTCCGGGAGTTTCCCGACCTGGACTCCCTCCTGGCGGGGGCCCGGGCCATCCCTGACACGGACCGATCTAAGGCCTTCGTGGAGCGTCTCACCGAGACGGCCATGCTCACCGCTCTGGAGCGTCACGCAGGGACCCTGCGCCAGCTCTACATCGCCACGGGCAAACGCACCATCGCCGAGGGCAAGGATCTCACCGCCGTGCGCTTCATCGTGGGCACGGGGGGGGCCCTCACCCGCCTCCCCCGGCATCGGGAGATTCTGGCTCGGGCGGCGGGGTACGGCAAAGGGATGGAGCTTTTCCCCAAGGCCGAGGCTCGGGTGTTGGTGGATAACGACTATATAATGGCTTCTCTGGGGGCCCTCTCTCGGCGCTATCCCGACGACGCCCGGAAGCTTCTCCTGAACAGCCTGCACTGGGAGGAAGGGGCGTAGGACCGTCGCGCGCCCTACGACTTTGACGGAGCTTTTTGCCCTTGGTCCCCGGGCCGGGGAGGTGCGGCGGCCCGGGGAGCCCTGTTTTTTGGCGGTGGCTTCGACCCTCGGCCTCGCCGGGGCCCGCGATGTTTTCTTCGTTTTTCGGGGCGTGGAGGGAATGATACGGAGTGTGAGGAGGTTTGTGATATGCCCTATCCCAAGCTTGTGATAGACACAAAAAAACTGGCCCACAACACCCGGGTTCTGGCGGAGCGCTGTGCCGCCCGGGGCGTGGCTCTTGCGGCGGTAACCAAAGTCTACTGCGCCTTTCCCGAACTGGCCCGAGTCCAGGCGGCTTCCGGGGTTGCCTGGCTGGCCGACAGTCGCCTGGAGAATCTGGCCAAGATCCAGGATATCCCCGTGCCGAAGATCCTCTTGCGCCTTCCCATGATATCCCAGGCGGAAGAGGTGGTGGCCCTGGCGGATCTGAGTTTCAACTCCGAGATCGCCACCTGCAAGGCCCTCGCCGCCGCCGCCCAAAAACAGGGAAAAATCCACGACGTGCTCCTCATGGTGGATCTGGGAGACCTCCGGGAAGGGGTCTGGCCCGACCGGGCCGTGGAGGCCGCCGGAGAGATCCTGGCCCTTGAGGGGTTGCGCCTCCGGGGAGTGGGGGTCAACCTCACCTGCTACGGCGGCGTCCTGCCCAGCGTGGAGAACATGACCCGCCTGGTGGAGGTTGCCGAGGCCATCGAGGCTCGGTACGGCCTTTCCCTCGACATCATTTCCGGGGGGAACTCCTCCTCGCTCAAGTTGCTGGCTTCGGGGAAAATGCCCTCCCGGATCAACCATCTCCGGCTGGGGGAGTCGGTGGTCTTGGGCTTCGAGACCGCCGAGGGCACCCGCATCCCCGGCACCGAGGGGGACGCCTTCACCCTGGCCGCCGAGATCGTGGAGCTTCAGACCAAGCCCTCCGTGCCCGTGGGGGAGATCGGCCGGGACGCCTTTGGCCAGGTGCCCGTCTTTGAAGACCGGGGAATGCGCCGCCGGGCCATCGTGGCCGCCGGGCGCCAAGACCTTCGCATCGACGCCATGAGCCCTAGGGACGATAAGATCATCATCCTGGGGGCCAGCAGCGATCACATGATCCTGGACGTCACCGACAGTTCCCGGGAGTGGCAGGTGGGGGACGCCGTGGAGTTCGATCTGGCCTACGGCGCCCTTCTGGCGGCCACCACCAGTCCCTACGTGACCAAGGAGTTTATCTAGGCCGAGCCCCGCTCTCAGGCAGGAAGAGCTTGACAGCCCTTCCTGCCCTCGCTATAATGCTCCTCGTTGCGATTGTTCCGGGGCTGTGGCGCAGAGGGAGCGCGCTTCCTTGGCATGGAAGAGGTCGGGGGTTCGATTCCCCCCAGCTCCACCAGCTAGTAATAGCAAGGGTTTGAAGCCCCTGCTACCGAGATAAAAGGCCGAAAAAACGACACGACATAACCGGTCATTCGCGCAATCAGTAACCGGTCGTTTAAGAGCGTGTTGAGGTCCGTCCAGCGTCCGCGTCCTACTAAAATTTTGTAGGAGGTGGGCGCTGTGCGTTTTGAAAATCGGAAAAGGAAAGCTTCATCTTCTCTCGGGGCATCTGTCGATCCTCGAAGCCTCCAGGATTACTTGGAGTACCGGAAGGGCTCCGGCCTATCCAAGGCCACGTTGGGCCTGGATAGGGCTATTCTGGTTCCCTTTGCGCGAGAGTTCCCCGCGTGGCACGAAGACATCCGCGCCGCCATGGTGGGATATCTCGACATGTCCAGGAAGGCATGGACCAGGTCCACACGCCTAAGGGTTTTCAAGGGCTTCATAAAGTTCCTGGTTGAGGAGGGGGAGCTCCCCGAGAACGTCGATCCCCTCCGGGGGGTGACGGCCCCACTTCCTGGCAAAACTGCCACCGCCGCCACGCCGGAGGGCGTCAGTGCCTTCCTGGCGGCCCTGGGGGCGTCGTGGGAGCACAAGCGCCTTGCCGTCCTGGTTCAGCTCCTTGCAGATACAGGGCTCCGGAAGAATGAAGCGTGCTCCCTTCGGTGGGCAGACTATGACTCCGCGGCACGGCGTGTCGTCGTCAGGGCGGAGAACGCAAAAACGCGCAGGGAGAGAACTGTGCCCGTGTCGGGCGACATGGTACGAGTGCTCCGGAAGTACCGCGACAATCTCCCCGCGCGCCTCCAGGAGTCGGAGTGGATTTTCCCCCTCAGCCAGAAAGACCATATCCCCGCCGCCGCTGTGGGGCGCCAAGTCAACCGGATCAGCCACGCCACGGGGGTGCCGCTCCGCCTGCACAGCATCCGGCACATGGCCGCCACGGCGATCATCCGCGCTACTGGAAACATCGCCCTAGCCGCCCAACTCTTGGGGCACAGCCAGATTTCCACCACGGCAGGCTTCTACACGCACTTAGGGCTAGATGACGTCCGCGCAGCACAGGAACAGGTCGGAACCCTCCGGAGCCTGAGGGCGGCCCGCCATGTTTAGCCCCGTGACGCTGTTCTGCCTTCCCGCCGAAGAGCGGTACTTCGTGCTCCAAAGGAGCCTTCCGCAGTGCCTGGACATTCACCGTGCGGAGGGCGTGGTGTGGGGGAGCGGAGTTCCGGAGCTTGGGGAGTCGCGCACGCGTTTCCTCCGCCGAACTATGAGCACGGAGCAACGGCAAGCCTTCGAGGAGCTCTTCCCGGAGGGGGTCGTGGTGAATGTCGTGGTTGTCGCCGGAGACGATCCCCGCAACGCAAGGAAGTTTTCCACCGTGTCTCTCTCCGGAGGGCACCGGCCGGACGCTCTTCCCCTCACGCTGGAAGTCGAGGGGGTTCCGGAGCCCGGCGAAGGGCTGAGCTTCTTCGTGCACAGGTGCATGACGGCAGAGCAAAGGGCCATGTTGGAGGAGTATTTCCGTGATCCCTCGGGGGCGTCCGTGTGCACGTGGGAAGTCGCCAGCATTTCCCTCGACGCTGTGACGGTGCGAGTGTAGCGTAGGGGGGGGCAAAGACCGATTGAGGGAAGAACTGGCCCGGGGGCACGCGCTCCCGGGCCTTTGTGCTCTCCCTTGGCGCAGTCCAGCGTGAGAAGGTAGTCCTTGGTCGGACGGCCGCCCTTATCGATTAAACCTAGGTTTTTCCCAATTTCGGGAAAAACTGTCACGTAATCTTCCCCGGGCGTTGTGACCACCGCTCCCCGTTTGATTCGCCAAATTTGGCGGATCATCGGTGGCGGAGATGGAGTTAACGGCGGGAACATGCGCCGTTACGGCGCCTCACTCCGCCTCCTCCACGGGGTCTCCGAAAATCACATGGATAGTGGGCACCTCCGTGGTGGACACTTGCACGCGTTCCAGGAAGTCCCCGCAGGAGCGGCCCAGGAGCTCCGAAGCCCTAAGCCGGTTCTTCATGGGTTCCTCCGCGTCCCGCATAACGGCGGTCCAGAAGGCTTGTCTCTCCTCCCTGGTGGCCACCGCCGCCGATGCCCGCGCCTCCTCCCTGGCCTCGATAAGTCCGACTATTTCGGGGTTCTTGAGCATCCGGCACCCTACCACTTTGGCGGTTTTGGGGCTGTACCCGGCAGCAATCGCCGCCGCCTGTGCATCGCCGCAATACGCTTCCACAAAAGCCCGTTGCCGATAGTTCAGCACGATTTCACCTCCAATAACCATAGTTTACCAACCCTTGCAAACACTGGTTCCGCCTCACACATGCCCGGAAAGGCCATTTTTAGGCCCCTGGAGCCCCATGCTTTCTCAGAGGCTCCAGGAGTTCACCCGACACAAGTTAGGGGCCTTGTAGGCCATCCTGGAGGGTCACCACGGGGCCTTGCGGAGCTCCCCGCCGTCGCGCCGATGCGCATACGCCGCCAAGGCGTCCAGCTCCCGCTGCCTCAAGTCGCGGTACCCTGCGAGGATTTTTCCGGCCGTGTCGTGCCCCAAAACCCGCCGGATGTCCGAAGCCCCTATTTCCAGGTGCTCGACTGCCCAAGAGTAACGTGGTTGGTCGATGTCGTCACCTCCTTACGCCGAAGCACCGATTTCCGCCCGGGTGGGGGTAACCTCCACAGCACAGGGGGGGGGCGCTTCAACGCTTTAACTCTTGGGTGTGACGCATGTGACGGATTAACTTTTGAATCCGTCACACGCGGATTGATGCAGCGCAACACTCGCGACGCTTGTGACGGATGTGACGGATGTTTCAAGACTTGAGAAAATTTCTTCGAGTATCCTCGGGGGCGTGGGAGTGTCCAAGGTCTATTTTTATCCGTCACATCCGTCACATCCGTCGCGGTCCTTGGGGCGCAACGTTCCGCGCGTGACGGATCAAGAAGGCTATCCGTCACATCCGTCACACGGAGCTCCTCCGCCACCGCGCATAGGTCCTCACTGTGTCCGCAAAGCACAGCCAAGGGGCGTCGATGCCGTCAGCCTCCAAGATGCCGCGCCGCTCTTCGTACAGCTCCCGCTCCACAGGGGTTAGGGTCCCCTCCAGCTCCGCGAGGAGTTGCGCAGGGTCCTCCAGGGCTTGCCGCAGGGCTTGCCGCTCCGTGTCCGTAAGATGCACCGCCGCCTTGGACACCACGCACAAGGGGAGAACGCGGAGCTCCCCTTCCTGGAGAAGGGGCACAAGGCCCCTTTCCAGGAGTTTTCTTGCCGTTCGAAGGGCGGTCATATTGCCACCGTTCCCCCGGGCCGGAAGTTTTCGTCAGACGCCAGCAACCAAAGCCTGTACAAGCGTCCCGCGCGGGTTTTTTCCTTCTCCACCGCGACACCGTGACGGCGGAGCATCGGTGTTAAGCGTTCAATGTGGCTCGACAGTGCCTTGCTGCTTTGAGGCAAGTACCGCTGTTCCGCCAAAGACGCGTTGCCGTTGATCTTCAAGAGCAAGTTTGATGGCGTTCCGCTCCACGACTCCGCCGCCAGATCTCGCAGCCGAACGGCTACGCCGTCATCTTCCAGGGCATCCAGCTCCGCCACGCGTCTTCCTTGTGTCAGTGCCTGGGTGTATTCCCCGCACCGCCAAGGCAACCGCCCGCCAAGCTCCGCCGCGAGAACAAACTTGTGAGCGTCTGCCATGCGTTCCAGGGAATCACTGGGGGCGTCGTGGGAGTGCCGCAGGGCATCAGATACGGCATCCAGCAAGGCCCCCTGGATTTTAGGCAACACGGCCCTGAAGCGTGCTTCAATCTCCGCCGCAGGCTTTCGGTCCTGCTCCTCGATAGGTTCGAGCTGCACCACTATGGAACGGCTCAGCAAGTCGGGGCGGTCCAACCATGAGCCCCCTATCCCGTTCAAGATCACGGGGCGACACACGTCAAGCACGGCTTCCTCCCCATCTGTGTACAGCTTTCTCCGCACCAGACCGCCGCCCGTGGCCATTCTGCACAAGGTGTCTGACATGTCGTGCGATAGGGCGGAGACGTTGTCAAAGACTGACACATGCTGATTCTGCGCACTTACCAGCACCGAAGCCTCATCCTGGGGCATCGCCCGCAGTGCTGGCGTTGTGGGGTCGATGATCCTCTTCAACATCTCGCTCAAGGTGCTTTTAGCGCTCCCCTGTTCGCCGCGCAAAGCCAAAACGGGGTACGGGCCTTTGGGCATCCAGCAAGAGATGAGCCATCCAACTACCCGCCGGAAGCCGCCATCATCAGAATTCACAAAGGGGCGCAAGAGCTCCAGTGATCCGCCACGCTCCGGAACGGTCATCTCCCGCTGTGTTGTGGGGCGCAGGAAGGGAAGGGCATGATCTTCTTGGAGCGTCCAGCCTGCCGCCGAAACCTCGATAGAGTTCCATCCTTGCGTTCCCATGTCCAGGAAAACCCGGTCATCAGTCCAGCCTATGCGCACGAAGCTTTCCCGGGGGGGGGCCGCGTCTGTCTTGGCCCCCAGGAGCAGCTCGAGCTCATCCAATGCACCCGCGGATGGAGCCGCCTCCTCTTGTTCAAAGTACACTGCCGTGATCCAGCGCCGGAAAGCATCGCTCCCCACGGGAACCAGTTCCCAGTGTCCACCTCGAGGGAATCGCACCAACACACGGCCCAGGGTGTCACGGAAGGCGGTCACCCCGAAGTCCTCACACATTTGGAGCAACGCCGTGGAAAGTTTTTCCTTCCGCTCCTTCCGCTCCGAAGGGGCAACAGCAAAGGTTTCCCAACTCATCGGGAACACCGCACCGCTTCAAGAGTGCGCCGCTGATAGTCGGGCCGTTGCCATTTCTCCCGCTGTGCCAGTGCGGAGCGTCCAAAGAGCTCCATTGCCCGGGTTTCATCGCCGCGCGTCCAGTGCAGGAGTCGGGCCAACAACCAGCAATCCGCTTCACTCTGAGAAGGGTAGTACGCTTCCCATGCTCCAGAGAAAAGGTCTGCGAGTTTCTTCCCGTGAGCACTCGCCCGGGCCTTGAGGAGGAGGGCGTCATTATCCAACTCCACAGCTCCACACCGTGCCCGCTGAAGGGCTTTCGGCTGCGGCCTTTGGGGCGCCACTAACCGGGCTACGTGGTTAAGGGCTTTTTGGTTCGTTTTGATTCGCTCGAAACCCGGCAGAACGGCGCCGGTCCAACACAGGTACCGCTTGGAGCCGTAAACCTCCAGCTCCTCCTTGCGCTTTCCGGGCCAAGGCAGCGTGCCACGTACCAGCACGTGGAGCCCCGTCCCCGACACGCTCCGCTCCGTGTAGGAACTCAAGCGCTGCACAATCTCCATAGCTACAGGGTGGATATTGCCGCCTTGCATCACGTCATCAAGGTCAATTCCACACAAGCCGTCTCCGGTCAGTACCAGCCCCACGCCGTTGTATCCGCCCGCGCCGTACGCCGCTCGCACGTCCTCGAAACGCGCCCAGGTTCTGGGGTCCGTGGCACTGGCACGGCATCCCGTCACTGCGTAGGGCACCTTGGCCTTTTTCGGTCTCCCCACGTCCTCAGCCTTCCAGAGTACCCAAGGGCGGGTCTTCAGGGCTTCGGGGCAGCTCTCAAAGCATGGGGCAAGATACCCGTCAGGCCCCGCCGCCGGAGGGCGCTCCGCTGTGTCCGCCAGAAAGTATCTCGAGGCAATGCCGCCGGAAGCTGTCTCATAGGGCCGGTCCTCAATGGGCCAACCTTGGCGCCGGAGCTCCAGCACACGCGGGGCCAAGCGTCCAATGCCGTATTTCTCCGCCGCCGCTGCTTGAGTAAGCCCCTCGCCCGTCTGGAGATGGCGTAGTACTGTCTCACGTTGTGTCCGTGCCTGTTCTCCGCTTGTCATCTCGCCACCTCCAGAAGGGCATAGGCCAACAGTGCGCGCAACCCGGAGGGAAGGCGCCATGGGCTCGATTGAAAGGAAAGGTCTACCGTTGTGGAATCATGCGAAGGGTGGCCCCATGTTGGGGCCGGGGGTAAGTCGGATGAGCCGGAGCCGTCCCCTCCAGGGGGCGCTTCCACCCGGCAAGCCCGCCGGGTACGCCGTGTGGCCCGGGGGCGGGGGGCCCGGGTATGATGGGCCCGGGGGCGGGGAGCGCTGATCAGGTGGAACCGGACGCGGCACTCTACGAATAGAGCAAATATGTCTCTCTGTGTGGCATGCGCAGCCCCAAGCCGCCGCCCGAAGTCATCGAGTGCCCGTTGTTCCCGTGCCCTTCGCGCAAGGTGCCGCCGGTAGGCCGTGACCTTTTTCGTTGCTAGGCTCCTCCGCCAGAGAACGCGGAAGGGCACCTTGACGCCGCAGGGGCTTTCTGGTATTCTGGTTCCAATTTGGGTCATATTTCTCCTTTCTCCCCCGGCGGCCGGCCGGGGGTTTTCTTTTGTCATCGGGCCACCAGGGCGACGACAGCAAATCCGCCCAGTATTGCCACGCCAACGCACCATCCGAACAGGAGCGCCGTCGCCTCAGACATTCGCCGCTACCCGCGCTACCCGCGCAAAGCCGTCCTCGTCAAAGAGCGCTTCCACTTGAGCCCCCAAAAACGCCGCGATTGCTACCCGCTCCGGGTTTGTGGCCCTTCTCCGGCGTCCCACCACCGGATAGAGGCTATTCGCGCTCCGCTCCAACACTTCCGCCAGATCCTTCACGCTCATTCCTCGCCGCCGAAGCTCCAGAGACGCCGTCGTAACTGTGGTGATCCTCTTCATGATGAAACCCTCCTATTTCTGAGATGCCCCCATTATAGCCTACTTCGCTTGAAACGGACTCTTCAGTGGAGCTCTTTCTGCAAGATGAGGCTTAGGCCTCTTGTTCTGACGGATGAACTTGCGTATCACGCAATTCTGCGGATAATTTGCCACGGGGACGCCGCCCGCGGCGGGAGTGCGGCAGAAGGACATTGCGGAGAAGGTCGGACTGTCAAAACAAGCTGTATCGAAAATTGTTTCGCCTGAGTCCACTAAGTGGACTGAAAAACAGATTAACGCCGTTTCTCCCTCCGCCGAAATTGAGGCGCTGCAACGCAAGCTCGAAGAGGCAGAAGGACATTGCGGAGAAGGTGGGGCTGTCGCTCCGGCGTACACAAGAGATTGCCCAAGGCGCGGAAATCGCGCATGTTTCCGCCTTCACAAACTCCTATCTTACCGTCACCGCCAAAGCGTGGATGGACTTGAACCAGCTCGGGCGAAGGAACCTGACCAAAGAAAAACGGGACGAGATGATACGGAGACTGGCGGCAAGGGGAGTAGACAAAAAAGAGATTGCCGAAAAAACGGATCTGTCGTTGCGCAGTGTACAGGCAATCACACAGCGCAAGAACTGCGCTGAAATTCATGTTAACGCCACCACTCCCGCCGCCGAAGAGGTGACATACTACTATGGCGAATAACGCACACATTGGGGAAAGGGGGGCATGACTATCCCTGACCAAGGGGGGAGGAGGGGTTGACGGTGACCGGTTATGTCGAGTAAAATCGGGCCAAGTAGGCGCTTCGAGGGAACAGGACTTTGGGCCTTTTTTAACGGTAGCGATTTCCGTAAACGCTTGCAGCGCAAGGGTTCGCGGATTTTTGGGGCGTCCGCTTCCTTGGCATGGAAGAGGTCGGGGGTTCGATTCCCCCCAGCTCCACCAGTAATAGCAAGGGTTCGCGGGGTTTCCTCGTGAGCCCTTTTTCTTTTTTCCCTACTTTCGCATTGCCCCGGTCATTTAGATTAAAGATCGGCGTATACCAGAGACACACGACCAGAATCCACAGGGGCTCACGGCGGTGAACCCCCTTCTTCTGCTGGGGGCGCGCATCTTTCAGCGGGATCCCTTTGGTCTTTTTAACCACACTCCATCCTCCACTCTTTTGCCCCTTCGGGTGGTCTGACGGAGCGGAGATCATGGAGGGAGCGGGAACATCCAAGGGCCCACGATCCTCAGGTTGATTCTCCCGCCCCACCACTCCGGAAATTCCCGTCCCTCGGTCGATGACTTGTCCCCGGGGGCTTCGATGCCTTCTCGCCAAGGCTGGGGAACGGTCAGGCGGGGTCTTTACTCTGCTGGGCGATGGGGGAGACGAATTCCACGTGGATCTCCGCGTCCCAGGGGAAGAGGATCCAGGTGTCTTGGCTCACCTCGGTGATGTAGGTGTCCACCTCGGGACGGCCGTCGGGCTTCGCGTAGACCGTGGCGAAGTGGGCCTCGGGGAACATGCGCCGCACCACCCGGGCGGTATTGCCCGTGTCCACCAGGTCGTCCACGATGAGCCAATCTTCTGAACACCCTCGAAGATGGGCCGTGTCCTGGAGAAGTTGAATCTCTCCTTGGTTTCTCAAGGTATAGCTGGAGACGCACACCGTGTCAATAACTCGGACGTCCAGCTCTCGGGCCACGATGGCGGCGGGCACCAGCCCTCCCCGGGCCACGGCGACGATCTTCTCCCAGGGACGGCGCCCCATGAGGCGCCATGCCAGGGCTCGGCAATCCCGGTGAAGCTGATCCCAGGTCACCGGAAAGGTCTTACGGTAACGATCTTCCGTTGCCATGCTGTTGGACTCCTCCCACTAATATCGAATTTTTACAAAGTCTTATGCGGCCACCGAAAGATCTCCGGGGGCTGCCCCCCGTCTCCCGAAAGGTCCTCGCCATTTCCCAATCCTGCCGGATGGCGCCCCCTACCAGGGCCACCCCGGAGCCCACCCCATCCAGGCCAGGAGCGAGGGCCCCCCTAGGAGGCTCGCCACCCCCCCCAGGGCGAGAAAGGGTCCCAAGGGAATGGCGTCCTTGCGGTGCACCTTGCCCAGGATCATCATGGGGACGATCACCACTCCCCCCGCCATGATGCCGCCGTAGAAGGCCACCCCGGTCATCTTCCACCCCAGGATTCCTCCCAGGCCCGCCATGAGGGACCCATCTCCCCATCCCATGCCCTCCTGGCCGCTGAGGACGCGGCTAGCCACGATGACGACGGCGATGATGCCAAAGCCCAGGGCGGCCCCGAGGAGGCCGTCGATCAAGGCGTCTTTCCCTCCTCCGACCCGGAGGATCAGGCCTAAGGCGCCGGGTGATAGGGCAAAGAGGTCGAAGATGACCCCCTCTTCCAGGTCCGTGAGGGCGTTGAGGAACAGCGAGAACGCGGCCACCGTCCCGAGGGCCAGGGCCCAGGGAGAGAGCCCCCAGCGCCCCCACACCGCCCCTCCCAGGAGGGCCCCGACCATCTCCACCGCCGGGTAGCGCCAGGAGAGGGCCCGGGTGCAACCCCGACACCGGCCCCTCTGGAGGGCAAAGGAAAGCAAGGGGACGAGCTCGGACCAGGGGAGTTCCCTGCCGCAGTGCGGACAATGGGACCGAGAGAGCCCTCCCCAGGGCTCCCCCGCGAGGGATCGGGATGCCACGACGTTGAGAAAAGATCCCAGGCAGGCCCCTAGCAGGGCCCCAAGAAGAGCTAAAATGACCATCCGTTTTTTCCTCCTCGTCGTGCGGCGGACGTCGGGGGGCGCTGGGGCCCCATCCTCCACCCTCGAATTGGACGGCCGAAGGGGAGTCCTTCCGTGCCACCTACATCACTTATACCATGGCTTCTCCTTTGCCTCAATTGACCTCCGGACCGCCCCTCGGGAAAAAGGTCAGGAGGGTAAGGGGGGAGATGGGCCCCCGGAGCCCGAGGGAGTGTGCTACACTTTTCCCCCGGAAAATGGCGTCGACAAAAGACGATGGGGGCGATGATCGGTGAAGTGGAAGGCGATGGTGGCGGGGGCCTTGGTGACACTGGGGGTCGCGGTGGGAGGGGCCCGGGGGGAGGCCCGGGAGGATTGGGCGCTGACATTGCTCCGAGGCATGTCTCTGGAAGAAAAGGTGGGGCAGGTGATGGTGGGGTTTTTTCGAGGGGCGGAGCTCTCGGGAGACCTCCGGGATAGCCTTCGCCGTGTTCGCCTGGGGGGGGTGATCCTCTACTCCTCCACGGGAAACATCGAAAGCCCCGGCCAGGTGGCGAGATTGGTGCGAGATATCCAGAATTTTTCCGCCCGAGGAGGCCTAGTGCCTCCCTGGGTGGCCATCGACCAAGAGGGGGGGGTGGTGTCCCGCCTGGTCGATGGAGTGACGGTTTTCCCGGGCAACATGGCCCTGGGGGCGACGGGAGATGGGGTCCTGGCGGAGGCCCAGGGGCGCATCGAGGCCCAGGAGCTTCGCACCCTGGGGATCACATGGAACTTCGCCCCGGTGGTGGACGTGAACAATAACCCCGCCAACCCGGTCATCGGCATTCGATCCTTTGGCTCTTCCCCGGAGGAGGTGGCCCGGCTGGGGGCGGCCCTGGGGCGTCCCCACTACGCCGCAGGAGTTCTTTGGACCGCCAAGCACTATCCGGGACATGGGGACACGGACACGGATTCCCACCTGGGGCTTCCCAGGATCAGCGGAGACCTGGCGCGCCTGGAGCGCGTGGAGCTGGCCCCCTTCGATGCCTTGATCCGGGAAGGAGTCCCCGCCATCATGACGGCTCACGTGGTGGTGCCCGCCTTGGAAAGCGGAGATTCCCTGCCTGCCACCATGTCCCCGGCGGTGCTGGGACGCCTGCGTCGCCAGGGCTTCGACGGGCTCATCGTGAGCGATTCCCTGGGCATGGGGGCTCTGGACAAGACGTGGGGCACCCCGGAGGCGGCGGTGCGCGCCCTGGAGGCGGGGTGTGACGTGCTCGTCTTCGGCGCGGATAAGGGGCACGATCCGGAAGAACAGCGGGAGATCGCCCAGGCGTTGATCCGGGCGGTGCGCCAGGGGAGGATTCCGGAAAAGCGCCTCGACGACGCAGTGCTCCGCGTCCTTCGGGCAAAGGCTCGCCTGGGGATCGTGAAAGACCCCTGGCCCCGGGAGGGAGATCTCCCTCTCTTGGCGGCCCCGGAAAGTCTGGCGGTGGCGGATCGCATCGCCCAAAAAAGCATTACGCTGGTGCGGGGAGGGGTGTTGGGCCCCGATGAAAGGGGCGAGGGGAGCGTCCCCTTGGTTTGGCCCTCCGATCGGCGGAAAGCGGCGGAGGTCTTGGTGGAGGCCTGTCCGGCCCTCGCGCCGATTTTCATGTCTCGGGATGCCTCTCCGGAGGAGAGGGACGAGGTGATCCGGCGGGTGGGAGATGCCCCCCGGGTGGTGGTGGGGGGATATGACCTGGGAAGGACCCCCGCCTGGCAGGCCCTGGTGCAAGAGTTAGGTCCCGTCCGGGTGACCCTTTTGGCCCTGCGCTCCCCCTACGACCTACGGGCCGTCCCCGCTGTGGGGGGATATCTGTGCAGCTACGGAGATCGCCCCGCTTCGTTGCGAGCCCTGGGGGGGGTCCTCCTGGGCCGGGTGGCGCCCCAGGGGCGACTGCCGGTAGAGCTCCCGGGGTTGTACCCCCGGGGATGGGGGATGGGAGAGTAGGCCTTCTTTCGTTCGGCTCCTCGGCGCGAAAGGGAGGGCGGGAAAAAAACCGGGAGGGGCTTTACCCCCTCCCGTGCTCTTTCTTCGTCTAACGGACGCTGTAACTCTTGCTTCCCCACTGCTTTCCCTTCAATGGGGCACCCTCCACGAGCTGGACGAATCGACTCAGGCACTTGGGGCATTTGAGCGCCTGGGGCTTTTGGTCCTCCTCCTGGAATTCGTGCTTGCATTCAAGACACCGGAACGTTCGCATGCCATCTCACCTCCTTCGGGAATGGGGCCTTACTCCCCGCATTATACGGTTTTTTCCCTCCGAACGCCATCCCCGTCGGAGAGCGCTTGACCGGAAGTGCGGGGATGGGTAGTATGGCCCAGAGAGGAATGTGGGTGACCTGGGTCACCGCTGTTGTGGTGTGGCCTTCGAAAAAACTAAGTCATCGGGGAGGCAAAAGGGCTCGGGCCCCTGTTCGAGGCTTCTCCCGTCTCCGGGGGGGAGAAGCGGGGATTTGATAACTCCCCCAGGCGTAGGCAAAGAGAGCAAAGGGGGCGCCCGGGGTCGCCGGAGCTTTTTGAGGCGCGGCGGGGACGGAAGACCCCGGGCCTTGGGGGTCGCAAAAAATAACGGATAAAACCGGGAGTTCTGCCCCGGAGAAAACGGCGGAACGGGATAAAATTCCCTAATGGTTTCAGAGGAGGATGCATGACTCGATCGAATGCGCGGGCGAGAAGAAGGAAGGCTTCTCAGGCGGGTAGCGGCAAGGATACCTTGCGCTTTTTCGCCCTGGGAGGTCTGGGGGAAATTGGGAAGAACATGTATGTTTTGGAGTGCGGCGATGACATCGTAGTGGTGGATTCGGGGCTCATGTTCCCCGACGAGGAGATGTTGGGCATCGACTTCGTCATCCCTGACATCTCCTACTTGGAGGAAAACAAGCACCGTATCCGGGGACTGGTACTCACCCACGGCCACGAGGACCACATTGGGGCCCTTCCTTTTGTCCTGCCCAAGTTGGATGTGCCCCTTTACGGCACCTGTCTGACGCTGGGCATGGCGCAGGGGAAGCTCGCCGAAGTGGCGCCGGCGTATCGAGCGAAGCTGAACGAGGTGAAAGCGGGCGACGTGGTGGAGCTGGGGGCCTTTTCGGTGCGATTCATCGCCGTGTGTCATTCCATCCCCGACGGCGTGGCGCTGGCCATCCGCACCCCCTTGGGGACGGTGGTGCATACGGGGGACTTCAAGTTCGATGCCACCCCCATCGATGACCGTCCGACGGACTATAGCGCCTTTGCGGAGCTGGGGCGGGAGGGAGTGCTTCTGCTCCTTTCCGATTCCACCAACGTGGAGCGAGGGGGTTTCACGCCGTCGGAGCGCATGGTGGGGCGCACCCTGGAGCAGATCTTCCGATTGCACCGATCCAAGCGCATCATCATGGCGGCCTTTGCCAGCAATCTTCACCGGGTGCAGCAGATGTGCGACGTGTCTGCCATGTTCAACCGTAAGGTGGTGCTCATGGGGCGGAGCATGGTGAATAACGTAGAGCTCGCCCGGCGTCTGGGGTACATCAAGGCCGACGACGACCTCTTCCTGCCCCAGCACGAGGCGGATTCTTTTCCGGCGAATCGGACGGCGGTGCTCACCACGGGGAGCCAGGGAGAGCCCTTCTCGGGGCTGGTGCTCATGAGCAAGGGAGAGCATCGCTTCCTGAACCTGGGATCCAAGGACCTGGTGGTCATCAACGCCACGCCCATCCCGGGCAACGAGAAGCTCGTGAGCCGTACTATAAACCGGCTTTTCGTCTGCGGATGCGAGGTCCTTTACGAGCAGGACCGCCAGTTGCACGTCTCGGGGCACGCCTCCCGAGAAGAGCTGAAGATGATGCTGAGCCTGGTCAAGCCCCAGTACTTCGTGCCCGTCCACGGGGAGTACCGCATGTTGGTGCGACACGCCCAGCTCGCCGAAGAGGTGGGTGTGAACGGCAAAAACGTCTTTGTGCTCCAAAGCGGCGACGTGCTGGAGATCACCCGGGATAAGGCCCAGGCCAAGGGGACCGTTCCCGCCGGAGGCATCTTGGTGGACGGCATGGCCTTGGGAGAGGTGGAAGGAAGCCTTCTCAGGGAGAGGCGAGAGCTCTCCGAAGAAGGAGTGGTGGTGGTGTCTCTGGTGGTGGACCGGAAATTTCGCCTCCGAGGGAAGCCCTTGGTGGAAAGCCGGGGGGCGGTGCACGTGAAAGAATCGGCCACCCTGACCAAGGAAATGGGAGACGCCGTGGTCCAGGTGGTGGAGGGGGTCTCCCGCCGTCGAGACCGGTCGGAAAAGGAGCTGGCGGAGGCGGTGGGTTCCCGGGTGCGTTCGGTGCTTCGGGGATACTCCCGGAGCTCTCCCACCATCCTTCCGATGGTAACCATAGTGGAGGAAGGGGCGTAGGCGGCGTGTTCGGTGATAGCCTCGTGTTGGGTTTTGTCCAGGGGCTCACGGAGTTCCTCCCGGTGAGCAGCTCCGCTCACCTGGTGATCATGCAGAGGATCCTGGGGTGGCGTGAGCCCGCCCTGGCCTTCGACCTGATGCTCCACGTGGCCACCATGATGGCCACGCTGATCTTTTTCCGAAACGACGTGGGGCGCCTGGGGATGGAGTGGCTAGCGGGCTTTCGGGGGAGCGAGGGGCGAAAGCCCGGGTGGCGCTACGGATGGGCGGTCATCGCCGCCACCATGGCCACCGCCCTGGTGGGATTGCCCCTAAAACCGCTGGTGGAGAAGGCGTTAAGTTCCACGATGGTCGTGGGCCTGGGGTTGATCCTCACGGCGGCCCTCCTGGAGGGCGCCATGAGGGCTTCCGAGGGGCGCCGTCGTCTGGGGCTGGGCCATGCCTTCCTGGTGGGATTGGCCCAGGGAGTGGCGACCTTTCCGGGAATTTCCCGGTCGGGGAGCACCATCGCGGCGAGCGTGTTTTTGGGGATTCCCCGGGAAGAGGCCTTTAGGTTTTCCTTTCTCCTTTCTCTCCCGGCCATCCTGGGGGCCACGGTTTTAGAGGGTCGCGACCTGGGGGGATGGGGAGCCTTCGGGGCGTCCCTCCCTTCGGGGTGGTGGGCGGGCATGGCGGTGGCCCTTGTCACGGGGCTCATGGCCCTGGCGGTGCTCCGTCGCCTGGTGATCCAGGGACGCTGGCGGGGCTTTGCGGTCTACTGCGCCCTTTTGGGAGGGAGTACCGTGGTCTTTTCCCTCCTGTTTCCCGGGGTGTGACCGGGGGCGTCGCGGCTTGTGACGGCTTTCGAAGGCTAGACGGGGAGGGAAAGGATGGCGTCGCGGGGAATCCCTTGGTGGCTTGTGATCCTCTTGGTATTTTTCGGCACCGTGGTGGGGGTGTTCCTCCAGCGTTTCGACGGGCTGGATACCCTCTTTCGGGACTTCGCCCGGGCGGGGTTTGACCTTCGAGAGGTCGACCTGCTCTTCGTGCGCTTTGGCCTGTCTTTTTTCTTCCGGATAAACCTCGGTACGCTGTTGGGAGGGGTGGTGGGGCTTTGGCTTTTATTGAGATGAGCCCCTTGCCTCCGTTGGTGCTGGCCTCGGGAAGCCCCCGGCGTCGGGCCCTTCTGGAGGAGCTGGGATGGAGCTTCGCTGTGGTTCCGACGGAGGTGGACGAGACCCCCGAGGCGGGGGAAAGCCCCGAGGCCGTGGCCCGGCGTCTGGCCGAGGCCAAGGCGGCCGCCGGGGCCCGGGCTTTCCCCGGGGCGCTGGTCCTGGGGGCGGATACCCTGGTGGCCCTGGGGGATCGATTCCTGGGAAAGCCTCGACACCGGGAGGAGGCGGAGTGGATGCTATCCTTTCTCCAGGGGAGGGAGCACCGGGTGGTGACCGGGGTGGCTCTGGAATGGGGACCCCGGAAGAGCAGCGCCGTGGAAGTCACCCGGGTGCGCTTTCGGTCCCTCGATCCCGGGGCGGTGCGGGCCTATGTCGCCACGGGGGAGGGGGACGACAAGGCGGGAGCCTACGCCATTCAGGGGCGTGGAGCCCTTCTGGTGGAAGGCATCGATGGGTGTTACTTCAACGTGGTGGGGCTTCCTTTGGGGCGCGTCAGCGTCCTTCTGGAGGGCTGGGGAGTGTCTTTAGAGCGCCAGTGGACCCCGGGAGGTGAGGGAGCTTGAGCCGACGGATTTTGTTCTTCGGAGGCCTGGGATTGGCCCTTTTATCGGCCCTGTGGAGCGTCGGTCACCGTTGGGGCGCCGAGTTGGAGCGCCGCCAGGTGGCGTTGGTAGTGGAATACCGAGATATCGTCGCCATGGCGGCGGAAGAGCACCTGCCCCCCGAGGCGGTGCGGGAGCGATTGCAGCGGGCGGGACTCCAAGGTGTCGTGGTGGGGGAGCTCACGGGGGAAGAACTATCCCAGGGGGCCTTGCCGTTGTGGTATGGCCCCTTGGGGAGCCTGCCCGGCGAGGCGGGATCGAAGTCCATCGATCTCCCCCCTAATCGAGGAACCCTATGGCTCTCCGGCCGATCTGGTGCCTTGGCTTCAGCGGTGGAAAAATACGTGGCCCTCAAGTTCCCCGACGCGACGGAACGCGGGGGGCGTTCGGGAAAGGTGTGGGTCCTTCCCCAGGGGGTGAAAGAGCTCTTCGAAGCGGGGGTCTTCCCCGATGTGGAGGGGCTGTCCTTTGCCGAAAGTCAAGGGCTTCCCACGATCTACCGCCCCGCTCCGGCCCCCGGCGTGGCTCCGGAGCGAGTGGCCGCCCTGGCGGACGCGGTGTTGGCGGACCACCGTCATGTGGTCTGTTTGGCCCCCTCGGGAGCGGTGGTGGCGGGATACCCCGATCTGGGGGCCCTGGGCAAGGTGCTGAAATCCCGGGGGGTGGATCTGGCCCAGGTGGAGTTCTCCGCCCAGATCGGGGGGGCGGCGCTGGAGTCGGGGGCCTTCCCCCGCCTTCTTCCCCTGCATAGCGTGACCCAGGACGAGGTGATCTCCAAACGCCTCTGGCGCCCCCTTTTGGTGGATCGTATGATCCGGGCCGCCCAGGAACGATCCGTGCGCCTGTTGCTCATGCGCCCCTACCTTCTGGAGTCCGGGTCTCGCCTGACGAAGCTGGAGCAGGATCTGGGAAGTGTGGCCGAGGCCCTGCGCCGGGCGGGGTACGCCCTCACCTGGCCTACCCCCTACTCCCCCGGAGCCCAAGATTTCTTCGGTGCCTGGGCTTGCGCCCTGGGGGCTCTCTTCGGAGGAATCCACTTCTTGTGGCGTTTCCGGGGGATTCAGGATCGGGGGATTCCCGGGGCGAGCTTGGGGGTGCTCCTCGTCGGGGCCGCGCTTTTGGCCTTTATGGCGCTCCGGATGCCCGGAGTGGCCCGGTGGATCGGGGCGGCGGTGGCGGTGATTACCGTCACCGAGGCTTCTTTGGAAGCCCTGGAGGGATGGCGCACCCCCCTTCAGGCCCTGGCCAAGGCCCTTTTGGTGCTCCTGGCGGGGGGAATGGCCATCGCGGCGTTCTTCGGCGTGCCGGAGTACATGCTCCGACTGAAGACCTTCTCGGGGGTCAAGGCCACGCTCCTGCTTCCCCCCCTGCTGGTGTTGCTCCACGACTTTCGACGGCGAATCTATCCCGAATCCCTGAAGAGCGTCCTCTCCCGTCCCCCCCTCTGGGGGGAGCTGGCGCTCCTCGGGGGGTTTTTCGTGGGGTTGGCAATCCTGGCGGTGCGTAGCGACAACGTCTCCCTGGCTCCTCAGTGGGAAATGGCCCTCAGAAGTTCGCTGGAGCAGATCTTGGTGGCCCGTCCCCGAAACAAGGAAGTATTTCTCGGCTATCCCGCCTTGGTGCTCTGGTATGCCGTCCGCCGGGCGGATCTATCCCCTCGTTACCGGGAGGTACTACGCCTTTGCGCGGTGTTCGCCTTCGCCTCGGCCCTGAATAGCTTCTGTCACTTCCACACCCCCCTGTACTTCACGCTCTGGCGGGTGGGCAATGGATTTTTGGGAGGGCTCTTGGTGGGGGGCCTTTTGGTGGCTGTGGGGCGATGGATCATCCTTCCCCTGTGGCGACGCCTGGCCCCGGCGATCATGGCATGACCTCCCGATCCTGGGCCGCCGCGCTCTGCGGCTACTATGGCTTTGGAAATTTTGGGGACGAGCTCTTGGCCGAGGCCTTGGTCCGAGGGATGGAAGAGTGCGGGGTGCCCCGGGAACGCCTGGTGATTTTGAGTGCGGCCCCGGAAAGGAGTGCCCGGGATCTGGGAGTGGCCTCCGTGGATCGGTGGAGTTTCCGGGAGGTCTGGGGAGCGCTGAAACGGTCGGAAACCCTGCTTCTGGGGGGCGGGGGACTCTTTCAGGATGTCACCAGCCTTCGATCCGTCCTATACTATGCGGGAGTGGTGCACCTCGCCCGCATGGCCGGGTGCCGTCCCTGGGCCTTCGGCCAGTCCGTGGGCCCCTTGAAGAGCTGGATAGGACGGGCCTTGGCGCGCCGTTCCCTGGGGCGCTGTGCCTTTCGCGGAGTGCGGGACGCCCCCTCGGAGGCCCTATTGCGCCGATGGGAGATGGAGTGTCGCCGTTCCCCCGATGGGGCCTTTCTTTTAGCGGACGAGGGTAACCCGTCGCCAGCGGAGACGGGGAAAGACCTTTTGGTCAACCTGCGCCCCTGGGGCGGAAGCCTTTCCCGGGACTGCGCCAAGATCGCCGCAGTGGAGGCCTCTCGGCGTCGGCTCTCCCTGGTGGGGGTGGCCCTGGCCCCCGAAGACGAAGGGGTTTTAGAAGACCTCAGACGCGACGGCGTTTTTCCCTGCACCAGGGTGGTGACTTTGACCGACCTTGTCCAGGCCCGGGAACTCTTCGGCGGGGCGGCGATGGCGGTGGGCATGCGGCTTCACTTCCTGGTGATTTCCGCCGTGATGCGTCGCCCCGCTGTGGCGGTGCCCTACGACCCCAAGGTGGAATCCTTCGCCCGGGATTGGAGTTTTCCCGTCTGGTACGGTGAGGGGCCTCTCCCCGAGCCTGGGGGGGCGGAAAAAGACCCCGGCGATGCCCGGCAAGAAGTGAAGGCGGCCCTGGAGAGCGCGTGGCTGGCGAGCTCGCAGGAAGCGAGGCGGCGGGAGGTGGAGGCGTGACGAGCGCTCCGAGCGCGGCGGAAACGGCCCGGGAAATCAGGAAAGACGTGGTCCGAATGATTTCCCTGACGGGAAGGGGAGGGCTGGGGATTTCCCTTGCCCTGGCGGACCTTTTGACGTGGCTTTACTGGTCCTACCTTCGCGTCGACCCCCGGAACCCCCGGGGAGAAGACCGGGATCGCCTGGTCCTGGGCACCGGGGCGGGGGCCCCGGCCCTCTACGCCACCTTGGCCCGACGGGGGTACTTCAGCCGGGAAGAGCTGTGGAACTTCTCCCGCCTGGGGGCCATTCTGCAGGGGGTTCCCGCCAGGCTTTCCATCCCGGGGGTGGATGCCCCCCTGGCGGAGCGGGGACGGGCCCTGGGGGTGGGGTGTGGCATGGCCCTGGGCCTTCGCCGCAAGGGAAGCCCTCGCCGCGTGGTGTGCCTGCTGGACGGGGCGGCGTGGCAGGAAGGGCTTTTCTGGGAAGGCGTTCGGCGATGCGGGGCCTGGGGGTTGGGTGGAGTCACGGCGGTGGTGGCCTCCTCGTCGGAGGGGATCTCCTCGGCGTGGTCCCCATCGGAGGCGGAAAGCGCCTTGATCCAAAGGGGGTGGCGCGTCCTTCGGACGACGGGGCACTGCGTGGATGTCCTGAGCCGCGAGGTGGAAGACATGGAACGAAAGAGGACTTCGGAGCCCCTGGCGGTGCTGGCGGAAACCACCCTGGGACGGGGAGTACGTCTGGAAGGGGAGCGGGACGAGCGTTTTCACCACGAAGGACGTCCCTGGGACCGGGGCGTCTTAGGGGAGACGTTGCGGGAGATCGACGGCAAAAAAGAGGGGGATTCCGGTGCTCCATTCGTTTTCTGACGCCTCCGGAGCCGTGGAGAGGACCTTTGTCGAAGCGTTCCGGCGGGACGAACGATGGATGATGGTCTCATCTTCCTCCGCCGACGCCCTTTCCCGGGCGATTTTTCGAGAGTTCCCGGAGCGGTTCCTGGCCGTGGACGGCGAGGAAAGATCGGTGGTGCTCACCGCCGCAGGCCTTGCCTTGGAAGGCTTTCTCCCCATGGTAGGGCCGGGGTCGCCCCGTATAGTGACCCGGGCGTACGACGAGATTCGCGCCGCCGTGGCCCTTCCATCCCTGCCGGTGCTCCTTTTGGGGAGCGGGGGAGGGCTTTTTCGAGGAGATCTGGGGGCCCCCGATCAGGTGGTGGAAGACCTGGCCCTCATGAGGACACTGCCGGGCATGAGGGTCTTTTTCCCCTCGGACGCATCGGTTTTGGCCGAAATCCTGGCGGGGCCCCACGACGGCCCCGTGTACCTCCGGTGGGAACCCTGGGGGGGGGATTCTTCGGGGTCCGGAGGAACCTCTCCCCGGGAAGACCTCCTGGCGGGGGGGCGGATCAGGCGCCCCGGAAGCGCGGTGACGATCTGTACCTACGGTGCCCTGGTGCGTGAAGCCCTCCGGGCGGCGGAAATCCTCTCTTCTCAGGGGATCGATGCGGAAGTGATAGAATGTCTCTCGTTCAAGCCCCTTCCAGAAAACCTGATCCTCGCCTCGGGTAGAAGGACGGGGTGCGGCGTGGTGGCGGAAGAGCACGTGACGGAGGGCGGTCTGGGGGCTGCGGTGGCTGAGCTCATGGGGCGCTATCCGATCCCCGTGCTCTCGGTGTCCCTGGAGGGCCACTTTGGCCAAAGTGGCACCGAGGCGGAACTCCGGGAGTACTACGCCCTCACCCGGCAGCACATGGTGGGGGCGGCGGTGCAGGCCTGGAGCATGAGGAGGGGCGGTTGATGGATATCCGCCTTCAGGGGGTCTCCAAGATCTTTCCCCCGGACATTCGCGCCCTGGAGGACGTGTACCT